>Ga0070765_100003152_pt1 | contig 10539 bp, 15 predicted proteins | sample HubBroMetageWFT5_FD_71516 | JGI IMG/M metagenome (GOLD analysis project Ga0070765, IMG submission 71516) | Warmed and freeze-thawed soil microbial communities from the Hubbard Brook experimental Forest, New Hampshire - Hubbard Brook CCASE Soil... | ecosystem: Environmental > Terrestrial > Soil... | reverse complement strand
GACCGTGGTAGACATGTTCTGCGGCGTGGGCGGTCTTGCGCACGGGTTTGTGAAAGAAGGGTTCCGCCTAGCAGCCGGCATCGACATTGACGAGACCTGCAAGTACCCGTTCGAACGCAATAACTCAGCCCCATTTTTCCGTCGAGACGTTCAGTCGCTGACCTCATCGGAACTTGCAGCGATGTTCGGTACTTCTCGGCGTCGAATTCTCATCGGATGCGCCCCGTGCCAACCCTTCTCGAAATACACTTCGGCTCAAAGGGAAGATCATAAATGGCACCTTCTCCGTTCGTTCCTAAGGCTTATCGTCCAAGTGCGTCCAGAGGTTGTTTCCATGGAGAATGTCGCGGAACTACAAAAGCACGTAATTTTCCATGATTTTGTAGAAGCCCTGGAGGAGCACGGATATGAAGTGACGGAGTCCGTTGTCGAGACTTGGCGGTATGGTGTACCGCAAACGCGCAAGAGGTTGGTCTTGTTTGGGTCAAGGCTTGGCCGAGTCTGTTTACCGCCGCCCACACACTGCCCTAGCAGACTGAGAACCGTCCGTCGGGTTATTGGGAAGCTAGAGGCGATAAGTGCTGGAGAGGAAAGCGCAAGAGATTCTCTTCACCGGGCGCGGGCACTTTCCGACCTGAACCTTAAGAGGGTCAAAAGTACGTCTGAGGGAGGGGACTGGCGGGATTGGCCCACTTCATTGCGTTTAGAGTGTCACAAACAACCGAGCGGAAAGAGGTACGAGGCAATCTACGGAAGAATGTCGTGGAATCGCCTATCTCCGACTCTCACGACTCATTGCTGTGGCATTGGCAATGGTAGGTTCGGTCACCCAGAGCAGGATCGCGCAATTTCTTTGCGTGAGGCCGCTCTGCTGCAGACTTTCCCGAGGTACTACGAGCTTTATGATCCGGCGACCGAGGTATCTTCCAAGCGGTTGTCGAAGCACATTGGAAACGCAGTCCCGGTGCGTCTGGGTCGAATCATCGCTCGGGCAATTAGGCAACACGTTGAGACATCCTAAGCTATGGCACCTAAGAAGCAATTCACCTTCGAAATTTCGCTGAGCGTCCTGAACCACCTCGGGAGGAGCCTGTATCGGAGTTTCGCGACGGTGCTCGGAGAAGCCATTTCGAATTCATGGGATGCCGATGCGAAGAACGTACACATTTATCTTGATCGGAGCAGGAACAGCTTTTTCATAAAAGACGACGGGATCGGCATGACCGCAGAAGACTTTCAGAACAAATTCCTGAGAATCGGGTATTCCAAAAGGAAAGACGGCATTAGGTTATCTCCTGCGGGGAGGCCGTTCATAGGCAGAAAAGGAATTGGAAAACTCGCGCTGTTGTCCTGCGCGAACAAAATCACCGTTATCTCAAGGGTCGAAGGTGGATCCTACATAGGCGGCGCTATCGATAATTCACAGCTCGACGTAGCCATAACAGAAGATCAAATTCCAGAGCAGTACCCGCTGGGAAAATGGAGCCCAAGGAGCTTTGCGAAATACAGCAAGGGACATCGGCATGGCACTATCATTCGTTTCGAGGGCGTGAAGGAAGGAATAAGGGGGAGCTTTTCCTTTTTAACGAAGATCATCGCTCTTTATTTTCGATTCTCCTTGTTGGATGCGAACTTCAACATCTTTCTTGACGATGAGAAGATTACCTACAAACACCTAAGCGATTTGGCCGATAAGACGCAGTTCTTATGGACAATTGGAGATCGTAAGGATCCCTACGTGGACGCACTGAAAGCGACGTTCTCGGATAATGCAGATGATCACGAGACAAGGGTATTGAAAATAGGTAGCGTCGAAGGCTTTATAGCCTCGGTGGAGAAGCCCCGGGATCTGAAAATTATGACGACAGAGGAGCGCGTGGGTATCGACCTTTTTGTGAACGGACGCTTGCGTGAACGGGACATCCTGAAACGCATACCCACTGCGCGCGTCGCTGAGAGCTACCTCTACGGCCAGATTCACTTCGACGAGTTGGACGATGCGACCGACAGATTTACAAGCAGCCGGGAGGGCATCGTCGCAGACGATCCCAAGTATGGCAAGTTTTTAGGAAAGTTTCGAAAGACGATTTTGAAAGTCGTTGAGGATTGGGACGAGTGGCGAATCAAGCACCGGGACGAAGGCGATCCTGACAACCCAAGATTATCAAAAAAACAGAGGGCGTCGCTAGGCCTCTACGGTGCCGTTTCCAAGGAATATGAACCGTCGAAAGGCTCGGCCAACAAAGGCGAGGTTGCCGGCTGGGTCGGCGAGCTATCTGATGACGCTGCGTTCAATTTCGAATCCTATGCGGATTGCTTCGTCTCGGAGAACTTGGTGAGACGGTACATTAAGGAGAAAGGGGTCGCGCTGTCCTCTGAGGCCAAGACGGAAGCTAAGAAGTGGAAACAAGCTGAAACGGACGCCAAGGGCAGAGGGAACATCAGCATTCCGATCCGAAGGGCATCTGGCGATGCAAGTTACTTATCGATGGACTACCTAGCGAACCTGGTAGACAAAGCTGCGGATCCCCAAAAGGAAGCTCGGCTGAGCAGGGATGCGAAAGAATACAAGCCAATAAGGGATGCGGTCGCACATACGGCCCTGTTGACCGACGCAGCGAAAACTAAGCTGGGTACGGTTCGTGAGAACATAAAGGAACGGGTAAAAGCGATCTTGGGAAAAACGAAATGAACATCTGCTTATGCCTTATCATCTCCCATGCCTGATCACATGACACCGGCCCAGCGCTCGCACGCCATGAAATGCGTGAAGCTCAAGGATGGTCCGTTGGAGCTGTCGATCCAACGCGGGCTTCGCCGTGTCGGCCTTCGTTTCCAGCGAAATTGTAGAAGGTTAAGTGGATCCCCAGATATCGTCTTTTCGAACCAGAAGGTCGCGGTCTTCATAGATGGTGATTTTTGGCACGGATGGCGACTGCCTGCCTGGGAGCATAAATTGTCGGAATTCTGGAGGTCGAAGCTGCGGGCCAATCGTCGGCGGGATCAGCGGAACATTCGGCGCTTACGTGCTGCCCATTGGACAGTCATCCGGCTCTGGGAGCACGAGATCCGGTCGGACCTTGGCGGCTGCATTGATCGTATTCTCGGAGCATTGTGAGATCAGCTATATGAACAAAATCGGTGGGCAAGCACGGTGGACATTCTGGAGGTGGCAATGACGAAACATCTGGAAGACCTGCTCGAAGCCGCAAAGCAAATTGTTCTTACTCCGGAAGAGAAAGAAGCGCAGAGGCGGAGCTTTGCCTACGGGAACACGAAGATTGGGAATCCTCACATTACCCGGGAAATGGTTGACCGAGAGGCAGAAGCGTTAGGAGCCGCGAAGGATGTTGAGTAGAGCGAAAGGCGGTGAGGAACGGTTTGTCCTTTGTTTGCGGAACGAAGGGTATCCGGCTTCTTTGGAGTTGCGGAAGGTGTATCGGGTGCTGGGCGATGAGCGGGCGGCCGGGCCGGGTCTGGTGCGAGTGGTGGACGAGTCGGGAGAGGATTATTTGTATCCGCGGGAGTGGTTTGCGGCGGTGGTCTGAGTGGAGACAGGAGGTCGTGGCAGGTGCGCCTCATTGGCGCCCCATCTCATTGCTTGCCTCCTTCGGCACGGCCCTGATACGGGGCTGGTGGCACGATTCCTGTCGCTGGCAGCGGGCGGAGGGCGGTATACTTAATGTCAGGGTGACTAGATGTCAATCGTTTCCATCAACCCGCGCAGGAACGGCGACAACGGCTTCCGCGACGGCGAGATCCGTCGTAAGCGCAGCGATACGCTAGTGGGCACCCTCCGCCGAGAATTCGGCGAGAAGTTTGCCAATGGTTTTCGCGGCGACACGAAGCTGGCGACTGTGCTGAGAGAGACGGACTCTCAGTCTTTGAGCGATTATCTACGGCACCCTCGAGTGCCGGGACGCCCCGCTACGGCTCGCGACACGGCACGGGTTCTGGGAGTATCTGACGCCAGGGCTGAAAGACTCATCAACACGGTTAAACGCGAGATGAAGCTTGATGATCGACAACGGGACGGTGGAACTGTTTATCAGCAAGCGGACACGGGCGCATTTGTCACTAAGAAGATGAGCGGCAGCACCCATGCCAAGACGAAGAGCACGAAGGCGAGGACGACCCGGTCGAAGAAGCGACGCTAGGCCGGAGTCGGTATTCCTCAACATTCCGTACGACTCACAGTTTGAAAACCTGTTTCTAGCCTACATATCTGCAATCATTTCGCTTGGCTTCGTTCCGAGGGCCACCCTGGAAGTGCCATTCAGCCGCCGTAGACTCGACCGCATTTCGGACCTGATTGGAAATTGCAGATACTCCCTTCACGACCTTTCCCGGGTTCAACTCGATCGGACTGCTCCTGCCACGCCCAGATTCAATATGCCGTTCGAACTTGGATTGACGGTTGGCTTGTACAAAGCGAAAGAGCGCGGCCGTGCATGGGCGGTGTGTGAAGCGCGGGCACACCGCATACAGAAATCCCTGAGCGACTTGAACGGCACCGATGTCTATATCCACGGCGGCACGATCCAAGGTGTGTTCCGTGTATGCCGCGAAATCTTCGTTGGAAGTAAACGGCGGCCGAGCGTCCAGCAGATGATGGCCGTTTACCGAGTATTGAGAATTGGCCTGGGGCCAACGCTGCACGCGGCTGGCCAAGACTCTCCGTTCAATGCTCCAGTATTTCGCGACCTCTGCGTCATGGCAAGCTTCGCGGCAGATCGATTGATTGGGCTTTAGCGGGTCCTCCGTTAAGTAGATTAACCGCGCATTTTGGCAGGTGGAGGCATCCGCTTGGCATTTCCCCGTTGACCTCCGCAGCATGCGGGCTTATGGTGTCGGCATTGTGGACACATTCAATTCAGGCGCGGGCATGGTGACCTACCGCGGGGCGACGTATCCGTGGGAGTGCGATCAGATCGGCCACATGAACATTACCTGGTACGTGAGCAAGTTCGACCAGGCGAACTGGAATCTGTTTGCTGCGGTGGGAATTACGCCGTCGTACCTGAGAGAAGGAAAGTTCGGCGTGGCCGGGGTGCAGCAAAACATTACCTACAAGCGCGAGCTGATGGCGGGCGACGTGATTGAAGTGAGATCGCGGATTCTGGAAATCCGCGAGAAGGTGATTCGCTTTCTGCACGAGATGATGAACGTTGAAACGCAGGAGATTGCTGCGACCTGCGAGATTACAGCGGTGCATTTGGATAGGAGAACGCGGAAGTCGTGTCCGTTTCCGGAGGCGGTACGGAAGGCTGCGGGGGAGCGGGTGGGGTGAGAAAAATCCTGGTTCGGGAGCTTTCTGTCCCGCTTCGGAACTGGGCGACACTTTTTCCCGTTTTGGCTCGATCGTCAAAAACGCTTGTCAATAGCGAGATAGTAAATGATTCCCTGCATACTGCTGTATCCAATCCAAATATAAAGTGTGGAATCGTGTCTCACTTACCTGTTCGATTTGCTAGTCTGGAAGTAGGGACATAATTCAAGATCAAAAGCAGATTCCTCGGGCCTGACGGCCCTCGGAATGACAAGTTAACGAAAAGAGCGCGGCCCAAAGGGCCGCTTTTTTATTGGAGCCTCATGAACAATCCCGGACTCAACATCAAGGATCAAAAACGACGTGGCGAATGGGCAGAGATGCGCTTTCTCGCCCGCGTCTCCGAACTCGGCATGACCGTCACCCGCCCTTGGGGAGACTCTTTACATTACGACATGGTTGTCGAATCAGAGGGTGGCTGGCTGCGCGTCCAGGTCAAGTCAAGTACTTGCAAAAGGAACAACAGTTATTTCATCAATCTTCACGGATCGAGCCACTACTACACCAAAGACGACTTCGATTTCATCGCAGCGTACATCATCCCCATAAATCTCTGGTACATCATCCCCGCCGAAGCCGCTCTCCGCGGCAGAGACAAACTGTGCATGACTCCAGACTCACCCAAAACCCGCTATGCCCCGTACCAGGAGGCGTGGCACCTGCTATTGGAAAAGTGCCGCCGGCAAGACAGCATTAGCAAACTAACCATTTGTCATCCTGAGGCAGCGGAGTCACCCGCCTCGCGGGTGACTCCCAACGAAGGCTCTATGCATTCCGCCGCCGGCACCGCTACTGCCAACAAATCCATAGATCCTTCGTCGCGCAAAATGCGCTCCTCAGGATGACAAGAGTGATAGTGATGGAGTGGATAGCGAGGCAGACGACGGGTTGCTAACGCTCCCTGTTCACGCGGCGTCTTCCTCGATCTTGATGCGCAGGGATTTTAGGAACTTCAAGTCCTGATCGCTGATTTTGAATTCGGGATTGCTGCTGAGGGTGGTGACCAGGGAAGTCTTGTCGGCGGATTTGTCGCCGGGCTTGCTGACGCCGATGGTGGCTTCGAGCACCAGGAAAATGTCGTAGCCGCCTTCTTTGATGCGGGAGACGACTTCGGCGATCTGATCGGAGTCGGCGAGCGACTCGTTGATGGCTTCCCCCAGTTCCTTCATAAGCTGCTTGAGTTCCTGGTCCACGCGATCCCCCTGGTTCCTGGCTTTACTACTTCTTTAGATGCAGCCGCGCCGCCGCGGGCTCATGCCGAAAACTACCCGCGCCGCGTTATTGTAACCCGGAAGCTTGATAAAATCGATGACGATGTCGCCTCTCTCTACTGGCAGGAAATTGGGGATTGCAGCCCGGGTTGCCGGGCGGCAAGTGCGCAAAACGCGGACATTTGGCGCGGTCATGCATGCGGGCCGGATGACGGCGTCGCGCTGGGCTGGGGCGCTAGGACAGTTGTGGCTTGAGGTCACGGGATTTGTTTTCTTGGCGTTAGCCGCAGTAGGCGCGCTGGCTTTCTGGCGCGAGTGGGTGAAACACCGCGGCGCCGGGCGACTGGTTCTGGCGGCAGCTTTTACAGTTTTGTTTGGCTGGTTTGGAGTGAGCTCGTTTTGGCGAGTGGGAAAAAGGCATTGAGTCTTTGGACTCTGTTCTTGAAGCGCGCTCGGGTGAGGCTGAGGAAGGGATGATGGTTACGAAAACTAAGGATGAGCGGCCTGATCGGGAGACGGCTTCGCATATCCCGGTGCGCGAGGTGTACGGTCCGGCGGATGTTGAAAGTTTGGATTACGACCGCGAGGTCGGGTATCCGGGGGAATATCCATTTACCCGCGGGGTGCAGCCAACGATGTTTCGCGGGCGGCTGTGGACGATGCGGCAATATGCGGGGATGGGGGATGCTGAGGAGTCGAACCGGCGCTACAACTATCTTTTGGCGAATGGGACTACCGGGTTGTCGGTGGCATTCGATCTGCCTACGCAGATTGGGATGGATTCGGATAGCGCGCTGGCGATGGGTGAAGTAGGGAAAGTTGGGGTGGCGATTGATTCGATTGAAGACATGCAGCGCTTGTTCGATGGCATTGATCTGACGAAGATTTCGACATCGATGACCATCAATGCTACGGCGTCGATTCTGCTGGCGCTTTATGTGGCGGTGGCGCGGCGGCAGGGAGCTGACATTCGCAAGCTTTCGGGGACGGTGCAAAACGACGTTTTGAAAGAGTACATCGCGAGAGGGACGTACATTTTTCCGGTGGCGCAGGCGATGCGGATCATTACCGACATGTTTGCCTGGACGAACGAGCATGTTCCGGAGTGGAATACGATTTCGATCTCGGGATATCACATGCGGGAAGCGGGATCGACGGCGGTGCAGGAGATTGCATTCACGTTGGGCAATGGGATTGCTTATGTGCAGGCGGCCGTCGACGCCGGGCTTGATGTCGATAAGTTTGCGCCTCGGCTGTCGTTCTTCTTTAATGCGCATAACGATTTTCTGGAGGAAGTCGCGAAGTTTCGGGCGGCGCGGCGGATGTGGGCGCGGATCATGCGGGAACATTTCAAGGCGAAGAATCCGAAGTCGTGGATGCTGCGATTTCATACGCAGACGGCCGGGTCTACGCTTACGGCGCAGCAGCCAGAGAATAATATTGTCCGTACGGCGCTTCAGGCCATGGCGGCGGTGCTGGGCGGGACACAGTCGCTGCATACCAATTCCTTTGACGAAGCTCTGGCGTTGCCTACCGAGCAGGCGGCGCGGATCGCGCTGCGGACGCAGCAGATTGTGGCTTATGAATCTGGAGTGCCGCAGACTGTCGATCCGCTGGCGGGGTCTTATTACATTGAGGCGTTGACGAATGAAGTGGAGAAACGGGCTACGGAGTATCTCGACAAGATCGCGGTGCTAGGCGGAATGTTGAAGGCGATTGAGCGGGGATTTGTGCAGCAGGAAATCCAGAACGCTGCGTATGAGTATCAGCAGGCGGTGGATCGTGCCGATGCCGTAGTGGTGGGTGTGAATCGGTTTAAACAAGAAGAAGAGAAGCCGGTGGTGCTGCAGAAGATCGATGAGTCTCTGGAGCGGAAACAGGTGGAACGGTTACAAGCTTTGCGGAAGCGGCGGGATGCGAATGTCTGGTCGGAGTCTTTGAAGAAGATCGAAGACGCTGCCTGCTCGGGGGCGAACTTGATGCCATGCATTGTTGGTGCGGTTGAGGCTTATGCGACCGTCGGGGAAATCTCGGACACGATGAGGAAAGTGTTTGGGGAGTATAAGGAAGCGGTGGTGGTGTAATTCCAGTCGTCAGTCGTTAGTCGTTGGTCGTTGGCGAATTGGGATCAGTGTCTCTTGGGCTGGCGGGACGACTCGTTCTCTTTCCGCAATTTCCGCACCCAGGCAGCGGCGCCCTTAGCCGGTTCGGGATGGTCTTTGTCTTTCCAGGCAGGCTCTTTGCTTTCCAAGAACTGAAGCAGTTGGCGTCGCCTCTTCTCGCTGGGTGCGGGTTTCATAGATCCAGTGGGCAACGAGTATGCCGTTCTCGTCAACTAGCCAAAGGATATATACTTATGGTATATATCATGTTGAGGGTATTGCCATGGCTGGCACTGGGATTGCCAAGTTATTTCGCAATGGGCGCAGTCAGGCGGTGCGGCTGCCGCGCGAGTGTCGTTTTGAGGGGAGTCAGGTCCGTGTGCGGCAGGTGGCGGAGGGAGTGTTGCTGGAGCCTCTCATTTCTGATCCTGCCAAGTGGTTTGCAGAGTTGGACCGCCTCAATTCCGAAGAATTCAGGCGCGATACCCGCAATCAGCGTAAAACTCCGCGCCGCAAGATCTTTGAGTGATGTATCTACTCGATATCAACGCCTGCATTGCTGTGATCAACGGCAAGCCGCAGTCGGTCCGAATAAGACTGCGAAAGGAGTTCGATAGCGAGGTGAAGGTAGTTGTGTCCTCGGTTGTCGCCTTTGAACTGTGGTACGGAGTTGCTAAGAGTGCTCGTCCCACTACGAATGCGCAGCTGTTGACTACCTTCTTTGCCGGGCCAGTTGGACTGCTGGTTTTTGATGATGAGGACGCGAAGATCGCGGGCTCGGTGCGAGCTACCTTGGAGGCTGCGGGGAAGCCTATTGGGGCTTACGATGTGTTGATCGCGGGGCAAGCTTTGCGTCACAAAGTGACATTGGTTACGGCGAACTCGAGGGAGTTTGGACGGGTCAAAGGATTGAAGTGGGAGGATTGGGGGAGGGGGTAGGCCTACAAGCAAAGATGCAAGCGCAGGTCCCCCGGCGCGAAAAGCGCACAATCAAAATACAGCCTTAATGCAGCGCTGAAGCACTGCTCCAGCTAACCGCTTTCGTCCAAGACTTGCGCCTGCCGTCGAGCTTCGATCGACGGGACAGCCACGGGCGGTTGTCCCGGCACAAGATGCTAAAGGAAAGCAGATTCCTCGTCGCTGCGCGTCTCGGAATGACAAGTTAGAGGTAGATTAGGGCGGAAATACATAGGTCCCTTCGACAAGCTCAGGGCAGGCTCTTCGTTGGGAGTCTCTCGCTTCGCGAGCGACTCCGTTGCCTCAGGATGACAAGGGGAAAGAAAAGGACGGGCGAGACGCCCGTCCTCCATTACTTCTTCCTGCAGCCGTTGACGGCTTAGTTGATGTCGAACTGTTCTTGGTGAAGGGCGGGATCGCTTTTTATGATCACCGTCTTTTTGGTTAGCTCTTCCATTTCCGTCAGCAGGCGGGCGCTGTTGGTCTTGAGCGCTTTGGCTACCTCTGGATTTACCCGCAACATCACGTCGGAATGGTCGAGGTGCTTGGCCATCTTGCGCATCTCGACGTAAATGTCGTTGCAGACCGTAGTCACCGATTTCACGTAGCCAGTTGCCTGGCAATAGGGGCAAGGCGATCCGATGGTGCGCTCGAGCGACTGCTTGACCCGCTTACGAGTGATGGCGACGAGGCCGAAATCGTTAAATTGCAGGACCTTGGAGGGGGCGCGGTCGGCGCGCAGAGCCTCTTCGAGGGCTTGCATGACTTTCTGGCGGTTGCGGCGCTCGTCCATGTCAATGAAGTCGATGACGATGATGCCGCCGAGATCGCGAAGGCGGATCTGCCGCACGATTTCTTTGATGGCATCGACGTTGGTCTTGACGATGGTGTCTTCGAGGCGGGCGGTCTTGCCGACGTATTTGCCGGTGTTGACGTCGAT
>Ga0070765_100003151_pt1 | contig 10542 bp, 10 predicted proteins | sample HubBroMetageWFT5_FD_71516 | JGI IMG/M metagenome (GOLD analysis project Ga0070765, IMG submission 71516) | Warmed and freeze-thawed soil microbial communities from the Hubbard Brook experimental Forest, New Hampshire - Hubbard Brook CCASE Soil... | ecosystem: Environmental > Terrestrial > Soil... | reverse complement strand
GATTTTCGCGCTGGATGACCTGCCGGAAAAATGGAAGAGCTTCACCGAGCGCAACGCCAAGTATTTTGGCCGGTAAATCATGTTGCCCATTTGGGTAGGGCGCGCGTCTGTTGTTCATGGGCGGGCGCCTTTTCCTTTTTGGTGCGGCCGAAGCGAGTGGGAGCGAGCGTCCAAAGACGTGATTATGCGCCACAAAAGTGACAAAATAGTAACCAGACCACGTCAACTCGGCCGTTCACGAATACCGATGCTCTCTCAGGTTGCCTTGACTCCGTGGGCAAGCGAGGTGGTGCGCCTTGCTGTCACTGCAGGGACAATTCGATAGTCCGCGCTATAGACCAAATTATGCAGATCGCTGGACGCGATGGCCCGGAGTATGCATAGCTGGGCCGCGGCATCCTCGCCGCTGAACACGTTCAGCGGCCAGTCGCGAACTGTCGTCCCTCGAAGATGAGGGTGGTGGAAGCCGCCTCCGAAATAGGCTTGGAGCACGATTGGCTCGACCCCGGCTGCCCGCTGTTCAGGCCAGCTCAGAGCCCAGGATGCGTTCAGCCCTCCATCAGCCGTGCGTCGTAGCCCCGTCTCGGTGAGTTGCCCGGTGTCGAGCAGCAAGCTCGTGTTCATTTCGGTGAGAACCTGGCGGGCGACGGGAGCCAGCAGTTGCACGGCCTTCTCGAAATGGGCTTCTTTGTCCTTTCGACCGGCGGAGCCGCCGTGTGTACCGTCGCGAAGATCCTCAAAATGGCGGATTAGGCTGGTGATATATGCGGGTATCGTGCTTTTTAGCATTGCCTACCTCCTATTAAGAATTCAGTATGCGCTGGACATGAACAACATTTATCGATCCCGTCGCGACCGCTACCCCTCTGTCATGAGCTCCGCCGTGCGGATGCGGTGAAGGTCAGCGCTCGGGAATCGCGTGTTGTTCCTCGAAGCAGCACTCCAGATTCTTGAGGTCCACCGCAACCCGGGCTTGTGAGCCTTCCGGGGCAGCCCTGAGATATTGGACGGGCCACGAAATTGACTGCCCTAGCTCACGGGCTGCCCGCAAGGGCCAATATGGATCTCGCAGAAATTCGCGGGCGATGATGACTGCGTCCGCCTGTCCCGTAACGAGGACGTGCTCAGCTTGAACTGGAGAAGTGATCATCCCGACCGTGCCGGTCAGCATTTTGGCTTCGCGGCGGATCTGCTCTGCAAACCGCGTTTGATAACCCGGGCCGGCCGGAATCTTTGCCTGCAGTACGTTGCCGCCCGAAGAGCAATCGATCAGGTCTGCTCCAAGTTCCTTCAGGTGGCGCGCGAGTTCAACCGACTGCTGAATATCCCAGCCGCCATCGACCCAATCGGTCGCCGATATGCGTACGAACAGCGGTGCTCGCTCCGGCCACGAACCTCGAACGGCGGCAACAGTCTCGCGCAATATTCGAGTGCGATTCTCAAATGAGCCTCCGTAGGCATCTGTTCTTTGATTGCTGAGAGGCGACAAAAACTCATGGATCAGGTATCCATGCGCGGCGTGAATCTCAATTACGCGGAAGCCCGCGTCGCAGGCACGACGTGTCGCGGCGGCAAAAGCAGAAACGATGTTCTTAATTCCGTCGACAGAGAGCGCACGCGGCATCGGATAGTCATCGGTGAAAGCCAATGCGCTCGGAGCAACGACATTGCTCCACCCCCCTTTATTTTCGGGGACTCTTCCGTGGCCTTCCCACGGTCGGTAAGTGCTGGCCTTGCGACCGGCGTGCGCCAACTGTATCCCTGCCACGGTACCTTGGTCATGAATAAACCGGACGATTCGAGCCAGCGGCTCAATGTGACCGTCCTCCCAGATGCCCAAGTCCTGCGGACTAATCCGGCCCTCGGGAAGAACCGCAGAGGCTTCGGTAAGCACCAGTCCAGCACCGCCCACTGCCCGGCTGCCGAGATGTACAAAATGCCAGTCGTTCACGTACCCGTCAGTGCTGGAGTACTGGCACATCGGCGAAACAAATACACGGTTCGCAAACGTAACATCCCGAATCGCGAGCGGATCAAACAGGTGAGTCATGGCGTTGTACACTGCCCCTCCTTACTGTACTGGACAGCGGCCGGAACGGAACATGAGTCCGGTCCTGTCAGCTTGATGTAAACCAGTCGCCCCAAACTAAGGCATGAACTTGTAGCCCATGCCATGAATGGTCACTAGATGAGCGGGATTAGCCGGATCGTTCTCCAATTTCTTTCGAAGCTTGAGGATGTGATTGTCGACAGTGCGGGTGCAGGGGTAGTTCTCGTATCCCCAGACTTCGTTCAGGAGTTCATCCCTGCTGATCACTCGCTGCGCATTCTTGATCATGAATTCTAAGGTCCGGAACTCTTTCATGGCGAGCGGAATCTGCACGCGGCCGCGAACCACTTCCACTTTCGTGAAGTCCACCATTACGTCCCCAAAAATATAGAAGCTTTCCGGGGTCAACTGAAAGGTCCGCCTTCGTAGAGCATGCAGACGGGCAACCAGTTCTTTGGGGCTGAAGGGGACAGCAATGTAATCATCGGCTCCCATCTCCAAGAAAAGCACTTTGTCAGCGATTGAGGAGCTTGCGCTGAGAACCACAAAAGGTACCGCCGGTGCGGCCTGCATGAGTTCACGGCAGAGATCGCAGCCTGGAGATCCAGGAAATTGCAAATCAACGATCAGAGCCGAGGGTGTTTTCTGTCGGACCAATTCCAGCCCAGTAGTTCCATTCGAGACGAGCTCGACTTCGTAACCTTCGGAGACAAGAATTCGCCGTATGATCTTCTGCAGAGCTTTATCGTTTTCGATGACGAGGATTCGTCCCGGCCCTGCTGTTCGCCAGTCAGCGGTTAGGTGTTCACCGACTCTGCCATCCTGGTTGTAATAAGAACCTCCTGTCGACACTGTAGGAAGTTCATCCGCCTGTAGATGATGGGACCCCGATGTTTGCATGTACGTCACGGCCCTCCTGGCATTTCTCCGCGCGACACTGGCTCATAACAAAAGATTATAGATGTCACGAACTTCTGAAAACCTCTGAAACCACAGCATTGGCCCTACATTTTTCTGCAGTGTCGATGTGCTATGACACAATCTGTGGAAAAGAGTCGAGCAGTTAGACACGACATTCGGGGCCTAACCTCAAACTCCATCTGATCGCTTGCATCAAAAAGGATCGAACCGTTCACGGTCTCGTCCACCGCTACTGGCCGATGGAGAGACTCGCATCACTCAGACGCCGGATTTCTGTGTGTCAGATCGAGGCATTGGCCGGAACCCAAACAACTTGAGCGTAGAGGACGATCCGGCCTTTCACGAAGGCAACGCATACCTCGAAAGTGTTATGCATCTGCAAGCCTTCTGGGGTAGCGAACAGATACTGCATCTCGTGATGTGCTCTCAGGAGCGATTTGGAATACTAGCAGTGACCACGGAACACCAAGTGGGAAGCATGGACAGGCAAGGAGTGGACTATGAAGGAAGCCGCGCTTGCAGCGTACACTCTCTGTCGAGAGGAGGCAGGTCCAGCCGCCTCATCGACGGTGAAGCCGAAGCCGATTCGCATCCTGAGCGTCGAGGACCATCCGGTCTTCCGCGAGGGGCTGGCTACGATCATCGGTTCTCAGCCGGACATGCTTCTCGTTGCCCAGGCGTCGAATGCCGTCGAGGCTGTGGCTGAATTTCGTCGTCATCGACCCAACGTCACCCTGATGGACCTTCGGCTTCCTGGCACCAACGGCACCGACACGCTGATCGCAATTCGTGGGGAGTTTCCCAATGCTCATATCATCATGCTGACAACCTCGGATGGCGATGGCGACATCCAGCGTGCGATGCGAGCGGGAGCGTCGGCTTACATACTCAAGAGCATGCCGAAAAATGAATTACTGGGCGTGATCCGATCGGTTCATGCTGGCCGCCGGCATATTCCGCCCGACGTGGCTGCCCGCCTCGCCGAGCACCTGGGTGACGACGACCTAACGACGCGGGAGTTGGAGGTTCTTCGACTCATTCGCGATGGCTATCGCAACAAACAGATTGCGGACCACCTATCGATTTCGGAGACCACGGTCAACTTCCACATCAAGAACCTGGTCGATAAACTTCAGGCCAACGATCGGACCCATGCAGTCACCATCGCGCTCCGGCGCGGGCTGCTGCAGATCTGATCGCATTCCAAGGCCTGTAGAAAACTACAGGATGCCGGCTGTGGGTTTCGGGGTTCTGCTAAAGCCACGAATTCAGTAACCTCAAGGGTGCGCGGGTAGGACATCCCAGAGCCCGCGCCCAGGCTTAGAGGCGGCGATCTTGCCGCATCCGCGGTTCGTGTATGTTCTTCGGGAGAAGGAGCTCAGGATTCGCCGTGAGCCCACTCGAAAAGCGCCGTGCAGACTCTGCTCCCAAAGCAGGGATGGCAAACATTCCACGGTGGCATTTTCTCTGCCTCTTGTCGTTTCTCTTTGCGGTGAGCTCGGTCTGGGCAGTCGATCCGAACCGGCATATTTCCCAGTACAGACACACCGCCTGGAGGGTGCAGGATGGAATCTTCAGCGGCACGCCGAATGTAATTACCCAGACCCAAGATGGATATCTGTGGATCGGAACTACGTCTGGTTTATTGCATTTTGATGGCGTGAGGTTTGTCCCAGCAACAACTGCTGAGGGGCAGGCTTTGCCGGATCTAAGAATTAATAGCCTTTTCTCACCGCGTGATGGAAGCCTTTGGATCGGGACAACGACCGGCCTAAGTCAATTGAAAGATGGGGCATTGCTGAACTATTCGATCACGCCGGTGGGCATTAGCAACATCATCCAGGACCACGAAGGAACAATCTGGATCACGCGATATCGAGTCCCCGACGAAAAGCCACTTTGCCGGGTCGCCGGGAAAGAGCTCCGGTGTTATGGAAGGTCTGACGGCATTCCCGTTGAATACGGCGTCCCTTTGATTGAGGACAGCGTGGGAAACCTGTGGATTGGATCGTATCTGCTTTGCCGTTGGAGGCCAGGCTCTTCTACGACGTATTTCGCAGAGGAACTGAAGCATTTGAAGGGAAGTCCTGGCGTACTTGGCCTGGTCGCGGGACCGTCCGGGTCCGTTTGGGCGGCGCTGCAAGGGGCCGGGCCTGGGCTTGGAATACGCCACTTCGCCGACGGGAAATGGAGTAGTTATGTGGTTCCCGGATTCGACGGTGCCTCGGTCCAAGCATCTAGTTTGTTCCTCGACCGTGATAACGCCCTGTGGATCGGAACTTTGACCCAGGGAATCTATCGCATCTGTGATGGCAGAGTCGATCACTATCGGAGCGTCGACGGTCTGTCGGGCGATGCCATAAATAGTATCTACGAGGATCGGGAGGGCAATCTATGGATAGCGACGGATCAGGGAGTTGATCTTTTTAGAGATACTCCTGTAGTTAGCTTTTCGATGCGCGAAGGCCTATCCGCTGCCACTACCTACTCCGTCCTTTCAAGGCGTGATGGTTCGGTGTGGTTGGGTAATGGGGGAGATCTGGATGTCCTATTTGAAGGCAAGGTCTCAGTAATTGGGAAGCGCCAGGGTCTATCGGGAGAAGAAATTGAAGGCCTGTTCGAGGATCACTCTGGCCGGTTGTGGCTTGGAATAGATGACAAACTGCTGACTTACGAACACGGGAGATTCTTTGAAGTCACTCACGCAGATGGCAGCGCCGTGGGCACAGCAATCGCTATCACCGAAGATACCGATCACCACATCTGGGTAGTGGTTCATCGATCCGGTGGGCATCTTTTTCGAATTGAGAACCGGAAAGTTCGCGAAGAAATTCCGCTGACAGGTGTTCCGAGACCCACATGGCTTGCCCCCGATCAGGAAACCGGTATCTGGATAGCCTCTAGGAGTGATGTGCTGGCCCGATATCGCAGTGGACACGTGGAGACAATCTCGCTGGGGCGTGGCGAGAAATCGTTCATCCTGCAGAGTTTACTGGTCGATTCTCGCAACTCCATCTGGGTAGCAACCAGCAGCGGACTAATTAGATGGAAGGATGGGATCTGGAAGACGCTGGACGCTCGGAATGGCCTACCCTGCTCTTCGATTCTCGCTTTAATCAGGGACAATCAAGGCTCCTTCTGGCTGCGCACACCGTGCGGGATCCTGAATATCGCAAAGTCGGATCTCGAGAACTGGTGGGCGCGACCGGAAAGCAAAGTGGATGTGAGGATTTTCAACGCGCTGGATGGCGCCCAGCCGGGAGGTGCAGGGGTCCAGCCTATGTCTTCAATGTCGCCGGATGGACGACTCTGGTTCGTGAATCTCAATGTCCTGGAGATGGTTGATCCAGGCCAACTGAAAGTAAATCCTACCCCGCCGCCGGTGCATATTGAACAAGCCGTGGCTGACCGAAGGAGCTACTTGCCTCGACCAGATCTTCAGCTTCCTCCGCTTACCCGCGATCTGGAAATCGACTATACGGCGCTAAGCTTCGTGGTACCACAGAGGGTGCGCTTCCGCTACAAACTCGAAGGTCACGATTCAGGTTGGGAGGAACCGGGAACACGGCGTCAAGCTTTCTATAGTGACCTTCGACCCGGGCGATACAGGTTTCGAGTGATCGCATGCAATAACGATGGTGTCTGGAATGAGGTGGGTGCAAGCTTGGACTTCAGCGTCGCACCTGCGTGGTATCAAACAAACTGGTTCCGAGCTCTGTGCCTTATCTCCGGCGGCTTCATCGTTTGCTTTATCCACCGGCTACGCGTGCTGCAGGTTTCGAGAGCTATCGGCGCCCGCTTCGATGAGCGATTGGCAGAACGCACTCGCATGGCGCGGGATCTCCATGACACATTCCTACAGACCATCCAAGGTAGCAAACTGGTTGCGGATGATGCGCTGGAGCCGACCACCGATCCCGTCCGAATGCGTCGAGCCATGGAACAGCTATCCGTCTGGCTTGGAAGAGCCGCGCAGGAAGGACGGGCAGCGCTGAATTCCCTGCGCGCGGCGACGACGCAGACTAACGACCTGGCTGAAGGTTTCCGGCGCGCGACTGAAGACGGCCTCAGCCCCAGCACCATGGCGGTCACACTTTCTGTGGTTGGCGATGCCAGGGAGATGCATCCCATCGTCCGTGATGAAATTTACCGCATCGGCTACGAAGCCATCCGCAACGCATCTATGCATTCGGAGGCAAGTCGATTGGCAGTGGAGCTCAGATATGCTGACGACCTTACGCTGCGTATCAGTGACAATGGCAGCGGGATTGACCCCGTCATCGCGGATAGGGGGAAAGACGGACACTTCGGACTGCAAGGGATGCAGGAGCGCGCCGCTCGCATCGGAGGCAATCTCACGCTCGAGAGTTCTTCCAACTCCGGGACCGAGATTAGGCTTGTAGTTCCGGGACGCATCATCTTCCGGAAGACGATGCCCGCTCGACGGTCTTTGTTTACAAGAATAAGAACCCTCCTTCGTTGAAAAGATGAACATCCAATCTGGACTGATTTCGATTCGCAGAGTTTCACCCGCCAGTGATCGTACCTGTAGAAAAGTCCAGGATGAATTCTATGGTTTCTGAGGTGTTCAGAAATTTAGGACGCGAATAAGGTGTCGGTAAGGCGACTCGTGTTCCGTTCCAACAAGCCGAAGGGCGCAAACTTCCGGGCCGGCTGTGCAAAGCATGCTGACTTCTGCGACTTGCTCAAGAACGACACGAAGTCTTTGTATCTGCTCGCATTCTTACGGACGGCAAATCACCAGGAATCGGAGCAGTGCTTTGTTTCGGCGGTTGAGGGAGCTCTCAAAGAACAGGGCGTGTTCCGGAATGGGCTCAATCCTGGGTAAAGCGCAGGCTGATTAAGAACGCGATCGAGATTGTTTGGCGCGGGTCAGATCGAAACGACCAGAAAAGGGATCTCTGAGGCGCAAAACAACACGAGACGCAGGGAGAATGCGAAATCGACAGCGTGACCAAACTTCCCCCGTTCGAGCGCTTCGTCTTGGTCATATCGATCCTGGAGCGCTATTCGAATTGGGACTCCTCTCTGTTGCTGGGATGTTGCGCCGCCTTCAAGACCTCGCTGCACCTATCCCGCGCGGCGATGAATTGTCATCGCTTCGTGTCCCATCGGGGCTCGTGGTCTCTAGCCAGCGCCTTACTCAGATTAGAGCAATTGAACGGCGACAGGAAAGGATTCGGTCAATATGACATCACAGGCCACGGGCAAGAAAAGTAAGGCTTCCGCAAACCACAAACCAAGTTGTGAAGAGATCAGGCTGCGAGCATATGAAATCTATCTGGAGCGCAGCGGCCTTCCAGGCAATGAGCTTGATGATTGGCTGCAAGCCGAACGCGAGCTGCAGGGTCCCGCGCCGCAAGAAGGCGAGTTGGCCGATCAGATTTATAGAAGGACATAGACCATGAGCAACCACATGGCACCGTTTGATCCCGAGAAAGAGGCTCGGGAAGGCAACCTTTTGCGGACCGCGATAGTTGACTCCGTGACGCATGAGCTGCGCACACCGCTGACCTCGATCAAAGCCTCGGTGACGGCGCTGCTCACAAATTCGCGTTTGCAACCCTCGCAGCGCAACGACCTCCTCATCGTGATCAACGAGGCGGCGGACCGCCTGAACCATCTGGTCAGTGAGGTAGTGGGGACTGCGCAACTCGATGCAGGCGTGAAACTCGACCTGAAGCCCCATGCGATTGAGGAGATCATCGACGCCGCAAGCAAAGAGTGCAGGACGCTGCTCAACCACCGTTCGATTTCGGTTCAATTACGAGAGGGGCTGCCAGCCGCGCGCGCCGACCTGAGACTGGCGACAAAAGCTCTGATGCAGTTGCTGGAAAATGCGACCAAATATTCGCCGCTGGACGAGCCTATCACCATCACAGCCGAGTTGAATGAAAATTTCGTGATGACGAGCGTGGCAGACCAGGGCAGCGGGATTGACGATTCCGAACAAACCTTGATTTTCCAGAAATTCTATCGCGGGAAGGACCACCGGTACGTGGTTAAGGGAACTGGAATGGGATTGCCTATTGCGAGAGCGATTATCAAGGCGCACGGAGGCTCGTTGTGGGTTACGAGCCGGCGGGGGCACGGCTGCATTTTTTCTTTCACTTTGCCGATCGATCAGCAGCTATGCGGGGGAAGCGGTCAATCCGAGGGCTGATGCAGCTACGGCCGTCAGCAGTGGCCTGCGTACTCGCCGCGGCACTCTGCCCAGCCTTTTGTTAACGCGCAAACCAACGACGGGGCAGCGCTCACGCTCGATGAAGCGCTCCTGCTTGCTCGTTCAAACAATCGAGACCTAAAGCAGTTTGGACTTGATGTAGGCAAGCAGCGAGAAACATTAGGCGAGGCCAAGACGCACTCGTATCCAGTTCGACACGTTTGTTCTTGCGGCCCAATTATTTCGCCAGTCGCCCGGAATTTCCGTGCTGAGGGATGATTGGAGTCCCGACAGCCCGCAGATGAAGATCGAGATTGATCCAGATCGCGCTAACCTGGTAAGCATTACGAACGCCGATGTCGCAACGTCCACCGCTGCCGCGATCAGTGGAAGCCAGGTAGGCATCTTCCAAGAGGGAAACAAGAACATCCCGATTGTTGTCCGCCTCCGGCCGCAGGATCGCGCACGGCTTTCGCAGATTGAAAATCTCTATGTCAACTCATCGCAAGAGAACGTCAAAGTCCCGTTGCTTTCGGTGGCCATTTTGAAAAACATTCTGGAGACGGCACGCATTCGGCGTCGCGAACATTTTCTTACCTTATCAATCTTGTGCTTTCCGGCGCCCGGCGTTTTGGCGTCCAAAGTACTCGCACCGATCGAACCTAAACTGAATGCTCTCAAGAACAGTCTCCCGCCGGGCTATCAATTGCAGATTGGTGGCGAGAAGGCAAAACAGGTCGAGGGATTCACGAATCTCGCGGTGGTTCTTCTGATTTCTCTGGTCGGCATCTACTTAGCGCTGCTTATTCAGTTCAATAATGCCATCAAGCCGTTGCTCGTCTTTGCGGCCGCTCCCTATGGAGCCATCGGAGCGTTAATCGCTTTGGCAATCGTGGGTACCCCCTTTGGTTTCATGGCATTTCTTGGACTGGCAAGCCTCATTGGAGTCATCGTCAGCCATGTCATCGTGCTGTTCGACTTCATTGAGGAGATGCGCGAAAAGGGCGAACCGTTGGAGCGCGCCTTGCCCGACGCAGGGATCGAACGTATTCCGCCCGTGATGATCACCGTGGGCGCAACCATTCTGGCTTTGTTTCCTCTTGCACTCGAAGGCGGCCCGCTCTGGAAACCTCTGTGCTATGCCCAAATCGGCGGACTCGCCGTTGCTACCTTCATCACCTTGCTTCTGGTCCCGGTTTTCTACGCGATTTTTGTACTCGATCTGAAGTGGATCAAATGGGAAACGACAGAGAAGCGCGAACAAGCCCGTGGCGCAGAGCCAACAACAACGTGACAAATGATCAGCTCGCAATCATGGATCTTCTTCAACTTTGGCACCGCCTCAAGACGGAGAACGATGACCTCTCGACGCGATTTACTTAAAGGG
>Ga0070765_100003149_pt1 | contig 10544 bp, 6 predicted proteins | sample HubBroMetageWFT5_FD_71516 | JGI IMG/M metagenome (GOLD analysis project Ga0070765, IMG submission 71516) | Warmed and freeze-thawed soil microbial communities from the Hubbard Brook experimental Forest, New Hampshire - Hubbard Brook CCASE Soil... | ecosystem: Environmental > Terrestrial > Soil... | reverse complement strand
ATGAGACGCGTGATGAAACGCTTGAAGCTAAGGTGCAGGCGAGCTCCGTACGAACCGCGCTCATACATCAGCGTACTCATCGCCACATTCCATCCGTCATTCACTTTGCCAAGAATATTTTCAACCGGGACGCGCACATCGCGAAAGAACAGCTCGCTGAATTCGGACTCGCCGGTCATCTGGCGCAGGGGACGAACTTCAACGCCCGGCGATTTCATATCCACGAGGAGAACGGTCAGTCCTTTATGCTTGGCGACGCTGGCATCGGTGCGGACGACGAGTTCGCACCAGGCGCCAAACGAGCCGTAGCTTGTCCACACTTTTTGACCGTTCACGATGTAGTGATCGCCGTCCAGCCGCGCTTCCGTCTGCAAACCGGCGAGATCGGAACCCGCATTCGGCTCCGAAAAGCCCTGGCACCAGATCTCTTCGGCGCTCAGTATTTTGGGAATGTAGCGCTTCTTTTGCGCTTCCGTTCCACAGGCGATGATGGTGGGTCCAATCAGGCCCAAACCCAGCGCGTTGACCAAGGGCGGCGCTTCAACGCGCGCCATCTCCTCCCAAAAGAGCGCTTGCTGCATCAGTGTGGCGCTGCGGCCCCCGTATTCCTTGGGCCACGAAACTGCTGCCCAGCGGCCTTCATGGAGCTTTCGCTGCCAGGCGCGCAGGTAGGGGAACGATTCCTCGAGCGGCTTTTCGCGCCATTCATTCCAGTCCTTTGGCACGTTTACAGCGAGCCACGCGCGGAGTTCATCGCGGAATGTCAACTCCTCGGCGGTTAAGTTTAGGTCCATGGACAGAACTCCTTCGTTCTACCGGTTCCGGGTTACGCTCCACAGGTTTGAACTTAATGCGAAGCAAATCTCGCCGCAAGAAATCTGCTCAAGCGCCGCTCTTTCTCCCCACAAAGTCCGGGCGAATCGTGTCCGCGCCGTGCCAATATTTCTTGCGGAGATCCTTTTTCAGAATTTTCCCGGTGGCGGTTTTGGGCAAATTTTCCACGAATTCAAAGGAACGCGGGCACTTGTAGTGCGCCAGGCGTGAACGACAGAACTTGATGAGCTCAGCCTCCGTGGCGCAGGCATTTGGCTTTAAGACCACCAGGGCTTTGGGAACCTCGCCCCACTTCTCGTCGGGAACCGGAATCACCCCGGCCTCCAAGACCGACGGGTGCGCGAGGATGGCCTTCTCCAGTTCGAGAGAGGAGATGTTCTCTCCCCCGCTGACGATGATGTCTTTCTTGCGATCGACAACGAGCAGGTAGCCGTCTTCGTTGACCGTTGCCATGTCTCCCGTGTGGAACCAACCGCCGCGCAAGGCCTCGGCGGAAGCACTTGGCTGCCGCCAGTATCCCTCCATCACGCCATCGCCTCGCGCAATGATCTCGCCGATGGTCAGCCCGTCGCGCGGCACGTCGTTGTCATTCGCATCCACCACGCGCAACTCCACGCCGGGAATCGCATATCCAGTCATCGCTTGTCCCACGAAGCGCTGCTCGCCTTGCCATCCAAGTTCGGGCTTTATCGGTGAGAGTGAAAGTGCCGGTGAAGTTTCCGTCAGGCCGTATCCCGAGTAGCACTCGCAACCGAGTTTTTCTTCAACCTCGCGAATGAGAGTTGGAGAAGACGCGGCGCCGCCGATAACAATGCGCCGCAGGCTGCTCAAGTTGTACTTGGGGCGCTCCGGACAATTCACCAGCGCTGTGGCCATGATGGGAACGAGACTGCAGGAATGAACTGCTTCTTTTTCAATGAGACGAAAGACTTCCGTGGTCTCGAAGCGCTGCATCATCACATGCTTGCCGCCGAGCAAGGTGAGAAAATGCGCCACGCCCCAGCCATTGGCGTGGAAGAGGGGTATGGTGTGCAGTTCGACGGCCCCGCTTTCGATGTGGAATCCCAGGCAAACATGCACCGCGTGGAGATAGACATTTCTGTGCGTCAGCATCACGCCTTTGGGATTGGCGCTGGTTCCGCTGGTATAGAAAAGCTCGGCTAGCCCGTTTTCATCAATAGCGGCGATGTCGGCGCGATACGGTGCGGCCTCCCTAAGAAGGTCTTCGTAACTACGCGGAGATAGCCAGTCCGCCTCTGGAGTGCCTTCGAGCAGGCAGATCATTTTTACCGAAGGAATTTCCTTGTGGAAAGATTCAACCAATCCAAGGAGCTGCTTTTCAACGAAAAGAATTGTTGCCCCGGCGTCGTTCAAAATGTAAGCAAGTTCGTTCGGGGCGAGCCGAATGTTCAACGGCAGCAATACGGCGCCGGCTTCCAGAACTCCGTAATAGGCTTCGAGCAGGCGGTGGCAATTTGTGCTGAGGAAAGCGACACGGTCGCCAGGTTGGATGCCAGCCTGCCGCAGGGCTCCCGCAAGGCGCCGCGCGCGATCGGCAAACTCCGCGTACGTAAATCTGTCCTGATTGCAGACCACTGCGGTCCTGCGGGAGTATTGCTGCTCCGCGTAGCGAAGGAACCGCAAAGGGGTAAGGGGAATGTTCATGGCGTGCCTCGCCTGGATCAGGCGGATTGACCTCCATCGACCACAAGAATGTTTCCGGTCACAAAATTCGACGCATCGGAAGCCAGAAGAACAACGGCTCCCTTCAAATCATCCGGCCCGCCAAAGCGGCCCGCGGGTATGCCTGCCAACAGCATTTCCTTATTCCGCTCGATGACTTTCCCCGACATATCGGTCGGGAACCAGCCGGGCGCAATGGCATTTACCTGTATGTTGTGCATGCCCCACTTGCACGCCAGGTCTTTCGTGAAAATAATCACGCCTCCCTTGCTGGCGCTGTAGCCGATGGCGGAGAAACTTGGCGGGGAACCACGCAGCCCGGCAACGGAGGCGATATTGATGATTTTTCCGCGGCGCTGCGCAATCATGACCTTGCCCACGGCCTGGGAAAAAAGAAATGTTCCGGTCAAATTGGTTTCGATCACTTTGTTCCAATGCTCGAGCATCATCGCCTCCACAGGCGCCCCCCAGGAAGTGCCCGCATTGTTGATGAGAATGTCGATGCGCCCAAAGTGCTTCACCGAGGCGTCCGCCACCGCTTGAATGCTGGCGGGATCCTTGACATCGCAGCCGAGTGCGAGAACTTCGACGCCAAGCTTTTGCAGTTCCCAGGCCGCCTCCAGACAGCGCTCTTTCTTTCGCGCGCAGAGAACCAGCTTCGCCCCCATCTCTGCCAAGCCTTCCGCCATTTGCCGACCAAGCCCAACGGATCCCCCGGTAACGATGGCTACGCGTCCTGAAAGGTCAAAGAGTTTCTTAACGTTCACCGGGGAATCCTCGACTGGGTTGCCGCGAAGTTTTTCAATCGTCGTCCCTGACCTTGTCGTCGGCATCGAACGGCCGCAGGTATTGGTTGGGATGGAACTCTACGAAGGCCGGGGCGACGGGAACAATCCCTCCGCTGGGAGCCGCAAAAATATTGAAATTGGGACCAAGCGCTTCCGCCGCATTGTTGAGATCCGTCACCTCCAGGGGGCCCCATCGGCCGGTGTCCAGCCGGTTTAGAAGCGCTTTCACCGCGGCAATCGTTTCCGCCGGAGTGAAAGCGCAATGGCCGGCGCGCGAAATAAACCTGCGGCGCAGGAATCGCTCGTTGCCTTCTTCGCCCACAACGTCCCGGTACGCGCTTTCATTCTGCACGACCACCAAACCGTCGCCAGTGGTGTGCAGGGTCAGAACCGGGATGTGAATTTCGCCGTCGTAGGTGATGTTTTCCTTCAGGTAGTTCGCGGCCGGCGAGTAGGCGCTGATGCGTGTGGTTTCGTTCAGGATTTTGAGATCGGCATCGAGATCCAGCCCGGCCTGCGCGTAAAGCGCACGAACTTCGGCGGCATTCGCCGAGTGCTCAAATTGCACCCGGTAGTCCACGCCAGTATTCCAGGAGGGATTGCCCTGGGCGCGGAACTCGAGTTCCGCGCGAAACGCAAACGCAAAAGGGAAGTCCACATTAGCGGCCCAGAGAAATTGGTTCATCTGCTGATCGGCGAAATCCGTGGGAGCGGGCTCGGGCGAAAGCGGCGTGAACCAGCCCGGCGTATCGCCCAGCGCGGCCACCAGCGACAGTCGGGCCCTGCCCTGCGCCGTCCCAGCGGCTGCGGCCAGTATTCCCTCGGCAAGATTCAGATTGGCCACGGGATCGGTGATGTTGACGAGCTGCAGGCCGGAGCCGGGACCGAGCAGGGTCTTGAATGCGAAAGCCGAATCGAGCGCCGTATTCCACGTGGCAATGCCGCCGGAAAGCACGCCGCACATCGGGAGCGCGGCATCAAAACGATCCGGATAGCGCTGGATGAGCCCCGCGGTAATCATACCGCCGAGGGAGTGGCCCCAGGCGATTGTTCGAGTGGGCTTGCCAACCGCTTGCGTGAAGATGTCAAGCACGGCGATCTGGTCCGGCAGAGCTTGCTGAAGAGCCCAACCCGTAGTGGCGTAGGAAGAGCCCGCAAGAGCAAACCCGCTCGCCAGCATGAAGAAACGCGTGGCAGGGTCGCCGACATCCATTGCAGGGTTGTTCTTGCTACCCGGGACCACGTACCCGTGGCTATAGAGGAAAAGTATCCCGTTCCAGTTAGCAGGGACCTCGATGAGGTAGGTGGCGCCGTCGGGCAGGCTTCCCCTTTGCGTGACCACTCCGGCTTGCGCCGAAGCGCGCCCGGGAATGACCAGCAGCGCCGCAACGACCGCCAAAGACAATAGAAAATACTTCATGTATTGCCGCATAATGCTTCTCCCTCGCCAGATTTTGGCGTGGTCGTTGGCGCGGGACGCCCACCTGTGCGATGGAACGCTATCGACCAGCATAGAAAACCAATTCCCTTCCCGGCCGGGACACGCGGGGATTTTTCAACCCGCTTCAGAACGTCAACCGCACCCCCAGCTGAATTTGGCGCTTTGGAAAGGCCGACGTGAACGCAAGTGGCGTGCTCGGCGTAATCGTCGTGAAGTTGGGCACGATGCCATGGACATTGAACGTGGTGTGCCCGCCTCCACCGAGGGCCGCGGGAAGTCCGAACACTGGTCCTACTTCGTTGTTCACGCTGGCGTAGTTCGTGTGGTTGGCCAGGTTGAATCCTTCCGCCGTTAACACGAGATTCGCCTTTTCGCCCACTTTGTGCCGCCAGCTCAACCGCATGTCGAAATCGTAGTAGTCCGGGCCGAGGCCGCTGTCGCGCGGAGCCCCAAAGGGACGTTCGTTGGTAATGTGATTATTCCCATTGATCGCCCCCCCGGCCAGGAGATTGAAGGGCAATCCGCTGTGGTACGTGAAAATCGGGCTGAGCTGGAATCCCGAAAGGATAGCCTGCTTCCACGGGCTGTCGAACACCCCGGCAATCACCACCTTGTGCCGTTGGTCAAATTCGGAAAGACCGCGATCCATCGAGAGGTCGGTGGGGTCTTGCGGTCCATAGTCTGTGTTGAAGTCGGTGGAAGTGTCGAAGCCTTTGCTGAAGGTGTAATTGCCAAAGAGCGTGAAGCGGTTATTGAACCGCTCTTTGACTTCCAGGATGAATGCCTCGTAGAGCGCAGAGGCCGCGGACGTGTATTGATTGTTCTGGACGATCAGGGGATTCACAAAGCACTTAAATGGATTGGGCGCGCAGGGCAAGCCTTCGGCGCCGCCGAGCGGGTCGGTGGCTGCTGCCAGATTCCAGTTCTTGTAGGTATAGGTTCCCCCGTTGGCGAGCGGAATCGTGCTGGTCGGGGTTGTGGGCAGAAGATTCGTGTCGATGGCCACCGGAAGTCGCAGCGTGTGCGTATAGATTCCGCTGACAGAAACAGAAAGCCCCGGAATAATCTCGCGCTCAATTCCGATCGATGCCTGTTGCGAATAAGGAGGTTTATAGTTCGGTGGGTTGCTGAAGAGCACCGTCAGCGGCGAAAGCTGGCCGCTGTTCTGTACGAAGATGCCGAACGGAGCCACCGACGCGGGCGTGATGCATGCGCCATTAGGCACAGTCGGCTTGGTGCACTGGATCAAACCCTGGTTGAACAGCCCGGTAAAGACTTTACCGGCTGGCTGCAGGAATGGCAGTAAGCTGAAGCCGGGATCAATGTAAATGGAAATGTACCGGTTGCAGGGGCTGCTGCCCGTCCCTGGTACGATCACTCCTGGAGGACCGAACGCCGTTACTCCCACTCCACAAGTGTTCACCGCATTGTTCACCTGATCTGGAACTTGAGCCTTGTTGTTCTGGTTCTCCACTGTGGATTTATTCGCGTTCAGGACTCCCAAACTGAGGTCCACCTGGGGAATCTGGGCATCAATTGGCCCGTAAAAAATTCCGTAACCGCCACGAATGACCGTTTTGTGGTCTTTGAACGGGTCCCACGCGAACGATATGCGCGGAGACACGTCGCCGTAGTACGTGTTCAGGGGCTTGAACTGGCTATCGATCTCGTACCGGATACCGTAAGTTAGCTTAAAGGTTGAGGTGATGTTCCAAGCGTCCTGCAAGAAAAGGCCCGTCAATGGCCGGGTGTATGCCGGATAGTCGGCATTGCCAAAGCCCTGCTGGTACACCTGAGGCGCGCTCAACGAGGCTGCCTGCAACGAGTTGATGTTCGCTCCCTGGGTCGCGAGTCCGCAGGGATTTGGGTTTCCGGGCAGGAAACACAAGCTAACCGCGGCGCCGGGCAGTGGACCAAACACGAAACGTCCGGGGAAAAACGTGTGCGATTCGGAGTGATTTCCACGCAGAAGTACGTCCCCACCGAACTTGATGGTGTGGTGGCCGCGTACGAGCGATACATTGTCGGCAAATTCGTAGCGCCGAAGGATCGTGAAGTTGGGCAGAAAGATATTCGTCCCCAGATTATTCGCGAACCCCAGGATTTGCAGGCCAGCTTGCCCCGGCTCATTGGGAATCACGTTGAAGCTGTTGTAGTCGTACTGTACGCGGAGCTCATTCTCAGTGTTGGAGTTGAACGCGTGGTACCAGCTAGCTTGGGCGTTATTGTCATAGGTGTGGATCGAACTTCCCGCCGAAAAACCGGTGAGTGACTGCACGTCGGGGTTTTCCTCCAGGTCATGCCCGTACCGGTAACCAAAGCTCAGCTGGTTGCTGTCGTCGATGCGGTGATCGAGGCGAGCAGAAAACAGGTACTGGCGCGTGCTGTAGTTAAACAACCCTCCGTTGGTCTCCAACTGATTGATCAGATAGTTGTTGATCGCGGTTTGTGATGTGCCCGGGGTGCCGGTGACCGGGCTCACCGTTAACGCGTTCTGCAGCGCTCCCGCGCAGGTCTGCGCCGGCAGCAGGACGATGGGTGGACTGGAGGGGTTGCCGAAGCAGGGGACCATCGGATTGCCGGGGAGGTTCACCAAAGCGCTGACCACCGACTGTTGTGCAAACCTTGGATCGGCATTCTGGAAATTGACTGGCGCGCTCGCGGATGGGCCCTGGAATATGGAACTTTGCGTCAGCAAGGGCACCGCGTTCTCCGAGTCTTGTCGAAGGCCCTCAAAGGCCCCGTACAAAAACGTTTTGTCTTTCCTGATGGGACCACCCAACGAGCCGCCAAATTGTTGCCGCGACAAGGAGTTCTTGATCGGCTGGCCTTGCTCGGTGAACGAGAACGGGCCCCCGGGCTGCAGCGCCTGGCTGAACGCGAAGGGATCGCGCGCATCCATGCCGTCGCTTCGGAAATAGCCGAACAGCGAACCATGCACATCGTTGGTCCCGGACTTGGTGACGATGTTGATGGAAGCGCCGCTGGCGCCGCCCAGGTCTGCCCCGTAATTGCTACGGTTTACCTGGAATTCCTGAACGGCATCTTGGCTCACCGTAAGCCGTACGCCCCCCGAGTCGCCCGAGGCTTCACCACCGTCAACGGTAATGCTGTTCCCCCGCCCATTACTGCCATAAAACGAGAGTCCGCTTTGCGGCGTCTGTTTCACTCGAAAGTCCTGGTCGTCCGCCAGCCGCGTGGAATCAGACACGCCTGGCAGCAAGAGCGTAAACGTGAGGTAGTCGCGGCGATCAATGGGAAGATCCACGATGTAGTTCTGCGTTAACGTATTGGATTGGCTGCCTCTTTGCGTCTCCACCACCGGCGTCTCGCTCGTCACCACGATTTGTGCTGTGCCCGCCGCCACCCGCAGGTGAAAGTCCAGGATCAACGTCTGTCCAACGTTGAGCACCACATTTTTATGAGTCTCGGTCTGAAAACCAATTACCTGGACAGTCACGGTGTAAGCGGACGGCGGCAGCCCGGCCACCTCATAAAGGCCATCGCTCTCCGTCACTACGCTCCGGCTGATCCCCTTCTCGGGATCGGTTACTTCCACCGTGGCTTTGGGAACTGTTCCCCCGGCGGGATCCGTCACCATCCCTCGAATCTCTCCCGAAGTTCCGGTACCTTGAGCAAGCACCAGAGTATTTGCCGGAAACAACCACGCACATAGCGCAAAAGCGCTGGCTAGCAAGGTTGACCTCATAGATCCTCCTTGTAAATCGAAGGCATCACCGACTCTTTCTAAATTGGCTCAACTGCGCTGTGCTCCCCTAAACCCCTGTGCCCCTGAGACGGTCTCGACGGTTGTAACCTAACCCAATTGCGGTTTATTCCAGGTTGAGCAATTCGGATTGAGTTACAGGGGATGAGTTTTGCCATCCCAAAGATATTTAAGGACTCACTCCCCCTCGACGATTGCATCCAAAATTATGATAGTGCGTATCACATAATATTTACTAACGTCAAGACGATTCAGCAATTCGGCCCCGAATGGGCGTGAGCCTGCCACCCACGAACAACTTTGCTGAATTGGGGGATGGGTTTTGTAGCTGCGCACATCGCGGAGCGGTTGCTTCGTGGCGGCCCTCGGGTTCGAGGATTGTTTTATCGGGGAACTAACACCATCCGGCCATGGACTTGCCCATGCCTCAGTTGCTCAAGAACTTCATTCACTTGCGTCAGGGGACGGGTTGCAACTTCGCAGCGAACCTTTCCTGCTGCCGCCATCGCCAACAGTTCGCGCATATCCTGCCGCGTGCCGACTGAGGAAGCCTTGATGCGTATCTCGGATGCCGCCATCAGAATGGGTGGAAAGCATAGGGATTCAGAGGGCAAGCCGACGACAAGGAGAATCCCTCCGGGTCTTACCGAGGGAAATGCCGCGTCATAAGCTGCTCTTGCAGCGGAAGTCACAATCGCGGCATGGACTCCTCCCGCCCGGCGCAACTCCTTGACGACATTTACGTTTGTTGCATTCAGCGTGACGGATGCACCCAAGCCTCGGGCTTGTTCGAGTTTTTCTTCGGACACATCAATGGCACTGACGGTCGCTCCCAGTCCATGACCGATTTGAACGGCCAGGTGGCCCAAGCCGCCGACGCCGAAAACCGCCAGCCTTTGGCCCGGCTGGATATTCGCGTGCTTCAGGGCGCGATAGACCGTGACCCCTGCACAGAAAAGTGGCGCAGCGTCGATGCAGGAAAGTCCCTCCGGGATCTTCAGCGCATGGCTCGCGGGTGCCTTAACGAATTCAGCGTAGCCCCCATCCACGGTTACGCCGGTGATCTGTTGTTTAGTACAAAGGTTTTCATTCCCCTCGCGGCAGAACTCACATTCCCCACAGGTCCAGTGAACCCATGGAACGCCAACGCGGTCTCCGAGTTCCAAGTGAGTAACGGAGGCGCCTTTTTCTACGACGCGACCGGCGATTTCATGTCCGAGGATCAGTGGTTTTTTGGTGATGGGAATGAGCTGCGGCCAATCGCCGTTAGCCACGTGCAAATCCGAATGGCAGACGCCACAAGCTTGCACTTCGATCAGCACCTCATGTGCGTCTGGCTTGGGCCGCGGCACGTCTTCGATGGCCAGAGGCTCTTTGAATTCGTGCAGGATGGCTGCCTTCATCGCGTCCACCTCGAATAAGTTGGGATGAGTCTCCCAGTTCCAAATGCATGGTTGAGGGCTTCAGGGTCTCAGAGCCAAATTAGATTTCGCGCTAGGGTTTTGCTCCACGCAAAAAGAACTCAACCGCGTTTCTTACCCGCTCGGTGAGTTTGTGAGGTCCGGTTAGATCCACGGCCCATTGCCGCACGACGGTATTGAAAAGTCCTTCCATGAATTCGGCAAGGTGCACAACCGGGAAATCATGCGTAATCTCCCCGTTCTTTTGTCCTTCCGCGATGATCTCCCGGAGCAAGTTGACGGTCGCGGCTTCCGCACCTCGCAATTCCGGAGACCGAACCGGGTCCATTGCGCCGGCAAGAATTACAGCCTGCCAGAGGGGTCGCCCCACTTCGGTCACATTTCCCAGAGTTTCGTAAAATCGGCGCAGGCGTTGCTCCGTGGTGGCCTTGATTGACAGCTCGGCCTTCAGACTTTCGGCTTGGCGGGCAAACGCACGGCGTCCCACTTCGCGCAATACCGCGTCTTTGCTGGGAAAATAACGGAAGAAAGTAGGCTGGCTGATTTCCAGGGTATGAACAATGTCGTCGATGCGCGTGTTTTCATAGCCACGCTGGCGAAAAAGATGCAATGCCGTTTCGACGATTTGCTGGCGAAGGCGGGCTTTCTTC
>Ga0070765_100003148_pt1 | contig 10544 bp, 8 predicted proteins | sample HubBroMetageWFT5_FD_71516 | JGI IMG/M metagenome (GOLD analysis project Ga0070765, IMG submission 71516) | Warmed and freeze-thawed soil microbial communities from the Hubbard Brook experimental Forest, New Hampshire - Hubbard Brook CCASE Soil... | ecosystem: Environmental > Terrestrial > Soil... | reverse complement strand
GACGTCGACCACGCACGCATGCGCGCCGAATGGGAACACGAAGTTCTCGGGGTCGTAGAACGACTGCTCGTCGAGTCCCGGCTCCATCCCCTCGGGCATGTCCATCGTGACGTACGCGGCGCCCGCCACCTCGGCAAGCGTCAGCCCCTTATCGGGCGATCCGCGCACCGAGAACTTGCCGTCCTTCAGCTCGATGTCCTCGGGCGCGGCCTCGAGCTGGTGGGCGACGATCGTCTTGGCCTTGGCCGCGACCTTGCCCGCGGCTCGTGCCGCCGCCTCGCCGCCGACGGCGAGCGAGCGCGACCCGTAGGTATCGAGTCCGAACGGTCCCGTGTCGGTGTCGCCGTGGATGACCTCGACCTGGGAGGGATCGAGGCCGAGCCGGTCGGCGACGATCTGGGCGAACCCCGTCTCGTGGCCCTGGCCGTGAGGAGAGGTGCCCGTGTACAACGTCACCGAGCCGGTGGCGTGGACGCGGACGGTGGCGGACTCCCAGCCGCCGCCCTGTAGTCCGAACCCGCCGGGTCCCACGGCTCGCGACGGCGCGTTGCCGCAGATCTCGGTGTAGGTGGAGAAGCCGATGCCGCGGTAGATCCCCTTCTCGCGCAGCATCTCGGCCTCCGCGCGCACTGCCACGGGGTCGATGTGCTCGAGCAGCTTGTCGAGCGCGGCCTCGTAGTTCCCGGAGTCGTACACGACGCCGATCGGGGTCTCGTGGCCGGTGGCGAACGGCGGGATGAAGTTCTTCCGCCGCAGCTCGAGGGCATCCATCCCCAGCTCGTGCGCGAGCTGGTCCATCACGACCTCGATCAGGTGGGTCGCCTCGGGGCGGCCCGCTCCCCGGATCGCGTCCGTCGGGAACTTGTTCGTGTGCACGCTGGTCACGTCGGTCACCACGGCCGGCGTGTTGTAGACACCGCACATCACGAACGCGCTGAGCGGCGGGATCAGCGGCGTCAGGAGCAATTGGTAGGCGCCGATGTCGGCGATGATCTTGGTGTGCCAGGCCGTGAGCGTGCCGTCGCGCTTCGCGCCGACCTTGACGTAGTCGATCTGGTCACGCCCGTGGTGGGTGACCATCAGACCTTCGGAACGCGTCTCGATCCACTTCACCGGACGCCCCAGCTTGCGCGACGCCCACGCGCAGCCGATCTCCTCGGCGTAGATGTTGAGCTTGGAGCCGAAACCGCCCCCGACCTCGGGCGCGATCACGCGGACCCGGTCCTCGGGGATGCCGACCAGGAGCGACAGGAACAGACGGAGGAAGTGCGGAACCTGGGTCGAGCTCCACACTGTCAGCTTTTCCCCGCGATACTCGGCCAGCACCCCGCGCGGCTCGATCGCTGCCCCGGCCATGCGATGGTTGACGATGCGACGCTCGATGATGACGTCCGCCTCGGCGAAGCCGGCCTCGAGGTCCCCGCCGCCGAGTGACCAATCGGCGACCTTGTTGGTCCCGAACTGCTCGTGGACGAGCGGCGAACCAGGCTCGAGCGCCTTCTCCGGATCGGTAACGACCGGGAGCGGCTCGTACTCGACGACGACATCCTCGGCCGCGTCGACCACCGCGTAGCGGTCGTCGCCGACGACGAGCGCGACCGGATCGCCGACGTGCTTGACCTCGCCCTTGGCGAGGACCCAGTGATCGGGGGTGTTGACGGTGACGCCGGGCGGCACCCACGCCATCGGCAGGCCCGCCTCCATGTCGAGATCCTCGTTGGTGTAGACAGCCCAGATTCCGTCGCGCGCCTTGGCAGCGGACGTGTCGATCGAGACGATCTTCGCGTGCGCCTCGGGCGAGCGCACCCACGCCGCCCACAGCTGCCCGACAAGGTTGATGTCGTCGACGTAGCTCGCCCGCCCGGTGATCAGGCGAGGATCCTCCTTGCGGCGGAGAGAGCGTCCGACGTACGGACTGCCGTTGGTCGCTGCGCCATCGACCGTCGTGCTCATGACGAAACCCCCGACTCTTGTGAGACCGTCGCGCCCTTCACCTTCGCGGCATCGAGCACGGCCTTGACGATGTTGTGATAGCCGGTGCAGCGGCAGAGATTGCCCTCGAGCCCGTGGCGAACCTCTTCCTCGGTCGGATTCGGGTTCTCGGCGAGGAGCCCCGCCGCCGCCATGATCATCCCGGGCGTGCAATAGCCGCACTGCAGGCCGTGGTCGTTCCAGAACGCCTCCTGCAGCGGATGTAGTTCGTTCTCGGTGGCCATGCCCTCGATCGTCGTCAGGGCGGCGCCGTCGGCCTGGACGGCCAGCACGGTGCACGATTTGACCGACTTCCCGTCCATGTGGATCGTGCAAGCTCCGCAGTTGGACGTATCGCAGCCGACGTGCGTGCCGGTCAGCCCGAGGTTGTCGCGGATCGCATGGACCAGCAACAGACGCGGCTCCACCTCGAGGTGGTGGTCGACGCCGTTGACGTTCAGGCGGACGGGAACGGTTTCACTCATGCCTCTCCCTTCCAGGTTTGCTGGGCAAACGCGACCATACCCCAACGGCCGACCCGGCGTGAAGTGGCCCGGACCGCTCGCAGCGCGCGTCGGCAGGGGCCGTCGCGCGCACAGTCAAATCGGCGATGCGCGCAGCGATAGATCAGCGGTGCGCGAGCACCTGGTAGACCGACGCCCAGCCGGTCTCGAACCCCTGCCTCGCCGCGCGTAGATAAAGACGCCACACCCGCGCGCGCTCGATCCCGCCGAGCCGCACCGCCTCGTCCCAATTGGCGTCGAAGCTGTCGATCCAGTAGCCGATGGTCTTCGCGTAGTCGCGCTGGAGGCCCTCGACGTGGGTCGTCGTGAACTCCGCTCGCTCCAGGGCGTGGAGGATCCGCGACAGCGGCAGCGGGACTCCGTCGGGGAACACGAACCGCTCCGAGAACGCGCCCTCGTCGGGGGTGTCGAAGTCCTTGAGCTTGGCGATTCCGTGGTTGAGGAGCCTCCCGCCGGGCTCGAGCAGGCCGTGGAGGCGCCTGGCGTACGTGTCTATCTGCTCCTCCCCCACGTGCTCCACCATCCCGATGCTCGCGATCGCGTCGAACGGCCCGTCGGACACCTCGCGGTAGTCGGCCACGCGGATCTCGACTCGGTCGGCCACGCCGGCCTCGCGAACCCGTTCGCGAGCCAGCTCGGCCTGGCGCTCGGCGAGGGTGATCCCGACCGCGCGCACGCCGTGGCGGCTGGCGGCGTGGATCACGAAGCTGCCCCAGCCGCAGCCAACGTCGAGCACGCGCTCGCCTTCGCGGAGCGCGAGCTTCTTGGAGACCAGCTCGACCTTGGCCTCTTGGGCCTCCTCGAGCGTCGGCGCACCGCCGCCCCAGTACGCGCAGCTGTAGGTCATCGAGCGGTCGAGGAACAGCGCGAAGAAGTCGTTGCCGACGTCGTAGTGGTATTGGACGGCGCGCCGGTCCCGGCCAATCGTGTGCCGCTGTCCGCGGAGCCTCAGCTCGGTGGCCGGCACCGGCGGCGGGACGACGAGACCGCAGGCTCGGATGACCCCGACGACGAGACCGGCGCGCTGCGCGAGCGTGAGCGACGGCGGTTCGAAGGTGTCGACCATCCGCAGCGCCGCCTCGAGATCGTCGACCTCGAGCATCCCGGCGGCGTATGCGCGGCCGAGCCCGAGTTCGCCGGGAGCCCGCAGCGCGTGCGCGAGTGCCCGCGGAGTGCGCAACGTGAGCGTCGGCGCGCCCGGCTCGGTTGCCTGCACCTCGCTGCCGTCCCAGAAGCGCACGCCAAACGGCCGCCGTGGCAGGCTCGTCGTCAGCGCATGCCGGAGGGGAGCCGTCTGGGAAAAAGCCACCGCTTCCGGCTCTTACAGACCGGCCCCGGCCAGCGCCTTACCCGTCTGGCGCTCCGGGCTCACCCGAACGACGTCCCAGGCCAGACCGAGCTTCTCCATCGACCGGATGATCGCAGCGGAGGGATCGACCTGCCACCGCTTCAAGCCGTGCCGGTACGAGCACGGGAAGGCGTGGTGGTTGTTGTGCCAGGCCTCGCCCCACGTCGGAATCGCCAGCCAGGCAAGGTTCCGTGACTCGTCATGGGTGTCGTAGTCCTGGCGCCCGAAGAAGTGGCAGAGCGAATTGATGCTGAAGGTGGCGTGGTGCATGAAGAAGATGCGGGCTGCCCCGCCCCAAAGCAGCGCGGTCAGGCCGCCGGCCACGTTACCGCTAAGCGCGACCCCGAGCCCGAAGGCGGCCGCGAGTCCCGCCAGGACCCAGACGACGAAGGTGTCGTTGATGAACCGGATCCAGGGGTCGGCGAGCAGATCCTTGGCGTAGCGGCGCTCGTCGGCGACCTCCATGTCGGTGAAGACCCAGCCGAGATGGGCGTGTGCGAGCCCCGTGATCGCGCCGCGCCAACCAGTGCCGTGACCGACGTGAGGGCTGTGCGGGTCGCCGTCGGCGTCCGAGAACTGGTGGTGCTTGCGATGGGTCGCGACCCAATCGATCACGGGACCCTCGGCCGCGGCCGATCCGAGCGCGGCGAACGCCGCCCGGGTGAGGCGGTGGCATTTGAAGCTGCCGTGGGTCAGGAGACGGTGAAATCCGACGGTGATACCCGTCCCGACCGCCATGTAGAAGACCGCGAGGATCAGGATGTCCTGCCAGTTCAGGAGGTTGCCGGTCCACCCGAACCACATCCCGACGCCAACCATGATCGGCGGCAGGGCGGTCACGACGGCGCTCGCGAGGCGGTCCACGAGCGGCATTGAGACTGGCCTTACGTGCTCGACGGCTGAGGGGGTCGATCCCATGGGTCCTCCTTGTCTGTGACGTTCACGGCGACTGGGAGGCCCCTCGGCGACGGGGTGGAACCCCTCGCTCGGCGCCTGCACCTGCGGGCTACGGGCGCCTACGCTTCCCGGCTCGATGTCCGAGGGGCTCCGGCGCTGCTGCGATGCTATCGATTGCAGATCGCGCTTGCGTCATAAGGTCGGACGTCCTGCTACCTGGGTTAGCGAGCCAGGATGTCGCGGAGCTCGGCCGCGTTCCGCACCGCGTAGTCGCGGTAGCAGTTGTTCATGAGCAGGTGCGTCTCGCGCGCCTCCTCGGCGTGCTCCGCGATCGGCCGGGCCAGCTCCTCGAGCTCCCGCTCTGAGTACCGGTAACGAAACCGCTCGGCCGCCGAGCCCGAGGTGGTCTTCCACGTGCTGTCCGACCGGCCGTGGAATCGCATCAGGAATAGTTCCGGATTGGTCACCGCCATCACCCGCGGCAACTCGGACACAGCCGGGGCGTCGACCGACACGAACACTAGGCCGTGCTCCTCGAGCATCGCCAGCGTCCGCTCCCGGTCGCGCTCTTCGGCCAGCCACCGCGGCGAGCGGAACTCGACGCTGATCCGGTAATCAGGCAACCGCTTGCGCAGCGACTCGATCTCGGCCCGGTTGTCCCTTCGCGGCCCGAACCACGGCGGGTACTGGAACAGCACCGCGCCGAGCTTCCCGGCCTCATGCATGGGCCTCAGCGCCGCTTCGAATCGGCGCCAGGCCTCATCCATCGCATCGGGCCCGAGGTGCTTGGAGTAAATGTTCCGCTTCTCCGCGTCCTCGGGGCTCAGGCCCTCCCGAAGGTCGCGCCACAGAGACTTGGGCCGGGTGGGATGCCCGGTCAACAGCGAGTAAGCCTTGACGTCGAACCGAAACCCGTCGGGCGTGCGCTCGGCCCACAGCGCGACCTGCCTCTCCGCCGGCGGCGCGTAGTAGGTCGAGTCGATCTCGGTGAGCGGGAACTGGGACGCGTAGTAGCGGAGCCGTTCCTCGGGCGACATCGTCCGCTGCGGATACCAGTCGCCCTCCTCGACCAGGGTCTTGTCGGTCCAGGAGCAGCTTCCGGTCAGCACCAAGTGCTTGCCGCTCCACGCCGGCGCTCCCAGCTCGTGCTCGCCGTCACTCACCTGTATCCGAGATTACGGAGATGCGTATGGATGCCCCCGTTGCCGCCCCGTAGAGTTCACGCAGCGCGCCTGACACCGACCAAGGAGAGTCCATGGGTTTCGACCAGTACCACGAACCGCCCGAGGAGCTGCCGCCCGCGACTCGAACGTTCGCGCGGCTGTGCGCCTCTCTCACCGAGGAGGCCGAAGCGATCGGCTGGTATGAGCAGCGGATCGCGGTCGAGACCGATCCCGAGGCGCTCGCGGTCATGCGCGACGCCCAGGGCGAGGAGTTCAAGCACTTCAGCATGGACCTCGAGTTTCTACTGCGGCGCTCGCCGGCGTGGCGCGAGATCGCCCGCGGCATTTTGTTCCAGTTGGGCGACATCGTCGAACACGGCGAGGAGGCCGAGGCCGAGACCTTCGAGGGCGACGGCGCGGATGGCGATCCTGCGTATCTCGGCGGGTCACTCGGCATCGGCAGCCTGAGAGGAGCGCTTCGATGAACCATCTGCTTCGATCACTCGCACCGATCAGCGACGCCGGCTGGAAGGAGCTCGACGACGAGGCCCGTGAACGACTGGCGCCGGCGCTGGCCGCCCGGAAGCTCGTCGACTTCTCTGGCCCTCACGGCTGGGAGTACTCGGCCACGAACCTCGGGCGCGTCGCTCCGGTCAAGGCGGCTCCATGCGAAGGCGTGGTCGGCGTGCAGCGGCGCGTGCTGCCGCTGGTCGAGGCCCGCGCGAACTTCGAGCTCTCGCTGTCCGAACTGCGCGACATCGACCGCGGCGCCGACGACGCCGACCTCGAGCCGCTCGATAAGGCCGCCCACCAGATCGCCGTTGCCGAGAACAAGGCCGTCTTCCACGGTTGGAAGGGAGTGATCGAGGGAATCGCCGACGCCTCGCCTCACAAGGGGCTCACGCTCGGTAACAAGCCCGACGCTTATCGGCGGCCGGTCGCGGCGGCAGTCGAGCGGTTGTTGCAGAGCGGAATCAGCGGCCCGTACGGCCTGGCTCTCGGTGGCGAGGAATACCAGCGCGTCGTCGAAGGCGCAGAGCACGGCGGCTACCCGCTGCTCGAGCACCTGCGCAAGATCATCGACGGCCCGATCGTCTGGGCTCCCGGCGTCGGCGGCGCGGTCGTGGTCAGCCTCCGCGGAGGTGACTTCGTGTTCGAGTCAGGCCAAGACCTCTCGATCGGATACGAATCCCACGACGGGGAGACGGTACGGCTGTATCTGGAGGAGAGCTTCAGCTTCCACGTCGCGACGCCGGAGGCCGCGGTCGCCCTCGCCTAGGGCCGCTAGGCGGTAGTCCCGGGGACCAGCGAGCCGAGCAGCGTCTTTACGCCCTCCGCCACCGACAGTACGAACTCCCGGCCCACCTGACCGGGCGCCTCGGCGCCGACCGGTGCCTGGGGCGCACCGGCGCTGAAGTGCTGGGCCACGACCGGCGCGTACGAGGTGTCTCGCGGGTTCTGGTCGTCGCAAGTCGACCCCCGTCGGGCTGCGTTGGCCTCGGCCTCGGACGGAGTCTGCCCTTCGGCGAAGTTGCGCAGCACGCACCACGTCGTGCGTGGCACGCCGAACACATTGGACTCAATGAGACCCGGATTCGTGTTCACCAGACCCGAGTCCCACCCGATGTTCTGGTTGTCGAAGTCGTAGTAGTACACCCGCGCGATCTGCGCCGACTCGGTCGGTAGTCGGAGGTATCCCTCCGCCGCGAGTGCCTGCGCTGTCGGATTGCCGTTGAGACACGCCTGCCAGGTGCCGTCATCCTGGGGATTTCCGTCACCGCACACGCTTGTCAGCTCGTCCTTGCCCCAGTAGGTCAGCCACACGCCGACCTCGGTTAACCAGATCTGCGGATCGGCCGGATAGATGGCGTCGATCGCAGCGATTGCACCCTGCGCGCTTGGAAGGCCGGAGGTTGCGGGAGGCAACGGGTCACCGCCGTTGAGCGCCGCATAGTCGACGTCCAGGTATGGGTGGAGGGAGATCGCGTCGGGCGGGCTCGGAACGATCTCCGACAGCGTCCGAAAGTACCCAGTCAGGTAGTAGCACTCCGTGGCGAGGCAGCTCGAGGTGTTGAAGTTGAATCCACCCGCGACCAGCGTGTCACTCGGACTCACCTTGGTCGCGTCGAGGTACCAGTAGGCGGCCGCTTGGGCACTCCCGCCGTGGCCGTTTCCGCCCGACGGGGTTGCCTTCGGACTCCCTAGCACGCACTGGTGCTGGCTCGCCACCCACACGCCGTTCCGAGCGGTGCAATTCCGACCGCCACCCGGGACCGAATCCGGGATGTACGCGGAGTCTGGCTCGTTGAATATCTCCCACTGGGTGACGCCGGGCGCGGCCCGCTCGAGTCCGGCAAGCCCACATTCATACTCGCTGTCGCTCGGCCAGATGTCGTCCGCGGAAGTGCTCAGTGAGGATGTCAGACCCACGAGCACGTGACCCAGGCCCACCGCTCGCGCCGCAGCCGCGACGTCATCGACGAACGTGGCCGCCGGACTCCCGGGACCGGCCGGTGATTTCTGACAGGTCCCGGCGGCGACGCTTCCCTTTCCGTCGTTCACGGCGTCCCACGGTACGTAGAGCTTGGCGTAGCAGATGGCATGTGACGTTGCCCGCGCGCAAGATGCGCCGCCCAGCAGTTGGGTGAAGTAGGGATTGCTCTGATAGGTGAACGCGGGCGGGTTACCGGGCTGGACCGACCCGTCCATGTTGATGCCCCACCCAATCGCGGTGGCGCTCGCCGGGAACACCAACGCGCCGGCGACAAGGGTCAACAAGACAATCCATATCCGCACTCTCGATCGCGCCTGACCGTAGCGAAGGCGCGCGACCGACACCGTCAGTAGTCGCCTAGCACCGCCGCAAGCGCGCGCAGGGATCCCGTCGCCGCGATCGTCCGCTTCGCGTCGCCATTCGGCAGCTCGGCGAGCGCTCGGGCGAGCGCGCTCCCCCACATTCGCTCCTGATCATGCCGGTGGGCGAGCGCCGCGTCGGTGGGATGGAGCCGCACCACGCGTCCGTCGTCGGGGTCTCGCCGCCGCTCGAGCAGCCCCCGCGCTTCGAGCGTGCGCAACGCCGTCGACACGTTCGCCGGTGCGAGGCGAAGTTCCGCCGCGGTCTCGTTCACGCTCAAGCCGGGGCGCCGGACGAGCAGGCGCATGATCTCGAGCTCCGAGGGCGGCAGCACCTGTCCCGGCTCCGTCTCCCGCCCAATCGTTCGCGGCAGGACCCAGGCCAGGTCGTGGAGGACCACGGCGAGATCGACGAACGTCTCCTCTTCCATCGCCACGGCCCGGATGATAGGGTACGCCAATATCTATAGGACTATAGCTATTACCGGGATCGATCGAGCGAGGCACAGAGATGAGCGCAGTAGGAGAGCAAACCATTCCCGGTTTCACCGGGCGCGTCGTCGCGCCGGACGACGCCGACTACAACGGAGCACGTGCCGTCTGGAACGTGATCCACGACCGCCGTCCTGCGCTCGTCGCCGGCTGTGCCTCCCCTGCCGACGTCGCGGCCGCAATCGCCTACGCCGGCGAGCACAGCTTGCGGGTCGCCGTCCGCGGCGGCGGGCACTCGCTCCCCGGCTTCTCGACCGTCGACGGCGGCATCGTGCTCGACCTCCGGCCGCTCAATCATGTGATCGTCGACGCCGCGTCCCGCCGGATCCGCGTCGGCGGCGGCGCGCTGCTCGGCGACGTCGACCGCGGCGCCCAGGCCCACGGCCTCGTTGTCCCCGCCGGCGTGGTGTCGCACACCGGGGTCGGGGGCCTCACCCTCGGCGGCGGCGTCGGGCGGCTGATGCGCCGGTTCGGGCTCACGATCGACTCACTCCTGTCCGCCGTCGTCGTGCTCGCCGACGGCCGGATCGTCCGCGCCGCGGAGGACGAGAACCCGGACCTGTTCTGGGCACTGCGAGGTGGTGGCGGCAATTTCGGCGTTGTCACCGAGTTCGAGTTCCGGGCTCACGAGCTCACCGTGCTGCCGATTCTGGCCACGTTCCATCCCCTGGAGCGCGCCTCCGACGTGCTCGCCGTGGGCGAACGGATGATGAGCGCGCCCGGCACACCCAAAGAGCTCTTGTGGACGAGCTTCATGAGGCGTGGTCCCGCCGAGGCTCCGTGGATGACCGACGCGCTCGAAGGCACGCCCGGCGTGATGTCGATGATCGAATGGTCGGGCGAGGTCGACGAGGGGCTCGAGCTGCTCCGCGAGATCGAGCGCGAGCTCGAACCTCCCGCCGGCGAGCTCGCCACCGTCCCCTACCTCACGATCCAGTCGATCACCGACGAGCTGCTCGCGCCCGGCACCCTCCACGCCTACCTCAAGGCCGGCTTCGCCGCCGAGATCACCGACGCGATGATCGAGTCCCTGATCGACCGTGGCGCGAGCGTCGGCTCGCGCCTGTCGGTGATCGAGGTCCTCTCGCTCGGCGGCGCAATCCGCGACGTACCCAACGACGCCACCGCCTTCCCCCATCGCGAAGCGCGCTGGCTGATCAACATCGCCGGCCAGTGGCGTGACCCAGCGGCCACCGACGACGAGATCGCCTGGGCGCGCGGGACTTTCGCCGCGCTCGAGCCGCACCTGGGCGGCGGCGCATACTCCAACTTCATGGGAGATGACGACGCTCGGGC
>Ga0070765_100003147_pt1 | contig 10546 bp, 10 predicted proteins | sample HubBroMetageWFT5_FD_71516 | JGI IMG/M metagenome (GOLD analysis project Ga0070765, IMG submission 71516) | Warmed and freeze-thawed soil microbial communities from the Hubbard Brook experimental Forest, New Hampshire - Hubbard Brook CCASE Soil... | ecosystem: Environmental > Terrestrial > Soil... | reverse complement strand
CCTGTACCCGGCGACGTCGGACAAGAGCATCCACTTCAACCAGTTCGAGGAGGGGACCTCCGACCGCATCCGCTACAAGAAGGTCAACGAGCGGACCGGCGAGGAGGTCGCCAACGACGACATCGTCCGCGGCTTCGATCTCGGTGGCGGCGAGTACGTCATCCTGAGTGAGGAGGAGCTCGAGAGCGCCGAGCCGAAGAAGTCCCGACAGATCGAGATCTCCGACTTCGTCCTCCAGTCCGACATCGACCCCGTCTTCTTCCGGTCGAGCTACTACCTCGCCCCCGAAGGTGCCGGCGCCGACAAGGCCTATGCGCTGCTGCGCAAGGCGATGGCAGACGCCGACCGCATCGGCGTCGCCACCATGGTGATGCGCAACAAGGAGTACCTCGTGGCCGTCCGGCCCGAAGAGGACGCGTTGGCCCTGCACACCATGTACTTCTCCGACGAGGTCCGCAGCCCGGGCAACGAGCTGCCCGAGCTGCCCGACACGGACGAGGTCAGCGACCGCGAGCTCTCCATGGCGCAGCTGCTCATCGAGTCGATGGAGTCCGAGTGGGACCCCGAGCGCTACCACGACACGCACCGCGAGAAGGTCGAGGCGCTGATCGAGGAGAAGCGCCAGGGCCACGAGATCGTGATCCAGGAGCCGGCGGAGCCTGCCGCCAAGGTCGTCGACCTGATGGAGGCGCTCAACGCCAGCATCAAGGCGGCCGCCAAGCCGGGCACCAAGAGCGCACGTGGCGGCGCGACCGCCAAGCGGGCCCCGGCCGGCCGCGCCGCGCCGGCGAAGAAGAAGGCGCCGGCCAAGACGGCCAAGCAGCCTGCGCGGGCCAAGCAGCCCGCCTCTCGCCGCCAGGCGTCCTGACCCCAGCCGCGGCGGCGGCGCTCCACTCCAGATTCTCGTCCGAGGGCGTCCCGGCACACGTCTTCCGCCACCCGGCCCCGCCATGCGGCCGGCCACGACCTACAATTGCGCCAAATCAAGTATTACCGCATGAAAGCCGTGTCAACCCCCTGATCTGACCCGATATCCCGCTCCATCCGCCCAGAATGTGGTGAGATCTCAAGCGTCGAGCGTTGCTCAGATGCCTGGGGAGGGAAGTCCAGATGGCCATTGCGCAGCTCAAGGTTCCGGCTGAGAGGCTCACCGCCTGGGCGGACTACGACGGCCTGGTCCAGCTGATTTCTGTCGACGGGCAGCGCACCGTCGGCTGTCCGCACTGGGACCTCGTCGCGGACGTGGATGCGCTCCAGCTGCGTGACCTCTATCGGGACATGGCGATCGTCCGCCGGCTCGATGCCGAGGCGATGGCCCTCCAGCGTCAGGGCGAGCTCGGACTCTGGGCGCCGCTGCTCGGCCAGGAGGCGGCCCAGGTCGGCTCGGCCCGAGCGCTCCGTCCGGACGACTTCGCCTTCACCAGCTACCGCGAACACGGCGTCGCCTACTGCCGCGGTGTCGACCCGGTCGACATGTTGCGCATGTGGCGGGGGAGCGGCCTGTCGGGCTGGGACCCCGCCCGCTACAACCTCGCCACCCCGGCGATCATCGTGGGCTCCCAGGCCCTGCATGCCACCGGCTACGCGCTCGGCCTCACCCTCGAAGATGCGAAGAGCGCGGTGATTACCTACTTCGGCGATGGCGCCACGAGCGAGGGTGACATCGCCGAGGCGCTCGGCTTTGCCGCCAGCTACATGGTCCCCGTCGTGTTCTTCTGCCAGAACAACCAGTGGGCCATCTCCGAGCCCGTGCGGCTCCAGTCGCACGCCAGCATCGCCCAACGTGGGCGGGGCTACGGCATTCCGGGTGTGCAGGTGGATGGCAACGACGTCCTCGCGGTGCTCGCCGCCACCCGTCTCGCGCTCGCCCGCGCGTATGCCGGCCAGGGTCCGACGCTCATCGAAGCGGTCACCTACCGCATGGGACCGCACACCACGTCGGACGACCCGACGCGTTATCGCAGCCGCGCCGAGGAAGAGGAGTGGCGTGCCAAGGACCCGCTCGTCCGCCTGCGTGCGCTCTTGCACAGCGAGGGGGTGGCCGACGACGGGTTCGAACACGAGGTTGCGGCCGCGGCGGGGAACGCAGCCACCGCGCTGCGCTCGGGCGTGCTCGATATGCCCAACCCGGAACCGGCCGCCCTGTTCGAACACGTCTACGCCGACCCGCATCCCCTCCTCGAGGCCGAACGCGACGCCTACCTGCAGTACCTCGCCGAGTACGACGAGGTCTCGTGATGGCCATCGCAACGGTCGCCAACCCGACAACCGCCGTCGACACGTCCGCCGCCACCGGGCACGTCGCCACGATGTCGCTCGGCAAGGCCCTCAACGCCGGCCTGCGCCAGGCCATGACGAACGACCCCAAGATCGTCCTTATGGGCGAGGACATCGGCAAACTCGGCGGCGTCTTCCGCGTCACCGAGGGTCTGCAGGCTGACTTCGGCGAACGCCGGGTCATCGATACCCCGCTCGCCGAGTCGGGGGTCATCGGCACCGCGGTCGGCCTCGCCCTACGCGGCTACCGCCCCGTCTGCGAGATCCAATTCGACGGCTTCGTCTACCCCGCCTTCGACCAGATCGTCTCGCAGGTCGCCAAGTTCCGCTACCGCAACGAAGGACGCGTCGGCCTGCCCATCACCATCCGTATCCCCTACGGCGGTGGCATCGGCGCCGTCGAGCACCACTCCGAGTCGCCCGAGGCCTACTTCGCGCACACGGCGGGCCTGCGCGTCGTGACCCCGTCCAACGCCGGCGACGCCCACCGCATGATCCAGCAGGCGATCGCCTCCGACGACCCCGTCATCTTCTTCGAGCCCAAGCGCCGCTACTGGGAAAAGGGTGACGTGGACACCGACGCCCCCCTCGATGCCATGCCGCTGCACCGTGCCCGCGTTGTTCGTGAGGGCACTGACATCACCGTCGCCGCCTACGGCCCGATGGTGACCACCTCGCTCGAAGCCGCCGGAATCGGCGCTGAGGAGGGAACCTCTCTCGAGGTCGTCGACCTGCGCTCGTTGTCACCGATCGACTTCGAAACGCTCGAGACGTCGGTGCGCAAGACCGGACGACTGGTCGTCGTCCACGAGGCGCCGGTCTTCGGCGGCCTCGGTGCCGAAATCGCTGCCCGCGTCGGGGAGAACTGCTTCTACTCCCTCGAGGCACCAGTTCGCCGGGTGGGTGGGTTCGCCACGCCCTACCCGCCCTCGAAGCTCGAGCGCCACTTCTTGCCTGACGCCGATCGCATCCTGCACGAGGTCGATCGGTGCCTCCAGCCATGACCGACGTGCGCAGTTTCCTGCTGCCCGACCTGGGGGAGGGCCTGACCGAGGCCGAGGTCGTCGCGTGGCACGTTGCACCTGGCGACACCGTCGCGCTCAATGAGGTCCTCGTCGAGGTGGAGACCGAGAAGGCCGTCGTCGAGTTGCCGAGTCCCTTTGCCGGAACCGTGGTCGAGTTGTTCGCGTCCTCCGGCGACGCCGTCGAGGTCGGCGCGCCACTCATCTCCATCGAAACAGCGGACTCCGCCGCCGCGCCTGACGTCGCACCCGCTCCGACGGCGGAGAAAGTCTCGGTACTCGTCGGCTACGGCCCCTCGGAACCGGCGCCGAGCCGCCGACGGCGCCGCGGCAGTGGACACACCCGCCACGACCGTCCGGAGCAGCCGTCGGTCACTCCGCTGCCATCGCAGCCGACCACGCCGGGCGCGACGGGGTCGCGCCCGCTCGCTGCGCCCCCCGTTCGTTTCATGGCGCGCCAGCAGGGGGTCGACCTGGCCGAGGTCACCGGCCACGGGCCCGGCGGGATCGTCACCCGCGAGGATCTCGCCGCCCACCTGGCCACCAGCACGCCGCCACGACAAGGCGAACGCGAGACGCGTTCGCCGGTGAGGGGCGTGCAGAAACACATGGCGGACGCGATGGTCCGCAGCGCGACGACCGCACCCCAGGCCTGCGTCTTCCTCACCGTCGACGTCACCCCGACATCGGAACTCCTCGGGCGCCTTCGGGCGAACGAGCGCCTCGAGGGCGTGAAGCTGACGATGCTTACCGTCGCGGCGCGGGCGGTCGTGCTGGCTCTCCGGGACCACCCGGCCCTCAACTCGTCCTGGGACGACGTCACCAAAGAGATCGTGACGAAGCACTACGTCAACCTCGGCATCGCGGTGGCCGGTCCCCGCGGGCTGGTCGTCCCCAACGTCAAGGACGCGCACGACCTCGGCTTCCGGGATCTTGCGACCGCGCTCGAGACGCTGACCGAGCGGGCCCGGTCGGCGCGCTCGACGCCAGCCGAACTCAGCGGGGGCACGATCACCATCACCAACGTCGGCGTCTTCGGTGTTGACGCCGGCGTCCCGTTGTTGAATCCGGGCGAGGCAGCCATCTTGGCCCTTGGCGCCGTGCAGCGTCGGCCCTGGGAGCACGACGGCGAGGTCGCCTTGCGCGATGTGGTGACGCTGAGCCTGGCCTTTGATCATCGGCTGGTCGACGGGGAGGGCGCGTCGCGCTTCTTGCGGGCGGTGGGTGGGACCCTCGCCGACCCGACCAACCTCATCGTCTTAAGCTGACCCGGCGGACCGCTCACCTGCTCATCCGATTTCGGAGAGCAACTCCTGGATGCCCCGTCGCAGCGTGCGCATCTGGCGCTCCAATTCCTGGAGTTCCCGCACCAGGCGCATGGCCTCTTCCCGATCGAGGGCGGGAGCGCCGGGACGCAGCATGGCAAGCGACCGTCGCAGCGTCTCCAACTCGTACCGCCTCTCCATGACTCTACGAACATACGTTCGCCCTTCTCGGCTGGCAAGGGGTTTCGCCCCGGGCCTGCTGACGAGCCTTTTCGGAGGGTGCCGTTGTTGTGCGGTCGCAGCGGCGCGAAGGTAGACGCGCGGCTTTGCGACACGATACGGAGCTGCGAGGAGCAGTGTGCGATGCGAACCGTCCGAGACGTCATGAGTGGGCACATCGAGGTCCTTCGGACCAGCGAGACCGCGGCCGATGCAGCCAGCTACCTGGCTTCACACGTGGAGGAGTCGGTGCCCCTTTGCCTCTCGGACGGCAGCCTCGCCGGAACGGTGAGCAATCGCGACATCGTGAGCAAGGTCGTGGCCAAGGGGCTCGATCCTCGCGAGGTGCGCCTCGAAGAGCTGGCTGAACCGGGCGACGTGATCGCGCTCGACGTCGACCTCACCGTGGAGGATGCGGTCGCCTACATGTGCCGGCACCACCGCTCTCGGCTGCCGGTGACAGACGGCAATCGGGTCGTCGGCCACGTCACGCAACGCGACGTAGCGCGGTCGGTTTCTTTCCGGCCTCCGTGGCTCGAATCCTGAGCCCCGCTCGCATTTGACGACCTCGGAGAGGACCGTCGAGCGGGGTGAGGCCGTTCCGTTCGCTAGAGCGCCGATTGGAGCATCGACAGGCTGACGGTGTTGGCCATGACCTGGTAGCCGGCCAGGTTCGGATGGAGATGGTCGGGACCCGAGTACGCGGGATTCAACACATGAGGATCGGACGGGTCCCGTAGCGCGGCATCGAAGTCGACGACGCCGTCGGCGAGGTGCTGCGTCCTGATCCAGGCGTTGACTTGTGCGCGGTAGACCTCGCTCTTCGGAGCGGTGGCTATGCCGTCGAAGAACGCATTCGACGCGGGAAGTAGGGTGCCCAGCCAGATCTTGACCCCGTCGGCATGGGCCATGGCGATCACCTTCTCGTAACCCGCGATCAGATCTGCCGCGGTGGTGGTTTGTGGCGGCAATCCGAGGTCGTTGATGCCCTCCTGGAGCAGGACGCCCGTGACTCCCGGGACGTCCAGCGCGTCATCCTGGAAGCGCTGGACCCCGCTGAGTCCCAACATGAGAGGCTCTCCGTCCGTCACGAGCCGGTTGCTCCCGATGCCCTCGTTGGCGACGGACAGTGGAATGCCGGCCGCATCGAGCCGCCGCTGAAGGTCGTCGGGGTAGCGGCCGTTTTTGTCGGCTACCGCCAGGCTCGCCGGTTCGCTCAAGGGCGTTGACGCAACGAAGCCGTCGGTGATGGAGTCGCCAAAGGCAACGATGGAGTGGGTGCTGGCCGGCGCTTCGGCATCGATGTCGTCGACGTACAGCCACGCCTCCGTGTGAAGAGAGAACCTGGCATTCGAACTCGTGGCCGAGAGATCGCCGCTGCCGGGCGGGGAGTACCACGACGTTGCGTTGGCATTCCAGTGCTTCGTCGGGAAGCTCTGGATGCCAGGCAAGTACATCGACACCGCGAGCTTCGAGAACGCCGCGAACTGTAAGGAAACGGGATCGCTCACGACGTCGTCGCCGACGGGCACCGTGACCGACTGGTGTCCGCCGAAGGTGACGGGAGTGGGGTCCGCCACCGCGTTCGTACCGGCGGTCCCAACCGTGACGTGCGCGAAAGTCGTGGCCTGTTTGCCGAAGCGGTTCGACAAATGGATGCGAAGGACGGAGCCCCCGACGTGGGGCGTCACCATCATGCGGAGGGTCTGGTCGGTGAGGATCTCGGGGACCGGCAGACCGGTTGCGTCGATCGGCACCAAAGAGTCCGTCGGGCTCGCCGTCCACGTCGCCACCCAGTGCTGATCGGGTTGCGCCGACGCGCCCGGGGTCGCCGCTGGGACGGCCAAGAGCCCTGTGGCCAGAAGCATCGCGGTCATGACCGACCGCACACCCGGTACCCGCCGCATCTGCCTCCTCGTTAGCGCCATGCGCTGTTGTGCGATGTTGCGGACTGATAACGGTCCCACGGCATTCGTCCGACGGTTGCCCCAAAATCCGTGAGTCGCGCGGCGGGGTGTGGTTTCCTGGCAAAGAGCTCCAAGTGAACCCGGGGGTGCCGGACGGCGAGGGCTACGTCGTGCGGCCCGGGGACGGTTGGGAGGGGAATTGGCGTAGGCGGCCTTCCACCTTGACGGCAGCGATGCCGTTGATGCCGTCCGCGGTCCAGTTTTCCTCCCCGTTCCCCTCTCGAGGTGCACGGGAGCTCGAGTTCCGGCCGGCGGGGGCGATTGCACCCCCGCCGGCCGTCAGTTCGCCGAGTTGCCCCACTGCTCCTCGCCAAGGCGGCGGGGCAACTCGGAATACCGCACCCGAGCGCAGGGCTGGCGACGTCGACGGTTAGCCTCGGCGGCCATGTGGCCACCGCCCCCGGGAGGCACCTGGGTCCTCGACCTCGATGGGGTGGTCTGGCTCACCGGGCGTCCAATCCCCGGCGTGGACGAAGCAGTCGCCCGCTTGCGCGGCGCCGGTATCCGCGTCGTGTTCGCGACGAACAATTCATCGCCGACGAGGGCCGAACTGCGGCGCCGGTTGGATCACTGCGGCATAAGCGCGTCGGACGAGGATCTGCTGAGCTCGGCCGACGTGGCAGCCCGCCTCTTGCGGCCGGGGACGTCGGCGCTGGTGTTGGGGGACGACGGGATCATCGAGGCGCTGGGCCACCGGGGCGTTGCGGTGGTGCCGGAAGGCCCGGCCGACGCCGTGGTGGTCGGCTGGACCCACGGTTTCACGTTCGACGCGGTGGACCGTGCGGCCAGGGCGGTGCGCGACGGGGCTCGCTTGATTGGCACGAACGAGGACCCGACGTTTCCGACACCAGAAGGTTTGGTGCCAGGCGCCGGCGCCCTCCTGGCTGCCGTGGCGACCGCAGCGGAGACGACGCCCGAGGTGGCCGGCAAGCCGCACCGGGCGACGGCCGACGCACTCGCGGCCATGGTGCCGGACGGGGACCTGCGGGCCATGGTGGGGGACCGCCCGGCCACCGACGGGGTGCTGGCGACCCAGCTGGGAATCCCCTTCGCGCTCGTCTTTTCGGGCGTGACCAGGGAGGGCGACCCTCCAGCCAAGGGCCTGGGGGTAGACGCGGAGCCGGCCGTCACGGCCAAGGACCTCCTCGCGTTGGTGAACGCCACCGCGAAGGGTTGGTGAAAAGTGCTTGCTCTCAGCTAGCACTTCAGATACTGTTGGCTAATGGCAAGCAATGAGCGGATACGCAAGTACCTCGATGCGGGCTCGGTGTTCGGCCAGGTAACCCGTGGCCGGGCCGAGGAGATCGTGCGAGAGTTGGTGAACGCAGGAGACATCCAGCGCACCGAGGCACAGGAGTGGGTGGACACTTTGGTGGATCGAAGCCGGAAGACCAGTGAACAGATCATCGAGATGGTGCGTCACGAAGTGGCGGCGCAGCTGAGCCGGGTGGACGGCAAGGCCATCGAGAACCTGGCCAAGCAGGTCGGCGATGCCCTCAAGAAGTCGGCCGACACCGGGCGCCGGGCGACCCACGACGCCACGCAGCGGGCCGAGAAGACGGCAACGGCTGCCCGGACACGGGCCGGCAAGACGGCGTCGGCGGCGCGCAAGCAGGCAGGGAAGACCGCGTCGGCGGCCCGCAAGCAGGCCTCGCAGACGGCGGGACGGGCCCGGGCCGCGGCCGAGAAGGCGGTGCCGACCCGAAAGGCCGCCAAGAAGCCGACGGCGGCGAAGAAGTCGAGCGCTGCGAAGAAGAGCGCCTCGGCCAAGAAGGCTCCAGCCAAGAAGAGCCCGGCCAAGAAGAGCCCGGCCAAGAAGGCCACTAAGTCGACGACCGCAAAGAAGTCGGCCGCCAAGAAGGCGCGCTGACCAGCGGGGGCGGACGCCGCCGGCTCGACACCGAGCTGGTGCGGCGGGATCTCGCCCCCTCCCGCAACGAAGCACGCGCCCTCGTCGAGGCCGGCTCGGTCTTGGTTTCCGGGGCGCCGGCCGACAAGCCGGCCCGCCTGGTTGCCCCCGGCGAGCCCATCGTCCTCCTCGGGCCGCCGTCGCCGTATGTGTCGCGTGGCGGGCTGAAACTCGAGGCGGGGCTGTCGCGCTTCGGTGTGTCCGTGGCCGGCCTCCGGGCGTTGGACGCCGGAGCCTCGACGGGCGGCTTCACCGATTGTCTCCTCCAGCGGGGCGCGTCGCAGGTGTACGCGGTCGACGTGGGACACGGCCAACTGGACCCGTCGCTGCGGGAGGACCCGCGCGTGTGTGTGTTGGAACGCGTGAACGTGCGCGGGATGGGCTTGGAGACGCTGCGGACCGCGGATCCTGCGTTCTCGCCCTGCCCCGTGGTGGTGGCCGACTTGTCGTTCATCTCGCTGCGGACGGTCGCTCCGGCGTTGTGCGGCGAGGTGGCGGCGCCCGGGGCGGACCTGGTCGTCCTGGTCAAGCCGCAGTTCGAGGCCGGGCGCGCGGTCGTGTCGCGGGGGAAGGGCGTGGTGCGTGACCCCCAGGTCTGGGGGGCGGCTCTGGAGGGAGTGGCGTCCGCGTTCGTCTCGGCCGGAACCGGCATCATGGGGGCCATGGCGTCCCCTTTGACCGGTGCCTCCGGCAACGTCGAGTTCTTGCTGCACGCCCGCAAGGTCGGGGTTGGGACCGACGGGGCCGACGGTATGGGTGTGGTCGCAGCGGGCGAGGTGGCGGCCCTGGTCGCCGGCGCCGTGTCCGAGGCGGAAGTCGGTCTGGCCGCCACCGACCCGGCCGGCTGAGCGTCGCGAAGCACATGGCCACCGTCACGTTCTTGGTACACCCTGAGCGCGCCGACGCGCGGGCGCTCGCGATGGACACCGCCGATTGGCTGAAGGGGCGCGGGGACGTGGCGCGCATCTTGCAGTTCAGCGGTCCCGATCGTGTGGCGGAGGCGGGGGTGGACGTGGACCTCGACGCGGTGGATCTGGCGGGGACCGATGTCGCGGTCAGCCTGGGCGGCGACGGGACGTTCCTGCGGGTCGTGCGACTCGCAGCGCGGGCCGACATCCCGGTGCTCGGCGTGAACTTCGGCCGGCTCGGCTACCTGCCCGACCTCGGGCCGGACCAGGTGCGAGGCGCGTTGAAGAAGGTCCTGGAGGGCAAGGCGGCGATCGAGGAGCGCAGTGCGCTCGACGTGAGCATTTCGGACCGTTCGACCCCCGATGACATATCCAGGCTGTTGGCCCTCAACGAGGTGGTCATCGAGAAGATCGACTTCGGCCACACTGTGCGCCTGGCCACGACGATCGACGGCGAGCAGGCGTTGACGTATTCGGCCGACGGCCTGATCGTCGCAACGCCGACGGGCTCAACCGCGTACAACCTCTCGGCTGGAGGTCCGATTCTTGCGCCGACATTGCGCGCCATGGTGGTGACGCCGGTCGCGCCGCACTTCTCCCTCGACCGCAGCCTCGTGCTGGCCGAGGACCAGTGTGTGACCGTGGAAGTGGTACCGGACCGCAGCGGCGTCCTTGTGATCGACGGCCAGGAGGTCGGTCGGCTGCAGCCGGGCGCGGTCATCTCATGCCGCGTGGCGCAGCACCCGGTGCGTGTGGTGCGCAACGAGCCGCACACGTTCGGCACGATCTTGCGGTTCCGGCTGCTTGCCGACCGGGAGCCGTGAGGATCTGGCGCGGGTTCGCGGCGTGCTGACCGACTTGCGCGTGCGCGACCTCGGGGTGATCGAGGACCTGTCGCTCACGTTCGGGCCGGGCATGACGGCGCTGACGGGCGAGACCGGGGCGGGCAAGACTTTGGTGGTCGAAGCGCTGCAGCTCC
>Ga0070765_100003146_pt1 | contig 10547 bp, 14 predicted proteins | sample HubBroMetageWFT5_FD_71516 | JGI IMG/M metagenome (GOLD analysis project Ga0070765, IMG submission 71516) | Warmed and freeze-thawed soil microbial communities from the Hubbard Brook experimental Forest, New Hampshire - Hubbard Brook CCASE Soil... | ecosystem: Environmental > Terrestrial > Soil... | reverse complement strand
AGAGGATCGGGAACAATTAACGAGACCACTGGTCAAAGGAGAAACATGAGTTACACATTGCTATCGGAAACCAAACCCATCGCCCGCAAGGACCATCGTTGCATTTGGTGTGGGCAGAGGATTCCGAAGGGCGAGCAGTACGTCTCGGAGCGGTCGGTGTTCGATGGTGACATGCAGAATCACCACTGGCACAACGAATGCTTGGTGGATGCCAAGTCATGCCAAGATTGCGAATGGGAATTCATGCCCTACAGCAACGAACGCCCAAACGCTGTCACGCGCCGCGTCCAGCAATATGAGCAGCGGATTCCGTGCGGCAAATGTGATCATGTGCATCTAGGCTCATGCTCAATCTGTAATGCTTGCGAACAAATCGAGCCGCCCAGGAATGGCTGCCGAACTGTGCTCCGAGGCCATATTAGTGCTTACGGGGCTGAGGGCTATCTGTCAAAACGGGAATTTAAACTGAGGTAACCGCAATGTCTGATCCTAAGCCACAGGTAGCGATACCCGATTCCAAACCCACGAAACTTGAGGTCCCGATTCAGCCAGGAGAGTTCTCGAAGAAGAGTCCGTTCGAGGCGGCACCCGATTCCGCTGGCTCGCCCCAGAAGCCGGAATGTTGCCCAAGTTGCCAAGCTATTGATAACAATCCGTACATCGACGCAAACGGTGTTCATATGAGAGCCTGCGGTCGCTGCATGATTCAATGGCGAGAAACGCGGCACGATTCGGAGGCAGCGCCACCGGAGATGATTGAAGTTCCGCCAGAAGCATGGACTAAATTCTCGGCGACAGTCCCAAAGCCATGTGAAAACTGCGCGTCTCTCCGGGCGGAACTCTTACGGGTGCAAACGGAATTGAAGGAAGCCGAAAAGCGATGAGAATTGAGCGAATGGGACTGATCGAAAGCTTAAAGTACCGTCCTAAATTTGCGCGGCTTCCAAAGAAGGAACCGCACATGACTATTGCGTTAGGATTCAACTGTCAGGATGGAATAATCCTGTGTACTGACTCACTGGAATCGGATGGCACGTCTAAGGTAAAGGTAAATAAAATTTGGTGCTACGAAACTGAAGGCCAGTGGGGTATTTCCGCAGCGAGCGCAGGAGAGGCGGATTTTGTTGAAAGTTTTAACGACAATTTGGCAGAATTATTTACAGGAGAACATTTCGACAAAGATTGGATTTTGGCAACGCTCAGGCAGGCCATCAATGCCGCCCGAATAACCTATCCCGACCTTAGATGGTCGGCTTTATTTGCTCTTTTCGGACCTTCCCCGATGGACCGCAAACTTCTGCGCGTATCGGAATTCAGTAAACATATTGCCCCGGTAGCTCGATACGAGGCCCTTGGTATTGGTTCGTGCCTAGCCAAATTCCTATGCTCCCAAATGTTCAGCCTTTTCATGGGGATTGATGAAGCTGCGGAACTGGCAACTTTTATCGCCTTACAATGTATAAAACACGTAGATGGGTGCGATCTGCCAATATCACTTCTCTCTTGGAGAGTCGGTCAGACTGGATGGGCACCTTATCATCCTCAGGAAGTTCAGAAAATCATTGATCGGCTTCATGATGAGAACTTGCGCAAAAACCTACTGGATTATTGGCGAGCGCAAACCCCTCACTTGGTCAGAGTTCATACCTACGATCAATTGGAACAAGGGGGATTCGTCAAATTTCGTCGAGCGGTTGCGCTCAAGCCTAAGCGGTCGAAACGAACGGAGTAATCGTACAAAAGTAGAAAGCCCAGACTCCCATCTGGGCTTCGTGTGCCGCGATCTCCTATGCGCACATTAGCGCCGGAGATTGTCTTGTGTCAAATTCTAAGCCTCGCCCTGCCCACCGCTTTTCTTCCAAAGCTCGATTATTTCAGAAGCTTCTATCCGCTGTTTCTCGGTTGGGTCAGAACCGAGAAACTTCTGCTCAATCTGACGAAAGAGCGTTAAAGCTTTTTCGGGATGATCCCGATTTAATGCGTCAGCTAAGACGAATCTCAGAGCGTTAATTGAGGCTCGCAATTTTGCTATCTCGCCCGTGGCAGCGATAAGCTGCTCGGTCAGCGTATTAATGTACCTATTTACTGTTTCATCGTCCATGGTGCCCTCTTACGCCATTTAGAACGGGACTGCAACCTCGCTGTTCTGTTGGGCCGATGGTTCAGCCGTTAGCTTCTCAAATGTCAGGACTGGCGCGGTGACCATGTGACGAAGGGTATCAATGAACAAATCGGAACGCTTCCGGCGATCAAAGCGGAACGTCATTTCGTCAAGGTAGGCTTGCAGGTGTTTTGCGCTGATTCGATGCCACGATCCGATGATGCCCCGCTTCAGTAAACTGAAAGCAGATTCCACAGTGTTCGTGTAAATATCCCCGTCAACGTAGACTCCGCCCTTGTGCCGAATCGTTTTGTGCTTTTCCACGTTGTCAGTTCGCCGCATTGCATCGGGATAGGCGGACCATTCATCGGTCACGATCACGTCTACATCCTCACTCACGTTCTCGCGGATGTACTGAGCTAAGGTTGCGCTCTTGGCATCCTTGGCATGGAAGAATCGAAGGTCGCCGCTGCGCTGGCGAATACCGATTACCACTTCTTTCTCCGCTCCGCGTCCACGAATACAAGCTCCGCGTTTTTTCCCGCCCACATAAGTTTCGTCTATTTCCACCGTACCATCCAACAATGGGCGATCTACTTGCGCCATTGCAGCGCGAATCCTGTGGCAGAGATACCATGCCGTCTTGTAAGAGCCTTTGTGGTTGCCCCAGATCGTGCGCTTGAGTTGGAGTGCGCTCATGCCTTTTTTGGCTTCGCAAAGCAGGAGTGTAGCGAGAAACCACTTCTGCAAGGGCAAATGGGAATCGTTGAATATCGTGCCCGATGTGACGGTGAATTGATAGTCGCAATCCTTGCAATAAAACAGTTGCTTCGCAGTGGCAAGGTCAACGGCTGGCATGTTGCATCGTGGACATTCGACGCCTCGCGGCCAGCGTAAGCGCACTAGCATTTCACGGCATTTGTCATCTGTATCAAACAGGTTTATAACGTCAACTAGGGTCACAGGATGCCTCCAATGGACGCTAAGACAAAACGGGAAGCACTCAGGGCAGTTCCGACTAGAAAATTGCTGGCAAGCATCAAACGCGACCTTCGCAAGACCATGAACGCCTCGCGGCCAGCCGCTAAACCTAAGAAAGCATAGCCATTAGCTTCCATGAGAAGCAGTATGCTCTCGTCTGTAACTTTTGTCAAGTGAATAATCGTCGTACTAAAATCTAGACAGCAAAAGACTTAGTGCCCCATCACTTGCTGTGTGGCCGACCGTCACGGCCTCGACCATGATCGCCGATTTGAATTGTGGGCGCAAGGTCACATGTCACAGACGGGCTGTGGAAAAAGTGCTTATTGTTAGAGTACGGTTGACTGACTACTGGTTTCCCGTAGTACTATGAAACTGGAATTTGAGTGGGACAAGGCGAAGGCTAAAGCGAACTTCCGAAGACATGGCGTGAGCTTCGATCTGGCGAAGACCGTGTTTAGCGACCCGTTCGCCATTGAGCGGCTGGATGACAGAGAGGAACATGGCGAGGAGCGTTTTGTCATCGTCGGCGCGGCCGAAGGCAAGGCTTTGTTATTCGTAGCGTATACCGAGCGCGAGGAACGCATTCGTATTATTTCAGCCCGAAGGGCAACCCAAAATGAGCAAGACGACTACTTCCGGCAGAACGCTTAGGCCTATGACGCCCGCGGCCGTCGAGGCAGCAGCCAGTGCTGACCGCGACGCGCGGCCGTTGACCGCCGAAGATCTCAGGCGGATGAAGCGAACGCCCCAAGCCAAAATCATTCGCCGGGCTCTGGCGTTAACGCAGGAGGAATTCGCCGTCCGCTACCATATCCCTCTGGGCACGCTTCGAGACTGGGAGCAAGGGCGCGCGCGGCCAGACCGGCCAACCCAGGCTTATTTGAAGATCATCGCTTGCGAGCCGGAGAGAGTCGAGCGGCTGCTGAATTCCAGGGCTTAGGGAGCGGTATCTGCCCTTGCGAGAGCGCCGGAGATGCCCACCCTTCGCAAACGCGCAAAGGATGGCCAACCGCGATAAGTAGGTTCATGCGGCTTGTCGGGCCGGCATTTTGGCATCATCTATTTCGTCGGAACTTCCCCTATGCGCTCAGAAACTCCGACAACCTTCTTTCCATTCATCGTGCCCTCAGTCAAAAGGAATGATCTCCTTCCACACACGATGAGAACTCGATTGAATTGATGGTCGGGGGTACTGACCGGGTCGTGGCTGATGGTACAGGTCAGAGGGGAGCTTTCACTGTCCGAAAGCGCTCCCAGAGCGGCCATTGTGCTCTGAAAGGCGTCCAGATTGCCCTTTGATGAGTACCATTCGCGGGAGGCAAAGGCGAGCCGATCATCTTTGAATCGCGTCCAGTAACCGTTGTCGCCGTACTCAAACGTGATGCTATCTTTGTCGGCGTATAACTGCTTGAACCCTGCACTGGCGCACTTGTTGACGACTCTTGACACGGCATCCCGAGCCACACGGTAACCGTGGAAAAGTCGAGGGAGACCTTCTGTGAGGATGCTTGAGCTATGCACTGGATGGATAGGAGAGCGGCTACTGTAACTTGCACACAAAGTCGCATTGTTGAGAGACCCTCCGCTGTAAAATATACTTTAAGAGCGCGGGGCCACGTTGACTTCGATGCGCGAAACTGGGAAGGGGAATGGGACGGAACGAAGCCAGCCGAACAGATCGACAAAGTGATCCAAGAAAAGGTTTATTGTGCGGGGTTGGTTCGAGGCAGCAACGGGTGTCTCTAGGCCAAGCAAAAGGGGAACCGAGCGCTTGAAGAACCGCGCGTTCTCTTCCTTGGTGGTAGGAGGGTCGTTATCGATTGACGACCCCGAGCCCCCTGCGAATGTGATTCTAACATCGGTAGCATCATCCGCCAGTACGATGTAATCGCCGCCCACTTCTTTAACTCGGTATAGATTCAATGTAACCATCCGGCATCTCTGAGGGCATCATAGCATTCACATACTTGGCCCGCCTCACCGCACTTCCAGCGACACCAAATCGCCGTCGGACATTCCCCGGGATTTGTAATTCACCGAGACCGAGCGGTTGTTCCACTCGCAGGAGAATGTGTCAGCTCCGATGAGCAGCACTGACTTGTAATCCGCAGTGCGCAGCTTGAGAACTGCGCTGCCGGAGGAAACTGTGAGAACGGCCGCTGGAGACTGGGAGCAATCTACATCCACCAGCTTCCCCTCGAAGAATTTCGTAGGCCGCTTGTCTGCTGTGCCGGATTGCGCAGCCTGCTCGGTTGCGGCGCGCTTGGCAGCGTCCTGCTCCAGCACGTCGAACGGAGAACTTGGCTTGGAGAGTTTGCTGGCTGAAGCGGCAGTGGCGGGCGAGACGCCGTATTTCTGCTCGTTGACGAGTTGCGCCAGACTTTCGCCGGCCGAAGCGGCGACCTGCGGATTGCTGCTGGTCTTCAACAGTTCCAGCAAGGCTCGCGCCGCAATCCACTTTTTGTCGGAGACATAAATTTCCGCCAGATGGTAAACGTACTGCTGGTTGCGCGGACTGAGTTCGATGGCGGCACGCTCGGCCTGCATGGCAGCGACCGGACCACCGCCTTCACGGCGCGCACTGGCCAACAGGTCATAGGCGTCGGCGAATTCGGGATACCATTCGAGAACGGCGCGCAGGTCTTGCATCATGTTGGGCAGTCCCTGAATATCGGAGTGCTTGGCCTGCGCCATGCGATATTTCAGCACCGAAAGGTAGTAGCGGATCCACATGTCGCCCCGGTTGAGGGCGGCGGCGTTACCGAGTTCCTCGGTCGCGTCTTCAAACTCGGAGTGTTGCAGGTGGTCCCAGGCGAGAGCGCGGTGGGCGATCTCATTGCCGGTGACTGCCACCGGAAGAGCTTTTTGGTTATCGTCCTTGTCTCTATCCTTGTCTTTGTCATCGGCTTTCTTGGCTTGTGCTGGGCTGGGAGCCGTGGCCAGCGTCTGCAATTCCTGCAGCGCGGCTTCGCGGCGATCGGGAATTCTGATCTTGACGTCATCCACTGTGGCGCGTGCATCTGCTTCGGCGAGAAACTTGGACGTGATCGCACTGTCGCTCGGGCCAACGATCTCAGCGGCTTCGTAGACCTGAGGCATGTTGGGATGGGAGCCTGGTTGTTTCGAAACGTCGAGCGCCAGGAACAAAGGCGCGAGCGAGTGGAAGTAATCTTTCACCGCCTGGTCGAACTGCGCCGTCGTCATGCCGTAGGCTTTCTGCACGGCTTCTTCCACGGGCGCGTGCTGGTTCTCGACCAGGTCAAAATACGTTCCCGTCTCCGGCAGCTTTTTTTCGTGGAGCAGGTAATGCATCGTCATCCAGGATTGAGCGTAGAAGAGCGTGTCGTGCGTGCTTTCGGAGTAGTTTGAATTATCCGGCTTCGTGGTGAGCAGCGCGGGCAGCGCGAGCCAAGACTGGCCGCCATTTTGTCCGCCAAGAAGTTCGGTGAGGGATTTCTGTGAATCGCTGCCTAACGCGGAACGCAGCTCTGGGTCGCCGCCGATTTCGTACTTCTTGTCGTCGAGGCGGATGGAACCGAAGTATTCGGCGAGGCCTTCGTCGAACCATCCCTGGACTTCAGGATAGTTGTAGTTGAGGAGCAGGTGTGCGAACTCGTGGGAGACTGCGCGCCAGGATTCCTCCTGCTGCGCGTTCAGCACGATGAAGTTCTGGTCGTCGCCGGGCAGGAAAAAGCCGGGAACGCCGATCGGCTGACCTTGGCGCAGCGGCGCGCTCTGGTAGTAGTCCTTGTCGTCCTTGAAAGCGAGAATGGTCAGCGGCAGCGGCTCATTGAGGCGCTGCTTCATCAGCAGGACGGCGAAGATTGCGCGCATCTGCTCGAAGCGCAGGGCAACCTCTTTGCCTTTTTTCTCTCCGGCGTCGGTGATGACGGTGAAATGTGTGGAGTGGATCTCAAGCCACGGAGACGGCTCGGCGGCGTGGGAGGCGAGACTGAAAAAGATTACGCAACCCGCCAGGAGAACGCCAACGGAAGTGCCGTAAGAGCGGGCCATGTGCACGCCTGCGGAGCGCGGAGAGGAGAATGCCACTACAGGTAAATGCTAACACGATGTTCGTCCGGCGGTGCTGGAAACGCTCATTCAGGATGACAATCAGTCTCCCACGCGAAGGATCATCACTTCGGTGGCTTTAATCAGGGCGACCGCGGTTTGACCGCGCTTGAGGCGCATTTCACGCGCTGAGGTTGCGGTGATGATGGAGGTGATTTGCTGTTCTCCGATGGAAATCTTCACTTCCGCCATCAAGCCGCTGATGCGAACCTGATCGATGCGGCCCACCAGTTGATTGCGTCCGCTTACGCGGCGCGCCGCGTGAGTTCGTTCCGCAGCCGTTTTGCCTGTGGTTCGAAAGAGCAGCCTGTCTAATTCGCTTTGCGGGATACGGTGATGTCCGCCCGCAGTCGGGACGCTGCGAATCTTCTTCTTGTAAATCCATTGCTTGATGGTGGGGAAACTGACGCCCAGTTGCAGAGCCGCGTCGCGCAGCTTCAGCAGCCCCTCATGCTTCCGCCCGGATTGGCGGTTGTTCGGCATCGGAACAAAATCCTACAGCCAACACTGGGGAGGGTCAACATGACGGTTTTCTGTTTGGAGTCGCGACACAAACGCATATATCTGTATCGCCTTAGACAGTGCAACTGTATTTCATATACACTTCTTGGTTCTTCGCACCAATCTCTGACATTTGGAGGACCTCGTGCGTAATATTGCTCTGCTGTTCACCGCCCTCGTTCTCAGTTTTTCGTCCACGTTATCCACGGCACAGGAAAAGGACCCCTGCACGAGTGGACATGAGTTCGCCACCACCGATTGCGCGCTGACCTGGCACGGTATCACCGTGTATGGCGCGTACGACGTCGGCGTCGGCTATGTCAGCCACGGCTTGCCGGAAAACGGCTATAACTATGAAGGCGAATCTCTGGTGAACCGAAACGGCTATCAACATCGGTTCCTGGTCGCACCGAACAACCTGCAGCAGACGGGTCTGGGCATCAGGGGCAAGGTAGAGTTTCGGCCTGGCTGGTCGGTTGTGTTCAACGCTTCGACCGGCATCAATCCGCAGTCCGGCCTGCTGGCCAACGCGTCACAAACCGACATCATCAACAACGGCCTTCCCAGGGCCAGCTATTCGGAAGCCATCGACGGCGCGCGCGCGGGCCAACCCTTCAATGACGAATATTATGGCGGTGTATCGTCCACGCATTTCGGCACTCTGACCTTCGGTCGTCAGCGCTCTCTCGGCACCGATGCGATGCTCCTTTATGATCCGGCCGGCGGCGCCTATGCCTTTTCCTACATCGGATACAACGGGACGATGGCCGGCGGCGGCGACACCGAGAACTCGCGTTGGGACGACGCCGTGAAGTATCGCATCACCTATGGCCCGGTGCATTTCGGGGCGATGTATAAATTCGCCGATGGTTCTGCCGGCTGCTACTCGCCCAACGCGGGCTGGACTGCTACAACCTGTACGCCGGAACAGGCGCACAACAACGCCTATGGATTCGACCTCGGCGGAAACTACAGCAAGTTCTCCGCCGACATCGTCTTCCAACATTACAACGAGGCGATCAGCGTATTGAACCCCTTGCTGGGGCCTCAGAGTCAGAGTGCGGGGCAGTCATTTCAGTCGACCACGGACAGCATTAACACAAACCCCATCAACGGGGGAGCGGGCTTGGGGCCCAATCTGATCGACCCGAACAACACGGTATATGGCATCGTGACGGACAACAACGCAGTCATGTTCGCTGCCAAGTATACGTGGGACCCGTTCAAGTTTTTTGCCGGCTATGAATATATCTGGCAGAACAACCCGCACGACCCGTTGGGCGTTGGCGCCTCGGACCAGGGCGGCTATTTCATGAGCGGGGTCGAAGACAACAACCTGGATTCTGAAAAGTTGGTGAACATCTGGTGGACGGGCGTGAAGTATACCTACCTCAGCAAAACCGACTTCACTTTCTCCTGGTATCAACAGCGGCAGAACGACTTTCGTGTTCCGCAGACCTGCTCGCCCACAGCCGGTTTCCGTAGTTCCTGCGCGGGCACTCTTAACGAGGGGTCGTTCTACGTGGATCATCGCTTCACCAAGCGTTTCGACGGTTTTGTCGGACTTGCGTATTCCTGGGTGAGCGGCGGTCTGGCGATCGCCATTCCCCATGGCCCCGGCGTTCCCTATAACTACAACAATAACTGTGCTCCGACAATTGGTGGCCGATTCAGCTTCTGATCGCTTGTGCGGGCGCGGGCTGCTGACAGCGGCGCGCGTCCGCGCTATTCTTTCAGAATGCGCAAGCGAAATGTGAATGTCGGCTTGATCCTTGCCGCGTTGTTTGCCCCGTTCGCACTTCTAGCCCAGCAAGCGACGACCGCGCCTGTAATCATCCGCGTGAGCGATCAAAGTGGAGCTGCTATCACGCACGCGCAGATCCGGCTTATGCCTTCTTCGGGTCTAACTTCTCCAGATCAGGTTCCGGCCAAGCTCGAGACCGACGACCTCGGGCAGTGCACGATCAATCTGAAAGCTGGCGGGTACGCCCTGGCTGTTTCCGCGCAGGGATTCAAGACCTGGGCGGAGGGCATCTATATCGCGACCGCCGCAGGACAACCGAGCGCCACCCAAATCGTCCCCGTGCTCTTACAGGTTGGCGCGAGTAGTTCTCCCACTCCCATTTATCCACGGGATTCGCTCGTTCTTTCCGCTGACCCAGGCCATGCCACCGTGGTGTTTTCGCTTGCGGACTTTCACGCCCTGCCGCACATCACCGTCACCGTACACAACGGACATACGAACGCCGATGAAGCCTATTCCGGGGTTCCGCTCGCTTCGTTGTTGGCTAAGGTGAACGCACCTCTCGGCAAGGAACTTCACGGAGAAGCGATGAGGAGCTACGTGATCGCCACCGGTTCTGACGGATACTCCGTCGTCTTCTCGCTCGCTGAGGTCGATCCAGACTTTCACGCAGGCCAGGTGCTGGTCGCCGATGCGCGCGACGGCAAGCCACTCGAAAAAAATGGCCCGTTTCAGCTGATCGTCTCGGATGATAAACGTCCGGCGCGTTGGGTCCACAATCTTGTTTCGATAACGCTCAAGAGGTGAAGGTAATGAGAAAGATAAAGATATGGATCTTCGCAAATATCTGTTTGGTATTTCTATCTGTGGCGGCCCTGGCACAAGTGGCGCCTCGTGTGGAAGTTTTCGGAGGATACCAGCTCGTCGATTCCTATGGCGATCAGGGCGAAACCGGTTCTACCAGCTTTGTGCTCAACGGGTGGAACGCTTCGCTAAGCGGGTATTACAACCGCTATTTTGGCCTCACTGTGGACATCGCTGGGAGCTATGCGACGCCAACAGTGGTCCTTCCGCCGGTCGGAGGCATTGCTGTCAGTACTCACCTTTATACCTTCACGGGCGGGCCAGTTATACGCATAGCCAATC
>Ga0070765_100003145_pt1 | contig 10549 bp, 9 predicted proteins | sample HubBroMetageWFT5_FD_71516 | JGI IMG/M metagenome (GOLD analysis project Ga0070765, IMG submission 71516) | Warmed and freeze-thawed soil microbial communities from the Hubbard Brook experimental Forest, New Hampshire - Hubbard Brook CCASE Soil... | ecosystem: Environmental > Terrestrial > Soil... | reverse complement strand
AGCATCGATGAACGGCCGATGTGGTGTGGCATCAGCTGTCGCGCGCTCTTGCGGTTCTGTTTATCTGTGATTGCAGCCCCATTGGCTTAGCTATCACGGACAAGAAAACTCCGGAGAATTTCTCCGGCAACTTCACCGAGCGTCAACGGCTTGCCATTGCGAGGGTAATTCTGCAGCAGCCTCGCGTTCTCATTCTGGACGAAGCGACTTCCTGTCTCGACGCTCCTAGCGAAGCAGCGGTTCTCTGTAGTCTTCAGCGCCATCTCCCGGCATCCACGCTCCTGGTAATTTTCCATCGGCTTTGAACGTTAGCGAAATTCGAGAGAGTTCTTATTCTGTCGGCTGGCCAAATCATCAACGACTCCCACTTTGACGTACTCAAGCCCGCTCAGAATGCTTGCCCAACATTTGCTGCTTCCGACAGCGCCAGTTCCCGCGAACTCTCTCTGTAAGAATCATTCTCGTCCCCTCCCAGCACGAAAATAGCCAGCAGGCACGGCTCGATGTCCCGATGCCCTAGCACGCTACAGGGAAGTCCGGCGAAAAGGCTTATAAGGGTTCTGTGCGGCGGGCTGACTCAAGTTTTCAACCTGTGCGTCCATGCTTAAACCGAACGGGCCGAGTCTTGGCGGCCGCGCCTGGCGGTTGCTCCGCATCGCTCCCTATTGCGTGGCTGCATTGGAAGCATTAAGTTAATCGGGTGACGTTCCCTCGGCGCAGTGGAATCCTTCTCCATGTCACGTCTTTGCCCGGCATTCACGGAATTGGCGATCTTGGGGAGTCCGCTTATGAATTCGTCGAATTCCTGGCCGGATCAGGACAGAAAATCTGGCAGGTCTTGCCGCTGAACCCTACCGGATACGGCGATTCTCCTTATCAATGCTTCTCTGCATTTGCCGGAAATCCCCTGTTCATAAATCTGGGAGCTCTTCGTGAGGAAGGACTTCTGTCGGCCGTGGACCTGGCCAGTGCGCCGCATTTTCCGGACGAGCATGTGGCGTACGACCGAGTAATCGCCTTCAAGCAGGAACTCCTTCGCAAAGCTGCTCGTGTTTTTTTTGCAGACGCAATTGAGGCCGACCATAGTGCCCTCGATACGTTTTGCCAGAAGGGCAGAGAGTGGCTGGAGGACTATGCGCTCTTCATGGCATGCAAGAAGGTCTACAACGACACGGCCTGGGTCCATTGGGATGCGGGATTACGTCAGCGAGATCCCGACCTTCTGAAGGAATGGCGGAACGAATTGTCGTCTGAGTTGGAGTTTCACCGGTTTGTCCAGTTCCAATTCTTTCGGCAATGGGAAAAGGTAAGGGGTCTCTGCAGACGCCACGGCATTAGCATCATGGGCGACATTCCGATCTATGTCGCTCATGACAGTGCTGATGTCTGGGCCCATCCTGAGTTGTTTCGCCTGGATGAGCAAGGGCGGCCTGTAGCCGTTGCCGGAGTTCCACCCGACTATTTCAGCGCGACGGGTCAGCTTTGGGGTAACCCTCTTTATCGGTGGGATGTTTCTGCGTCTTCCGGTCACCGTTGGTGGATTGATCGTTGCCGCGCGTCCCTTGGAATGTTTGATCTTGTGAGACTGGATCACTTCCGCGGTTTCGAAGCTTACTGGGAGGTTCCAGCCGCAGCTTCGACGGCCGCTGAAGGGAGATGGGTCGAAGGTCCCGGTGCAGAGTTTTTCCGGGCTTTACAAGCGGAATTGAAGGAACTGCCATTTGTTGCCGAAAATCTCGGTGTGATTACTCCCGGGGTAGAGCATCTTCGCAATGGTTTTGGGTTTCCGGGAATGAGCCTTCTGCAGTTTGCCTTCGGAAAAGATCCGCAAGGCCCCAGCTTCCGCCCGCACAATTATTCTCGTGAACTGGTCGCGTACACAGGTGGGCACGACAACGACACTACTCTGGGGTGGTGGACGAGTTCAGGAGTGGGCGAAAGCACTCGAACCGAAAAGGATATTCGCGAAGAGCACGACTTCACTCGAGCATATCTGGGCTTTCAAAATGAGGAGGTCAATTGGATATTCATTCGCGCGGTCCTGGCCTCTGTGGCGAATACCGCCATGGTTCCACTGCAGGATGTATTAGGCCTGGGCAGCGAAGCTCGAATGAATTTGCCTGGTACTGTGAGCGGAAACTGGAAATGGCGCTATAAGACGAAGAGTCTCACGAAGGAGGTCCGAGAAAGATTACTGGCTCTAACACTTCTGTATGACCGTTGAAGCCTGTGAATCTGGCCTTCATCAGGGTGGCATGGGATAATTGGGGCATGCATGCCGAAGCGGTGCGAGACGATGCGATTCCATCGCGGCAAGGACTGTACCGCGACGAGAGTCGTCTTGTTAAATGCTCGGAGTGCAACGTCGCCTACTTCTTACACTATGACGACGAAGCAGAAGCATCGCTCACTTTCTGCAGCATATTAGCAGAGGAAATTATCACTGCGCGCCATCCGGACCACACCGGTAATGTCGTGCTCGAGCTGGTTGGTCTGGATCGGGCACAACGAGGAAAAACACCAGTGGTATGGTCGACCCGGACCTCGCTGACGAGTCTCTTCAAGAAAAAAGCCTAACCTTCGCTAGGAAGCTCGATCCCGCGGCTGCCGCCAAGCGTCCTTAGAGTGGCGAAAGTTCGTCTTCGTCCTGCTCTTTTTTGTTACGAACGAACTTCTCTTCCAGGAAGCCCCGTGCCAGATCCCTGCCGCCGATACCAAATGCGATGGCCAAGCCAAGCATCAGGGCTCCGAAGGCAATTCCGAAAGCAACCAGCATCGTCTGTTCGGCCAAACCAAGCTCTTCAAAGAAGACGGACAGTACGAAAACCATAATAATGCTGCGGACGGCAAGGCCCAGAAGTCGGGGAGACGGAACGTTCGCATTCACTGCTGCCAGCAGAGTAGCGCGAGCGGAAAAGCCCGCGGCAACCATACCGAACAGCAAGATCAACACTGCCACGAACAAACGCGGCAAGAAGAGGAAAAATCTTACGACTTGCTCCTGCAGACCCAGGATTCCAAGCACACTCACTCCCAGCAAAATGAAGCCGAGCCAAGTGACCCAAAAAATGAGCCGGCTCAACATCTCCGTCGCCGAAGGGAGAGCCGCTTTGGCCAGCAGTTGAGAAGCGCCGGCATTTTCTGACAGCCGGTCGAACTTGATGAGGCGGAGAATGCTGCGCAGAATTACCTTGACGACATAGGCTATCAACCATCCCACAACTGCGAGGATGAGCATTACGATCAAACGAGGAAGGTAGTGGGCAAAACCTCTTGCGAGGTCTTGGACCGCCTGAGTCAATTCGTTGACAATCATTTCCCTCATAATTCCCTCACTCTTTCGATTTCCACATCTCGACCAGATATGGTTTCAATCGTTCAAACTCAAGGCATAAGGCTTCGATGTTATTTGCGACGTCATTGGCGGATCCCTTGCGGTTCTCGACAACAAACGTGAATACTCTCCCGCGAAAAAGCGGCGCGAGTGCCTGAATAATGTGGTCCCGATTGATCACAGATTTCCGATGAGCCGCAGCAAACTCATAAACCGTTCTGACCCATAATTCCGTAGGGTAACGAAAGTCCTCTTCGCCCAAGCCCGCGATCCGCTTCAACTCCGCCAGCGTAGAAGGAGAGAGAATCGATTGAAAGACGGATTCTAATTCTGATACTCCACTAACGAACATCTCCCACAGCCGTTTCCGGTTGACCCGCAAAGGATCCAGGACCAACTCCAGGTCACTCCCGGTTGTCGGCACGTCCTGAGAACCAGAGACTCCGCTCCATGCCTGGAAGTCGGACTCTAACGCAGAGAACAGTACGCCAGCGGTTTGCCGCAATGTTGGGACCAAGTCAGCGGCGCGCCGTTCGACGGGATTCTTCTCCCCGAGAAAGGACTGGCAGATGCGGAATCCTCCCGTGACCGCAGCCAGAGTCAAGCGGAGCTCTATCCCGTTATCGCCCGTTCCATCGTTCCATCGATTCTGGCCAAGGAATTGGCTTCCGAGACGACCGGAGAATCCGAACTCGGGCATGTAGGATTCGCGGATCCGGACGCCATAGAGCGCACGGACCATGGGGTACAGGAGGTTCGTCATTAAAAGTCCATCAAACTTGTGCCTGCGATAGGTAGGGCAAACGAGATCGAAGCCGTCGTAATATGCCGGTCGGAGAAGACTGGAGACCCACTCAGGGGTGATACTCCCCGATTCCGGAGACATCACGATGCACGCCTTGGCTCTGAGCAGTTCGGCGGCCGCAAGAATAGTCCGCAATGCAATGCCGCTGTGCGGGGTGCTGGCATATTCTGTGCTTATCGCGTGCAGCGTGCGGAGCGCGTACACAGTGGAGTCCGGACGCACATCATCGATGGACACGCTGGTGATCAATTCGGGAGTGCCATCGCGTGATCCCCCGTCGGCATTGATGATGACCGCCCGCTCACGGGGAAAGCTGCGCAGGAGGCCGTCTCGAATCGTGTGAACGATTGAGCCCACATTCTTGGCATTGTTATGGGTAGGCAGGCCGACAAGGATATCCACTTCGCCAACATTGATGAGCTGGCGGAGAAAATCATCGGTAAGAAAATTCCCGTCTTCCATTTCAGAATACTCTGTGGTTTCGGTCAATCTCCGGCATTCGAGATTCGTTCATCATTCGTGTTTGCCTAGACTCGTCGCAGCCGAAACCAATAAGACTGGTAAGGCCCCAAGGTCAGCAGATAAGGCAGGTCGCCGAGGCGGGGAAAGAGATTATTGCCGAACATTTCGATCAGGACATTTCCCTTGTAACGCCGCAGATCCAGTTCGACAGCCTGCGCCGCACTCGAGAGATTGTTAACGATCAGGACGGTTTCATTGTCGAGCCGCCGCAAGTAAGCCAGTATCCTGTGATTCGCTGGATAGAGAAACTCAATCGACCCCCTGCCGAAAACTGCACTGGATTTCCGGACCGCGATGACGCGCTGCATCCAATGAAAGAGAGAATGTTCACTCTCCCTCTGAGATGTGACGTTTACGGCGGGATAACCGTATACCGGATCATGAATAATGGGAGCATACAGCTTCTCCGGTTCCGCGTTAGAAAAACCAGCGTTCCAGCCTCCACTCCACTGCATGGGAGTTCTAACTCCGTTGCGGTCTCCGAGGCTAATGTTGTCGCCCATTCCAATCTCATCTCCGTAATAGATGATCGGAGTGCCTGGCAGCGACATCAGGATCACGTTCATCAACTCGATCCGCCTGCGGTCATTATTCAATAATGGAGCGAGCCTCCTCCGAATCCCGAGGTTCAGGCGCATCGTTTTGTCCTGCGCGTACATGTCGTACATGTAGTCGCGTTCGATGTCGGTGACCATTTCCAGGGTCAACTCATCGTGGTTACGCAGAAAGAGCGACCACTGGCACGAGGGTGGTATCTCTGGAGTCTGTTGCAAGATTTCTGTGATGGGCTTACGGTCTTCGAGCTTAAGCCCCATAAACATCCGGGGCATCAGCGGAAAATGAAAGGCCATGTGAAACTCGTCGGAGTCCCCGAAATATGGACGAAGGTCCGCCGGCCATTGGTTGGCCTCGGCTAGCAGCATTCGCCCGGGGAAGTATTGATCCAGCTTTCGCCGCAATTCCTTAAGAATATTGTGGGTCTCCGGCAGGTTCTCACAATTTGTGTCCTCGCGTTCGACCAGATACGGCACCGCGTCAAGTCGGAAACCGTCCACGCCCATCTCCAGCCAGACCTTCATCACATTCCACATCTGCTCCCGCACTTCAGGATTGTCATAGTTGAGATCGGGCTGGTGACTGAAAAAGCGATGCCAATAGAAGGATTTCGACGTTGGATCCCATGCCCAGTTCGACTTCTCCGTATCCAGAAAGATGATTCGGGTGTGCTTATATCGAGTATCGGTATCGCTCCAGACATACCAATCGCGGCGGGGATTGTTCTGCGAACTTCGTGCCTCCTGAAACCACGGGTGTTGATCGGAGGTGTGGTTCAGCACCATTTCGATGATGATCCGGATACCGCGCTGATGAGCCGAGTCTAGAACCTTGCGGAAATGCTCGAGTGTTCCGTAGCTGGGGTTGACCGAATTGTAGTCCGCGATGTCGTAGCCATCATCGCGAAGAGGCGAAGGGAAAAATGGCATCAGCCATATCGCACTGATCCCCAGTTCCTGGAGGTAATCGAGCTTCTGTTCAAGCCCGAGAAAATCACCGACCCCATCGCCGTTGCTGTCGTGGAATGCGCGGACATGAAGCTGATATATGATCGCATCCTTGTACCAGAGTGCATCTTTATTTGAGTTCAACCGCTTTCTCCTTGCGACACTCCATATTTCTTGGCAGGACCGCACTTCTGAGCAGAACCGCCTCAAAAGGCAGTCTAAATGAAGTGCGTTGTTCATTCCCCCTCGCGTTCGTTCGATCGGAAGCAGAAATGTCGCGTCACATCCAGTGCCTCGATGTGGTGATAGCCTTTTCGAATCTTCCCGCATACCACTTGGAGACGCCGATAGATAACTGAATGGCGGAAGTCGCATCGCCCACTTGAGAAAGCAGCGGGTAATGGAAGTCCTGCTTCGAATCTTGGGTGGGACATTCCACACACGGGCATCCCGGACAATTACACCGTAGAATCGATCAAGTCCCCTGGTGGAGTTGCGGAGTCTGCCAGAAGAAGCTTGCCTTGGTTTACAGATCCCATGGAACCGAAATTGCCAGTTGCACCCATCGCACGAAACCTGCACCCAGACAGAAGGGGGTACCTCCTTTACGCCTAGCGAGAAGCGGCAAGCGGATTGAAGGGAAGACGGCCTGACTAGGCAATGACGCATCGTCAAGAGATCATTGCGCCTGGGAGCTTACGGTGTGCAAAGAGAAAGCGACGTAAAGAAAAAAGGCATCTTGAGTAGACTCAAGATGCCGTGCGGTATGCGTCCGACGATGTGCGAGCCGCTTCTCTAGTCACCCTGAGGCTTTTGCTCTTCCCGCTTTTGCCGTTCCTCTTCCTCTTTCTTCTCCTCTGGCGTTTGCGGGTTTGGCTCTGATTTCGCAGCAGGCGGTGGAGGAGTGGGCTTTCTTTCCTCAGTAGAGGGAGTGCGCTCCTGCGGGCGCTCGCTGGGCGGAGGAGCTTCTGGATGGGGCGCCAATTCGGGACGAGGCGTCCCAGGGCGAACCGGCTCCTGGCGGTTGTTCGGTTGTTCCGCGGACGGGCGAGTCGGCGCTGGACGATTGTTCGGTTGTGCCGCAGGCTCACGATTCGGTTCTGATTGGTTCGGCTCTGGCCGATTCGACTCTGGCCGAGTTTCCTCCGGACGGTGGTTCGGTTGCGGAAATGCCGGCGTCGCGGCTGGCGGACGATTGGGTTGAACGGGCGTGGTCGAGGCGGGATGCTCGTTCGCGGGCGGAGGACTACCCGGGCGATTCATCTGCTGGTTGGCCGCTGGTGCAGGTTGATCCGGTCGCGCTACGCGCGGCTGGTTCGCGGCAGGCACAGATTGACCTGGCCTAGCTGGGTTTGGCTGGTTCGCCGGATGTCCCACATTTGGCGTCGCCGGCTTCGCCGGAGGTGCCGGTTTCACCATCGGCCGCGTCGCAGCGGTGACGGCGGGACGCAATGTCTGGACCTCGTTCTTTGCTAAGGGTTGTCCGGGATGCGCAGCCAGCGCCTGCTGCTGTTTCGCAAAGGGCACGGGCGGTGGAGGGGGCGTTTTCTTGGCGACCACCTGCCGACTCGCTACGGCCGCAGGCGGCATCGCCACGTGACCGGAAGTCGCCTTGGTGCCCAGCACGCTCTCGCGTGTCGGAGCCACGGCGACGCGTCCGCTCAATGGTGCGGCCGCGATCTGCTGTGCGCTCACTGCAACTCCCAATTTCGCCACCGGTTGCGCACTTACGAAGGCATGCTGCGGAACCACCATCACCGCGCCCTGGACCGTCCGGTTCGCATACGTGATATTCGTGATATTCGTGGTGTTGTGAATGATGGTCGTGTTGTAGACATTCGTAATCGTGACGTTGTTGACGGTTGTATTGCTGACATTGACCCGAGTCACATACGCCTGGCTCACGCGATACGATGGTACATAGACTTCTCGCGGACCCAGCGGGAACCAGCCGACATTGCCCCCGAAGCCGCCGGGGCCCCCGCCGATGAAAACTACGAGCGCCGGGGCATATACCGCTTGCACTGCCACTGGGCCTGCCACCCAGCCCCAACGTCCGCCAACGCTCACCCAGCGTCCGTAGTGGAATGGAGCGTAGCCCCACGAGGAGTCATCGACCCAAGTCCACCCCCAGGGAGAAATCCATTCCCAATGCCCCTCGTGGTAGGGTGCCCAGCCCGCAGCCACCTGGTTGGGGTACCAGACATGCCCGTAGTTCGGATCGTCGCGCCAGTCGCCGTAGTCGTCCAAGTCTTCATAGCCGACAACATCGCCCGATAGATAGTGGGCCGAGCGCGAGGAGTCATAGCGATGATCGCGGGTATAGGACCAGGTGTCGAATTCGTCGGGGCCGTTAGTCGGCTCGACATCGGCATAGAGCTGATCGGTTCCGCTGAACGTGCCTCTTTGGCCGCCTCGCAAGTCAAAGGTCTGACCACCGCCGTCGGCTTCGCCTTCGCCGTCGCGGACGCTGATGATCGTGGAGTTTCCGTCGGGACTGGCCTCGACGCGATAATGCCCAGGTTGGAAAGCCGTAAACGCCTGATTGGGGGTATCGACCTCGAAGTCATCGCCGTCGCCCAGCCTGCGCACCGTAATGTTGATCGCGCCGGAGGTGAGTTGGATCTGAACTGTATCGTCATCGAGGTTCAGGAAAGAGAAACCGGTATTGGCTCCCAGTCGAATCACGGCGGACCCCAGTTGTACTTCTGCGCGCGAATCCTGATCGGTCCAGAGCTGATCCCCAGTGCTCATCGGACGGTTGGGAACCGCTCCCGCCCAATCCGTTTCGCCGGCCGGCTGAAATGAAACTGAGCCCTGCATGTATCCGAGCCGAGCGACTCGGCCGGGCGGATCATCGTATTGGTCCTGAGCGGACGCTGGGTTGAGGGGAAATAACATGGCGAGCGCAATTCCAAGCACTGCGCTACAGCGTGACTTCTTCATCGTAGTTGTCATAAAAGTGTATTGCCTCCCAAGCTTCTCTGCGAACGCAACGGCTCGCGGATTCCGGTCAGTCTTTGATGCCGGATACCGTGCTTTCGGACAGGAAAACTAGCACGGACGAGCGCCGTGAACGCTGCAACGCAAGCGGGCAATGCCGGGGCTATGAGGGAGAGGATCAATGTGTGGCTTCTACAAAGGCGGCCACGATGGCCAGACCGCCAACACCGTGGTCTGCATTGAAGCTAGTCAGCGCTGTGTTGTCATGCTGTCGAACGAAGTTCGCTCCGATCTTTCCCTGATAAGCCCCCGTTCCGATCTGCTAGTTTCTGCACCGCAAGTAGCAGAAACGAGTACGTTTCGGAGAATTGACGCTCGATTTTAAGGGCAATAATCAGCAAATTCCCTGTATTTTTCACGTTAGCAGAGAATTGAGCGGAGACGAGTTCGCGCCTGACTCCGTGCTCCGCCAAGCAGTCGGTGATCTGTGCCGCGGGGATGCACGACGACGGGGTGGGATTAATCAAGGGAAAAGAGTCGGGTTTCTTATTTATTCGTCAGTGCACGTCGGGCCGTTTTCCGCGCAGCACGTTTCTTTCCTTGCGCTTCGTCTCTCGATTGGATGGCATGCGCGTTGACGATGGCTCGAATTAGTCCCGGAAAGCGTTGCTCGAGTTCCGTGCAACGCGAGATGTTGTGGACTTCCACGCCGCGACGCTCACCACGGATCAGGCCCGCCTCTCTCAGTTCCCTGAAGTGTTGAGAGAGTGTGGACTTCGGGATCGTCTTGTCGCTGACTGTCAGAAACGTCGAGCAGTTTTGCGAGCATTCCTGCGAAACGATATCCGCGTAAATTGCTACCCGTACCGGGTCGGACAAGGCGTGGAGAATTCCTTCGACCGTAATCTCCTCAATCGATGGGTGGAACAGAGGCCGCATGGGGATAAGAGTAGCTACGCCGGGGAAAAGGTTCAATAGTTCTATGATTCAGAACAACTGAATCTTTTCTGGGTCTAGTTCCATCTACTTACTGGAAGGGAGTGCGGGGCGGCGCAGTACGACAGCCCCAAGATTCTCTGAGTTGAATGGTACCGAAAGGGCCCTTGCATTAATCCATCGCACGCATGAAGGGAGAACAGTCATGGGAAAGCTCGAAGGTAAAGTAGCTGTCATCACCGCGGCGACGTCTGGCATGGCACTCGCCACCGCCAAGCTCTTCGTCGAAGAGGGTGCGTACGTCTTCATCACAGGACGCCGCAAGGATAAGCTCGATGAGGCCGTCAAGCTCATCGGCAAAAACGTCACCGGTGTGCAGGGCGACGCAAGTAACCTAGCCGACCTCGACCGCCTCTACGATACGGTAAAGCGCGAGAAGGGCAAGATCGATATCCTTTTCGCCAGCGCAGGACGGGGCGAGTTGGCCAAGCTCGAAGAAGTAACCGA
>Ga0070765_100003144_pt1 | contig 10551 bp, 9 predicted proteins | sample HubBroMetageWFT5_FD_71516 | JGI IMG/M metagenome (GOLD analysis project Ga0070765, IMG submission 71516) | Warmed and freeze-thawed soil microbial communities from the Hubbard Brook experimental Forest, New Hampshire - Hubbard Brook CCASE Soil... | ecosystem: Environmental > Terrestrial > Soil... | reverse complement strand
CTATTCGCGAGGCTTTTTTATTGCACGGGACAATTTTTTGACGGCGACCAAAATACGACAACGGTTTTTTGCCATCACGCTCACGTTGGCTTGTGGTGTGTTTGCGTGCAGCATACAAGATGCCCGCGCCGCCGCAACGCAGTCACAACAGAATACGACGACGCCCACAGATCCCGCGGCACAAACAGCGGTGAACAAGCGCGCCGTGAAACAGGTGACGGATGAAACCGGCCGGCGCATGGCGATTCCGCTGAATGTGCAGCGTGTGGTGAGCCTGGCGCCGAACTTGACGGAAACAATTTATGCACTGGGCTTGGACGGCAAGCTCGCGGGCGACACGACATATTGCGACATTCCGCCGGCGGCGAAGGAAAAACCGCACGTCGGCTCGCCGCAGGAGCCGAGCCTGGAAGCGATCGTTGCGATGCATCCCGACCTGGTGCTGGCGAGCACGTCCATCAACCGCGCCGAAACAGCGGACGCGCTGCTGAAGCTGGGCGTGCCGGTGTACACGAGCGATCCACACACAATGACCGGCATGTTGAGTTCCACCGAGGTGATGGCGGATTTGCTGGGCGCGAGCGAGCAGGGCGCGAAACTGGTCGCAGAGTCACAGGAGCGCCTGGATGCGCTGCACACGACGCTGCAAGACCGGCCGATGGCGCACGTGCTGTTTGTGGTGTGGGAAGATCCGCTGATTTCGATCGGCCAAAATACTTTTATCGCGGACGCGCTGCGCTGGGCCGGGGCGGAATCCATTATCGTCGCCAGCCAAAATTGGCCGCACGTGAGCATGGAAGAAGTAGTGCGCCTCCAGCCCGAATACATCATCCTGTCGCCGGACCATCTGGAGGCGGAGACGCACCAGCAAGCCAACAATTTGCGCGGACGGCCGCCATGGAGCGAGCTGCGCGCCGTAAAAGCCGGTCACGTAGTAATGGGCAGCGACGAATTCACGCGGCCTTCGCCAGGACTCGTGGATGCGATCGAATCACTGGCGCGCGAATTGCATCCGGAAGCTTTCGCGCCGAAAGCGGAAAATAGAAAATTGGAAATCGAAAGCAGCGCGCGCTTTTACGCGACGTCAACGGTGGCGGCGGAATCACTGCGAGGGTGCGGCACATGCGCCCGCTGACCCCCAAACGGATCCTGGCGATTTGCGCGATGCTGGCAGCTATTCTTTTTGTGGTGGTGGTGATTTCGCTGCGCGTGGGCGCTTATCCCATCAGCATGCGGGACATCGTAGTCACCTTGTACAACGGCGCCGTCGGCAACGGCGATGCGTCGGAATTCAGCCAGGTGATTTTCGGGTTGCGCTTGCCGCGCATTGCTTTGGGAATTCTGGTGGGCGCGTCGCTCTCCACTTCCGGCGCCGGATTTCAAGCGCTGCTGCGCAACCCGCTCGCCGATCCTTACGTGCTGGGAGTTTCCAGCGGCGCGGCGCTCGGCGCGATGCTCAGCTTGATTATTGCGCCGCACACGGTGGGCGCGATTCAACTGGCCGCGTTCGTTGGAGCGGCGGCGACCATCGCGGCGGTTTATTTTCTAGGCAGGCGCGGCGGGCAACTGGATAGCGCGACGCTGCTCCTCGCGGGGATTGTGGCGGCTTCGTTCCTTTCCGCGATAATTATTTTTCTGCTGACGCTGGTGAATGGCCCGGGCCTGCGCAGCATGACGTTCTGGCTGATGGGCGATCTGACGGCGCCTCCGCCAACGCAGAATGTGCTGGGCTGGTTCGGTTTTCTCTATTTTGTTTTTGTGGTGGCGGCGGGAGCGATGTACACCACGTCGTCCGATCTGAATCTGATTCTCACCGGCGAGCAGGAAGCGGGGCACCTGGGCGTGAACGTGACGCGCGTAAAGCTGGTGGTGTACGTGGCCGCGTCGGTGCTCACCGGCCTCGCGGTTTCGGTGAGCGGCACAATCGGATACGTGGGCCTGCTGGTGCCGCACGTGATGCGCATGCTTTTCGGCACGGATTACCGGCTGCTGATTCCCACTTCCGCGATTGGCGGCGCGATTGTGATCGTGCTGGCGGATACGTTGGGGCGCACGATCGTTGCGCCAACGGAATTGCCGGTCGGAGCAATGACGGCGCTGGCCGGCGCGCCTGTATTTATTTACCTGATGCGCAGGAGAATTCGATGAACACCGGCGCGGAGAACGGAACTTCGTTCGCGCAGCAGCCCGTACCGTTTGCGCCTCCCAAGCGCGTGCGCTTGAAAGTCGAGCAGGCCAGTTACGCTTATTCGGCGACGGACCGCTCGGCGCCGAAATTCACGCTAGGCCCGGTGAGTTTCGAAGCGCAGCAACGCGAACTGGTAGCGATTCTGGGCCCGAACGCCAGCGGCAAATCCACGCTGCTGAAATTGCTGGCGGGATTGATCAAGCCGTTGTCCGGCCGCGTGGAAGTGGATGGCACAGAAGTGAGCGAGCTTGAGCTGCGTACGCGTGCGCAGCAGATCGCGCTGGTGTCGCAGGAAAGCGAGCTGCTTTTTCCGCTACGTGTGTGGGAATACGTGCTGCAGGGGCGCTATCCCTATGGCAAAAGATTGCGATTTGAATCCGACGAAGATTGCCTGATGGCCGGAAACGCGCTGGCGCAGGTGGGCGCCGATGCGTTGCGCGACCGCTGGATGCAGCAGCTTTCCGGCGGCGAGAAACAGCGCGTGATTCTGGCGAGGGCGCTGGCACAACAACCTTCGCTGCTGTTGCTCGACGAACCCACGCAGCATCTCGACATCGGCGGCAAAGTGGAATTGCTGCGGCGGCTGCGCCGGCTGGCCGATGAAAATCGCTACACCGTGGTGGTGGTGACGCACGAATTGAATTTGGCCGCGGAATTTTCGGATCGCATCGCGCTGCTGCACAAAGGCAAATGCCTGCGCATCGGAGAACCCGCGGAAGTGTATCAGCAGGATGTGCTGGAGGAAGTGTTCGAAGCGCCGCTCGAAGTAGAGATGCGCTCGAGCGGGCGTCCGCGCGTGATTCTGCGCGGGAGCCACTAGCTTTTTAAGCAAGAAGCGGCGCGTGTGGAACTTTCACGGCGCCGTCCACAATCACCAGAGACTCCGCGCACGGGAAGACGGTGAAAAACCGTCGCCGCCGCGCGACTGTAAGGCGGAATTTTTCAGCGCGCACCACTGTCTGAAGCAAGGAATCGCAGCAAGCCCGCGATTCCGAGTGAAGGATGGGAAGGCCGCGCTGCTGCCGGGATTTCATCTTCGTTTTCAGTGATGAATTCGCGGCAAGCCGCCAAGCCAGGAGACCGGCGGAGTCTCAATCCGGATACGCAGGCGCCTGAGGAGGCGCGTGCGTCGTTTGGACAACCTTCAGCTCCCGCGCGAGAGGGAGAGGGGGAAAAATGAGACTGCGCTCCGCCGTTTTGTATTTCGCTTCCTTATTTTTACTTTTGACCTGCAGTGCCCACGCACAAACTCCCAATGCTTCCGCAAGCGGTTCCGCGATCGCGACTGGTTCGACGCATGATCAACAGGACGCCGCGGTTTCCGGCACGGTTTTCGATCCTGCCGGGCAAGCCGTACCTGGAGCCCGCGTCACCCTTCTCTACGCGATGGCCCAACTGGAAACGCGAGAAACAAATGCGCAAGGGAAATACAACTTCGCAGGTTTGCGTGCGGGAAAATACCAAATCCTGGCCGCGATTTCGGGCTTCGACCAACTGCCAGTGAATATTGACGTACCGGCCGGCGAAAAGCGCGTCAGCGATCTCCATTTGAAATTGAGCGCGCAACGAGATGTAGTGGTTGTCTCCGCCGCGCCTGGCGGCGCACTCACTTCACAAATTGCGTCGTCGCTAAGCGTGGTTTCCGCAGATGAGATTGACGATCGCGGCGCGCAAACCGCGCTGGACGTATTGCGCGGACTTCCGGGAACTGAAATCAATCAGTCCGGAGGCCGTGGAACGGTTACCAGCGCCTTCATTCGCGGCGGAGATTCGGACTACAACCTGGTGATGATTGACGGAATTGAGTTGAACGATTTCGGCGGCGGGTTCGATCTGTCGCCGCTGCCCGCTGAAGGAGTGGAGCAAATCGAAGTGATACGCGGTCCGGAGAGCGCGCTGTACGGATCAAATGCCGTAGCTGGCGTGATCAATATCGAAACAATTCGGGGCGATGGTCCGCCGCATTTTTCCTTTTTGGGCGAAGCGGGCAGCTTGTACACCTGGCGGTTGGCGACCACCGGAGCCGGATTGAACAAGGGATTCAGCTGGGCGTACAGCCTGTCGCGTTTGCAAACCAGAGGACAAATTCAGAACGACGGCTACCGTGATCAGAGTTCCACGGTGAGCCTGGGCTATTCACGCTCGCCGCGCCGCAAATTCAACGTGAATGTCCTCGGCTACAACGGGGTGGTGGGGCTCCCAGGCCCCTGGGGCTCGGACCCGGACGGATTATTTCCTGGGCGCGACCCGGCCAGTCACCAGAACCAAAATCTCTTCGGCTACCAGGCACAGGAAGTCGAACAGTTCTCTTCGCGCTTCCAGCAGGTCACCACGGTGAGCGTTTCCACGGACCGGATCACTTTCTTTTCGCCGTCGGAAGGCAATTCGTTCACCAATAATCTGCGCGTGGTGGCCAATACCAGGAGCGAGATCGCGATTTCTTCCAGAGACACGCTGGTGGCGGGATTCGAATACGACCGCGACCAGTACAAGAATCTTTTTGTGGAAGGGACCAACGACTTGCCGTTTCTGCTGGGGCGCAATAGCTATGCGTTCTTCGCGGAAAACCGCTGGAATCCCTCCGATCGCTGGTTCATCAACGTGGGATTGCGCGTGGACGACCTTCAAACCGATTTCGTTCCGGTCAATTTAGACGAAGGTCAGCCCGGAATTCCCGCCAATACCCTCGCCAAGGTGACCCCGCGGATTTCCGCCGCCTATGTGGCGCGGCAAGGAGATGGCGACGGCTTTTTCGGCGGCACGCGCCTGCACGCCAGTTTTGGAACCGGCTTCCGCGCGCCAGACGGATTCGAACTGGCGTTTACAAATAATCCCGCGCTGAAGCCCGAGGAAAGCATCAGTTACGATGCGGGCATCGAGCAACGCATGGCGCACGACCGCGCGATTCTGGACGTCACTTACTTCTATAACAAATTCAGGGATCAGATCGTGTCCACCGGCAACTTGCCCAGCAATTTCGATTCGGAGAACATCGGAAAGTCGCGAGCCTACGGCCTGGAAACGACCATTCGCATTCATCCGATTCAGTCGTTGGAATTTTCAGGCTCGTACACCTGGCTGAATACGGCGATCCTGGCCCTGGACGGCTTTACGGAACCCGTCGATCCGTTCTCCGACGGCGAACCATTGCTTCGTCGCCCGCGCAACGCCGCTGGATTCAACGCGACTTGGACGAAAAAGCGGTTGATGCTCAACATGAATGGAACAATTCGCGGCGCGGTGCTGGACGTCGAGCCGAATGATGGAACGTTCGCTTGCGAGTTGGGGCTTACCTGCCTCTTCCGAAATCACGGATATGAATTGCTGAACGCGGGCTTCGCGTACCAGCTGCCCAAGGGCATCGAAATCTACGGGCGGCTCAATAACTTCCTGAACCAGAGATACGAGGAAGCCTTTGGCTTTCCGTCCTTGCGGCTGAATTTCATGACCGGATTGAAGGTGGACCTGCCTCCGGGAGGCCGCCACGCGGAATAAATAGCAAACTGCGAAGATCCGACTGGCCAGGCCCGTCGCGTCGTTTTCGTGCGCGGCGGGTCGCGTCCCAGGTGGCCGTGGGTCCCGCCTGAAAGCAGGTTTTTCCCCAGAAGGACCTCAACGATTGTGACGGATGCTATAATTCTATATTCGCGGCGCACCGAGTGCCGCGCTGTGCACGGCACAATATGACCCGAGATACTCAGGAAGCAAATCGCCTGGCGCCCGAGATCATGGCCAAATATGAAGCCGTGATCGGTCTGGAGGTGCACGCGCAGTTGAAGACGCGCACGAAGGCGTTCTGCGGCTGCTCCACGCGCTTTGGCGATGCGCCGAATTCCAATACTTGTCCAGTGTGTTTGGGACTGCCGGGAGCGCTACCGGTGCTGAATCGCCGGGCGCGCGAGCTGGCCATACGCGCAGCGTTGGCACTCGAATGCAAAATTCAAGAGCGCTCCGTTTTCGCGCGTAAGAATTATTTTTATCCCGACCTGCCCAAGGGCTACCAGATTTCGCAGTACGAGCTGCCGCTGGCGCTGGCAGGCTCGCTGGAAATTGAGGCGGAGGGCGTGCCCAAGCGTATTGGAATTACGCGCGTGCACATGGAGGAAGACGCGGCGAAAAATCTGCACGAAGGATTCGCGGATTCCGACCGCTGGAGCTACATTGATTACAATCGCTGCGGAACCCCACTGATAGAAATTGTTTCCGAGCCTGATATTCGCACCCCCGCTGAAGCGTATTCATATTTGACGACCTTGAAACAGGTGCTGGAGTACACCGAAGTGAGCGATTGCAACATGGAAGAAGGGTCGCTGCGCTGCGACGCCAACGTGAGCGTGCGACTGCGCGGCGCTCCGAAATTCGGAACGAAGGTGGAAGCCAAGAACCTGAATTCGTTCCGCTATCTGGCGCACGCACTGGAATATGAAATCGAGCGACAAATCGGCGTGATTGAGGCGGGCGGCACGGTGACGCAAGAAACGCGGCTGTGGAATGTCGCGGGCGGACGCACCGAGGCGATGCGCTCGAAGGAATTCGCGCACGATTACCGCTACTTTCCGGATCCGGATTTGCTGCCGCTGACGGCATCGGAGGCGCTGGTGGCGCGGGTTCGGGCTGCCATGCCGGAATTGCCGGACGCCAAGCGCGCGCGTTTCGTGAGCGAATATGGAATTGCTGAGTATGACGCCGGCGTGCTGACGGCTACGCGAGCGCTGGCCGATTATTTCGAAGCCGTGGCGCGCGCGGGCGCTCCGGCGCGCGCCGCAGCCAGCTGGATTTCCGTGGAGCTGCTGCGGCGATTGAAGGATGCCGGCAAGGAGATCGAGGATTGTCCGGTGGCGCCGACGGCATTGGCAGAGCTGCTTGCAATCGTCGAGCGCGGTGAAATCACGGCGGCCAGCGGCAAGAAAGTGTTCGCCACCATGTTCGATTCGAGGAAAAAAGCCGCGGAAATTATAGCATCGGAAGGCATGGCGCAAATTTCCGATACTGGCGCGATTGAAACAATTGCGCGCGCCGTGATTGCGAAGAGTCCGGACAATTTGGCGAAGTACCGTGCGGGAAGCGAAGGCGTTTTCAAATTTTTTGTGGGCCAGGTGATGAAAGAAACGCGCGGGCAAGCCAACCCGCAAATCGTGAATGAAATTCTGAAGCGCGTGCTGGCGGAGGCGTAGCGGCCGCGGCGCACGCGCGTGACGAAGCAACCGGTGCAAGCGCGGAAGGAGAAACATCGTGCTGAGAGAAGGGGAGCAGGCCCCGCATTTTGAAGTGTTGGCGGACGACGGGCGAAAAGTAACGCTCGCCGACTATCGCGGCAAGAATCTGATCCTGTATTTTTATCCGAAGGCGAATACGCCGGGGTGCATTCACGAAGCGAACGGCTTCCGCAACATGATCGCTGATTTTCAGGCGCAAAACGCGGAGATTGCGGGCGTAAGCGCGGACGACGTCGAGGCGCAGGCGAAATTCAGCAAGAAGCTGAATTTGAATTTCCCGCTGCTGGCCGACACCGAATTCGAAGTGATCGAAGCCTACGGCGCGCGGCGCATGAAGAGTTTTCTGGGCAAGACGTTCATGGGAATCGTGCGCACCACTTTCTGGATCGGGCCGGACGGCAAGATCGTGAAGATTTGGAATGGCGTGGTGCCGCGAGGGCATGCGGCCGAAGTCCTGACGGCCCTGCGCGGCGAGGAGCCGAACGGCAGCCGCGACGACGCCGAATCGGCGGCCGCTCCAACAAGTAAATCGTAAGCGAGATTGCGCAGCGCGCGCTGCCGGAAACTTGGCTCGCAACCCGCGCGGAGAATTCAGATGCTCAAAGCAGGCGACCAGGCCCCGGACTTCGCCGTGACCGACGACAGCGGCGTAACCGTCTCGCTGCAGGATTATCGCGACAAAAATCTGATCCTCTATTTTTATCCGAAAGCGAACACTCCCGGTTGAATCAACGAAGCGTCCGAGTTCCGTGACGCCCTGAAGCAGTTCGCGGAACTGAATACCGCCATCGTCGGCTGCAGCGGCGATTCCGTAGAATCACAGAAAAAATTCAAAGTGAAGCACAAGCTTACTTTTCCGCTGCTGGCCGACACAGAATTCGAAGTGATCGAGCCGTACGGCGCGCGGCGCATGAAGAGTTTCCTGGGAAAATCGTTTTTGGGAATCGTGCGCATGACGTACTGGATCGGTCCCGACGGCAAGATCCGCGCCGTCTGGGACAAAGTGACGCCCAAGGGCCACGCCACGGAAGTTCTGACCGCACTACGAGCGGAATGATGCTCCGGAGAGGACATCGGCCCTCCCCGGAGAACGCGCGTCGTCAAACCGGCGCGATTATTTGTGTTGATATGCTGAGATTTTGCCGAGGTAATCGCGATGCGCGTCGCTAACCGTGAGGTTTGAGACCATTTCCCCCACCGCGGGGTTGTCCTTCATCGTGGCAGCCAATCGCGCGTAGGCCCGGTCCAGGGCTTCGCCGCTGGGATACACGACCGCGAGGGTGTACGACCCTTGCGGGTCGGTATGAATATCCTCGGTGTCGAAGTTGTACATCAATACGGTGCCGTCGGCGATTTCCGCGTCCAGCATCGGCAGAATGTATTTCTTCACATGCTCCGCAAACGCGTCGCCCTCGCCCGGCTTGGCCGTCCAACTGCCAACGCGGACGTAACCGGTGGTCGCTGAAGACGTCTTCCCGCCGTGGGCCATCGTGTGCAAGAACATATCCTTGTGCTTGGTGACGGAAGTGTAGGAGCCTCCGGTGGCGGGCGGCCGCAACGTCTCCAACGCCTTCAGAATTCCGGCGCGGCTGGTGGCCACAAAGAAATCCTCATGCGTGTAGCCGTCTTCGGTGTGCACGTAATTCGCGTCGCTGCCCCAGGCAATGATCGTTCCGTCCCCGACAAGGTGCTGCAAAGCTGCGTTCTGCTGATCGCGTTCCTTCTCAAACGCGCCCCACTGGCCGCGCGGCACATTCCATTCTGAAACGTACGTGTAATATGTTTGGTCCTGTGCCCCGGTCGGTGTCGCAATCAGGGCCGTACCTAAGGCCAGCGCAAAAGCGAATACCAAGACAATGCAAGTCCTCTTCAACATGCGTTTCCTCCTTGTGAAATCACTTGTGGTCGTGCTTGTGGTTGAGAAAATTCCAAAAACTAGCTGGTGAGGGGCGGTCCAGGGGGCCGGAGAAACTCGAAACAAAAATCGGGCTTGCAACTTACGACGCGCAACGCAGCCTAACGCCAGCGCTCGCGCATGTCAATCGCAATCGAGCCAAATACTTTCTCCGAATGCTGAACTATTCGTGCTGCGGCGTTTCATTTTGGTACTAAGCGGATCACAGATCTAACTACGAGAAGTTAAGCGCTCGTCTTTCCTTCCAGAAACTTCGACAGGCTTCCCGCGAAGTGCACGAAGTCGGCCGGCATCATAATTACAGTAGTGCTGTTATTCTCTGCACCAACTTCGGCGACCATCTGCATGCGGCGTAGCTCCAACGCCGCCGGGTTCCCCACCATCAACTGTGCTGCGTCGGCAAGTTTCTGCGACGCTTCCAATTCAGCATCGGCTTTGATGATACGGGCGCGTTTTTCGCGCATGGCTTCCGCTTCCATCGCCATCACGCGCTGCATGTCCTGCGGAATTTCCACATCTTTCATTTCCAGCAATTCGACGGTTACTCCCCAAGCGTTGGTATTCTCCAGAACATTTTTCTTGAGCAACGCATTAATCTTATCGCGCTCTTTCAGTACTTCGTCGAGGTCGTGCTGACCAATCACGTTGCGCAGGCTGGTCAACGCGACCTGTTGGACAGCCGCGCGGAAGTTTTCCACTGTGAGAACGGCCCTCTTGGGATCGCCGACTCGAAACCAAAGCACGGCGTTCACTTTCACCGTGACGCTATCACGTGTGATCGTCTCTTGCTGCTCGATGGGATTGGTAACGACGCGCAGGTCAATGCGGGTTTCGTTTTCAATTCCAAGCGGAATCAACCAGAACAGGCCCGGACCGCGAAGACTGTTGTAGCGCCCCAACCGAAATACGACTGCGCGTTGGTACTCGCGAGCGATGCGCAGGCCTGAGATAAAGATCGCGAACAGGATGAGGACAAATACCACGCCCAAGGGAATGCCCATGCCTTAAGCGTACTATGACTTGTTTGGCTTAAACGCTACTCGCGCATTCATTGCGACTAATCTGGCAACACTCCGGATTCTTTAGATCGTGACGCGGAAGGAGTCGCCGTCTGGCTCGATCAGCGCATTGTCAATCAAGCGCGTGTCTCCCATTTTGGCGGCTAGCAGGATGTAGCATGTGCCGCGCAGGCTGGCGATTGGCTCGAGCGTTTCGTTATCTACAATTTCGGC
>Ga0070765_100003143_pt1 | contig 10554 bp, 9 predicted proteins | sample HubBroMetageWFT5_FD_71516 | JGI IMG/M metagenome (GOLD analysis project Ga0070765, IMG submission 71516) | Warmed and freeze-thawed soil microbial communities from the Hubbard Brook experimental Forest, New Hampshire - Hubbard Brook CCASE Soil... | ecosystem: Environmental > Terrestrial > Soil... | reverse complement strand
CATGACTTAGATTGACGTTAGGATGCGGCAGTCTTAAACTCCTAAGACGATTATGAGACGGCGATCGCCCTCTGCGTCAAAGACGGGTGTACCCACCGATGCGGAACTTCTGATATTGCGTGCGCTCTGGGAATATGGCGAGAGCACGGTCGAGGACATCGTTGCCCGGCTGTCGTCTAGCCGTCCACCGAATTACAAAACCATACAAAGTCTGCTCCGTATCATGGAAAGAAAGGGATTTGTCCAGCACACGCAGCGCGGACGGGCCTTTGTTTTCAAGTCGCGCGTGATGCGCGATGAAGTCGGAGGTCGCTTGGCAAAGCATCTTCTCGAGCGCACGTTTGGTGGATCGCCTTCGGCGCTACTGATGAACCTGCTTGATCGCAATACCGTGAACGAGCGCGAGTTAAACGAACTCGAAGCGCTGATTCGCGATTATCGGCTGCGAAAAATCGAGGACGATGCGCAAAGTAAATGAACTCAAGCCACATTCCGGCCTTGGAACTTCTCGGCGGCGCAGTGATCCGCATCCTGGCTGCGTATCTGTTGTGCTACGCGCTGGGGCGTCTTGCCTCGCGAGCAGCCGTGCGGCACATTTTGTGGCTCGTCTTTCTTGCCGCCTCATGCTTTTATTGGCTTGCGGCCGTGAACCAGATGTTGGACGTGCAGCACGTCGCGCGTTTAGCATCCTCAGCGACCTCGTTTAGTTCTTCAGCCCCTACTCCTTATCAAACCTTAACGACGCTAACCATTCCACATTCATGGAAGGGCAGCGTTGCATCCGGTATGGCTGTTATGTTCTGGATCTACCTCGCAGGTGCGGCAGCCATGCTCGTTCGTTTTGCCAGACGCCGTCTTCGACTCCGCGATACCGTATCCCAAGCCCGACTCGTAGCCTCCGAGCTTGAGACGATCTTTGGCGAAGAGTGCGGCCGACTGCAGATTTCGCGATGCGTGATTAGGGAGTTGCCGGGGCTGAGTTCTCCGGGTACGGCGTACATGTGGAATCCGGTGGTAATCATGCCGGACGGCATAGATGCATATCTGGACAATGAGCAAATCGTCGATGTTCTTTGCCACGAGTTGATGCATGTCAAGCGCTTAGATTTCCTGTGGAACTCATTCTCAGAGCTCGCCGCGTGCTTGCTTTTCTTCCATCCGGCCGTGTGGCTCGCGTTACGTAATTTGTCGCGCGATCGGGAGCTAGCCTGCGACATGGCGGTGATGGAACTGCGTCACGGACGGCGACCAGACTATGCGTTGTGCCTGACGCGACTGGCGCGTCGTCAGATACTTGGTCTAAGGCTCGAGCCCCCGAGTCATCTGGGCCTGCTGGACTCGTTCCTAGCGTTTCGCGTAAAAACGTTGCTCGCTGAAAGGCGGCGCCACGGGCCGGTGATTCGAGCGTTGGCGACGGCCGCCGGCGCCGCAGCCCTGTTTTTGTTTGCTGTGGCCTGGCCTTTGCTTACCCTGGCCGTCAACCTTGCGGGTGACGCGCCTCGAATTGCCACCGCAGTCCCGTCTCTCATTCGGCCCGCAGTCCGCCGAATCGAAATCCCGAAACCGAGCGCACGGCCCCAGCCTCATGTGGATGCGCCTCAGACGCCCGAAGAAAAACCCGTGATGGAAGAAGTTAGCGCTCAGCCTTCGGCGATGCGCTACTCGCCTGTGAGCCCTTCGCTCGACGGCGATTTGAGCGGCGAACCGGTGGCGCGGATGGCCGAAACTTCCCGCGCAGATGGGAAGGTTCTATCGGTGCCAACGCCTGGCCAAAGTGCGCCGTCCTGGCGGAAGACGGCTGTCGCGGCGGCGATTGGCGCGCTCGGGCACTTAGCCGGCGGCAGAAGAGACGACGACGGCGATGCGGACGATCGAACACCAAGGCCGTAAGAAATTCGCTAATAACTTACAACCCTTCCGGCTCCACCGGCTTCAAATATGTGCTCAGGTCTTAGTCTATTAAGACTCCCCTTGACTTAAAGTCTTAAAGATTTAAGATTTGTCATGCACGCTATTCGAGGTGCGGAAGCGATTTCTCGTTCGCAAAAAACCGGCGGGCGGCTCTTAGGGGTTCAGCGGGCGATTACTCTGAAAGGTACTGGACAGAGACGTCGGTGCAGGCTGAAATGAAGAATGCTCTACGAGCCCTCAACAACTTTGGAGCCTTCTACGCGCGTCGAGGTCGGAGACCGGCTGGAAGGAGCTCGGGATGCGTGCGGGCATAATAATTCCTGTTGTTCTCTTGATCTGCATCTACTCGAGCGATGCGCAGGCACAGGACATTGGGCCCACCTCGTTTTCTGCACCCAGCTCGAACTCTACGAAATTCCTAGCTACTCCAGTTAGGTCTTCGACCGACGACACAATCCCCGTGACAGTGCCGAAAGGCACTGCATTGCAAGTTGTTTTAGACAAGGAAGTGAGAATTAAGAAAGTTGGGCAGCCAATTCACGGTTTGGTGGCTGAGCCAGTGTATGCATTTGACAAACTGGTCGTGCCCGTCGGTACAGAAGTTACGGGGAAGATCACACAGCTCGAAGGCGTTACTGCCGTAAAACGCACTCTCGACATTTTGAATGCGGAGTTCACGCCTGCTCGCCAAGTGCAGGTCGAGTTTGACGATCTCGAACTGACCGGTGGCCAGCATATCCCGATACACAGCACCGTGACACTTGGCTCCGGTCAAGTCGTCCAGTTCATTGCCGCCGCAGATGACACGACAAAACAAGACTTAAAAGATGCTGCCTCGCAGAAGGCTGAGCAAGCAAAACAGGAAGCCAAGCGACAGTGGGACGATGCAATGAAGCGGGTGCGCGAGCCCGGCAAAATTCACAAAATTGAAAAATATGCAGTCGCTCAACTTCCCATTCACCCGCAGTACATCGATGCTGGAACCGTCTATTTCGCCGAGCTTGTAGAACCTCTCGACTTTGGAGTCGAGGCCCTGACCTCAGAAATTGCGGCTTCAATCAACACTCCGCCCCCAACGGGCAGTTCTCTACACGTGCGGCTTATTACCGGGCTGAGTTCGGCTACGGCGCGGAACGGCGAAGATGTCGAAGCAGTGCTCTCTCAACCGTTGTTTGACGGAACACGCCTTGTTCTCCCTGAGGGAAGCCTTCTGAAAGGTGCCGTAGTCCATGCTCGACCGGCGCGCCGCTTTAGCCGTAACGGACAGCTCCGAATGGCTTTCCACGAACTGGTCCTTCCGGACGGTATCGAGCAAAAAGTGCAGGCAAGCTTGGAAGGCGTTCAGTCGGGTAAGGAACAGAACGTAAAGCTGGATTCAGAAGGCGGCGCTGAAGCCAACACCCCGAAGACACGATATTTAGCAACGGGAATTGCCGTTGCGTTGGCCTTCGCTTCCTCGCACACCGATAGTGATGGAGGCGCCGGCAGTACAAGTGGAACTACTGGCGGAAGAGTGGCAGGTGGCGTTGGGGGATTCAAGCTTGTCGGTATTTTTATAGGCCTGTTCGTGCACTCGCAGCCGCTTGGCATGGCGATGGGCGCATATGGCGCAAGCCTGTCAATTTATTCACATTTCATCGCCCGCGGCCGTGACGTTGCCTATCCAAAAAATACAGCGATGGAGGTGGGCATCCGTATACGTGAATCCACTTCTTCTCCAAGCTCTTCGAAACCCACTCATGTTGACATCGAGAAATAGGATTATTTACTCGGTCGATATTCGTTAGGGCTCTGGGTGAAATAAAGATCGGGGAGGCGAAATGAGAATTGCAGTACTTGGTGGTGACGGTTATTGCGGTTGGGCTACGGCACTGCATTTATCGGCAACTGGGCACTCCGTTGCCATAATTGATAATTTTGCGCGCCGACAGTGGGATCACGAACTTGGAGCGGAAACGCTAACTCCAATCCGTCCCCTGGCTGAAAGACTGAGGGTTTGGCGGGCAGTTACCGGCAATACCATCGAGCTTTTTGTCGGCGATGTGACGGACTACGATTTTCTGGCCGCAACGATCAGAGAATTAGAACCGGAGGCGGTCGTCCATTTTGCTGAGCAACGGTCCGCACCGTACTCGATGATCGACCGCAACCACGCCGTTTTCACACAGGTGAACAATGTTGTTGGAACCCTGAATCTGCTTTTCGCCATTCGGGAATTCGCTCCCGACTGTCACCTAGTGAAGCTTGGAACGATGGGTGAGTACGGTACGCCGAATATCGATATCGAAGAGGGCTACATAAAGATTGAACACAACGGTCGCTCGGACGTGGTGCCATATCCGAAGCAACCGGGCTCTTTTTATCACCTCTCCAAAGTGCACGACAGCCACAACATCATGTTTTCCTGCAAAGTCTGGGGATTACGGGCCACCGATTTAAATCAGGGAATTGTCTATGGAACGATCACTGATGCAGCGACCTTGGATGACACGTTCGTTAACCGTTTTGATTACGATGAAATATTTGGAACGGTGCTGAACCGCTTCTGTGTGCAAGCAGCCGTCGGACATCCGCTTACCGTCTACGGTAAGGGCGGCCAAACCCGAGGTTTTCTGGACATTCGAGATACGGTGCATTGCATCGAGATTGCATGCCTGAACCCCGCCGACCTTGGTGAATGCCGTGTATTCAATCAGTTTACCGAGCAATTCTCGGTATTGGAAATTGCCGAAATGGTGAAAAAGGCCGGAAAGAAACTGGGCCTTTCGGTCGAAATCAATCATTTATCAGATCCGCGGGTCGAAGCGGAGGAACACTACTACAACGCTAAACATTCAAAGCTTCTCGATCTTGGTTTGGAGCCCCATTTTCTCTCGGATTCCCTGTTTGACTCACTCTTGAACGTTGCTCTGAAATACAGGGATCGGATCGATACGTCCCTCATTCAGCCGCGTGTGAACTGGCGGCGTACCCGCAACGAACTTCGCAGCCAAGAGCGCGACACTCAGTACTCTGACATTCTTCGCTGAGGGTGTGAACATTTGTGTGGAATCGCCGGATTTACTAGCGAAAATTGGAATCCCGATCCCGACCGCATTCGAAAGGCCGCCGCGACCCTGATTCATCGCGGGCCGGACGAACAGGAGGTCTTCCGATCACAATTCTGTTCGATGGGCGCAACTCGTCTGAAAATTATCGACCTCGATTCTCAGGCTGAGAATATTTTCAAACTAAATGCAAAGCCTATCGCCTGCATTGTTCTTCCGACTTACAACGAGGCATCCAACCTAAAGGAATTACTCCCTCGAATTTTCGAGCAGCAGCAACGCATTTTTTCCCACCAATTACACGTCCTGGTGGTGGACGATAACTCGCCCGATGGTACGGCGCTGGTAGTGGAACAATTTCGCGAGCGCTACCCATTTCTTCACATCATCCACGGAGAAAAAAAGGGCCTTGGTGATGCTTACAAAAGAGGGATTCGTCACGCAATGGATCTCTTCAATCCAGAATTAATTCTAAGTATGGATGCCGACCTGCAACACGATCCCGTTTTATTGCCGCAAATGATTGAGGCATGCAGCCAGGGATACACGTTAGTCATCGGGTCCCGCTACGTGCACGGCGCGCGCGTTCTGAATTTTTCGGGGTGGCGCACCCTTCTCAGCCACACAGGTAATTCCATGATTCGCTGGGCTGGAGACCTAAAAATACAGGATTGCACTTCTGGATATCGTGCGATCCGGCGCGAGTTGCTGCTCACTTGTGACCTCGAAGAACTGTCCACACGCGGCTATTCGTTCTTGTCTGCGTTGTTATGCCAATTGATTTGGAATGGCGCGCGTGTACTCGAACTTCCGATCACCTTTGGAGTGCGGGGCCATGGGAAATCCAAGTTAGCGATCCGCGACCAAGCGGAGTTCCTCGGTCGCGTTACAAGAATATTTTTTCTCCGCAGGCAAGTGACGTCGGCCACGGACGCTGAAAGAGTAAAGTAGTTTTTTTGCGAAACTTTGGGAGGCCAAGGGAGTCGCGATGAAACGTGCCCTCGTTACCGGAATCTCCGGCCAGGACGGATCTTATCTGGCAGAATATTTGCTGGAATTAGGCTATCAAGTTTTCGGGATCGTCAGGCGCGAACCCGGAACCATGCGCTGGCTGGAGGGCATCCGCGATCGCGTTGAACTTCTCTATGGTGACTTACGCGATTCCCAATCGTTGGAAGTTGCGTTCTACAAATCCTGGCCGGATGAGGTTTACAATCTCGCGGGTCAGGTGTTTGTGCCGACGAGTTGGGAGACTCCGGCGGAAACGTTCGATATTAACGTCGGCGGCCTGACTCGCATCCTGTCGCTCGTAGAGCGCCGCAAAATCGACACGCGCGTATATCAGGCATCGAGCTCCGAGATGTACGGAAACGCGAACGGAACTTGCAGCGAGAAAACGCCGTTTAACCCGACCTCCCCATATGGCATCTCCAAAATGGCTGCGCACAGGCTGGTGGAAGCCTATCGCGCGCGTGGAGTATATAGCGTGGGAGGAATTCTTTTTAATCACGAATCGCCGCGCCGCGGACCTGAAATGGTAACGCGCAAAATCACCCGAGCGGCAGCCGGCTGGGCTGCAGGTGACAACACAAAATTAAAACTCGGAAACTTGGAAGCGCGGCGCGATTGGGGCTTTGCGGCAGATTACGTGATAGCAATGCACGCCATGCTCCAACAACCGACGCCCAAGGATTATGTAGTTGGAACCGGCGAATCTCACAGTGTCGCCGAATTTGTAAATCTGGTGCTGGCGGAACTCCAAAATCTCTTCGATGGAAAATTTGTAAACGCGAAGCTCGAAGATTTTGTCGAAATAGATCAGCGTTTGCTGCGAACGGGCGAGATACACGATTTGCGCGCCGACGCCAATCTGGCTCGCATGGAACTACACTGGCATCCGAAAGTTGATTTCAAAACACTCGTAAAGCAAATGGTTCACGCGGACATCGCAGCGAGCACGACAACAAAATTTTCTATCGCCGCCGGCGTTCAATAAATGGGGTTCGTTAACCAGGCGGAGGCCGCGCGTTCGTATTCGATTCCCCGCAAAGATTGGCTGGTATTGTGCAATCTTGCCTTATTTGGACTGATAACGGCCGTCTGCCCGACCGTTCGTGCGTTCTATCACTTCGAAATAAATTACGTCGACGGCTGGAATGTTTACAATGCGCTGAAAGTAGCGGAGCACATCCCGCTCTACGGCGCAAAGTACGCGTGGACCACGGTAAACTACCCGGCCCTTTCCTTTTACATCGTCGCTTACCTTTCGCGCTTCACGCATGGTTACCTGCTCGCTGGGCGCTTGTTATCGCTCTTTTCTCTGGGAATTTCCTGCGTTTTGATCGGACTTATCATACGGAAGCTAACCTCCGACTTTGGCGCGGCATTTTTCGGAGGCTTTTTCTGCGTGACTCTTTTCTGCACTGTGGCCACACGCTATGTGGGGATGGCTGACCCTCAGATGTTTGCGCAGGTATTTTTTTTGAGTGGACTACTGTTGTATGTAGCAGCCCCGCCTACGCTCGGGCGCTTGGCGCTTATCGCTGTTCTTTTCATAGTGGGCGGCAACATCAAGCACAACCTTCTCGAATTCCCGCTAGCCGTGTTCATAGACCTGTGTATTGCGTCGCGCCGGAAAGCTACAGCCTTTGCTCTCTTCTCAGCCGTGCTTCTCTGCGCCTCGATCGCGCTTAACATTAAATACGGCGGCCCCTATTTCATCGCTAACCTGCTCAGCCCGCGCGAGTACTCCGTCTTTGGCGGCATCATTGATTTCCTGGCCAATTACTGGCCGATTCTGTTACCGTTCGTCGCATCTTGTATCTGGGTGAAAAAGAATTGGCGAGACGGAACGCGGCAGCTGATCTGTATTTTCTTCATTGTGTCATTGCTGCTCGACGTAAGCGCTGCCGGAGGCGTAGGAGTTTCCATCAACGCGTACTTCGGTAATTTTCTCGCAAGCTCTATCATCATGGGGATGATTCTTCATGACGCATGGCAGTCTTCGGCCATCTTTTTTATCTCAAACCCACTGTGGCGACGCCGAGTTCCGGTGATTCTGTTTGCGTCTTTATCGCTACCTTTCGCCCTATCAGGATATTTCTTGTTTTGGGATGGACTGAAGAAAATGCCCGAGCAGCAGAAGAAATTTGACGAAGAGACGTCTTTCCTCCGGGCCCAACCTAGCCCAGTCATCTGCGAGAGCCTTCTGCGCTGCTATTACGCCGGCAAAACCCAGGTCTTCGAGCCTTTTAATAGCACCAGGCTAGTGCGCTTTCACAAATTAGACAGCGCAGAAATCGTGCAAAACATCGCAACCCATCAGTACGGCGCTATTCAACTGGATGGACGTGTGGAATCTTTTGAGCGTCCGAATGAGCGATTCCCTAGCGACGTTCTGGATGCAATTCGGCAAGATTATGTAATTTCGGTTGACGATCCCGGTTGTGCGATTTACATCCCCAAAAATCGTCGATAAGTCACTTGGCATCTAGGAGACAGAAAATCGTTCCGGAACTGAATGGGCCGCCGATAATTGTGCCTGATAGCTCGTGACCCTGATTAACGTACGTCGAGACATGCCCTCCGCTCCCGCCAGAAGGAGAAACGATGCCTTATAAGATAGCGGGAATCGATGTGCATAAAAGAATGCTGCACGTGGTCGTCTCCGATGTCGAAGTCGACGGGGAGTATGAGTTCACGCGGCGGGTGTTTGGCAACTATCCCGAAGCACTACGCTCACTCGCCGCGTGGCTGGTTCAACAACAGGTCGAGGAAGTGGTGATGGAATCAACCGCCCAATATTGGAAACCAGTTTGGGGAGCATTGGAACGGTACTGGAGACCGATCTGCGGGACGCGAGAAAGCGCAAGGCGGCGGTCTGGAACACTGCATCTGGCACAGGCGCTGTCGAACCGCGCCCACACGAGGATCAAGTCAAGCGGTTGGCGGAGGTGCCCGGCCTGAGCGTGGATTCGGCGCAGCAGATCATTGCCGAAGTAGGTGCCACCGCATCAACTTTTCCTTCCGAGAGGCATCTCTCCTCCTGGGTAGGTGCATGTCCCGGTGACGAGGAGAGCGCGGAAGTGAACTACAGCCGCCGATCCCCACAGGGCAACCGTCATATGCGACGCATTCTGAATCAAGCGGCCAATGCGGCGGTCAAGCACAAAGGAAGCATCTTCCAGATTCTCTATCGCCGCTATGTGCCGCGCATGGGGCAAAATCAAACCATTGGGATAATTGCCCACAAACTTTGTCGCTTGATCTGGAAAATACTGCACCTTGGAGCCCACTATCAGGAACAAGGCCCACAAGTCAACAAAACATGCAAACAGAAGCGCACTCAAAGAATGATCCGAAACCTCCGAAAACTCGGCTACCGGGTCGAATTGACTTCTGAATCAGTGCCCCCAGCATAGCTGGATTTTCGACCCTGTTTGTGGTTTCAGATGTTGGGCCTCGAAGCGTGCTCCTTTCTTCCAAATAATTAAGGTGATGGAGGCGATCTTCCACGCTAGAGTCAGACGCGCCATCTCCGGTCGCATGCCCTGGGCCACCAGCGCATGGTAATACTCCTGAAACGGAGCGGCTTTGGCAGCGGCTACGGTGGCCACTCCTTATATCAGATGGTGTTGCATCGACCGGTTGAGACCACCGCGTTAATCCGGACTTACGCACCATTTCCCCATGATACAAACTCCAGATCTTCATAGTCCGGTTCGGAAGTGTGCGCTCTAGACTTAGCGGCCGACCCAAGCGAGGCCGTCGGGTCCTTGCCCAGCTTCAATGCGACCTACAACTTCGAGCGAATGCAAATCGATCACGGCAACGTACCCGTCAGGTGAGCAGGCCACGTAGGCGCGCGATCCGTCGGGTTGCATGAGAATTCCGGCAGCGCCATCTCCCACTTTTATACTCTTCAACTCTTTTCGGGTGCCCCTTTCGAAAACGGCGACATCAGGCTTGCTAAGGCTCGAAACAAACGTCAGCTTGCCATCTGGAGTAAACTTCAGCCGATTCGCTCCCTTCACATTGGCGGCCAAAGTGTCGATGACCTTTTTGCTCGCCACATCAATAATAGAGATTGTCCCGTCGTCGGCGTTGGCCACCCAGATTTCCTTGCCATCGGGAGATACGTCAAATCCTTCCGACCCGCGACCGACAGGAACAACAGTTTCGCTCCAGTCTCCACTCGACGGACCCGTCGCCGCACCACCGCCGATCTTTTCAAGGACGCTGGCGCTCGCGGAACTGACGTTTGTTGTGACAATTTGGTTAAGGCCGGGAAAAACGTAGATCATGTGAGTGCGGTTTTGTCCGGTACCCATCATCCAATCGATTTTCTTTGTTAAGGGATCGTAGCTGCCGATCGCCTTGGCAGCCTCAGCCGTAAACCATACTCTGCCGCCTACGAACGCCAGTCCGTGCGGGCCGCGCAGTGCGCCAAGATCGATGGTCGGTAAAACTCTTTTCGCCGGGAGATCAACCACAGTGAGCGTGTTGTATAAGCCGCCGCCGTAGTTAGAGATGTATGCAGTCGTTCCGTCAGTCGAGGCAATCACTTCGTGTGGATCAGGACCGACGAGCAATTTGG
>Ga0070765_100003142_pt1 | contig 10554 bp, 13 predicted proteins | sample HubBroMetageWFT5_FD_71516 | JGI IMG/M metagenome (GOLD analysis project Ga0070765, IMG submission 71516) | Warmed and freeze-thawed soil microbial communities from the Hubbard Brook experimental Forest, New Hampshire - Hubbard Brook CCASE Soil... | ecosystem: Environmental > Terrestrial > Soil... | reverse complement strand
TCGCTAAGTTTCTTCGCATCTGTAGGTAATCCCCAGCGAGACTGTCACCGGCCTCATCAGCCCATTGGGCCTGAACCATGCGTCCGTACGAGCGTGAACGATGGCGATTGACAGCCAGACGATTAAGAGCAACAGCCAAAACGAGCTGGACGGCTGCAAACACGCCTCCGACCGACATTGTACCCGATCGTCCTACCTCTGTCGGCCGTAAGAACAAGGAACTGGTAACTAATTAACATTCCAAAGGCCTTCAATGCCTCGGCCGAAAACTTTAACTCCAAATTACCCTGTTTTAAGGATAAATATCGTTGAAGATTTTCCTTTATTGAGCAAGGTCAGAATCATGCTCGGAACTGAGTATGACCTAGCAGTTCGATTTAGGGAAGTTAACGATGTGTAGCGAAGAACATGCGGCCGCAGTGGCCGCCTTTATACGCAGCAACGGCATCACGCGCTGCCCGACGGCCTGTGCATTGCCCACCCAGGCTGCTCCCACCGCCGCCGATCGGGCGGCGCTGCAGCGTTATGCCGCGCTCCGCAGCCAGTCCCGCCGGCAGCAGGTCGCGGGACGCGACCGGTCGTTCTGGGCCGCCAAAGTCTTGGCAGGGCGCGGTGAGTAATGCGCTCGAACGGTCGCCGCCGGAAGCCCTTCCAATGAGCGACAACCTGCCGCCGCCAAACACCAGACGCTGGGTCGTACGCCGCAAGGCCGCGGTCGTCACCGCCGTGCGCACCGGCCGCATCACCCTCGAAGAAGCGTTGCAGCGCTACCAGCTGACCGAGGAGGAGTACCGGTCTTGGGAGCGCGCCTTCGAGCAGTACGGCCTGGCCGGCTTGCGCAGCACGCGCCTTCAGCAATATCGCGGTCCACGCCCGGGACGCGGCCCGCGCTCGCGCCGCTGACCCACGGCTTCCGGGGCGCTCATGCCGAGCGCACCCGCTGCCGGCCGAACCAAGCAGAAGCGGCTTGCAAGACTGGCGACTCCCACAGAAAGTCGGCGACCAGCGTCAGCATGACGCTGATCGACCACCACCAGCCGAGCTCGCGCAGCAGCCAGAACCCGAACCCGCCGTCGAACGCCCGCCGCAGGCACTCGCCCCACATCAAGAGCACGATGACGATCGCGCTTCCGAGACAGAGGGCGCGCAGCTCGCACACGGCGGAGCGCGACAGCGCCAATAGGCCGGGCATCACGAGCAACAGGAAAATGCCGCGATATTCGACGCTCTGTCCCGCGAAGAAGCATCCGGCGATCACTGCGCTGCCGATCACCATGAAAACCCGCTCGCGATCAGGAAGTTCGGCGATGGCGGCGCGCAGCTGGGCGAAGCGAGACAAACGGCGGCAGATCGCCAGCGCCGCGCCGACCAGCCCCCCATAGAGGCCCCCGGTTACCGCCCATCCGAGCGCTGCTGCAAAGCGGGGGGGCGCAGCCGTTTTTTCGATCAGCACGCCGATCAGAAACGGCAAGTTCTTCGCCGCGAACAAGTTGCCGTTGTAGGATCCGGCCGAGATCTCTGCCCATCCTCGCACGATCTCGACATGGTACACCGCCCAGAAGACGGCGAGCGCACCTGTCGTCACCAGAGCGACGGCGGCGAATACGGCAGTGCGCTCGCGGAAAAAGACGGTGAGCACCATGATCGGGTAGTATTTGAGGAGCGCGGACAACAGAGCGAGGCCGTAGCCGATCATCCGCGCCGCCGGCCCGCGTTGGGCAAGGCAGCCCGCCGCCAGCGCCAGCAGAAACAGAATGACGTCGGCATTGGCGCGCTCCAATGCAAAAACGACCATCGTCGAAAGGGTCGCGGCCAGTAACAGCAGCAGTTCGACGAGGCGCTGCGGCGGTGGCAGCAGGCTCAGCGAGGCGATGAACACAATATCGAGGATCCACCCGACTGCAGTCGTGTTCGCCACACCCAATGGCACACCGGCGGCAGCTAGCCACAGCGGCGAAGAGCCATACCCTCTAGACAACATATCGCACGGGTCAAACGAGACCACGTCTATGCCCTGCCGCGCACATTCCCAAGCGGCCAGCCAACCGCTGATGTCGAGGAACGGGAACTGGAACGGCACTATCCCCCAGGATCGCAAGATGTCGTCGTACACCTCTCTGCGTCCTTGCCAGTAAAGCCAGGACATCGCGAGAAAGATGGCGAGCGCCGACCCCGCCGAGGCAAACCGGCAGAGCCAGGCGAGCATTTCCCGTTGGCGCATCTAGCCGGCCGCCGGCTCGATCAGCGGGTCGGAGGCGGGAGCACGCTGCACGCGGGTCGTAAAGACGAGGCCGAGCAAGACCCCGCCGACAAACCGCCGGCGCCGCGAGACGATCTGATAGCCGGTTCCAGTGCCAAAGCGCGACGACAAGCAGATAGCCAGGTCAGACTGGCAGTCGAGTCTCGCCAAGTGCTGTTGATCGGCCGTCCGTTCGCCGCGAAAAGCGCTGCATGTCCGCCGCATCTCCTTACGGCCTGACGACGCGGTAGATGCTGAAGTAGCTGCCGGTCGTAAGCAATTCAAGCTGGTTGAGTTGGGGTTTCGGCGCGTTTGCGAAATCAATCCACAGGACGTAATCGAAGGTCTCCGGCCAATTACGCCAGTAGGGCGGCTCGCTGATCAGATTCGTATCGTAATCACGGGTTTGCACCTGCCCCGAATTTGGAATTTCGATCAGCTCTTCCGGAGTAATCGGCGTCCAACCCCCCGTTTCTGATATTTCTTGATTTCTAGGAGCAACCTCGAGTGTCTTCCAGCCGGTGAACATGCATGCAACGAAAGCCGCGCGATCTATTACCGCGAGCGACGGCATATGGAGGAAAAGCGCCGGTTGCAAATTCGCCAGAATTTCGGGTACCCCAGGCAAGCGTCGCGTTTTCGGCGGGATCGGCGCTTGGACGACAAGTAGTCTTGCCGCCGGTGCGATCACTGAAGATGCAGTTCTGAATTCGGTAAACCAGCGGTCGTAGTCGCGCCAAGTTTGTGACACGGTCCAGACGCGGACTCCCAGCACCGTCAAGGCGACGGCCGCGATCGGTAAGACGACCCGCTTGGAGGGCGGCTCAAATCGCGTACTGGCGATGATGATGAACGGCAACATCACCGGTAGCCTGAGATCGACAAACCAGCTACCGCTGATGACATGCGGCATCAGCGCGGAGACGACGATCATCGCCGCGATCGGCAGACGCATCTCAGATGCCAGTTTGAGCGAGCGTGTGACAATCGCGACACCCAAGAAGCTGATGAAAAGCGGCGCGAGAAGACGGTCGAATACACTAACCGGCAAGAAACCGAAAACAAACGGCGAGAACAAAGCATAGGTTTTTGAAAAAGCGAAATCGCCGTAGTCTGTCACCGATAACCTGCCGGGCAGCAAGGTGGCATACCAGATCAGGAGACCAGGGATAAACTGAAGGCAGATTGCAGCCAACGCAGCAAGGCTCCTCGGCGACACGCGCCGCAGGTTCGGCCGGCTCCCGAATTCGTAGGCGAGGACCGAAAGCGCATAGAGTCCGAAGGCAAACAGATGAAGCACGCAAAGGAGAGTCGCGACAACTGAGAAAATCGAGATCCGAGCACCGGCTCGCCATTGTCGAGTGGCGATCCAGCCGCTTAAGGCGAACAAATAAACGCCGGTCGCGAATAGCGTCGGAAAACCCCAAAACAATTCGGCGTTATAGATGAAAAGCACCGACCAGATGGGCCATATCCCTACCGATCCGTGGATGGCACGGTGCAAGGCCGCGGTCCCACCGATGAGCGTTGCCATCATCAGTGCTATGAAGACCCGACCGGCCTGTTCGACCGTCATCATTGTCGAAAGAACCGGTACGATCAGATCCATTGCCAGATCCGGCAGCAGCCGCCAATGGACGGTGTAGTTGCGTGCCAGCTCGGGAATTTCGGCGCCATGGACGAGGATCCACATGCGCGCGATGTGGCTGGGAAAGTCGACAAGCGGGGGGACCCGCACCCACAGGAGCGGGGAGAGTGTGACGGCACCCAACGCGACGTAAAGGGCAACCCGCCATGCCATTGCCGCGATACCGCGGAACAACACCGGGGACGGCTCGGGGCGCACAAGGGCGAGAGACATTGAGTGAAGAATTCTCGGTTAGTTCACCCACACGTTCACATCAGCCTCGCCGGGTCTGAGAAAGCGTACCCGAGCAGAATTGCCGGCGCTACCAGTTACGGCCAGCCCGATTTCGGCCGAGCGCTCTGAGGGAAACCGCACGAGGCGCGGTCTGCAGCCGGCAGCGATCGAGACGCCGCTAGGAAGTTCGCCAGAGGATGCCGGCCGGCGCTCGAACAACAGCATCGAGCCACCGATCGGCGAGGCGGTCAGAAGTCCGTTTTTGCACGGCGAGGGAGGTTGGTGACGCTCGACGGCGCGTGACGCCATCGAGCGCTTTTTTAGAGCTTGGCGGCGATGGTGCTGAAGGTGGTGCTGAGATTGGTACCGACGAGGGTGAAGGCAGCGATTGCGGCGACTGCGATCAACGCGGCGATCAAAGCATATTCGATAGCTGTAACGCCGGACTCGTCCCGGATCAGATTGGAAAGAACGGTACGCAAGCGGCTTCTCCTTAGGTGAGACAAGCAATCGCCAGCAAATTGCACCGGACTGTTTAAACATCGGTAAATCAACAGGCAAAAAGCCGGTCAAATTTCCGATTCCTGAAAGGAAAATCGGGAGCCGCGTCAGACCTCGATCAGAGCCGCGCCAGTTCGCCTTCGAGCGCTGCCAGGCTCGCCAGCGAGTGGGCGGGCGCAAAGTAGTCGACGTAGTCGAGCGCGACGCTCATGGCGCGTGCGACCGGCTCGTAATTTTTCCACCCGAGCAGCGGGTTGAGCCAGACCAGACGGTGCGCGCGCCGCTTCAGCCGCCTGAGTTCAACCGCCAACGCCTCCGGCGAGTCGGTGTCATAACCATCGCTCATGACTATCACAACGGTGCGCTGGTCGAGTGTCTCCTTTGCATATCGGTCGTTGAAGGTCTTGAGCGCGGTCGCGATCCGGGTGCCGCCGCCAAACCCGTCGGCCATTAGCGACAGCCTTGCCATGGCGACGCCCGGGTGTCGCTCGCGCAGCGCATCGGCGATATGCACCAGCCGCGTATGAAACAAGAAGGCGTCTGCGTGCAGCCATCGGCCGATCAGGCCGCGCACAAAGCTGATGAAGTACCGGCTGTAGACCTCCATCGAGCCGGACGCGTCGAGCAGCATGACGAGCTTGACCGGCCGCTCCGGGCGATGCTTGCGCCGCAGCTCGATCGGTTCGCCGCCGCGCGACAGGTTGCGCCGGATGGTCCGTCTGATATCGATCGTCTCGCCGCGCCGGGCCGGCGTGCGCCGGCGACTGAGGCGATAGCGGATTGCGCGGGCGAGGCGCTCGGCAATCCGCTCGGCCTCCACCGCCTCTTCTGGGGTGGTGAGTGTGCGCAGATCGGTCCGGGAGAGCGCATCATTCCGGCTTGCGATCAGCCGACCGGTGCCGCGAGCGTTCGGGCCAACTCCATTCCCTTGCGAATGTTCGGCCCGGCCCATTGCCGAGCCTGTCTCTTCGCGCGGCAGCACCTTGTCCCAGATCTCGGGCTGGGGATTTCGGTTCCGAACACCGGCCTCGGCCTGGGCGGGGGTGACGGCCCTGAGGCCACGACCGAACCAAAAGGCATCGAAGAGATCGTCGAAATGGGCCCATTGATCCCGATTACCCGACAAAAGGGTCTTGAGCCCAAGACGGACCGTGGCGACGTCAGGGAATTCCTCGGCCGCGAGGACCGAAAGCACGAGCTTGGTCTCCGCTGGTCCGACAGTGAACCCGTGGCGTCGCAGATGCGCCGTGAACCCGCTCATGCGTGCCGCTGCGCCGACGATCACGCCACGTTGCCGATCAGCCGGGCGGCAACCTCGCGAGGCACTCGCTTCAGATCCGCCTCAGTCTTCAAGAGACAAATCAAGCTTGCCTGCACTGCGCCCGGGTCCTTGTCGATCGAGGCGATGTCGAGGCCGATAAGCGCACGCGCCCAGTCGAGCGTTTCGGCTATGCCAGGCGTCTTTTCCAGATCCTCGCGCCGCAACAATTGCACGAAGCGAACGACCTGCTCGGCGAGGCGTTGATCGATTCCGGGCAGACGGGCGCGCACTATGACGAGTTCCTTCGCCTCCTCGGGGAAGTCGAGATAGCTGTAGAGGCAGCGGCGGCGTAACGCGTCCGACAATGCCCGAGTCCCATTCGAGGTCAGGACCACATGCGGTATCGAGCATGCGGCAATCGTCCCGAGTTCGGGGACGGTGATCTGGAAATCGGATAGGATTTCGAGGAGGAATGCCTCAAATTCCTCGTCGGCCCGGTCGATCTCGTCGATCAGCAGCACCGGTGACGTCGGCTGCAAGATGGCTTCGAGTAGCGGTCGCCGCAGCAGGTATTCTTCGGAGAAGATGTGACGCTCGATCGCGTCCGATGGCATCGCGTCGCGCTCGTGCGCGCGGATCGCGAGGAGCTGGCGCTGGTAGTTCCATTCGTAAATGGTCGCGTTGGCGTCGAGACCCTCGTAGCATTGCAGGCGGATGAGCCTCGTCCCCAGCACCTGGGCCAGCGCTTTGCCGATTTCGGTCTTGCCGACCCCGGCTTCTCCTTCGACCAGCAACGGCCGCCCGAGCCCGATCATCAAACAAAGCGCCATTGCCAGTGCCTCGTCCGCGATATAGCCGACATCGGCGAGGTCGCGTTGCAGCGGCGCGTAGTCGAGCGTCATTTGGGATCCGCGCGGTGCGTCCTTCGAGACGGCGCTTCGCGCCTCCTCAGGACGAGGTAAGCTCATGATAGCATTAAGAAAAAGACCTCATCCTGAGGAGCCCGCAAAGCGGGCGTCTCGAAGGACGCACGATCGTGCTGCAGCGGATATATTCTCAAGCGGGAGTGAGCCCGAGGCGCTCCGCGGTCTTCCGTACCCGCCAATGATCGTGCGGCATCGCCGTGTGCGTTAGGCCGAGATGGGCGAAGGCATCGTTGACTGCGTTGGAGATGGCGGAGACGCCGCCCACATTGGGCGACTCGCCGACACCCTTGGCGCCGATCGGGTGATGCGGTGAAGGGGTCGTCGTGTAGTCGGTCTCCCAGCTCGGCGTCTCGACGGCCGTCGGCAGGAAGAAATCCAGCAGGCTCGCATTCTTCAGATTGCCATACTCGTCATAATCCATTTCCTGTCCCATGGCGATGGCGAGCGCCTCGGTCAGCCCGCCATGGACCTGCCCTTCGATGATCATCGGGTTGATGCGGGTGCCGCAATCGTCGAGCGCATAGAACCGGCGGATCTCGGTAACCCCGGTGTCGACATCGATGTCTACCACGCAGACATAGGCGCCGAACGGATAGGTCATGTTCGGCGGGTCGTAGTAGCTGACCGCCTCGAGCCCGGGCTCCATGCCGGGCGGCACATTGTTGTAGGCGGCAAAGGCGAGCTCAGTCATGGTTTTCGACCGCTCCGGCGCACCCTTGACGCGGAAGCGATCGACGTCCCACTCGAGGTCGTCGTCGTGCACTTCGAGCAGGTAGGCCGCGATCATTTGCGCCTTTGCGCGGAGTTTGCGGCCGGCCATCGCCGTCGCCGCGCCGGCGACGGGTGTCGAGCGCGAGCCGTAGGTGCCGAGCCCATAGGGTGCGGTGTCGGTATCGCCCTCCTCGACGGTGATGTTTGCCGCCGGAATGCCGATCTCGCTGGCCAGGATTTGGGCGAAGGTCGTGGCGTGCCCCTGACCCTAACTGATCGTGCCGAGCCTTGCTATCGCGCTGCCGGTCGGGTGCACGCGGATCTCGCAGGAATCGAACATGCCGAGGCCGAGAATGTCGCAATTCTTGATCGGGCCGGCGCCGACGATCTCAGTGAAGAAGCTGACGCCGATGCCCATCAGCTTGCGCGTTTCGCCCCGCCGGAAGGCGTCGCGATTGCGCAGTTGCTCGTCGCGCAGCGCCGCGTAATCGACCGCGTTCAAGGCCTTGTCAAGCGCAGTCAGATAGTCGCCGCTGTCGTATTCCCCGCTGAGCGCCGATTGGTAGGGAAACTGCTCTTTGCGGATTAGGTTGCGGCGGCGGATTTCGGCCGGGTCGAGATCGAGCTTGCGCGCCAGGACGTCGATCATCCGCTCGATGAAATAAGACGCCTCCGTCACCCGGAACGAGCAACGGTATGCGACGCCGCCCGGCGCCTTGTTGGTGTAGACGCCGTCGACCGTCACGTGCGCGACCGGGATGTCGTAAGAGCCGGTGCAGATGCTGAAGAACCCGGCCCGGGTACTTGGTCGGGTCGGCGCAGGTGTCGAAAGCGCCGTGGTCGGCCAGCACATGGCAGCGCAATCCGGTGATGCGGCCCTCTCGGGTCGCCGCGATCTCGCCGGTCATGTGGTAGTCGCGGGCGAAGGCGGTCGCCTGCAAATTCTCCGTGCGGTCCTCGACCCATTTGACCGGCACGCCGAGCACGATCGAGGCGACGATCGAGCAGATATAACCCGGATAAACGCCGACCTTGTTGCCAAAGCCGCCCCCGATATCGGGCGAGATGATGCGGATCTTGTGCTCGGGGATGCCGGAGATCAACGAAGCGACGGTGCGAACCGCATGCGGTGCTTGGAAAGTTCCCCACAACGTCAGATGCCCGTTCAGCTTGTCCATCGAGGCGACACAGCCGCAGGTCTCGAGCGGGCAAGGGTGGACACGCTGATAGACGATGCGTTCCTTGGCCACGACGGCGGCCTCGCTCAACGCCCGCGCCGTGCCCGCGGCGTCGCCGACCTCCCAGGTGAAGACGTGGTTGTGGTGTCTGCGCGGCCCATGCGCTCCGCTCGTCTTGTCCTTGAGGTCATCTCGCAGGATGGGCGCGTGCCGCCATCGACTTGGTCGGATCGACGAGCACCGGCAGTTCCTCGTACTCGACCTCGACCAGATCGACGGCGTCGGCCGCAATGTAGCGATCCTCGGCCACGACGAACGCGACCTCCTGGCCCTGGAACAGCACTTTGTCATCGGTCAATACGGCTTGAACATCGCCGGCCAATGTCGGCATCCAATGCAGCTTGAGCGGCTTCAGGTCGTCGGCGGTGAACACCGCCTTGACACCGGGCAACTCGAGCGCCGCGTCTTTCTTGATCGATTTGACCCGGGCGTGACCGTAGGGCGACCGGACGAAATCACCGAACAGCATGCCCGGCAGCTTGAGATCGCGCCGAGCGCCACCATGACTGCAGACATGTCGTTGCCGGGATCGCCATTCGCGACATTGCCGCCGAGGGTTCCGCAGTACCGAACCTGCGGATCGGCAATCTGCAATGAAGTTTCGGCGAATGATCGGGCACGTCGCCGCGAGCAGCTCCGATCCGATCAGTTCGTGCTGGGTGGCCAGCGCCCAATGACCACGGCATCGGGCTCGCTGCGAATTCCCCGCAACTCATCCAAATCCTGCAGGTCCACCAGATGCTCGGGCTTGGCCAATCGGAGCTTCATCATTGGTATCAGGCTGTGTCCGCCGGCCACGACCCGAGCGTCCTCACCGTGCTGCGCCAACAGCCCGATGGCCTCGTCCAGAGAGCGGGGCCGATGGTACTCGAATGGCGCGGGTATCATTTCGCGTTCCTCCCGTGATTCGTTCTCCCACTCTTTAGTCCACCCCCATCGCTCTATCCAGTATTGAAGGGCCTCGGCGACCAGGGGGGCAGCTTGTCACCGTGCCGCGGCGAAGGACATCGGGTGTTCGCTATGCCTGGTGCGTTGCCGTTGGCAGTAGTGCGAGAGCAGGTCGCGACAATCCGTCAAGCGACGAACCGGCCGTCAAGCTTAATTTCTTTGTCTATGCTCGCGCGGCCGTCGTGATTACGGGCTAGCGGGCTTGGTCGCGGCCTGATCTCGCGGGCCGCCACCTCGTCTGTCACCTCAGATGAGGGTGATGCGCTCGGCTTCGAGGCCTTTCTTGCCGTCGACCACCTCGACTCTGACCCGCTGGCCGGGATCGAGGGCGTTGACTCCGCTGCGGCGCAGCGCGGTGATGTGGATGAACACATCCTTGCCGCCGCCGTCCGGAGAAATGAAGCCGTAGCCCTTTTCGGGCTCGAACCACTTCACCGCGCCTTCCAAGGTCTGGGAAGGCCGCGGGCCGCGGCGGTCGATGCCGCCGCCTCCGCTCTGCGGCGTCACCGCGGTGCTGTTGTCGACGTTCAAGACGGTCGTCACCAGCGGGCCTTTCGCCCCAGCGCTGACCTCGCAGACGATCGAAGCGCCTTCATGGACGTCCTCATAGCCGGCGCGACGCAGGATCGCCATCGGCAGGAACGCATCCGGGGATCCGTCCGACAGGGTGACGAACCCGAAACCCTTGCTGGCGTTGAACCATTTGACTTTGGCTTCGACGCGACGACCGGGGGGAAGGTCTTCGCGGAAAAAGCCGGGGCGGCGGTCGTACATAGGTCCTCTAAACGGCAAATTGAATGCGTCAAGCGCGTGAACGCCTAAATCATAGCGTAAATGCGTCGCATTGCGCTAGCACTCACATGGCGCTA
>Ga0070765_100003141_pt1 | contig 10557 bp, 8 predicted proteins | sample HubBroMetageWFT5_FD_71516 | JGI IMG/M metagenome (GOLD analysis project Ga0070765, IMG submission 71516) | Warmed and freeze-thawed soil microbial communities from the Hubbard Brook experimental Forest, New Hampshire - Hubbard Brook CCASE Soil... | ecosystem: Environmental > Terrestrial > Soil... | reverse complement strand
CATGAGGAGACCGCGGCGTTTGCGGCGGGCGCTCAAGCACATTTGACGGGCGAACTGGCGGTCTGTGCCGGGAGCTGTGGTCCCGGCAATATGCACTTGATCAATGGCCTCTATGATTGTCATCGCAGCCGGGTGCCCGTATTGGCTTTAGCGGCTCAGATTCCCAGCCAGGAGATCGGCAGTAACTATTTTCAAGAGACGCATCCGGACCAGCTTTTCCGGGAGTGCAGTCACTACTGCGAACTAATTTCCCAGACGACGCAGGTTCCGCGGGTACTGGAAATCGCCATCCAAACTGCGCTCACGCATAAAGGGGTATCCGTAGTGGCGATTCCAGGTGATATCGCCCTCAAGCCGACAAATTACCGCAAACCGAGCGCAACCATCCGGCCGTGCCATCCTGTGGTGAGCCCTGCGGATGACGAGATCAGAAAACTGGCTGAGCTGCTTAACCAAGGCAAAGCAGTTTCGATCCTGGGCGGCGCCGGGTGTGCGGGCGCGCACAGCGAACTCATGGAACTCGCGGGCAAGCTCAAGTCACCCATTGTATCCGCTCTGAGAGGTCGCGAGCATATCCAGTACGACAACCCTTACGACGTGGGTTTGACGGGCCTGATCGGTTTTTCCTCCGGCTATCACGCGATTATGGAGGCGGACACCCTGCTAATGCTCGGTACCGATTTTCCTTATACGCAGTTCTATCCAGAGAAGGCGACCATTATTCAAGTCGATCGCCGCGGCGAAAATCTAGGACGTCGCACGCGACTGGATCTCGGAATAATCGGCGACGTAAAAGCGACCGTTAACGCTTTGCTGCCGCTCCTAGATGACAAGATGGACGAAAGTCACTTGAAGCGGTTCATCGCCCACTATCAAGACACACGAAAGGGGTTGGATGAACTGGCTGTGGGACATCCTGGCCGGAAACCGATGCATCCCCAGTATGTGGCGAAAGTCGTGGATGAGCTGGCTTCCGATGATGCGATTTTCTCTTGCGATGTCGGTACGCCAACCGTCTGGGCAGCTCGGTACCTTACCATGAACGGCAAGCGACGTTTGCTGGGTTCCTTTAACCATGGATCGATGGCGAACGCGATGCCTCAAGCGATCGGGGCACAGCTCGCTTTTCCTGGCCGGCAAGTGGTCACCTTTTCGGGAGACGGAGGACTCTCGATGTTGTTGGGCGATTTGCTGTCCCTGCATCAGCATAAGTTGCCGGTAAAGATTGTGGTTTTTAGCAACAGCGCGCTGGCTTTTGTCGAATTGGAAATGTTGGCTGCCGGTATTCTGGGTGAGGGAACTGAGCTGGTGAATCCTGATTTCGTAGGCCTGGCGCATTCGGCCGGAATGTTTGCCGTGCGGGTGGAGGACCCAGCCGATTTACGAGGCGCTGTAACCGAGGCATTTCGGCATGACGGTCCCGCATTGGTCGACGCGGTAGTCAACCGAACCGAATTGTCCATGCCGCCGACGATCAAGGTGAACCAAGCGGTCGGATTTAATCTCTGGGCTCTTAAAGCAGTGCTCAATGGCCGCGGCGACGAGGTCATCGATTTGGCGGTTAGTAATTTGATCCGCTAAGAGGATTGCTATTTCCTCATCGTGCTCGTGCACAGGTTGGGAGTTGAAGATCCCCCCTGGGTAACGCAACCTGCTGCTCGCGAACACGAATGGGACCAATGCGACTCATGAGACTTATGCGACCCATTGGTCACATGAGTCACATAGGTCCCATCCGTGGCGGTGCCCCTGACCTTTCGAGCGACCAGGACGACTGGGAAGGTCGGGATCGATATCATGAACCGTGATAACCCATCATAACATCCAATTACCCACCTGCTCATTTTGGTGGCAGTAAGAGATATGCAAAATCTACTACTGATCGCTAAGAAACAATATCTGCGAGCGTCATTATTCTTATCGTTGGCCGGTTTCGCCGCCTTTACCGGATGCTCAAGCATCGATGGTAGTGCAAGCAATCCGCCCGCGTTAAAGACTCACGTTGCTACCTACATGCAACAGAATGTGGAAAAGCCGGCTAGCCCAGTGGCTGAAGAGGATGAAGATCCAGGTTACGAATGGTTCTATTAATGGCTTAAGCGGATCGGCATGGGCGAGCATGAGCCCGTCTCTAGGGCCGATTCGATGCGAGAAACGACTATCGAAAGTCAACATCATGGATGAACCCGAACCTCGGATCGACAACGCTTTTCTTGGACAACGGCCGCCACATTCGATCGGCCTGATTACGCGGCAGACAGTACCCCGGGTACTGGAGACTCCGCTCAATAAGGTGGACTCATTTCTGACGCCCACCGAGCTATTTTATGTCCGGAGCCATTCTCCGGCGCCGAAACTAGATGCAAAATCCTACCGGCTGCGGATTGACGGGGCGGTCCGGAACCCATTCTCACTAACCTACGAGGAGCTGCGGCAGATGCCGGCTGTGACCCGGATGGCGCTATTGGAGTGCGCGGGGAACAGCCGCGTCTTTCTGGTCCCTCAGGCCCGAGGGGCCCAATGGGAACTCGGGGCAGTGGGAACAGCAGAATGGACTGGCGTATCGCTGGTGGATTTGCTGAAGCAGGCCAGATTGGATGACGATGCTTGCGAGATCGTACTGGAAGGACCTGATCGAGTGGTACCGGCGGAAGAGCCCAGACCTCCGGCCCCTCTCGCTTACGCCCGGAGCTTATCAAGAGCGAAAGCGCTTCAGAAAGATGTTCTGATCGCTTACCAAATGAACGGACAGGACCTGACTGAAGATCATGGCTATCCGGTGCGCGCGATTGTGCCGGGTCATTACGCCATGGCTTCGGTAAAATGGTTGACACGCATCTCTGCAGTAACGGAGCCATTTGCAGGTTACTGGCAAACATCTGATTACGCCTACTGGGATTATGTGGATGGGAAGCCAGTGCGGCGTCCGCTTGGAGAAATCGGATTGAAGTCGGAGATCTTCCGGCCGTCTCCACATGAGACAGTGCCTCCGAACCAGGTTTACTTGGTCTTTGGTGCTTCCTGGGCGGGGGAAACGGAAGTAACTGAGATCTCGATTAGCACTGACGGCGGTCAAACTTGGTCCCAAGCAGAATTCATCGATCCCATTGTTCGTTACGCTTGGCGACGCTGGCGATTTCATTGGGTGACACCAAAAGAGCCCGGGCTATACACATTGCTCTCAAGAGCAAAAGCTGCTAACGGCGACGTCCAGCCTGAAAAGCATGACGAGAACAACGGAGGATACGTGATCAATCACCCGTTACCTATCGAGATAAACATAGCTGGATAGTCAAAGAAGGAGGTGTTGTGAGCGACCTATTTTTTGCCCGATCCCAGATGGGAATGTCTCTGGCGTTCCATATCGTCTTCGCGGTTATCGGGATGGCGATGCCTTTGTTAATGGTGATATCCGAAGGGCGGTTTTTGCGCACAAAGGAGCCCATCTTTCTCGAGCTAAGTAAACGCTGGGCGGCGGGGACAGCCATTCTATTCGCTGTCGGCGCGGTTTCTGGCACCGTCTTATCCTTCGAGCTGGGATTACTATGGCCGGGCTTTATGAGATACGCCGGGGGAATCATAGGCATGCCATTCTCGCTTGAGGGTTTTGCTTTTTTCACCGAGGCGATCTTTCTGGGCATCTACCTCTATGCGTGGAACCGCGTTTCCCCGGTGCTGCATTGGTTTGCTGGTATAGTTGTTGCCGCCAGCGGCATCCTTTCCGCTGTCTTTGTCGTACTAGCGAATGCTTGGATGAACGCGCCGGCCGGGTTTGATATCGTCAACGGGCACCCTGTGAACATCAGACCGATCGCGGCCATGCTCAATCCGGCGGCACTCCATGAAACCATCCATATGGTTCTTGCTGCCTATGCCGCCACAGCGTTTCTGGTTGCGGGAATCCACGCGTTTTTCTTATTGCGCGATCCACAGAGCGTCTTTCACCGTGCCTCCTGCAGTGTTGCGTTGATAGTAGCTTGCGTATCCATTCCGCTCCAGATCCTGAGCGGAGATTTCGCCGCGCGAGAAGTCGCCAAACTCGAGCCGCCGAAGCTTGCGGCCATGGAAGCGCACTATCAGACCGGCAGCGGTGTCCCTTTGCTAATTGGCGGAATTCCAGACACTGCAACCGGGAAGGTGCACTATGCGATTGAGATTCCCTTTGGGTTAAGTCTGCTGGTTGGTGATAATCCTGCGACCAAAGTAGTCGGGCTGGAGGATTTCCCGCGCGATCAATGGCCAAACGTTGGACTTGTGCACTGGTCTTTCGACATAATGGTTGGGGCTGGTTTTGCGATGTTGGCAGTTGCCGCCTGGACGATTTGCACTTGGTGGAGAACGCGCCGGCTGCCGGATAACAAATGGTTGCTGCGGGCACTGGTTTGCTGTGCACCGCTTGGGTTCATCGCGGTCGAGACCGGATGGTTCGTGACCGAGTTAGGCCGGCAGCCATGGATTATATATGGTCTGATGCGCACTAGCGCCGCGGTTACTCCCATGCCTGGACTAGTAGTTCCCTTCGCGACTTTCACCAGCGTTTATCTGCTGCTTGCGGTCATTGTTATCTTCTTACTGCGCCGCCAGTTCATGGAAACACACCCGCGCCGGATCAAGAGAACGGCTTTAAAGGAATCAGCGACCACATCAGCAACAGAAAAGCCTAACTCTTAACTAACTATGCTCGAGTCGATAGTTGCAGGCGCCATGTTAGTTGCGCTGATGGTCTATGCGTTGACCGGCGGTGCCGACTACGGTGGAGGAATGTGGGATTTACTTGCTGCTGGAGACAGGGCGAGCCGCCAGCGCGAGGCCATTGCGGAAGCCATCGCTCCGGTTTGGGAGGCGAATCACGTTTGGCTAGTCCTGGTGATCGTGTTGCTGTTTACAGCATTCCCGCCCGGATTTTCCGTCATTATGATCGCGCTTCATATTCCTATCACCGCCATGCTGCTGGGTATCGTTCTTCGCGGTTCGGCGTTTGTATTTCGGAAATATGATTCCACTCAAGATGTGGTTCAGCGACGATGGAGCACGGTCTTTGGCGTCGCCAGTTTCTTTACCCCGTTCTTCCAGGGATTGACTTTAGGCGCACTTACCACCGGTGATATTCGGGTCGCTGGAGATCGAGTTACCACCGGTTTTTTCGCGGGTTGGCTTACACCGTTTGCCTTAACCTGTGGCTTATTTGCGCTGGCGCTTTTCGCTTTCTTGGCTGCAACCTACCTTACGGTTGATACGCAGAAACAGCCGGATCTCCAAAACGACTTTCGCCGGCGGGCGATTTGGGCTCAAGCGACGTTGGTTCCTTTAGCGGTTATCGTCTTTATCACTTCAAAATATGGCGCGCCGTTGATGTATCACGGTTTGACTAATTGGTGGGCTCCGATCATGCTCTTGTGGACCGGTCTTAGCGCGATGACGGCCACCGCGGCCATCTGGTTGCGTAGATTTCGTTTGGCGAGAATCGCCGCAGTAATCGAGGTGACGCTTGTTCTGTTAGGCTGGGGTTTGGCCCAATTCCCGCACTTGGTCGCTCCGGACGTTACGATTCAAAACTCGGCCGCACCGGAGTCGACGCTGAGGATCTTATTGGTGGCCTTGGGAGTAGGAGCAGTCGTCCTTTTGCCGTCACTGGTTTATCTTTTCCAAGTTTTCAAAGGTCAAGAGCAACGTTAGCCGTTATGATGGTTCGCGAAATACTGGGTTTGGCTGAAGATGCAAAGGCGATTGGTCACCACTATGATTATCAAGATTATTGAACCGATTGGTATATCAGACGACGCCATCCGGTCTCGGATCGGTGATCTTATCGAAGAAGGTGGTCATCAACTTTTGACCTGCGAGACCCGCGGCCTTTCGGATGCCGACTTGATCAAAGTGATTAAGGACGGTGATGTCCTTTTGCTCAGTAACCGTCCACTTTCGGGAAACTTGATCAATGCTTGCCCTAAACTTAAGTTAATTTGTGTGGCGTTTACCGGCCTCGACCACGTGGATCAAGAGGCATGTAAGGCACGCGGCATCCTAGTCCAAAATGCAGCGGGTTATGCGCTTCATGCCGTCAGTGAGCTAGCTATTGGTCTAATGATTGCCCTGTTCCGGCGAATCATCTTAGCTAACACCAAAGCTCGCGCCGGTGGTACCAATGAGGGCCTGATTGGTCATGAGCTCTTTGGGAAAACTCTCGGGGTGGTCGGCTGCGGTCATATAGGACTGCAGGTGGCTCGCTTGGGTAACGCCTTCGGCTGTCATGTTCTGGGATTCGAACCACGTGCGCTTGAGGTCAGTGACGTAGCCATCGATCAAGTTCAGTTGGATGAACTGTTAACCCGAAGCGACATTGTCACCCTGCATTTACCCCTCACCGAAGAAACGCGTGGTTTTATTGGGCGCGAACAGTTAGCCAAAATGAAACGTTCAGCGATCTTAATCAACACAGCGCGGGGACCGGTAGTTGATCAAGCGGCCTTAGTAGAAGCCTTGGAACACAAAAGCCTTGCCGGCGCGGGTCTCGATGTGTTCGATTTAGAGCCGCCACTGTCTCCTAACCATCTAATTTTGCGGGCGCCGAACACCGTTTTGACGCCCCACATTGGTTTTGAGACTGCCGAAGCGATGACTGCCAAGGCGAACATCGCTCTTAGTCACCTTGAAGATTTCCTTGCGCAGAAAAGCGCGCGACAACAGCTTCAGTGATGGGTCCGCTTCGGGGGTTGCTTGCGATCCGCAGCTTGCCACCGAGTCCCCACGAAAGCTTTTTCTTACATAAGTTAACGAAGGTGGTCTCCGACCTAGCCACCCGGCACCGACTGTAAGCCGATCCCCCTTTGTTGCCTTCGTTTCCTTCTGTAAAAAATATCCGGTCCTCTATTCCAAGAAGGCGGAACATTGTGCTGGACGGTGGCGCATACCCCAGACTGATGTGAGAATCGGGGAACTCGTATGAGCTTTGATTCGTTGATGACGAGGTTGCAGGGGGTGAACTCCTCGTTGGAGGCGTTAGCCGTCATTGGAGCAGAATTGCGGCTGCGTTGCGAAGGAAGCAGCGGTGATCCTCGTATCCGCTCTCTCCTGCAGAATGTCGTCCAAAAGATTGATTCGGAATTGTTCGACGGGCTTGACCCTAACCAAGAGCGGGCTGCCCTTGCGCTGATCCAGACATCATTTCGCCAGGCCATGGACCTGCTAGAAAATCCAGCGCGCGCGCCCGGCTGGACTTATGAAGATCCCGTTGTCCTTCAATCTCAGGGGCAATTGTCGCGGCAGATCGTACGAGGTATCGGGAAAATAGCGGCGGAGCGACCAGAGATCGACTCAGTGCTCCGGAAATCCGGCGCTTTTCTTGACATCGGCACCGGGGTCGGTTGGCTGGCGATCGAGGCCGCGCAGGCATGGCCGTCACTACGGGTTGTAGGGATCGATTTATGGGAGCCGGCGTTGAGCCTTGCGCGTCAGAACCTTGCTGGGAGCGGCGTTCAGGGGCGGGTCGAACTTCGATCCCAGAGCATCGAGCAGCTCGAGGACGACGCCGTCTTCACGGTGGCCTGGTTTCCTGGACCTTTTATTGCTCAAGAAATCGCGGTCTCCTCCCTCAAGCGTGTTTATCGAGCGCTCGCAGCGGGCGGCTGGATTGTGTTTGGCCTGTATGCGCCGGCGCAAAGTCCGCTTGGCGATGCACTCAACCGTTTGCGGGCTGTGCGTGGCGGTGGTGACCTGTGGACGGCAAGCCAAGCTAAGGAGCAGCTCGAGGCGCTCGGCTTTGAGCGGGTCGAAATGGTGTCGCCTTTGCCGCCCGTTCTATTTGTGTTAGGCCGCCGGCCGTGATCGGTCACTGGGAGTGCAGCCACGATACGGCCGTAGTGCGGCGATGGAGGCGCTTTGCAGCGTCCTGCTGTTAACGCTCGAGCAGGTCTGAGAACGATCTCTAAGACAAGAATTTCTTCGTCAAAGTGATGTTCGCATTAAGTACCCGCGAGACCGGACATCCGGCTTTCGCCTGGTCGGCGATTTCTTCGAATTTCGCTGCGTCAATCCCCGGTACGCGTCCGCTCAAATCGAGATGAACTGCAGTGATAGTCCAGTTGCCATCGACCTGTTCTAACGTGAGCGTCGCTTCGGTTGAGAGTTCTGCGGGCGTAAATCCGGCGTTGCCCAGGAACGCCGATAAAGCCATGGTGAAACAGCCGGCATGAGCCGCTGCGATCAGCTCTTCCGGGTTCGTTCCGATGCCGCTTTCAAAACGCGTAGAGAACGAATATTGAGTTTTGTTTAAGACGCCGCTCTGCGTAGAAAGCGTGCCTTGCCCTTTTTTTAGATCGCCCTGCCAAACTGCCGATGCGGTACGTTTCATAGTGTTTAATGGGGTTGGTTTGATGCAGACAAAGAGGTTCCAGCCATAGTACATCCAGATGCTGTTGACGAAAGGGCTTTCCTGCCGCGCCGCAGACTGTTGAAAACGCGGTCGATGAACCTTGGAAACTAGCAGCGAAGCTACGACTCATGAAAGCCTAGGGCGATCCCGTGGAGCGTGCCTCGCTTGCGAGGCCGTGGTAAGCAGCGGAACATCGTGATGCAGATTTTCCATCTCTGTCAGGGCTATATCGGCGACGTCCGGCTCTCCACACACACCAAAGAGCGCAGCGAGACGAAACGCCTCCCGCGCCATCAGCCCTGTTTACCACGGCCTCGCAAGCGAGGCACGCTCCACAGGCTGCGTCCGGCAGCGGCCGGACTTTGTCGAGTTGCAGCTTCGCCGCGAGTAATTTTTCGACAATCTGCTAGGGGCGGAGCTTGTCTAATTCAGGCAACAAGACCACGCTTTCTTGTTCGTTTGGATCTGTCCTGGCAATTACCGCGACACAGCTTTCGCTATCGCTTAAATTGTAAGGGAGGTGCGGCATACCAGCGGGAATGTAAACAAAGTCACCGGCTTCGGAGGTAAAATGTTCTTCGAGTCTTTCCCCAAACCAAGTCCCGGCTTTGCCGCTGAGAATGTAGATAGCCGTTTCGTGATCCTCATGTTTGTGCGCTTTGGCTCTCGCCCCAGCCGGGATAGTCAGGATCTGCAAATGAATCTTCTGTGCGCCTACTGATTCCGCGGAGATTCCGGGCGCATACAGTAGTGCTTGCTTACCTTCGAATTGTCCGGCCGCGCCCACGGTGCGGCAAGTTGGCTTGTTAGTTCGTTTACTATCTTCTCCCGTCATATTTTCTGGTATTCAGTTTGATGAATCGATGTGATGCCGCCTCTGGCGGATTTGGGCAAGTGCCCGAGACACCATGATGCTAATACATTGACGCCACGATTTGATGCGTTTTGCCTTTTTCGTTCGAGCTGCCGCGATGGTTGTCCGTACCGGATGTGCAAGATGCATTGTGCGCTCCTCTGGATAAGTTCTGTAGCAAGCTGCCAGGAGCCTCGAGCATTGCAATCGCTTCGCGATCAGAGAGTTGCAGGCTGACTTTTCTGTCAACCTCAGCCAAGCAAAACTGGCAGCGAGAACCGACAGCGACTAGAGTTCGCTCCGAATGGACCCCGCAAGCGTCGAAGGCAGACCGGGTACAGCGCGGCCGCAATCCCGAGCGTCGAAGGCGCTCATCGCGATTCGACACTATTGCTTGGCCGTCGCTGCCGTTGCTTTGGCCTTAGGCCTTGCCCTGTTGTTCCAGCAGTTTGGCGTTCGCACGTTGGTCCCTCTATTCCTCTTTGCCGTTGCTTTCGCCGGTTGGTATGGGGGGCTAGGGCCTGCGTCTCTGGCTTGGGTGCTTTCCTTTCTCAGCTTCGACTATTTCTTCGTAGAGCCGCTCTATTCACTTAATATTTCACCGGCCGACCTACCTTACATCACTGTATTCGCCTTATTCGCGGCCTTGGTGACGTGGTTCAGCACCGTCCGACGCCGGGTTGAGAGAGAACTTCTGCAAACCCGTGACGACCTGCTAAAGCGGGGGGCTGAGCTTGAGGCCAGCAACAAGGAACTCGAGGCTTTTGCTTATTCGGTATCGCACGATCTCCGGGCGCCGCTGCGCCATATGGCCGGGTTTTCCGAGCTTCTGCAGAAACATAGCGCTGCCGTTTTAGACGATAAGAGCAAACGTTACATCGGGGTGATCTTAGAGTCGGCGAAAAAGATGGGAACGCTTATTGATGATCTGCTCGGATTTTCCAGAATCGGCCGCGTTGAGACCAATAAGACCGCACTCAGCCTAACGCAGCTAGCGGAAGAAGCTTTGGCCGAGGTTCGGCGTGACATTACCAATCGCGATATTGTTTGGAAGGTAAATAAATTACCCGCTGGCTATGGAGACCGCGCTATGCTCCGGCTGGCGCTGGTGAATCTGATTGCCAATGCGGTTAAGTTTACCCGGACGCGTGCGCCGGCTGAGATTGAGATTGGTTACATGGACCAGTCCGATAATCAGGTCGTAATCTTTGTTCGAGACAACGGAGTTGGATTTGATATGAAATATGCCAACAAACTGTTCGGCGTCTTCCAACGTCTCCATCCGACGGAAGCGTTTGAAGGCACTGGCATCGGATTGGCGACCGTGCAACGG
>Ga0070765_100003139_pt1 | contig 10568 bp, 8 predicted proteins | sample HubBroMetageWFT5_FD_71516 | JGI IMG/M metagenome (GOLD analysis project Ga0070765, IMG submission 71516) | Warmed and freeze-thawed soil microbial communities from the Hubbard Brook experimental Forest, New Hampshire - Hubbard Brook CCASE Soil... | ecosystem: Environmental > Terrestrial > Soil... | reverse complement strand
CTTCAACACCTTCTGCTTTGACGCCTTTTGGGGTCTGCTCGGTGCCGTGACTTCTACGACAAGCCCGCTGTTCCGTGCGAGCAGGTACTTCTCGACGACCGATTTCGGAATCCGGAGCACGCGATATCGACGACGCTTCGGCGTCTCAGGACTCCCGAGGTCGATGACGCCTTTGACCTTGGCGAACCGCCGGGTCACCGTGTCAGGAGAGACGTTGAGTATCGTGGCGACTTCTTCGATTGTCAGGAGTTCGCTCATGCGTGCGCCCCTTCCCACGAACGCTTCGGCATCTTCGACAACCTCTCCTCCATTCGGGCCGAAGCAAGATTCGCATAGTGACGCTCACAAACAGCAACGGTATCTCCGAGCATTGCAGCGACCTCGGTGAGGCTGCACCCTTGGCCGAGCCAGAAATCAACCGCAGTGTCTCGAAACCGGTGCGATACGTTTCCCTCAATCCACAGATGAGCCTCCTGCATCAAGAGTCGAAGGTCGTCCTGCCACGTCGTCACTTCAGAAGTCACCTGATATTTGCCATCCCAGAAAATGTACTCACCCTCGCCAGCGAGTAGTTCTCGACAGAGAGCCGGATCGAGATGCTGCCGAACCGGGCGTCCCGTCTTTTGCCTGTTGATTCGGAGCCAGCCATCTTGAATGCTTTTCCGTTTCAGTTGCACCGTGTCACGGATCGCAACGCCGGTCGCAATCATGAACTTCACGAGCAACATTGCGATGGCGACTCTCTCCGCCGGGAATGTTTTCGGAATCTGGGCGAAGAGAACCTTGATTTCCTTCTCAGTGAACGGCTTCGGTTCCAGTCGTTCTTTGTCTTGCTTCGATAGCCGGATGGTCTTCAGTGCGGCGAGGAGGTCATTGAGGTTTTCACGACAGCATGTCCGTAGGAAACCACGAATGTTCTGCTGGGCCTTCTGGCGAGTGGTTGTCCCCCATACCTTATCCCACCCCGCCCGAAATTCGATAACGTCAGACGCGGTTGTGAGGGACGGAAAGAGCTTTGACCGGGCCGACATGAACTGGGCGAACTGGTCGAGTTGAAGTCGGAGCTTCTTTACTCGCCGGGAAGAAATGCCCTCGCTCTCTTTGGCACTGATGAAGGTGTCAATGCAGTCTGCAATGGTCGACTGCGGGCCTTTGATGATGAGGGGCTTCGGCGTGTCGCCCCGGTCTAACTGTTCTTGGAGTTCGACCGCTTTGTCCTCGGCAACCGCCCAGACCCGCGTTCCGGCTGATTGCCGGTGCTGCTTTCCGTTTCGGGAGTACCTCAGGAACTTGGAGCATTGGCAGCCCCGGTAGAACTCGCCCCGGCTCTGGTGGGAACAGCTTTCCCGGTGCCGGACGAAGACGGTGACGACCGATTTGGGCAGAATGCTCATCAGCGGGTTAACCTCCACTCACTTGTGAGGCTAACCCACGTTCTAACACGCCGTCAACGAATCTTTGGTAATCACCAGTGTTTATGCGGGGAAAAATATGGCGGAGAGAGTGGGATTCGAACCCACGTTACCCTTTCGAGTAAACACGCTTTCCAAGCGTGCGCCTTCAGCCACTCGGCCATCTCTCCGGCGAAAACCTGGGAAGACGATAGCCTCGTGCAGCTATCGCATCGCGCCGAGTCGGCTGAGATCACGCCAACCTAGCTTCACTTCATTCTATGGTCAGAGCCGCACGAGCGCAAATCGGCGGCACGGTGGGAGCAGGCCGACGGCAACGAGAAAGAAACAAGCTAGAACGAGCTTTAGGAGATCTTGTGAGGCGGGTTATGGGTAGGTGAATCTGAAGTCGAAGGTGCGGCGGGCAAACTCGAAGTACCTGCGCCGGCCGCAGCAGCGGCGGCACTGACTCCTTCGCCATTTTGAGAAGCGGCTGGCATCGGAGGCGGCTTGACTCCATCGACCACGTGATGGCTCAGGCAGTAGAGCGCGAGTTCCAGCCGGTCGGAAACGCCGAGCTTGTCATATACCTTGCGAAGGTAATTTTTTACCACCTGCTCGGTCGTGCCTACGCGGACCGCAATTTCCTTGTTCTTCATGCCCTGAGTGACGCAGGAAACGATCAGCGTTTCCTTGGGCGTGAGTTGAACTTTGGGGCGTGCTCCCGAGGGCCGCAAGTTGTGGCCGCGATATGCTTCCATCACCCAATGAATAGCCTGGCTCTCAAGCCAGGGTTCGCCGGCGGCAACTTTGCGCAAGCAATCGACTAAGATTTCCGGTTCGACTTCGCGCGAGAGAATGCCATGCGCTCCGCGGCGGAATAGTTCAAGCGTGAGTTGTTCGTCCGACGTGGGCGTGACTACAACAATCTTCAGTTGCGGCGCCTGGCGCAGCAGCTCCGTCACAGCTTCGACCGGATTAGGCGCCAGGGCAGCCTCGAAGATCAGAACGTCGGCGGAAAACTTGGTTACGGCAGATTGGGTCTGGGGCAGAGTCTCAGCCTGGCCGACTACGCGGATATCGTCTTCGAGCGCGAAAATCTTGCGCAGTCCGGCGCGGAAAATAGCCTGGGTATCGGCCAGGATCACGCGAATGAACTGGCCGGTGCCGCCATTCTCGGGAACGCCGTTATTTTCTCCCACGCTGACCGAAGTGCTCGCCATCAGTTTCTTTGCACCTATGCCCGCTCAAAATGGTATTCGTCAATCACTACGCCAACCCCGCGCCGGCCCTGATCTTCAAAGCTGCGAACCACGCGGCCGTGGCAATCAATCTGCACATCGCGACGGGAACCGACAACCTCTCCCGGAAGCAGGATCGTGAAATCCACCACCGAACCCACCGGCACATCGCGATCCATTGCGAACAGCACGCCGTTCGCGGAGATGTTTTGCGTCTCCGCGGAACAGGCTCCGTTCGGCGAGTTCACCTCGACCGGCAAATGCAGGGGAAACCGCGGAGCACTCTGCATTGCGGCATAGTGCTTGCCCTCCGCCTGCGCCGGAATCGTCAGTTCCTTGCCTGCCTCGGCTGCCACGACTCGATTAGACCTTTCCTCTGCTTTTAGGGAACTCAGAGGCAGCGTACACCCAGGAATCAGGCATGCAAAGTTACCGAAGTCATGGAACAAAAGGGTGCTAACTGCTTGTGGATGAGCGGATTAGAGGGATTTTACTGAAGAAAACCAGGCTTCAGCAGGAACATAGAGGGAAGGACAGCTAAATAACAAGTACCTCGGCCTTCAAACGCCCGCCGAGCGCCAGAGTGCTCTAGAACTTGGTCACTTCCGTAAAGTTAAAATCGCGGACCTTCATGGCGGGCACAACCATGTCGAAGGACTCTTCTCCACAGGAGCGAACGGACTGGCTCATGGCCTCGACCCCAGAGAGCATGTGGATCAGACTTTGGTTGAAACGGAAGTTGCGTAGGCCGCGGTGAACTTTGCCGTTTTCCACGAGGAAGGTGCCGTCGCGGGTCATGCCCGTAACGATTTTCTCGTAGGGATCAACTTCGCGAATGTACCACAGCCTGGTAACCAGCACGCCGCGCTCGGTCGAAGCGATCATCTGCGCCGGGGTTTGCGGATTCTGCGGAGCGGCGAACACGATGTTGAGCGGCATCTCGCCCACTTCGTTGGGCAGCGCGAATCCGTGGCCGGAGGCTTCGATGGGTCCGACCTTATCTTTGTATTCTGATTTCTTCATGCGCGCCACGGTCCCGCGCGCATAAACAACACGCTTCACTACTCCGTTTTCAACCAACGGCACGCGGAACCGCCGCATTCCTTCACCATCGAAGGGAGAACCAGTTTGCAACGGATGGGTGACGTCGTCCCAAATGGTGATGTTCTCTCCGAAGAGTTGGCTACCGATGCGACCGTTTAAGAATGAGCGCTCGTCGAGGATCGCAGTGCCGGAATAATCCCAGAACATGAAGCCGACGATGTCAAGCACGGCAGCAGGCTCAAGAATCACCGTGCACTTCCCCGCTGGAATCTCCGCGGGATGCGCCGAATCCACCGCCTTTTTCGCAGCAATCTCAGCCAGAGCTAGTGGATCGAGATTCGTCAAGTCCGGCGAGTTGGCCTTCTGCCAACCGGAGGAGTCGGCGCCGAGCATAGTGATGGAAACTTCCGCCAGCGTTTGTCTGTGCCAGTCGCTCACGCCACGCGAATTGAAAATGCCCTCGACTGATTCAGAACTGGAAACAATGCCCGCGGTCGTGAGTTTGTGTTTTTGCGCCACATCGACGATCTTCCTCACTCCCTCGGCGCGAAGCTGGGGAGTGATGGCCGCAGTTTGTTCGAAGTAGCGGGACGGAGGCTGCGTTGCTCGGACACTTCTGTCCGCACCGCCGACAGCTTCGTTCGAGTCTGGCATAGGCAGGAGATCCGGATCGGGATGCTGCACCTGAGCCAGAGCCTCCGAAGATTCAACCACCCGCCGCAGACCGTCGTCATCAAATCTGTTGGTGGAGGCGCGAGCCGTGCGCCCGCCAAAAACCGTGCGTACGGAGATCGTGTGATTCTCGTCTTCAACGTTTTGATGGATCGTGTTATTGGCAAAGCGTGTAAGCGCAAATCTGCCGCCAGAGATCAAGACTTCAGTTTCATCAGCAGACGAGAATTTCCTGATGCGATCAAATATGTCCGCGGCCTGTTCCCTGGTTAGCATTAAGAATGGCTTTAGGTCTTCTCTGTGTCTCTGTCGTGAACTAGCTTTTGACTAGCTTCCTTTGTAAGCGCTTCCCACCTTGATTCTGCGAAACCGCGACGGCGCTGCCCCGTGGCCCGTGCCCATCACTTGTTGCGGCTGCCCTTTGCCGCAGTTCGGTGTGCCCCAAAGCGTCCATTCATCGCGCGAGCAGATGGCATCCAGCGAATTCCAGAATTCAGTCGTGATGCCGGAATACGACGGGTTCTTCACCAAGCGCACGCGTTTGCCGTGCTTGATCTCCCAGCCAATCTCGCAGCCGAATTGAAAGTTGTAGCGCCGGTCGTCAATCGACCATGAGCGGTTAGTTTGCATCAGAATGCCGTGATCGGTCGAAGCGATGAGTTGCTCGAGCGTCAGCGGCTTCTCGCCCGGCAAGAGGCTGATATTGGTCATGCGGATCATGGGCAAGCGGTTCCAGCTCTCGGCGCGCAGCGTTCCGCCGGAACGATCCTCGCCGATGGTGTGCGCGGTCTCGCGCGAACTGAGGTATCCGGTAAACAATCCATTCGTGATGATCGGCGTGCACTGCGCCGGAACACCCTCGTCGTCGAACCCGAACGTCCCCAGGCCCGGTCCGTGCTCCTGGCGCGCGTCGGCGACCACGTTCACCATCTCGCTGCCGTAGCGGAGATTGCGCAGCTTGTCGATCGTGAGGAATGAAGTGCCGGCGAAATTCGCCTCCATGCCCAGCACGCGATCGAGTTCGATAGGATGCCCGATCGATTCGTGGATCTGCAATCCAAGCTGCGAACTATCGAGAATAATGTCGAACGTGCCTTCGGGGCACTGCTCAGCTTTATGCAGCGCAACCGCCTCTTCCGCGATGCGGCGCGCGTTCTCAACCAGCCTCAACTCGTCGATCAGCTCGTAGCCTTTGTTCTGCCACTGTCCACCGAAGGAATTCGGATAAGACCGCTTCTGAATCTCGTTGTTCGCAAACGCATACGCAGCATAGCCCGCGCCTGCGGAATACTTTGTCTGATGGATGTCGGTTCCCTCCGACGACACGAACCATTGCTCCTCGCGATTGAAATTGAGATTGCTTTCAGCGAGGGTAATTCCTGCAACGGCACGCAGTTCGGAGTCAATATTCAGCAGAAGAGCAATGTTACGCTCGACTGAAATCGAGAAGGGATCGATCACATGCGGAGTGGTCCATTCGGCAGTGACGGGTTTTTCCGGAGCGAGACGCACGTCCTGTTGCTTCACTTGCGCCGAGGCGCGAGCAATTTCAACCGCCCGGGCCGCTGTGTTCTCAACTCCTGCGCGCGAGAGGTCTTCGGATGCAGCGAATCCCCACGCTCCATCGGCAAGGACGCGCACGCTCATCCCGGCGGACTCGGCGTCTGACGCGCTGCCGACCTTGCCATTCTTCGTGGTGAGGGAGCGGCTTCTCTGGCTGACGATGCGCGCATCGGCATAGCTCGCCCCGCGCATCGTCGCGATATTCAAAGCCCAGCTGGCAATTTCCTTCATGCGGAGATTCAAATTTACCACGGAGAAAGACAATAGAGATCTACAGCGTAGCCCGCGCCACATCCAGCGCTTTCTTCACCGCGAGCAATTCCTTCAACACTTCGCGCAGCTTGATGGACTGCAGCGCATTGGCGCCGTCGGACTTCGCCTCTTTGGGTCTGTCGTGAACTTCCAGGAAGACGCCGTCCACGCCAGCGGCGACCGCGGCCCGCGCGAGAACCGGGATGAATTCAGGTTGGCCGCCACTAACGGCGACGCCGGGGCCGCCGTCAGCGGCCTGCGCAGAAGGCAGCTGGACGGAATGCGTCGCGTCGAAAACCACCGGCGCAAATTTGCGCATGATGGAAAGCGAGCGCATGTCGACCACCAGGTTGTTGTAGCCAAAACTCGTGCCGCGCTCGGTGAGAAAGACATGCGGGTTCCCCGCCTCGCGGCACTTGTCTACCGCGTGCCGCATGTCCCAGGGCGAAACGAATTGTCCCTTCTTGATGTTGACAGGGCGGCCGCTGAGCGCCGCCGCGACTACGAGATCCGTTTGCCTGCAAAGAAACGCGGGGATCTGCAACACGTCGACGACTTCCGCGACCTTGGCCACATCCGCCACTTCGTGAATGTCAGTCAGCACTGGCAGCTGAAGATCCTCTTTGATCTTTCGTAGAATCCGCAGACCTTCCTTGATTCCAGGTCCGCGATAGCTGCGAATCGAAGTGCGATTGGCTTTGTCGTAGCTGGCTTTAAAGATGAACGGGAAACCGAGCGCTCGGGTTACACCCTTGATAATCTCAGCCATGCGAACGGCGTGCTCTTCGCTCTCGATCACGCAGGGGCCGGCAATGAGGATGAGATTGCCCGAGCCGATGTGGACATCGCCGACTTGGAAGGAAGAAATCAAGAACGAAAACCTTTCACGGCCGACGCGCAGAGAGCACCGAGATAAAACTGGAAAAACGCAAGATCGCTATTGCTTTTCTGAGCGCGCTCGGCGATCTCGGCGGTAAGTATTCTTGCCTACCGGCGCGTCACTTTCTCCGGACGATGAAACATTTCCACTGCCGCCGTTTCTTTCTGCGCCCGCCGCTTCGAGCCGTGCTCATAGGCAGCCGCAATGAATGTGCTAAAGAGCGGATGCGGCTCCAGCGGCTTCGATTTGAACTCGGGATGGAACTGGCAGCCGATGAAATGAGGGTGGTCGGGCAGTTCGATCATCTCGACGTAAGTGCCGTCGGGTGTTGAGCCGGAGATGCGCAGCCCCGCAGCCACCATGGGCTCCTCGTATTCGCGGTTGAATTCGTAACGATGGCGGTGACGCTCGCTTATCTCGAGTTTGCCATAAATCTTGTGGGCCAGAGTGTTGGGTTCAATCTTACAAGTCCACGCGCCCAAACGCATGGTGCCGCCAAGCTCTTCCACGCCACGCAATTCGCGCAGCTTGTAGATCACGCGATGCGGCGTCGCCTGATCGAACTCGCTCGAATTAGCGTCCTCCAAGCCAACCACGTTGCGGGCAAATTCCACACAAGCGGTCTGCATTCCCAGGCAAATGCCGAAGTAAGGAACCTTATTTTCGCGAGCATAACGAATCGCGATCAGCATTCCTTCAATCCCACGCTTGCCAAAACCCCCGGGAACCAACAACCCGTCGTAACCTTCGAGTTGCGCTTCATTACTACTGCCCTCGCCTGTTTCCAGGCCTTCGGCCTCAATCCAGTTCAGCTGAAGTTTTAAATTGTGCGCCAGCGCGCCGTGCACCAGCGCCTCTTTCAGCGACTTATAGGAATCTTCATACTCAACATACTTGCCGACAATCCCGATCGTGACTGTGTCTTTCGGGTTGTAGACACGGTGCACAATGTCTTCCCACTTCGAGAGGTCGCGATCCTTCGCTTCCATGTGCAGATATTTGAGGACCAGGGTGTCGACACCTTCGTTGGCGAACACGAGCGGCACTTCATACACCGACGCAACGTCTTTGGCCGTGATCACGGCCTCTTCCTGCACGTTGCAGAAGAGGGCGATCTTCGACTTAAGCTCTTTGGCCAGGAAGCGGTCGGTACGGCAAAGCAAAATGTCAGGCTGAATTCCAATGCTTAGCAGTTCCTTCACAGAGTGCTGCGTGGGTTTGGTCTTCAGTTCTTGTGCGGCGGCGATGAACGGTACGAGTGTCACATGAACGAACAGCGTGTCTTCGCGGCCCAGTTCCTGGCGCATCTGCCGGATCGCTTCCATGAACGGCAGCGACTCGATATCGCCCACTGTTCCGCCGATTTCGATGATTGCCATGTCGACATCCTGCGCCACCTTCTTCATCGCAGCCTTGATTTCATTCGTCACGTGCGGAATGACTTGGACCGTCTTGCCCAGATAATCCCCGCGACGTTCTTTCGCAATGATCTGCTCATAGAGCCGGCCCGTGGTCCAATTGTTGTCGCGAGAAAGCTTGGCATGGGTGAAGCGCTCGTAATGGCCGAGGTCGAGATCGGTTTCGGCGCCGTCGTCGGTTACGAACACTTCGCCATGCTGAAACGGCGACATCGTTCCCGGGTCGACATTGAGGTAAGGATCGAACTTCATCAGGTTGACCTTCAACCCGCGGCTCTCCAGCAGGCAGCCAATCGAAGCCGCCGCTAGTCCCTTGCCCAGGGAAGACACAACTCCGCCCGTTACAAAGATGTACTTTGCTGGCATCTCTTCCTCGTCCTAAATTGTGGTTGAAAGATTGTGCAGGTGGGGTGCACGATCAATTATGCCAGAACATGCCTGTGGAAACAAACAGAAGAATCCGCGCGCGTTGACTATCCCGGTGATGTGGGCGAAAATGATTCAGGTACTTCCCTCGGGAGTACTTCCCTCAGCCCCGATTTATCGGGCTTTCGGCTTTTTGTCTTCAATCGTGGGCCTGTGGCGCAGCTGGGAGCGCGCTTCCATGGCATGGAAGAGGTCGTCGGTTCGATCCCGACCAGGTCCACCATATTCTCCCGGTACGTCGCTGTGTCCCTTTGTCTTTTATCCGGCGGAGCAGCAAGTCGTGCGGGGTTCTGCTTTCATGGAATTTCTGAGAGGATCTTTTTGGTGCATCCACGTATCGAAATCATGCCCACAAATAGGCCACGGCGAGAGTCCGACACCGCCATGAGTGGTTCTACGAACGTGAGGTCAACGGAGCGACCCAAACTCGCCACTTTGTTCAATGATGCTGCCGATCACCTTAAGGGTCGAATCGTTGCCATCTACGCGATCCTGTTCGTGTTCAATGCCGGTGCCTGGTTGTGGGCGGGTGTCGCCTTCCACCGTTACCCGGTGCTCTTGGGAACGGCACTTCTAGCGTATAGCTTTGGCTTGCGTCACGCAGTCGATGCGGATCACATCGCTGCGATCGACAACGTGACCCGAAAGCTGATGCAGGAGGGGAAACGCCCGGTTGCGGTTGGCTTCATGTTCTCATTGGGACATTCGACCGTTGTCGTGCTTGGCGCTGCGGCAATTGCCGGAGCGGCGCTAACTTTACAACATCGCATGGATGCCTTCCGGAACGTAGCGGGGGTAATCGGCACTTCGGTTTCAGCCTTTTTTCTGTTTGCGATCGCCATCGTAAATCTAATCGTTCTGCAATCAATCTACCGTACCTTTGTACGGGTTCGTCGCGGTGAACCCTACGTGGACGAAGATTTCAACATGCTTATCGGCGGTCGCGGAATCCTCGCGCGTTTGTTCCGCCCAATGTTCCGCATGATCAGCCGGAGTTGGCACATGTATCCGCTGGGCGTCCTGTTTGGACTCGGATTCGATACGGCCACCGAGATTGGTCTCTTAGGTATTTCCGCGGCTGAAGCTTCCAAGGGCCTGTCGTTTTGGTCGATCTTGGTTTTCCCCGTGCTTTTTGCGGCTGGGATGTCGCTTATCGATACCACGGACAACATCCTTATGCTAGGTGCTTATGGCTGGGCTTTCGTAAAGCCCATTCGCAAGCTTTATTACAATCTCACGATTACGTCCGTCTCCGTCGTCGTCGCCCTGGTCGTCGGAGGGATCGAGGCTCTCGGGCTGCTGGGGGAACATTTTCATCTCGGGGGGTGGTTCTGGGGAGTAATCGCCAAGCTCAGCGACAATTTCGGCACGCTCGGATATTTCATTGTGGGTCTATTCGCATTGAGCTGGATCGTTTCCATCGCATTCTACAAATGGCGTCGATTCGACGATCTCGAAGTTGAGGCCGATGAGGAGCTTGCCGCGCCATGAGAGGCGCAAGGATAATCCGCAACGACCTGCCTTTCGCCGAGGCCGCTCGTTTCGTCCTGGCGCGCGGCAGGGTGTAGCCATCTGGCGATGGCACTTTCTCTTCTGCAACCGAAGACTTATCATGTCGCCCACGGAGCAAGGGATGAGGATTCCCCCTATCAACAGGGACTCGGTTGCCAGGGACTCGGTT
>Ga0070765_100003136_pt1 | contig 10571 bp, 10 predicted proteins | sample HubBroMetageWFT5_FD_71516 | JGI IMG/M metagenome (GOLD analysis project Ga0070765, IMG submission 71516) | Warmed and freeze-thawed soil microbial communities from the Hubbard Brook experimental Forest, New Hampshire - Hubbard Brook CCASE Soil... | ecosystem: Environmental > Terrestrial > Soil... | reverse complement strand
CTTTTGAATCACTGGCAAGCCCGGATGCTGGACTTTATGCAGCAGCGAGATATCCGCTCTGTAGCCGGTCGCGAAGATGACCGCAACGTCTGGTTGAATCTCTTGCGTCAGCGCAAGCGCGCCCATTCCCGACCAATTTTTTATGCGGTAAAGAGTGCTTATCGCAATCAATGGGGCGCGCGGGGAGTGAAAAATTTGGAAGGCGTTTGCTGGAAATTAGAAGAATCCAATTACAGGAGTCAACGTCTGTAATCGTCTGCTGAAGGAGGAACGATTTACACGCGGATGCTCTGTTGACAGATTATTTCTATGGCGAGCCGGGATTCCAAAAACCCGGATTTGGCGACGCTTACTTTCCCGCGGCAGTTTGCGGTGGATGGCTTGCGAAATATTGGCTCAGGCTGCCGGTAAGCTCTTGGACTCCACCGTGTACGTCGCGGTCGAGTGCGGCGATAACGTCTGGAACCGCCTTCCCGTTCACCGGCTCGTCGTGAGTGTAGGTCGAACTCCAGACCGTCTTGCCTTCCTTGCTGTCATACAATTCCAGCTCGAGCGAGAAGCGCGCGAGCAATGTGGGCCTGTCCACTTCGTAGAGCGAATTCAGATGGCCGCGGAGAATATAGTTCCCCGTCTGCTTGCTGCCGATACGCGCAACGGAAGCATATTGACCGGAAGCCCTCAAGGACGTGAGCAGCAGATCCTGCATCATGTCCACCGGCGATTCCGCCCAGCGTTGATCCCCATAAATGCCGAATTCCAGCTCTCCCTGCCCGAAAACCAGCCGGTCCTCGCGATAGAGATGATTCGCCGTGATGCGCGCAATCACAATCGAAACCGGATACGTCGCTGCGGAGGGATTTGCGGCAAGCGGCCCTGGATCGATCACGTAATACTTGATCGGCCGGGCTGCGCCGCACCCGCTGGATATGCACGTGAGCACGGTAATGAACGCTAAGAGATGGAAGCGACGCATCGCTGCTCCTTGCCTTTCACGGCTTTACTGCGGTTCCGCTTGTCCGGGCGTGTGTGGCTTTTCGCCGGGTGCGCGAATCAAAGTGTAAGGCCGTGTCTTAATGGTTTCCGTAAACGAATTCAAGTTGTCGGTCACATGCCGCAGATTGTCTATGATCTCGTCCAGGTTTTCCGAGTTCGCATCCATCATATGGTTCAGTTGGTCGGTTAGCTGGTTCGCGGAAGCCAGCGCCTGCCGCAGATTCATTACCGCCTGGCGAATATCGGGGCGGTCCTCGTCCAGCATGGCGTCCACCTTGGCCAGCACGTCGTTCGCCTGCGCCGAGGCCTTTTGGAAGTTGTCAATCAGCGGGCTCATTTTCGCGCTCGCGTCGTTCACGTGCGTAAGCGTCGAATGAACCAGCGGCCGGTTTTCCGCCAGCATCCCATCCAGATTCGCCATTGTCCCTGAGATGTGCGCGCGGTTCGTGTCGTTCAGCAGGTCATTCACTCGATCGATCGTAATCTGCAGTCCCGTCACGCGGTCGTTCATATTGTCCAGAAGTTTTGTGGCGGAGGGACCCAGGGTCGCGAGCATGGTTTTGATGTCGTCCAGGCTGGTGAAATCGACCCCTTTCAAAGTTGACCCGCTTGGCGCTCGCGGTGCCGCGGGTGTGCCGGCAAGAATGCCCAGGTAATTGTCACCCAGAGGGCTGCTGCTGGTGATGGTGACCGCGCTGTCCGTCTTCATCGGTACATCGGGCTTTACGTCGAAATCAATTTCCATTCGCGTGGGATCTTTCGGGTCGGGCACCACTTTCTTCACATGCCCCACCGATGGGCCGCCACCCAGATAGTGCACTTCACCGCCAGGCACCAGGCCCCCCGCATTCTTGAAGTAGGCGCGATAGGGAACGTCGCCGCTGTCCAAGGTTCCCGACAAAAGAAACACAACGAAAACAAGCAGACCGGTAGCGACGAGCACGAAGAGTCCAACGAGGGCTTGTTCCCGTTTCGATTCCATTCGGTTCCTCAATTAAAGAGCGGCAGACTTGGCCCCGCAACAACGCCTTGCCCCGACGCCGCCCAAAAGTGGGCGGAGTATACCACGACTCCGGCAAATCCTACGATTCACTGCCGCGGGCGAGGATTCTCGTCCGTCAGCATTTGCAGATAATCTATTTCTCCCGTAAGTTCGGGTTCCGGCCTGCGATCCAGGAATTGCCGCACGCGCGGATGCTGGCTCTGCTGCAGCTCCTGCGGCGTCCCATCGGCCACGATAAAGCCCTTGTCGAGCAGGATCATGCGGTCGGCGATCAGAAAAGCGCTGGCGAGTTCGTGCGTCACCACCACGATCGTCATCTTGAACGCCTGTTTCAATTTCAAAATCAGTTCGTCGAGTCCCGCCGCAATGATCGGATCGAGACCTGCCGAAGGCTCGTCGAAAAACAGGATTTCAGGATCCATCGCCAGTGCGCGCGCAATCGCCGCGCGTTTCTTCATGCCGCCGCTCAGTTGTGCGGGCATGTAATTTTCAAATCCCGAAAGCCCAACCTGATCGAGTTTCAGCCGCACCACGATATCGATCGTGGATTCGTCCAGCAGCGTGTGTTCCCGTAGTGGCAGGCTCACATTTTCGCCAACCGTCATGGAACCGAAAAGCGCTCCGCTTTGAAACGACATTCCCAATTTCTTCCGCAGCTCATCGCGTTCCGCTTCCGTCATGGCAGCGAAATTCTTCTTGTGCATCCAGATTTCACCGCTGCTCGGTAATTCAAGCCCCACCAGCGTGCGCAGCAGCGTACTCTTTCCTGACCCGGAACCGCCCAGGATCACCAGCGTCTCACCCGCCTGAATCTCAAAGCTGATCCCGTGCAGAATTTCCCGCTCGCCATACTTCACGCGCAGGTCTTTCACTGCGATCGCGACGCCGCCCGGGTCCTGCCTCTCTCTGTCTTTCGGGGCCAGTCTTTTCACGTCTCTCCTACTGGGGCGCGGTGAAGTAAAAGATCGCGGTGAAAACCAGATCCACCACCACGACTGCAAAAATTGATTTCACTACGGCGGCCGTCGTCGAGCGCCCAACTTGCTCCGAGCCGAGGCCGGTGGAAAAACCTTCCTGGCACCCGACCGCCGTGATGACCAGGCCAAACATGACGCTCTTCACCAGGCCGGTGAGGATATCGTGGCGTTGAAGCGCTTCCTGGGTGGCGTGGAGATAACTCATCCATGTAAAACCCGCGCTCGTCACCCCGAAAAGTCCGCCTCCCAGAATTCCCATCAAGTCGGCCCACGTTGTAAGGCACGGCATCATGATCAGCATCGCCAGGAATTTCGGCGCCACCAGGAAATGAACGGGCTCGAGCGCCATCGTTTCCATGGCGTCAATTTCCTCGTTCACCTTCATCGTGCCGATTTCCGCCGCAAACGCGGAACCCGACCTGCCGATCACCACAATTGCGGTCATCAGCGGACCAAGCTCCCGCGTGATCGCCAGCGCCACCGCGGCGGCCACCAGGTGAATCGCGCCCAATCGGCGCAATTGATACGCGCCTTGCAAAGCCAGGATCAACCCAACGAAAAAGCAAATCAGGGAAATGATGGGGATGGCTTCCACGCCAACGGACATGCCTTGGTGGATTGCCCGGCCAATGCGGAGTTTCCGCCCGCGAAACGGCTCGATGAAAACGAATCGCGCGGCTCCAGCGGTCAGCCGCGCCAGTCCTCCCACATACGCCAAGCCGTCAATCGTGGCTGCGCCAATCGTCTGGGTCAGTGGCATTCAAGAATCCGGATGGGTTGGTCCCCGGAAAGAATCAACGAAGCGTGCGCGCGATATATCAACGCGCCGGCGCGGTGCTGCTTCCTCCCCGCAATGCTTCCTCTTCGTTTTCGTGCACTTCAAACACCTTAATAAGACGCGTAAGCTCCAGCACTTCCCGGGTCGTGCGGCTCAATCCAAATAGCGCGAATCCACTTTTCAGATCGCGCGAAACTTTCAACCCTTCCACCAGCGAAGCCACTCCGGCGCTGTCTATATATCTCACGCTTTTCAGGTTCACAATCACCCGGGGGCAGCGCTTCACTTTCAGCAGATCCATCAAAACTTTGCGCACGTCGGGCGAGTTATAAAGTGTGATGTCGCCAGTTACGTCCACAATAATCGCTGTTCCGGACTGGCGCGTAGAGATGTCCATGAATATGGCCCCCTCGAGGACGTGCAGAGTGTTTTGCCAGAGATTGGCCTTGGATGCAATCACTTTTCCGGCGGAGCAGCCAAACGGCACGATTCACGCGGGCCAAGGACAGCTGTCCAAAAGTACCATTGTCCCATTATTTCTACCTATGTAGATTTATCGCATGGGATTGCACCTTCGCATTTCGGCGGCCACCCTTCGCGTCCTCGACGCGCTTCTCGAACATCCCGCGCAATGGCGCCACGGCTATTCCATGAGCCAACAGACCGAAATACCCTCGGGAACTCTTTATCCCATTCTGATGCGCCTGGAAAAACTCGCCTGGCTCGAAACGCGCTGGGAGCAGGCGGAAAAGTCGGGACGGCCTCCGCGCCATCTCTACCGCTTGACCGGGCCCGGGCGCGCCATGGCCGTCGAAGAGTTGCGCGACGCCCGGGTGAAGCGAATGTGGAAGCCCATCTATAGCGGAGTGTAAAGCATGAGCGATATTCAAATTTTGGCGGGGCACAAAGTGGCCGCATGGCTGGCGCGAGGCGCGGCTCGCGTCTGGCCGGAAGAAACGCGCCATTGGGGTCTCGCAATCGAAGCCGAACTTTCCGATATCAATAGCCCAAGCGCTTCGGTGTTCTGGGCTTTAGGAGGCGTTATGCTGCTCACGCGAGCTTGGTGGAACCATTTGCTTCATTCCTGGATGCGTCCGGCCGGCGTGCCGGAGGGAAGCCCTCTGGAACAGCTGACGAAGAATGCCTCGCGCGTGCCTCGAACGCCGCGCTTTGTCACCGCGATCCTGCTGCTTGTCTCCTCGGCTGCTTTGCTGATTCCCGACGTGCGCGATGGGATGCGCGCGAGTTTCGATGCCTGGCACGAGCCATCTGCTGAGGCATTCGACGATTCCACGGCCATCGCGCCTCTCCGCAAGCAGGTGAACCTCAATCACGATCCTCAAGCTATGGCCCTCTTGGCCCTGCTATCCAACGACAAGACGGAGCGAATTCGATTGGCAAATGGTGCCGTGCAGCGCGATCCTTCGCTGACCTGGATCTATTCTGAAGTGCGCACAACGGACGGCGTCAATTCGTTCTGGCGCAATCCCTTGCCCGCCGAATGGCTGGACAAACTCCAAAAGTGGGATCCGGATAATGCCGTGCCCCGCCTTCTTGTGGCGCAGCAAAGCCTGATCCAATTTGAGGATGGATGGGAGCGATCCGGCTATCGCGGCCTCTACAACCTCGAATCCAAGAAATTCCTGGAAGCGGATCCGAAGTGGCTCGCGGCCATGGACTTCGCGTTCCGCGCGCCGAAATATGACGCTTACGGTTCGAAGCGATTCGATCTTTATCGCACGGTCGTGCAGCGCTACGGTTTCCGCGACTCCCGAATGGCTCTGTATGGATTCGGAGATTCGCCGGTTGGCCTGGGAATATTAATGCAATCGCCGTTCTTCCCGCTAACCAGCGTCATGATTTATGACGACGTCCTGCTCGATCGTGGCGACGCCGCGGAGCGCGCGGGAAATCTTCGCGAGGCGGAGCGGCTGTACCGGGAGCCCGCGCAGTTCAGCGACATCATGGCGCAACAGAGTCACACGGATTTTGAGCGCGGGATATGGGTTCGTTTGGAGGGCATTTCACTGCGTAGATTGATACCGCTTCTTGCAAAAACCGGGCACGCCGAGGAAGTTTCACAATTGAATTACAAACTGGAGGGATTGCAAACGAGCGTCTCTCCGCCGGGGCCCCTCAGATACTGGGCCTGGAGCGAAAACGGTTGGGAGGGATTCGCAATCCGAATGCTCACGGCCGCCATCCTGTTGTTTGGCGCCGCGTCCCTGGTGAGCCTGGGTGCTCTCTTTTTGCGCCGCCGCGCCGAATTGCAATCGCGTGGAGCGGGGCTCGCGCTCGCGAGCTTGGTCATTGATTATTGTCCGATACTTCTAGTCATTTCTTGCGCGGGGCTGTTCGTGGCCTATCGCCCCATCGCTCTGATGTACCACCAGTACATGAGCTGGCCCTTTCCCATTTACGATTTTCGGCCCCTGTATCATGCCCTCTACACCCCGTATGAATCGCCTGAAGGCGTCTCCGGCATTTTTTACGAGTATTTCAATGCGCCCCATTATTGGATGGTGCTGATTGTGGGGCTCACTCTGCTCGCGGTATACATCCTGTTTCGCAGGACGCTGCGCGGCCGTGTTGCCGTTTCCTAGATTGGTGCCGCGCGAGACGATATAATTCGGAGCGCTTAACTGCGGTGGTCGAGCGGAATGTAGCTGCGCTTGTCGTGGCCCAAAAATATTTGCCGCGGCCGCGAAATTTTTTGCTCGGGGTCCAGCAGCATCTCTTCCCACTGCGCGATCCAGCCGGACGTTCGCGGAATCGCAAATAGCACGGGGAACATCGTCATCGGGAAGCCCATGGATTGGTAAATCAGACCCGTGTAAAAATCCACGTTGGGATAGAGGCGCCGCTTCACGAAGTAATCGTCTTCCAGCGCGATCCGTTCGCATTCCAGCGCGATATCAATCAGCGGGTTGCGCCCCATCACGTCGAATACTTCGTAGGCGATGTGCTTCACGATTCGCGCCCGCGGGTCGTAATTCTTGTACACGCGATGCCCGAAGCCCATCAATAGCTTTTCGCCCGCCTGCACGCTCTTCACGTACGCCGGCACGTTATTCACCGAGCCAATCTCCACCAGCATGCGCAGCACCGCTTCGTTCGCGCCGCCGTGCAGTGGGCCGTAGAGCGCCGCCGTGGCCGCCGCTGTTGCGCAATACGGATCCACATGCGAGCTGCCTACCCCGCGCATCGCCGTCGACGAACAATTCTGCTCGTGGTCCGCATGCAGGATGAACAGAATATCCAGCGCGCGTTCCAGCGTCGCGTTCGGGCGGTATCTCGCTTCGGTCGTGCGGAAAAGCATGTTCAAAAAATTCCCGCAATAGCTCAAATCGTTGTCCGGATACGTGAACGGCATTCCCAGGCTGTGCCGGTACGCGAAGGCCGCCAGCGTCGGCATCTTCCCGATCAACCGGTACGTTTGCTTGCGCCGCAACTCCGGATTGAAAATGTCTTTGGCGTCCGGATAAAAAGTGGATAGCGCGGCCACCGTCGAAATCAGCATGCCCATCGGGTGCGCGTCGTAATGAAATCCGTCCAGAAATTTCTTGATGCTTTCGTGGATAAACGTGTGATGCGTGATGTTGTAGGCCCAATCGCTCAGCTGCGATTTCGTGGGAAGCTCGCCATAGAGAATCAGGTAGGCGGTTTCCAGATACGTGCTCTTCTCCGCCAGTTCCTCAATCGGATAGCCGCGATACCTCAGGATTCCCGCGTCGCCATCGATGTAACTGATCTTGCTGATGCACGAAGCCGTGTTCGTAAACGCGGGGTCGTAACTCATCATCCCGAAATCGTCGGTGTTGATTTTGATCTGCCGCAGATCCAGAGCGCGAATGGTGTCGTGTTTTATGGGGACTTCGTACTGGTGGCCGTTCCGGTTATCCGTAATGGTCAGCGTGTCCCGCCGCGTCCCCGCGGGAGCGTCGTTGCTTACTGCCGGTCCTGACTTAGGGGAATTCATCGCTCGACCCTTTTAACCTGAAGCGCGCAATTCGCCACGCCGACTATACGGATAACACTAATGTACACCAAATTCCAATTCCTGCGGAACAGGTTTCCCGCACTAGTAACCGTATGGACGAAGAAATTTCTCCATACGCTGCCGTATGGGCCTCTCCAACCGTGCATTTCTAATCTCCGCCCTCACTTCCAGCCGCATATTTCCTGACATATCCCTTCACGCCTACCTTTCGCGCGGTATTTTCCGAACTCATGTAACGCACCGTTCCAAATATAGGCCGTTCCGGCCCCCAGGGGTGGTCATAACGCCCGAGGCACCAGAAAATTCCGCTGTAAGAATTCGGATCGCGTCCATCCAGCGCGAAGCGGTTGTTAATCTCGATCATCGTCTCAAGCGCCCGCTTCGGCGTTCGCGACCATTCCAGAATTTTCTTCCCCCAGAGCATGCGCAGGTAGTTGTGGATGCGTCCCTCGCGGGCAAGTTGGCGTTGTGCCGCATTCCAAAGTGGATCGTGCGTCCGCGCTCCGGCGAATTCCTCCGGGCTATAAACGTGCGTGCGCTCGTCCTTTGCATGCCTGGCCAGGGTCTTCCGCGCCCACTCCGGCAGAGACTCGAATCGCTCGCACGCGGGCCGATGATGCGCCTCCTGAAATCCGAGCTCGCGCCAGGTAATAATTTGATCGAGAAATCCTTCCGCCGTTTCACGCAAGCCCCACCACCCCGATCGGCTGCTTGTCGCGCGCACGGCGACCTTCGCGTCCGTCCATTTCTCCCGCTTTATGAGTTCCCGAAAAATTTGGTGTGCGGAAATGTGCCCGAAGTGCAAGTAAGGCGAAAGATTACTAGTGGCATCTTTTTCCGGCTGATTTCGTTCCGTATGGTAATCATCCAGCTTCTCCGACAAGAATTTTCGCAGTGCCTTCGTCGCCGCGCCTTCGCCGCCCCGCGTCGCAACAGCTTCCACTCGATGATCCACGGGAAGTTTCGCCAGAAAACCCGGATCAGCCAGATTCGCCGCGGCTGTGGGCGGCCATCTTTTCATAATCGCTTTGGGGAGAGCTTTCAGCGCGGGAAGTTTCAAGCGCGCCAACGGATCATTCGCCGGGAAACTTGCAAAATGCGCCGGCAAATTTTTTTGCAGGAAGCGCCGGAATGAATATGCCGTAGTAAACGCGCGTTCGCTCGCGCGCAGCGGCAGCAGTCCGTTCGAATCAACCGCTTCGAGCCTGACGGGCAAGTGCCGCGCCGCGCTCAGGACCATTCGAGGAATGAAAAACGCCGGGTAGTCGTCCGTCACCACCGCGCAGGCGCGCCTGGCCAACGCGCCAAGCAATCCCTTGCCGGCCCCCGCCCGGGGCTCAACGTAAGCGTAATACGTGACGCGCGAGCCGGAGAGCGCCCGCATTTTCTCCGCCATGCCGTCCATCACAAAGCGGTGAAACCGTTCACTTGCCCAGGGATAATCGCAGCGCAACGCTTCCAGAACCACAAGCGGCTTCCGCAACTCTCTCGCCCATTCCACCGCGCGGTCCAGGGCAAAATTCCAGTTCGTCCGCCGGAACGCAGTCATCCAGTAAACAACGAACTCTCCTGCACGCTTGCAGGGCGCTTGGTTACATTCTCTGATTCGAATGGAGGGTACCGGAGCCAGAGGCCGCTTCACTTTCCGCAGACGCCTTGCGTAAATGTTCGAAATTCAATCGTGCCGAATCCATCTTCCTCTTAACTGGAATCGCGGCACAAGCGAGACGTTCTGTTAGAAACGCGCCGCGCCTCACTCGCCTCAGCCAGACCCTAGCTTCACCGGCGTGGCCATCTCCCGGGCCGGCGCTGTTGTCTCCCTTTCCGTCATCTTCGCCAGTTCCGAGCAGTTGCGCCCCCGCCCTTTAGCGCGATACAGCGCTTCATCGGCCAATTGAAGTAGAGTTTCCAGTGGCAACCTGTCCGCGGCGGTGCTTACGGCGACGCCCAGACTTGCCGTGACCTTGATCATCCCTTCCTGGCTGTCGATGGGCTCACTCTCGATTCTTTTCCGAATTCTCTCCGCCAGAGCGAGCATAGATGGCCCGTCCGCCGCGGGCACCACCACCAGGAATTCTTCCCCGCCATAGCGTCCCACGGTATCGTAGGCGCGCACGGACGAACTCATTCTTTTGGCCGCCTCCTGCAACACCGTGTCGCCGCAAGGATGCCCGTACGTGTCATTGATTCTTTTAAAGTGGTCGAGATCCAGCATGATGATCCCGAAGAAGCCGCCGATTCGCACCTGGCGCGCGTGTTCCCGTTGAAGCGTTTCCATTATGGCGCCGCGGTTCGCCACTCCCGTCAACGCGTCATGAGCAGCTCTGAAGCGAAGTTCTTCACGTGCGGCGATCAGGCTGTCTTCCAAATCCAGGATTCGCTGGCCGACGCGAACCCGCGCATGCAGCTCCTGCGGGTCAAACGGTTTGGTTAGGTAGTCATCCGCGCCCGATTCCAGACCCTGCAGCAGATCCTTTTTTTGAGTTTTCGCGGTCAGCAAAATAATGTACGTATAAGACTGCGTATTCCGCTCGCGAATCTGCCGGCACACCTGGACGCCTTCCAGCCCCGGCATCATCCAATCCAGCAGCGCCAGCCGCGGTGCGTTTTCTTTTTCCAGAATCGCCAGCGCATCCGTGCCGTTTGTTGCGGTAATCACTTCAAAGTCTCGCTTCGATAAAAAGGCTTCGAGCATGCGGCGAGACAAGGGATCGTCTTCCGCAACCATGATCTGCATGGCTGGTTTCTTCGTTGAATTCACAGGCCCCTCCTGGATTCGTTTGGCCCGCGCGTGGACACAATCTCTCGTATCCGAAATAC
>Ga0070765_100003133_pt1 | contig 10573 bp, 10 predicted proteins | sample HubBroMetageWFT5_FD_71516 | JGI IMG/M metagenome (GOLD analysis project Ga0070765, IMG submission 71516) | Warmed and freeze-thawed soil microbial communities from the Hubbard Brook experimental Forest, New Hampshire - Hubbard Brook CCASE Soil... | ecosystem: Environmental > Terrestrial > Soil... | reverse complement strand
ACTTCAGAACAAATTCACTTTAAGCCGCACGCGGTAGAGGCTCCTTGTACGCTGTTTCTGCTTGGATCCCGATGGCCCAGATAAAACTCAGCAACTCGCGTCCTATTGCCGTCATCACAACTCCCTTGTTCTTGCCTTTGCACTTATACGTCCGAATGGCGACCCGTGTCTATCCAGGGTGGCCTCCCTCGGGATCACAACTCCAAAAACAGCAGGCGGCTTATTTTATTCTGCGGGCGACGACGTCGCCGTTGGGAGCTTCCCACACCACGGCGGTGACTCTTCCGGATGCATCGCGCAGAAAAACATCCTGGCCGCTGACGCCGCGTTGGAAGAATCGTTCATTGGAGTATGGCAGGTCTTCGACAGGATTTGGATCGTCTGAAACACTCTCCATCAGTCGGTTCCCGTCTCTTCTGATGTGCACAATAAAATGGGGACCGACTTCGTAATCGCCGACGTAGTCGTCGTAAACCGCTAGGTCTATCTTTGCAGGAACGCGCGATGTGTTGGGAATCCTTTGTTGGGCGAGAGCTACGAGTATCCATGTGCCCCCCTGTTTCACATAGGTTTCGCTCTTTTGGTAATCGGTAGAAAGGACCTGCGTGTCGAAGATCTCATGCACCAGTACGCGATAACTCGCGATGGCGGTAGAGCCATAGAATTGAACGCGAAATTCAGAGGGCGCCTCGTATTTCGTATTCCGGCCGGGACCATAGTCGGCACGCGCGTCGGCGACAGCGGCCTTTTTGTCCGCAACGGCGCCGTCTTCATCGGTGCGGACGTAGGAAGCTGCGAGGAAGCGTTCGTAGGCGGCGAAATCCCTGCGCTCCATGGCCGCGAAGCGCGCCACGATCAGCGCATGGATTTCGCTTTCCGGGCCTTGCGCAGGAGAGCTGTGAACCAGCTGAGACGCGAGGAGGACAAGGCCCAAAGTCATACACGCCGCCGCTATGGTGAGCTTGGTCATCGGGTGCCTCCGAAGGAGGTCTTCGCTAGGGCAGCTGCAAACACTCTCCGTACTCTGATTTTCGTGAGATGCCCAATTGTCTGCCATGAGTGAAAAACGGTGTCTGCCTCACCGCCATGCATCCCTCCTGGACGGTTGCATCCTTTTCATCGTAGCCAGCCGAATCGTTTTGTTCAAATTAACTTCCTGTTTGGTTGAAATCATTGGCAGGCTCTAGACAGCAATTTAAGAAACTTTACTTAACTCACTGTCTAATAAGTAACTTAGAGATAATCTTTAAATGGAAGTAAGCTTGCTAGAATCTGAGTTTCTGCACCAACGTGAGTACCTCCGCCAGAAGGCTTTGATCTCACGCGCCCGAGCGTTGACAAACATCGACAAGTTGGCTAAGTTCCGAGCACCTTCACCGTGCTGTTTTTGAATAGAAGCGATCACTTTTATTTCAAAGTTCATCAATAAACACTGTTTTAGCTTCGACCAGCACGTCTGTATTACCAAACACGAACAACAATCGAGCACTGAATCGATTGCAAGAGGAGACCGATCACGTGAATCTAACCGGCTTTTTCCCGCGTCCTCCTTACTTCCATGCTTCCAGTTCAACAGCGAGCTACGGAACGCGGCTATATTTGAAGCTTAAGCGCGAAGGCACACTTCTTCAGTCCATCCGTTACTCCGTCAGTGCGGAAGTCGCTAGCATAGCCATCGGCTATTCTCCCAAACCTAAGCCCTAGGCACGATTCTTGACGGCACATTATGGCGTCTCAACACGTCGGCGATATGACTAGTCATTCCGACGTTGCCTACTATCTTGATACCGACGCGACCTTCTCTCGCCAACTCGACGAGTTCACGGAGGCCTGAAAGGCCATCGGAGACATCAAACTCCAGTTCGGAGTCAACCTCCCCGGGTACTATGGTCCTTCCGCTAGAAATTGGAGCTTCCTGCTGTAATTGAATAACCCAAATTGTTTGCCCATCGAATACCCATTCCGCTCTCACACTTCCAACACGATGCCTAAGCGTGGAATGCAGATCTTCAAGCCGAGTCACAAGGCTGGCTTCCAAATGTGAAGGACCGACGCGACCGAGCATGAAATCATCTCCAAATCCGCTTACGCCCTCGATGATTGGTCTTTCATCCCGTCCCGTGAGCAATGCTCCGGACGAACGAGCAGATACCTCATCTTGAATAATTATTGACGACAAACGCTCCCGACCCATAACTCCTTGCACCAACTTGAATGGATCGGTCCAACCTCTAACCGTTGGAAAAAAACCTGGCTCAGGTGTTCTCGGAGAAGTGCGAATCCACCTGACATCAGAACCGGTCGAGCGCCCAAACGTAAACGGAGCAACGTTTCGGCACAATACCGTCATACGAGGAACACTGAGTCCGACAGCGTTTGATAGTAGAAGGCCGAATACCTTGTCTCCGACAAACTCGCTGAATGCGTTAGGCCATTGTGGAATCGTCCGTAAGTCGTGAACCGGGAGTTCTTGTACCTCCCATATAATCGTGTGCTGAAGTGCGAATCCCCTACGAACCGGATGCACACTGAACTCGATTCTCAACTCAGGTTGCTTGGGCAGTGCCAGAGAAAAACCATAGACGGTTTCAAGTAGGTGCTCGCCGATATTTCGATTCACACTCACAATTCTTCCAGTTTCGACGATCCTAGGCGTTCCGCCTGGAGTGAATTCAATTACTTCGCCATGAGCTACCCCAGAAACACCGCCATCATCTACTCCCACAGTTTCGTTAACAATGACGTACAGCCCTGAGATCGTCAGACGCAAGATTTCATGTTCTGCGGTTTCGGGAGATTGGACGCCATAGATAAACTCATGACCCTGTGGGTCATCAGGTTTGAAACTACGGATGTTGACGCTGTGTTCAGGTGAGCGCTCAACAAGCGTATTCAAAGCTTCGCGAACTCCGGAGAAGTGATAATTGGGTTCAAACCCTCTGATTCGAGAAAATCGTTGCCGCATGTCGGGCGCAAAACTTACGAACTGGGCCACATTTCCTAGCGCCGCGAGTTCGTTAAGGCGTGCATCTTTGAAATGCGGCAGAGTTTCATGGCTGGGCGCTAGTGGATTCATGGGCCGCGAACTACTTCACAGACTAACATAGCTGATAGTCTCCTGCGATTCGCAGGTGTGTGTGCACGATGAGTACGCTTAGCTACGACGAATTCGACTTCGAGAGACGCGGTAGGCACGACTCGGCCGCGAAGGATCTCCGAAGTGCACCTCGCTATTGAACCGGGAGAAAAAGTGCCGCCTTTCTCTGCTTTGGATCATTGGCGCTAACCAAGACCTCGCGAACATTCCCAAAATCTCGGCAGTTGGGCAGCAAATTCACGGGTTCCATCATAATTGCGAGAACAGAGAGAAATACCAAGACTGGCCGGCAGAGAGGTTGGATTCGAACTTGCAGTGGCCTTTCGAGATGAACGGTAATGAGCAAGTTGACCGAGGCGTGACTTAAACTTTCCGGAGACCAACACTCGGTACGATTTCTCATTGTTTCATTCGGTGGATTTCGCTGTGGCAGTTTGTGCAAAGCGTAATAAGATTCTCGTGATTATCTCCACCAAGTCGACTGCGGAAGCAAATGTGGTGAATTTCAAGATGTTGCCGAGCGCCGCAATGCTGGCACCGCCAGCCGTCGCGTTCAAGCACCTCTGCACGAAGATGTCGATAAGCAACGGGAGTGAGCCGCTGTCGCCGCAGGTGAAGGGCTTTCATTCTGAGCTTTTGATCTTTTGGAGAAATTCTATCTTTTGCGGATCAGCGAGTAGCGAATAGAGTCGTCCCAACGCGGAGAGCCAGGCCGCGGGGTTAGCGCTTTCCAATTGTGCTCCGGCTACGAAATCGGCAGCAATCATTTCGAGGCAATAGCCACGCGATCGCGACGAACCCAGCATCAGTGCCGCCGTTTCGAGTGCCTGTTCGATTACAGCCAGCTGGCTCTTGTACAGTTTGAAATAAATAATCTCCCATGGTTCGGTTTCCTGCCCGTTCAAATGTTTCTGAACTTCCCGCTTGAACTTTTCTTTTGGTAACTCTGAGGCTTTGTGCAACCAGGTTGCACAATCAAACTGTTCGCCGTCACGGCGCGCGACCTTTACCATTTCAGTTGCTTTCGACCAACCCACTTGCCGCAACTCCCGGTGGATTTTGCGAGGAAGCTGTTCGTGAATGGCCATGAGGTAATACGCTTTGCGCCGAGATTCGGGAAAGCGCTTTGTGAGAAAGGCATCAAACGAGCCAAGATTTTCAATCTTCCAATATTGGCCGGCGCGTACCTCACAGAGGTAGCGGCCGAGTTCGACGAAGCGCGAATCCTTTTCCTGCTCTACCTTACATTCCCACGACAAAATCTCGTCAATCTTCCCGAGAACGGCTAAAGCTCGTGGCCGATTAAGGTCCGGGGACATAAGCGGTCGTCCGTTAATCAAACCCGTCAAGCCAATCAAGGTCGCTCGCTCCTGGCCGTCGAATCAAATTCACATCGACCATCTTCCGATCATTCACGCACAGGCCTAGATGGGAACAACTCGTGCAGCTGTTCTGGGGAAATCGAATCCCGCTGTGAGCGAAGAACTGAGCTGTTTCCACTTGAGCGATTGTTGTCTCGACTAGCCGGCCAAACTCGCGGCGTTGATCTCCCGCGATGGACGCCCGCAGGTATTGAATCTCGGGCAGATGCTTTCGCACGAAGACGACCAGTGCCACATCAGAAATGCCGCTAATCCAGGAATAGCAAATCAGTTGCGGGTCCAGCGCCAGTAAGCCTTCCGGTTCCTCGGGATAACGGCTGGTGGTCGTCTTCCAATCGATCAAACACTCTTTGCCATCAAGCACACCAAGAGCGTCAACGTAAGAAATAAACTCGTTATTTCCAGGAAGAGCTCGAAGCATCTTTACCTGAAGATTCTCCTTCGGACGGCGAACATGAACGCGATCATCCTGAGCAAATTTCTGGAGCAAATGAACGCCCTGATGCAGCAATCGGTCCCAGCAATCGCCTTTCTTGTATTCAAACGGAGTATCGCGGAAGGCGCTCCATTCCTTGAATAGCACTTCAGTTGGATCCTCCCGACGAAAGTAAGCACCCAGCGCGGTCTCAAAACAGCGACCAAAAACCATTGCCGCACGTGTATCTTTTTCCCGCCAGCCATCCAAATAGCGGTAACGATAGCTACGAGGGCAACGCAGATATTGGCTAATCTGCGTGTAGCTGTAGATCATCGGAACCTCCTGCCACCACGCCTTCGCGAGCGTCCTGGGAAATGAATTCCCATTCTGATGAGGGCGCAAATCCGGCGAGATCTGAATAAATGCGACCGGCAAAGGCCTTCTTAATTGTGCGTAAAACTCCGGAGAGACCGAGTAGAGCCTTCTCATCTACCTCATCGCGTCCAAGCAAATCGCGGTCGTAGCCAAAATCACGAAGGAACCAGTTCAGACGCCATAGGGCTTTTGTGGTGGCATAGAGGCGACCGGAGATTTTGCGGGGAGCAAGATCCTGAGGTTCAAGAATAACGAAACTGAGAACGAAGAACGGTTTTTGCGGATGCCAGCGGTAGTAAGCGCGATCGACTCGCACGAGAAAAATACCCTGCAACACTTCATCCCCGCGTGGTCCTTCTGAATGCAAACCAGGCAAATGGCGTTTCATGGTTTAACCTCTACGGTTTGTGCATAGGAATTGAGTTTGCAAAGCAAGCTTTCGCGATCTTTTTTTGCAGCTGATCCGAGTTCGGAGATGAAAGACTCGACGAGGTCCCGACTGGCTTCCTTGAGGGTTGCGGTACCGCAGAAGTCGGCGGCGTAGGCCTTCACGAGATTGGAATCAAGGTTGTGCTGGCGGATTAAGAGGCAAAGTTGGTCGCGCAATCGGGGCTGGCCGTTGCCTGATCCGTTCGAACTGTGATGTCCGTTTGAGTGTGAAGAAGCCGAGAAGGATTGGGATGGGCCGGAAAATGAAGCCAACTCTTCAACCGAGCAAAGACCAATTCCGTAGGCCTTGCGGAGAGCGCGATTAACCGCTCTCGTTTCGGCCACCCGCATCTCAGCGCCTCGGACTAGTGGAGATGTATTGGACGGATCGGCATCCCCGTAACCGACAAATGCCCTAAAGTCACGGCCTTTATATACGGTGGCCTTAAACACCCATCGATTGGAATGTGAATCGCACTGTCGCTCTTGCAAGACCGAACGAATTCCCCGGCAGTGCCGACGAAGAGCTATTTGAATGAGGCCTGCATGAGTGATGTACCATTTATCCTCAATGCATAAAATCTCGCCACGGGAAACTGAAAGATGAAAAGATTTTGTAAGATCGCGGAGCGAGGAATGGTTCGATCGCGACAATCCCGGATAAAGTTTCTTGACTAGTCGTAAGTTCTGACGTACTAGACTCAGCTTGGATATTTTTTGCATGAGAGCACCTCCATTTGTGGCGTCACTATGACGTCATTATGGCGCCATAAGAAATCATTGTCAAGAGGCGGTTTGCGATCCCATGAGCGAACAGAGAGTCCGGTTGCCGTTGCGCATACCAGTAAAGCTTAAAGTCAAACTGGCTGAACTTGCTGAGCAGGAGCACCGTTCACTCAACAAACAAATAGAATTCATGCTTGAGGAGTCTATTGGGGAGGTAAACAAGGATAAAGCTCGTGAATCAGTGCGCACCAGTGCCGAACACAAGCGAAAGTAAGCAGTTACTTAGAAATATCACACTTCGGCCACTCGGTCTCGCGTCTAAGTCGGGATTTGAACGCATCGCAATGCCAGAGTTTCTCCGAGTCTAACAGCCTGTTCTTAGGCTATTCAGGACGGGTATACGAGTCGGCGCCCGACGTGATCTAGCTAAGCATGGAAATAGGTCTTCAAGAAGGCTCACTAAAAACGTCTTGATGCGCCTGCAAGCGCGGATGCGCGTGTCCTTTGACACAACCTCTACCGTGATTGGCCGGATTGCCGTCGGCGAGCTGATCTTCTCGACGAAAGCCTTGAAAGTTCCAGAAATTTCGAGGCGGCCGTGAGTGGCCAACCATGCCAGCTCTCACAGTGTGATCGCATAGATCGCGATTCCAGTTCAGTGGCTACCTCTGCGCATTGCATCGTTAGCTTTTTTCGATAGTCTGGCTGGCTCGCTCGCGGGGCCAAGTCAAAACATGCGTATCCAGGAGAATGGTTCCGCGTTACCTCCACTCCTCACAGGCCCTGTTGAAGCGGATCCAAACGGCGACTTGAATGGGCACAAAGGGACTTGACAACTTCTAGGCAAGTGCTATCCTGGGAGTCGTAATATTGTTTCGTAGTTCAGCACGCGGAGCGGTCGGCAGAGGCGCCGACAGCCCGCGTTTTTTTTTGCACCGCCGTAATATCGGCTGGCCTCACGGGAGCCTGGCAGGTCATGATCGGTCCTAAGTTCACGAAGCGGTACGAGTGCGGCGATGACGATTATTTCGACACCGTACGAGAAGATTCGGCCGCAGTACGGGGTTCTTTCTGGGTGGAACAATTGCCCGGTTACTCCGAGACCCGGGTATATGCGTTTGGTCCGTCTTTAACTGGTTGGGTGATCGGCTTGCGGCTCGGTAGTAACCGCCGGTCAGGCACTGTCATTTCGCGGTGGAATTTCGTGCCGGCTTGGTCATCCCATCTAATTTCCTGGGACTACGAAGCCGCGGATGTTATCTCGAAACTAGACCTGGGTAACTATAGAGATGTCCTTGACAACAAGCTTCGGCAGATTCTCGAGCGCCGTTGGCTGTTGCGGCGAGGCTATCCTATTGAAGGCTTGCTGTCTGGGTTTTCCAATCAGGCGGTTCCGAAGTCCGGCGAAGCTTTTACATCGGGTAGGCTGAAGTTGACCGACGATGACGGCCACATCGTTTCGGTGGGCGTTGACCTGCGCGTCTATCGAACCGATCGCAACCGTTCTAGCCAAAACGTTCAACCACGCTGGACTATTGTGGACAAAGGGAAATAGACCCGTCGCCATTGCGATTCAAGGAGTTAGCTAATGGGCCCAGTGAGACCTAATGCCAAACGAGCATCCACGAGATTGGTAGCGGAGAAGCATGCCCGACCTCTTCCTGCGATTCATCCCGGTCCGATTTCGACACGCCGCCACGATCTTCGCTCCCCGGAAAACTGTCTCCCAGAAGTGCAGGTTGATTTTGCCGAGCTCGAGAATGGATCGCTTGTGGAAATTGTCGAGTCTCCAATGGATCCGAATCAAACTTTGCTCGCAATCTCTCGCCGGGGTCGGATCCGCCTAGCCGAAAAGGTGAAAGATCGCGAAAGAATCCTGGTGCCAATTCCCCGGGATACCCTTGGACTCTCAGATGTAATGCTTCCTCGTGGAGTCATGGCATACAAGTCCGTCACCCAATTGATGAATTCGCTCAATTTATTCATCCGACGTGTCATCGATGTTCCCGATGATTACGCTGCATTGCTTTCCGCGTTCATCCTCTACACTTGGGTTGCAGACCGCTTGCCTACGGCCGTTTACCTGTCGATCGTCGGACTCCCACAATCCGGGAAGAGCACACTTCTGGAGCTTTTGAGCTTGGTTTGCCGACGAGCATTGCTTGCGAGTGATATTACCCAAGCGGCAGCCTATCAGGCGTGCATCAAGTTCAGTCCGGTCCTCCTCATCGATGAGATCGACTGGCATTCTTCGGGAACCATGAGGAACTTTCGGCAGCTGTTACGGGCCGGGACCGGTCATTCCTCGCGCGCCCTGCGCTTCAAACAAGAAAGCAGTACTTCCTTCGGCCCCAAGGCCTTCGGGTCGCTTGAGGCTTCCTCGGACTCAGCGTTAAACAGCCGCTGCATTCAGCTCGCTATGGCGGAAACCAACAACTGCGAACTCCTAAAACCGAGCGATCCTTCCATACTAGAATTGGCCGATAATCTCCGGCAACGCTTACTACGATTCCGTTTTAATTCCTACAATTCTATCCGCCCCGCACAGGTCCAAGATGCTGAACAGCTTCGGCCAAGATCGCGAGATCTTCTCGCTAGCTTGGCAGCGCCGCTGATTCGGAGCCAGTTGTACACTCGGTTTCTGTTCGAGTTCATAAAAACGAAACACGACCCAGTCACGCGGGACACTCTTGACGCTGGACGCGAGGCACTGAACGCTTCTGTTTGGTCGGTCGTTCACCGCGCACGGGAGATCACCGCTGTTCGAGTTGGTGGTGAATCTGGCCTCAGCAAGACTACAAACATTCTCTTGGCGGAGGAAGGCAAAAGCCTCATTACGGACAAAGCAGTTGGGAGAATGCTCGTGTCCTTGGGCTACCGTAGCACGAAGCGGACGAATGCCGGTTGGTGGCTGTTGATCGATTCCGCCACCGTAGCGAGGTGTCACGAATTGTATCACATATACAGAAACAAGTACGTGCAAATATCGGAATTCGCCCGGCATTCCGATACGTGCTCGCTTTGCCAGGCTCTATTGAGTTCGACGAAATCTTAACCCACCAGTACTTCGAGGACTACCGTTAAAACCGCGGTGAACGTAGTGAACGTGGTGAACGTTGAATAACGCGCTACAAGGCGTGTCACGTACTCGGCACTACCCAAAGAAAAGCACCCCGATTGGCGCACGCCCTTCGCGTCTGGGGAAATATCACGAGCCGCAACAGGACAAAGTGATAGCAATAATGATACTGGCAGGCGGTGGATGCAGTCCGGTGCGAACTTTTTTCTCCGGGCCAAATTCCCTTCTAACAGGAAAAATACAGGGAATTTCAGGTGTTCCGTGGAAGCCATTCGGCGATAGCTCTTCACTTCAGAGTGTTTTAACGAAAGCGCCACGAATGTATTGTAAGCCAGCTCCAAACTACACCGAGAGAGTTTGCATCACAACCGGTCAGTAGCAGCGGCGGAAGATGCCACTCTTGCGTTCTACAAAATCGACCGAATTATTCCGCCGTCAACGCGGAGGGCTGCCCCTGTAATACCGGAGGATCGTTCGGAAGAAAGAAAAACCACTAAATCCGCAATCTCATCGGGCCGAAGAAACCGGCGTATAACAGAAGACATTCCTGGTCCCGCGATGAACTCCTTCTCAAAATCCCGGAACGTCTTGCCGGACTTTAAAATTCCGTGCGAGATGAGTGCCTCTTCGCTTGGGCTGGGGCCAGGAACAAATGCATTCACCGTTACGGCTGTTCCCGCGGCAATCTCCGCTAGACTGCGCGCCAGCCCGAGTACAGCCGACTTACAGGTGAGCCATGCAGTCATTTTCTGGGCAACTGAGCTGCTCCCAGGCGTAAAGCTGCACACGGTCCCGGCGCTGAGCAATATGCGACCCCAGCCTCGCTCGATCATCTTAGCCAAGTAGTAGCGAGCCAGGCGAACCGCGCCCAATATATAGGTATCAGAGTACCGCTGCCACTCTTCATCCGTGATCTCAAAGAACGGAAGCGATTGGATGGGTCCGGCGTTGTTGATCAGGATATCGGCATGCGGAACGGCCTCGATAAAACGCCTCACGGCCCCAGCGTCGGTGAGGTCCGCCACTTGTCCGCAGAGTTCAACACCGGGAACTTCTTCAGCAAGACG
>Ga0070765_100003131_pt1 | contig 10576 bp, 10 predicted proteins | sample HubBroMetageWFT5_FD_71516 | JGI IMG/M metagenome (GOLD analysis project Ga0070765, IMG submission 71516) | Warmed and freeze-thawed soil microbial communities from the Hubbard Brook experimental Forest, New Hampshire - Hubbard Brook CCASE Soil... | ecosystem: Environmental > Terrestrial > Soil... | reverse complement strand
AGCTCGACACGGCACTCGACTATGGCCTGCGCGCGGTGGCGGCCGGGCGCGCGTCCGCGGACGAGCGGGCCCTCGCGGCGGGACTCGACGGCCTGAAGATCGCCTACCTCAACCTCGGCGACGCGCAGGCCTTTGCCGCCGTGCTAGCCGAGCTCGATCCGCTGCTGCGCCGCTTGGGCGACCTGTTCCGGCTGCAGTGGGCGGAGTTCGAGACCTCGTTCTTGTTCATCGCCGCGGCCGACTGGGACAAGGCAGAAGCCGCGATGCAGGCCGGCATCGAGATCAACCGCCGCGGCGGCTACCCGCAGTTCGCCGCGTGGTACGTCGCCCACCTCGGCTGGCTGGCCCGGCTGCGCGGCCGTGACGAAGAGGCAGTTCGCCTCGGCCGGCAGGCCCTGACCATGACCGACCAGTACGAGCACAGCTGGTGGGAGGCTGCGGCATGTGCCATGCTCGGCACCACCCTGCTGCTGAACGGTGACCGGGCTGGCGCAATCGAGTTGTTCGAACGCGGCCTGCCTGTCGCCGAGCAGGTGGCCTGGGAGGCCCATCGCCTTCGCTGCCTCGCACCGCTGGCCGCCGCCACAGGTTCAGCGGGCGTCCTGGCCGAGGCGGATCGGCTGCTAAGGCAGGCCAGCATCCCCGTCGGCGGGGTGTGGTTGCTCGGTGAGGAGGTCTACCTGTTCCTGGCCCGGGCCTGGCTGGCGCAAGGCGACCCCGAGCGCGCCCGCGCGATCCTGGCGCCGCTGCTGACCGTGGCCGAACGGGTGCCGTGGACGCCGACGCTCGCCGCGACGCTGGCCGTGGACGGGCACGCTCTCGTTCGGCTGGGCCAGGACCAGCGGGCCAGAGCCCAGCTGCAGCGGGCCGAGAACCTGGCCCGTGAGCACGGGCTCCCGCATGTCCTCGAGGAGGCACGGTCTTCGGGACAGGCCCTCACATGAGCTCGGCCAGGAGCGTGGCGGCGCGTTCCGCGCCGCTGGTCTCGACAGGCCGGTAGCTGACCGGGCGCACGATCTCCTCGGCGATCGCCGAGGCCAGCGCCTCGGGCCCGGTCTGCTCGTAGTCCACGCACCGGCCCGCGCCGTACTGGGCTAGCCGGTGCCGGACGTGGAAGTTCTGCTCGAAGTGATGGCGCAGCGGCACGTAGATGAAGGGCCGCTGGCTCGCCGTGAGTTCCATCGTGGTGGTCAGGCCGCCCTGCACGACCGCGAGGTCGCAGGCCGCCAAGTGCCGGTAGAGGTCGTGCACGTACCCGTGTACCTCCAGTCCGTCATGGGACGGGAGAGAGCCCGGGTCGATCCGCGGCCCGGCCACCATGATCATCCGCAGCTCGGGCACCAGCCGCCTGGCGGCCGGGAAAGCCGCCGCCACCCGGCGGAGCAGGTCGGTGCCTACGCCCGACCCGCCGACGGTGACGACGCAGACCTTCTCGTCGGCCCGGTAGCCGAGATCCGCGCGGATGGTGTCGCGGTCGGTGGGCGAGATCCCGGTGATATAGCCCGAGAACTGGTAGTTCCGCTCCACCCAGTCGCGGATCAGCGGCAGCCCGTCCCCGAAGGCGTCCGGCACCACGTCGGCGGCGTTGCCTACGAACACCGACCGGTCGCGCAGGCTCGGAAAGCGTGCGATCTGCTCGATCATCTCCGCGTTGTAGTCAGCCGTAAGGGCTTGCTCCCCAGCGCCGCCGTCCGGCATGGGCAGCCAGCCCACGAAATCGGTCATCCAGGCGTAGGGCGCCCGCTTGAGCTCAGGGTTCTCGTGCAGGAAGTAGTCGACGTCCCACGCCTCGTCGCCGATCCACAGGTCATACGGCTCGTTCCGGACCAGGTCGTCGAACACCATGAAGTTGTTGATCAAGATCTCGTCCATGTTCCGGAGGGCCTGGAACGCGTGCAGGTCGTGCTCGGCAGCCTCGCTTTCGATGTGACCCGACTCGCTGGCCAGGAACGCCGACGCGGGGTGGATCATCTCGCCGCGCCGTTTCAGCAGCTCGGTCACTGGATGCTGGGCCAGCCAGTGCACCTCTAGCCCGGGCCTGAGCCTGCGCAGCTCGTCAGCGATCGCCAGGTCGCGCCGGGCGTGGCCGAGCCCGATGGGCGAGGAGACGTAGAGCACCCGCTTGGGCCGGTTCAGCGGCCTGATCCAGGAGCGGCTGCCCGCCTGGGCTGGTCGGAAGCGGCTGGCGAACTCGTGGATCGCATGGTTGACGATGACAGGCTCCCTGGCCTGAGGCACGTGCCCGGCGCCCTCCAGGGCCAGCAACTGGCCACCGGTGATCTCGGCGACCCGCTCGCCGCGCGCGAACGGCTGGCAGCGGTCCCCCTGTCCGTGGATGACCAGGACCGGGCAGCTCACCTGGCGCAGCAGCGCCTCGGTCTCCTCCCGGGTCGAGGACGCCTTCGGTCCGTTGTCGTGCAGCAGCATTGTCTCCGGGCCGATCTCCATTGCCCAGCCGACGCAGTCATCGCGCTGCTTGGTCGAGTGCGGTTCGCACAACAGCTCGCCGAAGAAGAACTCGGCGTAACCCCGCCAGTCACGCAGCCAGTAATGCCGGTTGCATTTCGCCCAGCCCTCCTCCGTGTCGAGCACGGCGTCGAAGTCGAATTCGACGCGGGCCGGAAGCGGCGGGGTGAGGAACGGCGCCCATGGGGAGATGGCCACGACACCGAGCACCCGGTCGGGGTGCTGGCCTGCGGTCAGCAGCGCCCGCCAGCTGCTCGTGCACAACCCGACCAGGACCGCCCGGTCGACGCCCGTCGCGTCCATGACCGCGATCGTGTCGGCGACCCACTCGCTATCGGCATAGGCGGCAGCTGACTGAGGCCGGTCCGAGCGGCCGTTCCCCCGCGGGTCGATGGTGACCACCTTGAAGGATCGGGCCAGGTACGGCACCTGCGCCTTCCAGCAGCGGGAGTGAACGATCCCGTCGATCGGGGGGAACACCAGCGCCTGGTCACCCTGCCCGAAGACCTCGTAGCCGACCTTGACTCCGTCGCGCTCGACGAAGCCCTCGACGTCGGGATACCTCGCTCGCATGGCCGCCTCCCCTGCTGGATCGCTGTTCCCACGGTTCTATCTGTTCCCGTTGCAGCCGCGTTGCAACGCCAGTGCAACGATCCGGCGCAGCCTGGGCCCAGGCAAGCGAAACCCGTCAAGGGGAGGCAGATCATGGCCATCAAGGAAGACAAGCTGAACGAGTTCCTGGGCCGGTTCATCACCGATCTCGGCGCCACGGCGGCGGCCGGCAACGTGGTGATCGGGCACCAGCTCGGCCTGTACCGGGCGCTGGCGACCGCGCCGACCACCGCCGAGGGCCTGGCGGCGCGTACCCGCACCAATCCGCGTTACGTCGTCGAATGGCTGAGGGGGCAGGCGGCGGGCGGGTACGTCGAGTACGACGGGGATTCCGATCTGTACTCGATGACGGAGGAGCAGGCCTTTGCCATGACCAATCCGGATGGCCCCCTCTACGCCCCGGGCGCGTTCGTGCTGGCGCTCGGCACGCTGCGGTCCGTGCCGCGGATCACCGAGGCCTTCCGCACCGGTACCGGCATGGGCTGGCACGAGCACGACGAGGACGTCTTCGTCGGGTGCGAGCAGTTCTTCCGCCCCGGCTACATCGCCAACCTGATCCCGTCCTGGATCCCGGCGCTGGACGGCGTGGAAGAGAGGCTGTGCGCGGGCGCCAAGGTGGCCGACATCGGGTGCGGGCTCGGCGCCTCGACCATCCTCCTCGCCCAGGAGTACCCGAACTCGGAAGTCACCGGCTCGGACTACCACGACCAGTCGATCGAGCTGGCCCGCAAGCGGGCGGGAGACGCGGGAGTCGCCGACCGGGTGAACTTCGAAGTCGCCACGGCCTCCTCCTTCTCCGGGTCAGGCTACGATCTGGCGACCACGTTCGACTGCCTGCACGACATGGGCGACCCGCTCGCGGCCGCGCGGCACATCCGGCAGGCCCTGAAGCCGAACGGCACCTGGCTCGTGGTCGAGCCGTTCGCGGGCGATGACACCGCGAGCAATCTGAACCCGGTCGGGCGCGTCTACTACAGCTTCTCCACGATGCTCTGCGTGCCGAACGCGATGTCGCAGCCCGGCGGCTATTCCCTCGGCGCCCAGGCCGGCGAGGCCGCCATCAGGCAGATCGCGACCGAAGCCGGCTTCACCAGGTTCCGGCGCGCCTCCCAGACGCCGTTCAACCTGGTCTACGAGGTACGCCCGTAGGCAATCGCCGTTTCGAGCCGGGGCTCTCGGCCATAATCCAGCTATGCGAGTGCCCGCCAGAGCCCGGTCCACGCTAGCCAGGCGCCCGTGACCCGTCTCGCCGAGCAGTCCGCGCGGCTCCACGCCGCCCGCTACCCTGCGCGGTTCTCTTACCGCAGTGTGTACAGCGACATGGACGCGAACCGCCATCTCAACAACGGCACCTTCGGCCGCCTCTTCGAGGAGGGCCGCGCCGACCTCCATCACCGGGTCTTCGCCGGGCTGGCCGCGCTCGCGACCACCGGCGGGCCGACCGTGCTGCTGGCCACCATCACCATGGAGTTCCTGCGCGAGGGGCGGTACCCGGGGTCGATGGAGATAGCCACGGCTGTGACGCGCGTCGGCCATTCTTCCTTCGGGCTGGCCCAGGCTGCCTTCCAGGAGGGAACGTGCGTCGCGCTGGCCGACTGCGTGATGGTCAAGGCGGCCCGCGATCCTGGCGTCGGCCCGGTCCCGCTCACCCAGACCGAGCGCGAGGCCCTGGCCAAGCTGGCCTTCACCGCCAACCACCGGCCCGGATGAAAGGAGTCCCCGATGAGCGCGTCAGGCTCGGGAGTCGCCGCCGCGAACGGCATCCAGATCGCGTACGAGACGTTCGGTGACCGCGGGAGCCGCCCGCTGCTGATGGTGATGGGGCTCGGCGCGCCCATGCTGACCTGGCACCCGGACTTGTGCGACCTGCTCGCCGGACGCGGGTTCTTCGTGATCCGGTACGACAACCGCGACGTCGGGCGTTCCACCCACCTGCGTGACGCGCCGCAGCCCGACATGAGAGCCGCCCTCACGCGCGGTGACGTCTCGTCCGCCGCCTACACCCTCGACGATATGGCCGAGGACGGATTCGGCCTGCTCGACGCGCTGGGCCTGACCGCCGCGCACGTCCTCGGAGCATCGCTGGGCGGGATGATCGCGCAGACGATGGCGGCGCGTCATCCCGAGCGGGTGCTCAGCCTCACCTCGATCATGTCGACTCCGTCGCCCGCGCTGACCAACACCACGCCGGAGGCCGGGGCGGTGCTCATACGGCCGCCCGCGACCAGCCGGGACGCCGCGATCGCGCAGGCGGTCGAGGTCGCCCGCATCATCGGCTCGCCCGGGTATCCGCCGGATGACGCATGGCGCGCCGAGCTCGCGGGGCTGATCTGGGATCAGGGCATCGACCCGCCGGGCGTGATGCGGCAGTGGATGGCGATCCAGGCCTCGGGCGACCGGACCGAGGCCGTGCGCGGCATCCGGGTCCCGACGCTGGTCGTCCACGGTGACAGCGACCCGCTCATCAACGTCGCGGCGGGCAGGCGCACTGCCGAGCTGATTAAGGACGCCGAGTTGATGGTGGTGCCCGGGATGGGTCACGACCTGCCCCGGCCCGTGTGGCCCGCCCTGGCGGACGCCGTCTGCGCCCTGGCCGCGAAAGCCGACTAAGCGTGCTGCGACCGGACGATGACGCGGTCAGCGACGCGGCTCAGCGGCTGCTCGCCGCCGAGCGCGCTCGTGAGCCGATCCGCCAGCTATCCCTGCAGTACCCGGACATGACGGTCGAGGACGCCTACCGCGTGCAGCGCGCGCTGGTGGCGCTCAAGATCGCCGAGGGCCGCACGGTCAAGGCCCGCAAGGTCGGCCTCACCTCGCGCGCGATGCAGCTGGCGACCTCGATCAGCGAGCCGGATTACGGCGTGATCTTCGACGACATGTTCTTCGACGACGGCGGGACCGTGCCCGCCGACCGGTTCATCCGCCCGCGCGTGGAGGTCGAGCTCGCGTTCGTCCTCGGCCAGCCGCTGAAAGGACCCGGGGTGACCGCGCTCGACGTCCTCGACGCCACCCGCTGGGTCACGCCCGCGCTGGAGATCCTGGACGCGCGGGTGCAGATGAGCGATCCGCAGACCGGCCACCTGCGCACCATCGTGGACACGATCTCGGACAACGCGGCCGACGCCGGGATCGTCACCGGCGGGCGGGCCGTCCGTCCCGACGCCTGCGACCTGCGCCGGGTCGCCGCCCTGCTGTACGTCAACGAGGCGATCGAGGAGACCGGCGTGGCAGCGGGCGTGCTCGGCCATCCCGCCAATGGCGTCGCCTGGCTGGCGAACAGGCTCGCACCGTACGGCGAGTTCCTGCCCGCCGGGCAGGTGATCCTCTCCGGGTCGTTCACCCGGGCGGTCTTCGTCCAGGCCGGAGACGTGGTGCACGCGGACTTCGGCGACCTCGGGGCGGTGACGTGCCGGTTCCGCTGAGCGCGCAGGAGCTCCCGCTCACCGGCATCACAGTGGTCTCGGCCGAGCAGGCGGTCGCCGCGCCGTTCGCCACCCGCCAGCTCGCCGACCTGGGCGCCCGGGTGATCAAGGTCGAGCGCCCGGGCACGGGCGACTTCGCCAGGGGCTACGACACCACCGTCAAGGGCCTGGCCAGCTACTTCGTCTGGCTCAACCGCGGCAAGGAGTCGCTGACCCTGGATCTGGCCAGTGCCGAGGGACGGGCCATCGTGACCCGGCTAATCGATCGCGCGGACGTGTTCGTGCAGAACCTGGCCCCGGGCTCGGCCGCCCGGATGGGCCTGTCGGCCCCGGCCTTGCGGGCTCGCGACCAGCGGCTCATCGTGTGTGACATCTCCGGGTACGCGCCGGACGGGCCGCTGGGCGGTCGCCGGGCCTACGACCTGCTGATCCAGTGCGAGACCGGGCTGGTGTCCGTGACCGGCGGCCCGGATGCCCCGGCCAAGGCGGGCATCTCGGTCGCCGACATCGCCGGCGGCATGTACGCGTTCAGCTCGGTCCTGGCCGCCCTGTACGCGCGAGAGCGCACCGGCGTCGGCGCCGCGCTGCAGGTGTCACTGTTCGAGGCGCTGACCGAGTGGATGTCCCAGCCCATGTACTACGCCATGTACACCGGTACTCCCCCGGCCCGGACCGGCACCAGCCACGCGACCATCGCGCCGTACGGGGCCTTCGGCACCGGCGGGGGCGGCTCGATCTACCTGGCGGTGCAGAACGACCGCGAATGGCACCGTCTCTGCGAGCAGGCACTCGACCGGCCGGATCTAGCCGGCGATCCCCGGTTCGCGACCAACCCGGCCCGCGTGGCCGCGCGGGCCGAACTGCAGCGCGAGATCGAGGCGGCGCTGAGCGCGCACCCGCCCGAGGAGGTGCTGGCGCGCCTGGATGCCGCGCAGATCGCGAACGCCCGGCTCAACACGGTCGGCGACCTCCTGGCCCACCCGCAGCTCGCGCATTCCTGGGCCGAGGTGGACTCGCCCGCGGGTCCGGTCCGCGCCCTGCCCTCTCCGGTCAGCGCGGGCGGCGCGGCACCCGCCCTGGGCCCGATCCCGGCGGCCGGCCAGCATACCGCCGCCATCCTGGCCGAGCTCGGATTCACCGACCCCGAGATCGCCGCGCTTCGCGACGCCGGGGCGGTCTGACCAGCGGTACGCGTCGCGGGCGATGCTCGCATGCCTACCCTTGGGTAGGCTGCTCCAGCCCTTCGGCGGATCCGTTCTCACCATCTAGTGAATCGCCGCTAATCAGGCCGGCAAAGGCGATCGTGTGCGCTTGTGTTTCTATTTCCTGCGCATCCGGTAGATGCGCCCCGGCCGCAAGGATGCCGAGGTCTTCTAGCCGGCGCATCTGCGGAAGCACACTGTTTTCGAGGGACCCGACCATGGCGTTGTACGTCTTGACCGCCGTGTTCAGGGAGCGACCCGTCTTGTGCAAATGCTGCATCAAGATCCCGAAACGCCGGTGGAGTTCGGCTGCGGTATCTCCTATCTGCTGGGCATGGCCGACGCGGGCATCTTGCTGCCAGCCGAACGCGACTCCCCACAATATGGCGACGAGCGTCATCGGCGTGGCAATGAGGATTCGCTGCCGGATCGCGTCGTAGAACAGCTCGGGACGCTCTTTGCACGCCGCTGACAGAAGGTCATCTGCTGGCACGAAGCACACCGTGAAATTGATGGCGCCCTTAATCTTGGACGGGTAGTCTCGCTTGGCCAGCGCGCTGACGTGCCCGGCGACGGCTCGGGCGTGGGCGGTGAGGGCTCGGCGCCGCTCCTGTTCAGCCTCCGCGGCGGCCGCACGCTGGAAGTCATCGAGCGGGAACTTGGCATCAATGACAAGCTTGCCCCGGCCCGGCAGAGTAACCACCACGTCCGGACGGCTGCCGTCAACGGCTACCTGCAGTTCAAAGTCCCGGTGCCGATCCATTCCAGTCGCCTCAAGGAGGTTCTCCAGTACCAATTCGCCCGCCCTGCCACGCTGGCCGGCATTGGCGAAAATCCCCCCGATGCGTTGCACCTGCACCAGCGCTTCATCAAGCCTGGCCTTGATCTCACCTTGCGACTGCATGACCGCAGGATTTCCCTGGCCCTGGCCGCGAGTGACCAGCCATACGACGAACGCGCCGGCAAGAACTCCGACCACGAGCGCGATGATTACCGACGACATGGCACGCTCACTTTCTACCGCGCCGCCGCCTATCGCAGGCCGGCTCTTCGGCTATATTAACGACGAGCACTGACATTTTCGGCTGTCGTGAGGACTTGGGGCGTCGCGGACCCGCTCAACCTGAGGGGCCGCCCCGGCGTTAGGTGTGTAGGAGGGCATGGCGGGCGCGGGAGGCGAGCGTGTCGTTCGAGGAGTTCGTCCAGGGCTCTTCGCCACGCTTGTTCCGGACCGCGCTGCTGCTGACCGGGAACGACCGGGCGGCGGCCGAGGATCTGCTCCAGGCCGCGCTGGAACGGGCCTATCGGCACTGGGCCCGGATCTGCCGGTCGGAGGAGCCCGAACGATACGTCAGGCGGATCCTGGCGAACGCGTCCCATGACCGATGGCGCCAGGCCGCGCGCCGCCGAGAACGCTCGATGCACGCTGGTGACGCCGTGGCCGTGACCGATGATCACGCGGGAGCCGTGGCGGACCGTGACCTCCTCATGCGCGCCCTGGCCGGGTTGCCGAAGCGGCAGCGCACCGTGCTCGTGCTCCGTTACTACAGCGACCTGCCGGAGCTGGAGATCGCCGACGTCCTCGGGTGCAGCGTGGGGACCGTCAAGAGCCAGGCCTCGCGGGGCCTGGCCCGGCTGCGAGCCGTGGTCGAGCGCGGCACCGAGGCCGAACGCACGTGGAGGCATTGACTGACATGACCGACTTCGAGAACCGGCTGCGGGCGGCGATGCAGTCTTCGGTGGCCGCCGAGCACCCGCCCGCGAACCTCCTCGCACAGGTCCGGCGCCGGCACCGGCGGCACCTGGCCCGGCTGGGCGCCATCGGGATCGCCGTCGTGGTCGCCGCCGCCCTCGCGGTTTCGCCGGCCAGATCCGCCCTGCTGAGGGACGTGACCACCCGCCCCGAGGCGCCGGCACCGGCCATCATGCCGCGCGGACAGGCGTACGGTTGCGATTCGCAGACTTACGGGGCCCTGCAATCGGACTGGCGCCGCTTCGCCGTCCACGCCGGGCCGCTTTGGATCATCAACCGTGGCATCGGGCCCGACTTCAACTTCCATAACCCGGACGGCACGCTGAAGGCGGTCCCGCTCATCCTGCTGCTGCAGGACAACGTGACCGTATCGGTCGAGCCCACCTCGGCGGGACAGCCGTACTTCCGGTTCCTCCCCGGCTTCAACGCCACGGACGAATACACGCTGAGCGACGGCCTGCCCAGCGCGACCCTCACCGCCTGCTCCGCCCAGGCCGCCCTGTTCGGCGAGGGCCTCACCGAGTACTACCTCGGCGTCATCGTCGCGGGACCACGCTGCATTACGCTCGACGTCCAGACGTCAGCCAGCCAGCCGCCCCACCGCGCCACCCTCCAGTTCGGAAGGTGCACTACCGGCAACTAACCACCTCCGGACGCGCACCCATCCGCAGACGGACCGGGACCGAATCCATTACCGGAGACCCTGATGACAGAGTGCTGCCGTCTGGCCGCAGAGGAGGAACGCAGATGATTGGTGACCTGTTCGACAGTCCCTGGAAGATCTTGATCGTCGCCGTCGTGCTTATCGTGCTATTCGGGTCGAAGAAGCTGCCGCACGCGGCGCGCTCGCTGGGCCAGTCGATGCGCATCCTGAAGCGGGAAGTGCAGGGCCTGCACGAGGACGAGCCGACCACGATCGAGGCGGGGACCGAGCGCACTCAGCAGACCAGCTAGACGTGCCTCGGTAGCGGTCATGGTCAGACTTCCCAGCACGATCGCGGGGGCGCGGATCGTCGGCGAGCGGTTCGTCGATTCCCAGCGGCAGCACAATCCTGAGGGCCGGATGCCGCTCATGGATCACCTGCGCGAGCTGCGCAACCGGGTGGTCAAGATGGCCCTGG
>Ga0070765_100003129_pt1 | contig 10584 bp, 8 predicted proteins | sample HubBroMetageWFT5_FD_71516 | JGI IMG/M metagenome (GOLD analysis project Ga0070765, IMG submission 71516) | Warmed and freeze-thawed soil microbial communities from the Hubbard Brook experimental Forest, New Hampshire - Hubbard Brook CCASE Soil... | ecosystem: Environmental > Terrestrial > Soil... | reverse complement strand
CGGCGCGTATTGCGAACGCCGGCTCCACGCTGTGAGTAATTGCCGTCGGCACTATCACAATGCTGCTTATCAAGGCCGATGGATTGTTGGGCGTATAGCCGGAGGGCTTTTTGAAAGTGGCCAGAACTTTGGTATGTGTCAAAGGAGAAGTGGCCTCGATCGGTTGACCACCTTTCTTGATACTGAACTTTACCAAAATCCCACCCTTGAAATTCACTCCTAATCAGAGAAACGCGCGGCGATGAGGTGCAAAATCCCCTCAGACTTTGACCCTACGGTCGTCGCTTGGGAGGACTAGCGTGGGATTGCGCATTTGCGGAGCCAAACGGCCCAAGTCCGAACACACATAATGCTAAGACTCCTCGCAATGAGCTCGCTTCCATCCTAAGTCTCCACTATTCGCGAGCGGCTATGCGGTCCAGATATTTAGGACTCACCCATACCTCTCCAAATGGTCTCAAACAGAAGTGATTTCGGAAGTAGCTTCACGAAGAACGGCCGCTTAATCGTTGCGCGTATCGGCGACGAAGGCTCTTCCGTAAGTAAGAGTGGTTCATAAGCGGCCGCCTAAATATGTTAAAATTGCCGTATGAAATTCGGCGTGGTCCAATTCCCCGGCTCGAATTGCGATGACGACGCGTATCATGCCATCGGCTCCGTCATCGGCCAGCCGGTTGAATTTCTCTGGCACCAATCCGAAAATATTTCTGGCCTCGACGCCATTATTCTCCCAGGCGGGTTTGCTTTTGGCGATTATCTGCGCACTGGCGCTATTGCGCGTTTTTCTCCCGTGATGAAAGCTGTGGATCGGTTCGCGCGTTCTGGCGGCCTAGTCCTGGGAATCTGCAACGGCTTTCAAATCTTGCTGGAAGCGGGGCTTTTGCCTGGCGCAATGGTCCGCAATAAGGGGCTACGGTATCTTTGCCGGCACGTCCATATTCGGGTGGAAGCCAGTGACACGCCGTTCACTTCTGCCGCAGGGCCCGGACAAGTTTTGAAAATTCCGATTGCGCACAACGAAGGAAACTATTTTTGCGACCCAATCGCTCTCGCCAAACTGGAAAGCAATAACCAGATTGTTTTTCGTTACGTCAGACCAGACGGGCGCGATGCCGCTGAAGATGACCGCGAAGCGAACCCCAATGGTTCGCTTCATGCGATCGCGGGAATCTGCAATCGTGAGCGCAATGTGATTGGTTTAATGCCACATCCTGAACGCGCAGTAGAATCCGCGCTAGGATCCTCCGATGGTTTGGTCATTTTCCGCTCAATGGTCGCGAGTCTAGCCCCCCGCGAATCGGTTTCCGCATAATTGCTCGCCTTCGCCAATTTTCTTCCTCTTCAATCGCTTGCTCGAATTTTAATTTACTGGGACACTTTCCTAGTCAAAAATAGCTTTTTCCAGCGGTCTTATTTGGTTAACGGATAAAGAATGATCGATACCGAAATCAAAGTTACGCTACGAGTCGCCGCCGAGCACGGCCTAACACCTGAAGAATACGCACGCATTCAGAAAATTTTGGGCCGCGACCCGAATTTCACCGAGCTGGGGATCTTTAGCGTGATGTGGAGCGAGCATTGCTCTTACAAATCCAGCCGCGTCCATCTGAAACGGCTTCCCACGCAAGGTACCCACGTGGTGCAAGGTCCGGGAGAGAACGCTGGAGTGGTGGACATCGGCGACGGTCTCTGCGCCGTCTTTAAAATCGAATCACACAATCACCCCAGCTTTGTCGAACCGTTTCAGGGCGCTGCCACCGGCGTTGGTGGAATTTTGCGCGATATTTTCACCATGGGCGCGCGACCGATTGCAGTGCTGGATTCGTTGCGGTTCGGACCCATCACGCCAGGGCCTGGCGCTGGAAACGCAACTCCTGAAGAAATCGCGCGGAACCGGCGCATCCTGGACGGGGTGATTCGGGGGATCGGATTTTACGGGAATTGTTTCGGAGTCCCCACCGTCGGCGGCGAAGTAGCCTTCGAGCCATGCTACTCGAACAACCCTCTGGTGAACGCCCTGGCGCTCGGCATCGCAAGGCGTGAAGACTTGTTTTTCGCTCGCGCGCGCGGCGAAGGAAACCCCGTGATCTACGTGGGCGCAAAAACAGGACGCGACGGAATTCACGGCGCTTCGCTCCTGGCTTCCGCGGAGTTCAGCGAGAAATCGCAGCAGAAGCGGCCCAACGTGCAAGTCGGCGACCCCTTCCTGGAAAAGCTTTTGCTCGAAGCGTGTTTGGAAGCGATGCGCACTGGGGCGGTTGTGGCAATTCAGGACATGGGCGCAGCAGGGCTTACCAGCTCCAGCTCTGAGATGGCTTCACGCGGCGGCACCGGAATCGAAATCGATTTAGCTCGAGTGCCACAACGCGAAACGGGAATGACTCCCTACGAAATCATGCTGAGTGAATCGCAGGAGCGCATGCTGCTGGTGGCTGAGCGCGGACGCGAGCGCGAGGTTTTCGAAGTCTTTCACAAATGGGGACTTGATGCGGTCGAAGTCGGCCGCGTGACCTCCGACGGCAGACTTCGCATTTTGGATCATGGACGTTTAGCGGGGGAAATTCCTGCACATGCGATTGCGGAGGAAGGCCCACGTTACAACCGCCCGATCGCTGCAGCGTCTGCAGCCGCCGCTAAAGCGAAAGCGCCACCCATCCTATTCGCTTCGAAAGGTACTGACTTAACCGAGAATTTTAAGCAGCTGCTGGCTTCGCCCACAATCGCCTCGAAATATTGGATCACCGAGCAGTACGATTCCATGGTTCGCACAAATACGCGCATAGGCCCAGGCTCAGGCGATGCTGCTGTCCTGCGGCTGAAGGAAACCAAGCGAGCGATTGCGCTGGCAACCGACGGCAACGGCCGCTGGTGTTTTCTCCACCCGCGCCTAGGTGCCATGCACGCAGTTGTAGAAGCGGCCCGCAACGTGGCCTGTGCCGGTGCCCGGCCTATAGCCGCGACGAATTGCCTAAACTTCGGCAATCCTGAAAAGCCTGAAGTGATGTGGCAATTCTCGGAGGTCATCGACGGTATTTCCGAAGCCTGCCGCTCTCTCGACGTTCCTATCACCGGCGGCAATGTAAGCTTCTACAACGAAACACTCGGCAAGCCGATTTATCCCACGCCAATATTGGGAGTCCTCGGCCTGCTAGAAGACGCGGAGTACGCGCTAGGTTCTGCCTTTCACAACGAAGGCGACATAATTTTATTGCTGGAAGGGCGCGGCAAAGAAGCCAACAGTCCAGACGCTGCCACAACCGCATTGGAATTTGAGTCCAGCGAATACGCCAAGACAATTCATGGTGTCGTCGCCGGTTCGCCACCGGTATTAGATCTCGAAGCTGAGAAACGCCTAATTGAATGTCTGGTGAAACTTGCGAGCGAGAAAGCGATTCTCTCCGCCCACGATGTGAGCGATGGTGGCCTCGCTGTGACGCTTGCGGAATCCTGCTTCAATAGCGAAGGCCGTGCAGCGGATATAGCGCTTCCTTCCGAAGCCGGGAACGAGGCTGCTGAATCCGCGCTTTTTGGCGAACGGGGCCCCCGCGCTGTGGTATCGCTAGCTCCCGCTTCCCTTGCTAGCGTCCGTGCGATTGCGGCACAATATACGGTTGAAGCTAAGCCAATTGGTACAGTCTCGCACGGTGAATTTCGCATCCAATATAAGGGCACGCCAGTAATCCACGGGGATATCGATTCGTTCCGAAAAATCTGGACAAGTCGCATTGCGACTATTGAGGCTCGCTGACAAGCATGAGTGGCTTGATACAACTCGAAGACGATCATTTCCACGATCATTGCGGCGTTTTTGGAATTTTTGGCCATTCCGAAGCCGCCAAAATGACCTACCTAGGACTCTATGCGCTTCAACATCGCGGCCAGGAGTCTGCCGGTATTGCTTCTACCGATAGCAGCGAACTCCAGGTACACAAAAGTCTCGGCCACGTGCAGGATATTTTCACGCCGAGTGTAATTGCGAAGCTTCCCGGCGACGCAGCGATCGGACACACACGATATTCCACCGCCGGCGATACCTCGCTAATGAACGCGCAGCCCGTGGTGATCGATTGCAACAAAGGCAAGTTGGCGTTGGGCCACAATGGCAACTTGACCAACGCGCTGGAGTTGCGGCGCAAGTTAGAACATCGCGGCTCGATTTTTCAGACCACCAGCGACACCGAAGTGATCGTCCATTTAATCGCCCGCAGCTCCGCGCGAAATCTTTCTGGTGCAATCGCGGATGCGCTAAATCAAGTGGAAGGAGCTTACTCACTGCTGCTCCTCACGCGCGACGAAATTTACGCGATTCGCGACCCGCGCGGGTTTCGCCCGCTTTGTCTCGGACGACTTAACGGAGCTTGGGTGGCTGCTTCAGAAACCTGCGCCTTCGATTTGATCGACGCGGAATACGTGCGCGAAGTGGAGCCCGGAGAAATGGTACGCATTTCGCGCAGCGGTCTGGAATCCATTCGTTTCGCTCCGGAAAAGCCCCATCAATATTGCATCTTCGAACATGTTTATTTTTCCCGCCCGGACAGTGTCGTTTTCGGGAGACCGGTGAACGAGAGCCGCGAACAACTGGGACGCCTATTAGCTCAGGAACATCCGGTTCAGGCTGATATCGTCACGCCGGTCCCGGATTCCGGCGTGCCGGCTGCCATCGGTTTCGCGGCGGAATCGGGAATTCCCTTTCGCATGGGACTGATTCGAAATCATTACGTTGGCCGCACTTTCATTGAGCCGCAACAGGCCATCCGCGATTTCGGCGTGAAGCTAAAACTGAATCCCATCCGTCGAATGCTTGAGGGAAAACGCGTGGTTCTGGTTGACGATTCCATTGTGCGCGGAACTACCAGCCGGAAAATTGTGCGCCTGGTGCGCGAAGCTGGCGCCACCGAGGTGCACGTGCGCATCAGTTGCCCACCCACGATTTCACCATGCTATTACGGGGTAGATACGCCGCGTCGCGAAGAGCTAATTGGCGCGAACAATTCCGTGGAAGAAATACGGCAATTCCTTGGCGCGGATTCACTTGGCTATCTTTCGCTTAAATCTCTGCGCGCGGCCCTGGGGGATACCGAAGGAAAATTTTGCACGTCGTGCTACACCGGCAGCTATCCGACTGAGCTGGTGCAACTCGAAGTGGAGGCTCATCGTGAAAGCTGATGTCGATACGGAAGCTGTATTCCCGGAGAAGGTCCGGCACGAAAAGATTGAGCGGGTGACTACCGGCGACAGAATATGGCACGAAGTAATGTCGTGGTTCTGGGTGATCCTGGCTTTTCTTTTCATCGAAGGCACTCTGGTCCAAGCGCGCGTGATTCCGAGCGGTTCGATGGAAAATACCGTCTTGATCGGAGATCACCTCATCGTCTCACGCATCGGCTACGACGCCGGGATTCCTTTCACAAATGTTCATGTCCCTTTGTGGCGCAATCCGAAGCGTCAACAAATTATCGTTTTCCGCGCGCCTTTGCCTGAGCAGGGTTTCCCGGATTTCATCAAGCGCACGATTGGATTACCCGGCGACACCATCGAAATCAAGAAGGGCGTTGTTTACATCAACGGGAACGCGCTGTCTGAGCCGTATCGGCCGGACCCGCCCAACCCCCAGGAGAATCGCGGGCCTTATAAAGTTCCGGCCGGCGATTACTTCATGATGGGCGACAATCGCGAAAATTCGTACGACAGCCGTTATTGGGGCTTCGTCCCACGCGAAAATATTATCGGTACGCCGCTGATGATCTACATGTCCATCGACGCGCCCGAAGACGTCTGGGAGCCGGGGCATGTTGGCGAACGCTTTGAGACTTATCTCAACGCCATCATCCATCCGGGTGAGGTGCGTTGGAGACGTTTGTTTCACATTTTCTAGTCGACTTCCGCGCCCTCAGAAAGCAAAGTTTTCTAATGCGCTATTCCGATGCTGGAGTGAATATTTCGGCCGCCGACGCGGTGAAGCGCCGCATTGCGGCTATGGCCGGGAAAACTTTTCGCCGCGGTGTCCTGGCGCCCGTGGGCGGTTTCGGTGGACTGTTTCAGCTTGACCGCAAGCGATGGCGCGATCCCGTTTTGGTGGCCAGCGCCGATGGCGTTGGCACCAAGCTGAAAATTGCGTTTGCTACCGGAGTTCATTCCACAGTTGGCGCGGATATCCTGAACCATTGCGTGAACGATATTTTGACGCAGGGCGCAGAACCATTGTTTTTCCTCGATTACCTGGCCATGGGAAAAATGGACGCGCGCGTAGTGGAGCAGGTCATCGAAGGCATGAGCCGGGCCGCCCGAAAAGCTGGCTGCGCTTTGATCGGCGGCGAAACTGCGGAGATGCCGGGCTTTTATCCGGAAGGCGAGTACGACCTTGCCGGATTTATAGTTGGCGCAGTGGAACGTCGAAAGCGGCTTGACGTGCGTCGCGTGCGGCCCGGCGATCTGTTGCTCGCGCTCCCTTCCAGCGGACTTCACACCAATGGATATTCGTTGGCGCGCAAGCTCGTATTCGGCTCGGCAAAGCTCGATCCGAACACATACGTTGCCGAGGTCGGCAATAAAATCGGCGCCGAACTTCTAAAACCTCACCGCGCATATTGGCCCCTTCTGAAAAACACCCTCGAGCGAGGGTGGGTGTCAACCATGGCTCACATCACCGGAGGCGGAATCACGGGAAATTTGCCGCGCGCGCTACCGGCAAATGTTCAGGCGGTGGTGGAACTCGATCAATGGCCGGTGCTTCCTATTTTTCGCTACCTCGCGCGGCTGGGAAAAATTGATCGCGATGAGCTTTTGCAAACTTTCAATATGGGCGTGGGCATGATTTTGGTAGTCCCGCCGAAGCATATCTCGCGAGTGGAGACGGAACTAAGGCGGCGCCGCGAAAAGTTCTATTTGATTGGCCGCATCGAACGCGCCAATCGCAGCAAACCGAAAGTAACCTACACCGGAACTCTGTCACTCTAGCACGCGCCAACCTTTTCACCTTTTAAGTCACACCGGGTTTTCTTGGAGGCGCCGGACTGATTTCCCCACCTTGAACGGTGCTTTCATCTTTTGGCGAGCCAGCCTAACTGTGCTAATTTCGGCCTGCATGAAAAAACGTATAGGAGTACTACTTTCAGGGCGTGGATCGAATTTTGAAGCGCTTGCGACGAATGTTGCTTCCGGGCGCATTCCATACGCCGAAATTGCCATCGCCCTGAGTAATCGTGAAGACGCCCGAGGCATCGAGAAAGCCCGCGCGCTGGGAATCGATGCCCGCGTGATTTCTTCGAAAGGACTTGAACGCGAGGCTTACGATAAGCTTGTTATTGCAGCCTTGCAGGAGAAGCGCGTGGACTTGGTTTGCCTGGCGGGCTACATGCGGCTTCTTTCGCCGCAATTTGTGGCCGCGTTCCACAATCGCATTCTTAATATTCATCCGTCTCTGTTGCCTGCGTTTCCGGGGCTGGAAGCGCAGCGTCAAGCGCTGGAACACGGAGTCAAATTTTCCGGGTGCACCGTGCATTTTGTAGATGAAAATCTGGATGCTGGCCCTATCGTGCTGCAAGCATGCGTGCCAGTCGAAGATAGCGACACGCCGGACACCCTATCTGAGCGTATCTTACGGGAAGAACATCGCATTTACGCGGAAGCCGTGCGAATTGTTTTGGAAGGAAAATTTCGCATCCAAGGCCGTCGCGTGCTAAGTATTGCCCAGAGCTCGCTGGAGAAAAAATAGTGGCTCCACAATTCAAGCCGGTCGAAGAGCAATTCTCTTATCTTCAAAAAGGTGCGGCTGAAATCATCCGCACGGAGGAACTGAAAGCCAAGCTTGAGAAGTCCGCGAAAGAGTCGAAACCACTGCGCGTGTACCTCGGCGTGGATCCAACGGCGCCGGACATACACTTAGGCCACACCGTGGTGTTGCGCAAACTCAAACAATTTCAGGATATGGGCCATACCGCGGTTTTTCTTATCGGCGATTTTTCGGCGATGATTGGCGACCCCACCGGCCAGTCAGAAACCCGCCCACCCCTCGCTCGCGATCAAGTAGACGCAAATGCCAAAACCTATCTCGAACAGGTATTTAAGATCCTCGACCGCAAGAAGACAGAAGTTCGCTACAACAGCGAGTGGCTTGGCAAGCTTTCTAGTTCCGAGGTAGTTCAGCTATGCGGGAAGTATCGCCTGGCCCGTATGCTGGAAAGAGAAGACTTTCGCTCGCGCCTCGACAAAAATATGCCGATTTCCGTCCACGAGCTGCTCTATCCGCTGTTGACCGCTTACGATGCGGTGGCGCTGCAAGCCGACGTGGAGCTGGGCGCCACCGAGCAGAAATTCAATCTGCTGGTACATCGGGATATTCAACGCGAATACGGTCTACCGGGAGAAGTCGTTCTTACTATGCCGATCCTGGTGGGACTCGACGGGGAGCGCAAGATGTCGAAGAGCCTGGGAAACTACGTTGGTATAACCGAACCTCCGGATCAGATGTTCGGAAAGCTGATGTCGATCTCTGACAAGCTCATGTGGTCTTACTACGAGTTGCTCACTGATTTTGCGCCGCCCGTGATTGTGCGGCTACAAGAGGAAGTCAACATGGGCGTGCTGCATCCCATGGACGCAAAGATGCAGCTCGCGCATACCGTGGTGGCCGGCTTTCACAGCGAAGAAGCCGCCCAAGGGGCCGCCGAAGAATTCCGCCTCGTCTATCGCGACAAAAGAGCGCCCACAGATTTGCCGGAAATGAAGTTGGCGTGGGGAACGCGTCCGCTGTTCGGTGTTCTTACTGAGACGCAACTGGCAAGTTCCAGAAGCGAAGCCGAGCGGCTGATCAAGCAGGGAGCGGTGGAAGTAAACGGTGAAGTTGAAAAAGACGTGAAACGTACGATCGTTTTGAACCCTGGCGATCTTCTGGCCTTGCGGGTCGGTAAGAAGCGGTTCCTGCGCGTAATAGGCGTTTAAGGAATTAGCGATGCTCGACCATCCGCTGCAATCGATCAAGCCACGAACGGTCGCGTGCGGTGACTCCATACCGAGTGAAAATTCGATCGACTATTTTGCCGACGCCTCCCGGCATTTCGTACTGGTCGCGCATCGTTAATTTCGAGCCGCTGCCAATTTGTTGAAGCTCCCAACGTTGCTTTCCCCGGACCCCGTATGAATCCTGGAATTGCCACTCAAATAAACGCTCCCATTGATAGGCCGTAACCACCGCCGTCAATGTGACTTCGCGTTCGGCGAGTCTTCCTGTGATGCGCACTTTCTGGCCCACCGCAAAGTCCGGCGCCCCGCCCTGGACTTCAAAGCGGCTATTCATTTCTGTGCCGTACCACAGCGCCATACGTTGCGGTACAAAGAAAACGAAAATCTCTTTTGGCAGAACGGCGAAACTACGTACGAACTCAAGATTGGCCATGGAGCAAGAGGTTATCTCAGAGTCGGAATCTATCGGACTTCCACAAGGACCAGTGAAACATCGTCGGTAGCGGGCCCTTCCCGCCACTCGGACACACGATCGAGAATGCCGCGTTTCATTTCCTTGAATGGGAGCGAGGAAGTTTCCCGCACAATTTTCTCCACGCCTTCCACGCCCAGCATTTCACCGTCGGAATTGAAGACGTCGGTGATCCCATCGGTGTAAAGCACGATGCGATCGCCTACTTCGAGATCCACGTCGAGCGTAGCTTCCGATCCCACCGCGTCGGGCAGCGCTCCCAGCACCATGCTGCGCGATTCAAGCAGGCGCGGCTCTTCGCCATCACGAACGATCATGCCCGGCGGGTGGCCTGCTCCTGCAAAGAGCAAGCGCCGGCCGCCGCGATCCAGTTGAGCCGCCGCGATCGTAAAAAAGAAAACAGAACCGCCGATGTTATGCATAACGAAATAATTGAGCTGGCGCAACATGTCAGCAAGCGGCGCTCCGTTACGAAGCTGGGTCATAGTCTCGGCATAGATTCTGTTGGCCACCAGAGCGGAACCAATGCCGTGGCCGGAAACGTCGCACACCAGCAAATTCAAGCGATCGTTATCCAGTGCATTCACCAAGCCGAAATCGCCGCCGATTGTTCGCACTGGATGGTAATAAGTCTCTACGTGTACGTTACCCCATACGATGGATTTGGGTGCGAGGCTCTGTTGCACGCGCGCTGCAAGCGCTAAATCCTCTTCGATTTCTTTCTGGCGCTCCTCGAGCAGCTTATTTGCCGTGCGAAGTTTGTCTTCCGCGAATTTTTGCTCAGATATATCGATGAAGGTGATGATCGCGAAACGGCGGCCGTCCGGATCTTCAATGGACCGTGCGCTAACGACGACTGGCAGTCTGCTACCGTCGTACCGCGGCAATACGAATTCGAACCGGTTATGGCCGGCCAGCAAACCTCTGTCTCTATGTTGCGTGAGCTCGTCAGCTTCTTCCGCGGTGAAAAACTTGTCAAAGTTCGAACCAAGAAATTCGGACCGCGGGATTCCCGTCATTTCCTCGAAATTTCCATTGACGAAAATTATTTGGGGACAATCGTCCGCGATAATCACGCCTTCATTCAGCGTCTCGAGAATGCCTTCGATTTGTTCCAGCCATTCCGGCTGCTCGATGTCCACGGAGCTCCC
>Ga0070765_100003127_pt1 | contig 10586 bp, 13 predicted proteins | sample HubBroMetageWFT5_FD_71516 | JGI IMG/M metagenome (GOLD analysis project Ga0070765, IMG submission 71516) | Warmed and freeze-thawed soil microbial communities from the Hubbard Brook experimental Forest, New Hampshire - Hubbard Brook CCASE Soil... | ecosystem: Environmental > Terrestrial > Soil... | reverse complement strand
CGCCGAGCTGCTGGGAGGTGTTGAGCAGCCCGGACGCGAGGCCGGCCCGGTGCGCCTGGACGCCCGCCAGCGCCGCGATCGAGATCGGGATGAACGAGAACGCAGTCCCGGCGCCGGCGACGGCCATCGGTCCGGCGAGGTTCTGGGCGAAGTGGCCGTCGACGGGGACCTGGGTTGCCCAGATCACGCCCGCGGCGATCAACGTCATCCCGAACGCCATGACGACCTTCGGCCCGATGCGCGTGACCACGAGCTGAGACAGGCCGGCAAACGCGATCGAGGTCAGCGAGGCCGCGAGCCAGGCGACGCCGGTCTGGAGAGCGCTGTAGTGCAGCACCTGCTGCATGTACAGCGTGCCGACGAAGATGAAGGCGAAGAAGCTGCCGCCGAGCAGCAGGCCGGCGACGTTCGCGCCGGCGAGCGTGCGCAGGCGGAAGATCGACAGCGGCAGGATCGGATCCTTGGCCCGACTCTCGATTACGAGGAACGCGGCGAGCAGGGCGGCGGACGCCGAGAGGAGCGCGATCGTCCTGGTTGCGCCCCATCCGTACTGCGGGGCCTGCGAGATCGCGTCCACCAACAGCACCAGCCCGCCGGTGCCGGCGATGGCGCCGGCCGCGTCGAACCGCCGGCTCGTGGTGTCGAGTCGGCTCTCCGGAACGACCCGCGGAGCGAGCAGGAGCGCCGCCGCCCCGATCGGAACGTTCAGATAGAAGATGTACTGCCAGCCGGCATAGCGGGTGAGGAACCCGCCCGCGATCAGGCCGACTGTGGCGCCGGCGGCGCCGAGCCCGCCCCAGACCCCGAGCGCCTTGTTGCGCTCCGCGCCCTCCTCGAACATGTTCATCACGATCGAAAGGGCGGCCGGCAGCATGATCGCCGCGCCCAGCCCCTGGACGGCTCGCATTCCGATCAGGAACGCGTCACCAGTCGCGAGTGCGCACGCGAGCGACGCCGCCGTGAACACCGCCAGCCCGACCATCAAGATCCGGCGGCGGCCGAGGAGATCGGCGGCACGGCCGCCGAGCAGCAGGAAGCCGCCGAACGTGAGCGCGTACGCCGTGACCACCCACTGCAGGCTGGTCTGGGAGAAGTGCAGATCGCGTGCGATGGTCGGCAGTGAGACATTGACGATCGTCAGATCGATGATCGTCATGAAGTACGACACCGCCAGCAACGCGAACGCGCGCCAGCGATTGATATGCGGAAATGGGGACGTCATGAGACCTCCAGCGGTCTGGTGGGGTGCGGATCGGTATGGGAGAGGGAGTTGGAGTGGCGATCAGGTCGCTAGGGCGACCGTCCGCCCCGAACATCTGCGCTGACGCCGAACCGGGCGGGCAGATCCGAATCGATGAACGCTTCGAGCCCGACGACCTCGCCGTTCTCGATCTCGAGCACGGTCATCCCGTGAGGGATCAGGCCGCGATCGCGGGTGCGGCGGTGGATGGTCGTGGCCGGCCGGCCGTTGGCCCAGGTCGGCGACAGGACGAAGTTCGAGAGGTGACCTCCGCCGGCGACCTCGCGGAAGAAGCGCGCGATCTGGACCGCGCCGAGCACCGATTGCTGTGGCGGCATCCTCAGCAGAGCGTCTTCGCGTAGGAGTGCGACCAGCCCATCGACGTCGTCGCGCTCGAACGCGTCGACATAGCGGTGGAGAAGGTCGCGCTCGTCTGGGGCGGCGACGGCGGGCATCGGTGCGGGCCTTGGCAAGCGCTGGTCGATCGTCGCGCGAGCCCGCTGGAGCGCGCTGTTGACCGACGTGACGGTCGACTCCAGAAGCTCCGCGACCTCGGGCGCCGTCCAGCCGAGAACGTCGCGGAAGATCAGCACCGCGCGCTGCCGGCCGGGCAGCTCCTGGATCGCCCGGAGCAGCGCCAACTCCATGCCCTCGCGGATCGCGTACCGAGCCGCCGGGTCATACGTGGGCGCGGACGTCTGGCCGAGTCCGGCGTCCGGGAACGGATCCACCGGCTCGGGCCGGCGCGGTCGGCGCTCGAGCTCATCCAGGCACGCGTTCGTCGCGATTCGGTACAGCCACGTCTGGAGCTGCGCCCGAGGCTCGAACCGGTCAAGCGCGCGCCAGGCCCGGAGCAGCGTCTCTTGCGTGAGGTCCTCGGCCTCGTGGGCGGAGCCGAGCATGCGATAGCAGTGGACCTCGAGGGCGTGCCGGTACGGGCCGACCAGCTCGCGGAATGCGCGCTCGTCTCCCGCCTGGGCGGCGGCGAGCAGAAGGCGCCGGTCGGTCTTGGTCTGGTCTCTCATGGCTCTCACGACGTCTAACGCTCGCGCGCGAGGAAACTCATCGGAGGAGTTACGCGTCATCATGGGCGGCGCACATGGGCAAGCAACTCAAGCTGGCGCTGAACACGGGCTACTGGGCGGGCGGCCCGCCCGCGGGTGCGCTCGACGCGATCGTCGAGGCCGAGCGGCTCGGATTCGACTCGGTGTGGTGCTCCGAGGCGTACGGCTCGGACGCGCTGACGCCGCTCGCCTGGTGGGGTAGCCGGACCGAGCGGGTCCGGCTCGGGACCGCGATCGTGCAGATGAGCGCGCGCCAACCTGCCGCGACGGCGATGGCGGCGATGACGCTCGACCATCTCTCCGGAGGGCGTTTCATCCTCGGTCTCGGGGCGTCCGGCCCACAGGTCGTCGAGGGCTGGTATGGGATGCCGTTCGAGAAGCCGCTCGCGCGCACGCGCGAGTACATAGGAATCCTGCGAGACATCTGGGCTCGCCGGGCTCCGGTCACGAGCGACGGCCCCTACTACCCGCTGCCGGTGCGCGACCGCCCGGGAGTGGTCGGGTTGGGCAAGCCGCTGAAGGCCTCGATCCATCCCTTGCGCGAGGACATCCCGGTGTTCCTCGCCGCCGAAGGCCCGAAGAACGTCGCGCTCGCCGCCGAGCTGTGCGACGGGTGGGTGGCGATGCTGCTGAGCCCGCACGAGCGGTTCTACTTCGACGCGCTGGCGGAGGGCTTTGCACGGCCCGATGCCCGGCGCAGCGCCGACGACTTCGAGGTCGCCGCGATGGTGCCGTTCATCATCCACGACGATGTCGAGGCCGCGGTCGACATGGTGCGCCCGTTCTACGCCCTGTACTTCGGCGGGATGGGGGCGAAGGGCGGCCAGAACTTCCACGCCAACGTCGCGATCCGGATGGGCTATGAGCGCGAGATCGCCGATATCCAGGATCTCTACATCGACGGCAAGAAGGACGAGGCGGCCGCGACGATCCCCTCCGAGCTGATCCAGAAGATGTCGCTGCTGGGGCCGGCGGACAAGATCCGCGACGAGCTCGCGGCGTGGATGGAGTCGTTCGTCACGACGCTCCTGATCGCCGGCGACCCGGCGATGTTGCGGCAGGCCGCGGAGATCGTGCTCGCCTGACCTTCAGCGCTTGGGCTGCCACAGAGCGATCTCGCCGGCCGTCGGCGTGGAGACGACGCTCCGCCAACCGACAGGACCTTCACGCGGCGAGAGCATGATCGTGGCGCCGAGTCCCTGCGCCCGCTCGGTGGTCTCATGGATGTCCCGGACCTCGACGTAGGGGAGCCATAGCGGCCGGCTGATGGGGCACTCGACCATTCCACCGCCGATGGCGTCCCCGAGCCCGACCGCGAGGTACGAGCCCGCCGAGGTCTCGACGCGCTCCTCGCGCCAACCACATAGCCGCCGGTAGAAGCAGCGCGCCTCGAGGAGGTCGCGGGTGTGGAGCTCCAGGTGGACCACCCTTCCTGAGTCGGCGGCCGTCATCTGCCATGTGAGACCTGGCTTAAACCCGAAAGTAATCGGGTTCGGCGATGAATTTCCGCCGTTTGACCGGTCTAACCTGTCTATGGGGATGGCCAGCATCCGAACAGCGGAGACGCCGGAGGCCGCCGTGCTCTCCGCCGCCGCGGCCGGCGATGAGGGCGCGTTTGCGCGCCTCGTCGAGCCGTACCGGCGCGAGCTCCACGCCCACTGCTACCGGATGCTCGGCTCGGTGTATGACGCCGACGATGCACTGCAGGACACGCTGGTCCGCGCCTGGCGCGGGCTATCGGGCTTCCAGGGACGGAGCGCCCTGCGCTCGTGGCTGTACACGATCGCGACCAACAGCTGCCTGACTCAGATCTCGCGGCGACCCAAGCGCGTGCTGCCGATCGACTATGGCCCGGCGACCGATTCTGATACCGCGCCGGGCGAGCCGATCGTCGAATCGGTGTGGATCGAGCCCTATCCCGACGAGACCTTCGGCGTCGACGACGAATTCGCCTCGCCGGAGGCTCGCTACGAGCAGCGCGAGGGCATCGAGTTGGCGTTCATCGCCGCGCTCCAACACCTGGCCGCCAACCAGCGGGCGGTGCTGATCCTGCGCGAGGTCATAGGCTTCTCGGCGAAGGAGACGGCCCACATGCTCGACACGTCGGTGGCGTCGGTCAACAGCGCCCTGCAGCGCGCCCGGGCCGCGGTTGAGGAGCGCGTCCCCGATCAGAGCCAGCAGGTCGCACTCCGCTCGCTCGGAGATGACGGGCTGCGCGAGATCGTCGATCGCTACGTCGATGTCTGGGAGCGCAATGACGTTGAAGCCTTCGCGGCCATGCTGGCTGAGGACGCGACGTTCGCGATGCCGCCGCTCGCCACCTGGTATCGGACGCGCGAAGGGATCGCGACCTGGGCCAGGGCTTCTTCCATGTCGGGAGCGTGGCGTTGGCGAGGGGTTCGCACGCGTGCCAACGGGCAGCCGGCGTTCGGTTTCTATGCCTGGGACGAGCACGCTGCGGCCTACCGGCCGTTCGCGCTCTGCGTACTCACCTTCCGCGGGACGGAGATCGCTGACGTCACGGCGTTCATCGTCCGCTCGACCGAGTCGCCGGACCCCGAGTCCTATGAGCGCTTCCCCGACCAGCCCTACGACGACCGGCGGCTCGCGGGCGCGTTCGGGCGGTTCGGCCTGCCTGACCGGCTGACCTGACCCGCCTGCTCGCTTAGTCGACGAGAACGGTGAGGTCGAGCCGGGCGAGCCGTTCCGGATCGGCGAGGAAGTCGAACTCGACGATCTTGCCGTTCCGAACGATCGGGGCGCCGACCGAGAACGGCCGGCCGTCGCGGAGCGACACGATCCCCGCCGCGCCGTTTATCAAGGCGCGACGCAGGGTGAGGTCCGCGCGCGACCACATCATCGCCTGGCTGGCGACCGTCTCGGCGCCCTGCACGAACCGAGACAGGCCCGCCACGCCGCCGTCGGCCCTGAGCACCACGTCGGGGTCGAGCAGAGCGACGAGCCCCTCGAAGTCACCTTCGCGCGCGGCGGCGAGGAACGCCTCGACGACCTCCCACTGAGCGCTGAGATCCGCGTCGGGAACGGGAGCGCTTCCGCGGACGCGGCGACGGGCGCGGCTCGCGAGCTGGCGCGAGGCCTCGGGCGAGCGGTCGAGGATCGCTCCGATCGACTCGAACGGGACGGCGAACATGTCGTGGAGGACGAACGCGAGCCGCTCAGGGGGAGTGAGCGTCTCGAGCACGACCAGGAGCGCCAGGCCGACCGAGTCGGCGAGCATCGCCTCGTGCTCGGGGTCGGTGCCGTCGGCAGGATCGACGATCGGGTCGGGGACGTGCACCTCGAGGGACTGCTCTCGCCGGGTGCTGCGCGACCGGAGCATGTTCAACGCCACCCGGGCGACGACCGTCGTGAGCCAGGCGCCGAGATTCTCGACCTCGCTCGTATCGGCGCGGCTCAGCCTGATCCAGGCGTCCTGGACCGCATCGTCTGCCTCGCTGAGGGAGCCGAGCATCCGATAGGCCACCGCGCGCAGACGCGGGCGCTGCTCCTCGAACTGTTCCGCGAGCCACTCCTGTTCAGTCACTGTCACATCCTCCTTCACCAAGGGGTCATCTGAGTAGACCCGTGAGCTCGTCGGGATGTGACCTCGAGCGATGAGTTCTCGGCCTACAGGTGGTCTGAACACACGAAAGATGAGAACACGATCCCCAGGCAAGCGAGAGGAAATGGCCATGTACACAACGTCAGAGACCGCGGTTCGCGAGCTGGACCGCCGCGTGAACGACGGGTTCGATGTGAGGCTGCTGTGGGACTCGGAGACCGGTCGCGTGTTCGTCGCGATCGAGGACGAACGGTACGGCGAATGGATCACGATGGACGTCGATCCGAGCGACGCGCTCGAAGCCTTCCATCACCCGTTCGCGTACTCCCGCACCGACCACGACGACACCTCGCTGCGCATCAGCGCATTTTGCGAAGAGGAGGAACAGCGATGATCAGTAGCCACGTCACCTTTGAAGTCGGACGCGCGCGGATCGACGATCTGCGGTCGCAGGCCGATGAGAGCCGGCGCGCCCGCCGTGAGCCGGACGGCTCGCGCCTGGCGCCGGGGACCGGACAGCGCAAGCACGGCAGCCGCGAGCCGCGGCGCGCGCTCGGCACGCTCCGGCTCCGTCGCGCGTGAATCGTCTGGTTGTGACCCCAACGTGATCGCGGCCGCCTAGCCTTCGAGGCGTGGCGGCCGATGATCGTTCTGAGGGTGCGGGTCAGGGGCTGCTGGATCGCCCCGAGCCGACTGAGCCCGCGGCGCTGCTGGCGACCGGGCTGGGGAAGCGGTACGGGTCGGTAGTCGCCCTCGACGGAGTCGGATTGTCAGTCAGGCCGGGGGAGCTCGTCGGCCTGGTAGGGGCGAATGGGGCGGGAAAGTCGACGCTCGTGAAGATCGCGTGCGGCCTCGTGCGACCGACCAGCGGCACGGCCACGATCTACGGCCATCCCGCGGGGAGTCGCGAGGCTCGCCAGAAGCTCGGGTACCTTGCCGAGCTGTTCCGGTTTCCGGGATGGTGCACCGCCTCCGAGGTGCTCGCGCTCCACCAGCGGCTGGCCGGATCGCCCGGCGGAACGGGCGAGCGCGCCGAACTGCTCGAGCTCGTCGACCTGAGCGATGTCGCGAATCGGCGCGTCGAGGGGATGTCCAAGGGGATGCAGCAGCGTCTCGGGATCGCGCAGGCGCTTGTCGGCGAGCCGAAGCTGCTGCTGCTCGACGAGCCCACGAGCGCGCTCGATCCGGCGGGCCGGCGAGCGATTCGAGGGCTGCTGTTGCAGCTCCGCGAACGGGGCATCGCGGTGCTGCTCAACTCGCACCTGCTCGGCGAGGTGGAACGCGTGTGTGATCGCGTCGTGATCCTCGCGCGCGGACGCGTTGCCGCCGATGGCCGGCCCGACGAGCTGACGCACGCCGGGGGAGTGGAGATCCAAACCGGCGACGGCGTCCGGCGCTTCCCGCAAGCGAGCCGAGAGGACGTCCCGAGAATTGTCGGCGAGCTCGTGGCTCGTGGGGTCGATATCTACGAGGTCACGGTCGTTCGCTCCACGCTCGAGGATGCGTATCTCGAGGCGGTCGATTCCAGTTGACCGCCACGTTGATCATCGCGCGACACGTGCTGCAGGAGAGCGTTCGCCGCCGCGTGTTCGTGGTCGTGCTCGTGCTGACGCTGGCGTTCCTCGGGCTGTTCACGCTCGCAACGGTCGAGGCGTTCAAGGCCCAAACACCGTTCGGCGGCGGCGGCACGTTCAGCCCCCACGCGATCACCGCGGTGACGCTGTTCGGTCTCGGCGTGTTCTCGGCCCTGTTCCTGGCCACGGTGCTCGCTGTGTTCCTGACGCTCGGGGCGGTCCGCGGCGACGCCGAGCGCGGACTGCTGCAACCCCTCGTCGTCCGTCCCCTCGGGCGGCGCGAGTTTCTCCTCGGGCGGTTCGTCGGCGCGGGCGCGGTGTGCATCGGTTACATCGTGATTCTGTACGCGGTCGTCGTGCTGATCGTCCACCAGGCCGGGGGGCGGTGGCCCGACCACGTATTCGGCCCGGGATTGGCGCTGGCAGGAGCGATCACGATCCTGGTCGCGCTGTCGCTGCTCGGCTCCGTGTTCATGTCGGCGACCGCGAACGGGATCGCGATGTTCATGCTCTACGGCGCCGGACTGGTGGCGGGGCTGTTGGCGAGCATCGGCGCCGCGCTCGGCGTGCACAGCGTCCAGACGATCGCCCACGACATCGCGATCGCGCTGCCATTTGAAGGGCTCTACCAGGCGGCGCTACACGCGCTCGGCTCGAATCAGACCGGTCTCACCCAGGTCCTCGTGAATCTCGGCCCGTTCGGCTCTTCGCATCCGAACAGCGTCGCGTTCGACGTCTGGGCCGCGTTTTACCTCGCCGTGGTGGCGCTGCTGGCCACGGTCGGGTTCGAGCGCCGGGACCTCTAGGGTTGCCTCAGTGGTCACCCATGAACTGACGGCGTTCGTCAGGGGCGCGTTGCCGGCGCCGCCCGCACGCGTGCTCGAGATCGGGGCGGGAAAGGGGGAGCTCGCGGGGACGTTGAGCGATGCCGGTTACGCGATGACGGCGATCGATCCCGCGGCGCAGGACGGCGGCGTCGTTACGCGTTGCTCGCTGCTCGAGACTCAGGGCTCGTTCGACGCCGCCGTGGCGGTCGTCTCGCTCCACCACATCGATCCTCTGGGAGAGTCGTGCGCTCATCTGGCGACGCTGCTCGGAGCCGGGGCGCTCCTGGTAGTCGACGAACTCGACATCGATCGCTACGACGAGCGCGCCATGCGGTGGTGGTACTCGCAGAGGCAGGCGCTCGGGCTCGGCCTCGAGGAGCACGACCACGGCCCGCTCGGGATCCTCGAACGCATGCGCGAGCACATTCACCCGCTCGAGGCCGTACGCGCTGCGCTGCGGCCGTACTTCGAGTTGGGGCAGCCGGTCCGCGGTCCCTACCTGCACCGGTGGGAGCTGCGGCCAAGCCTATACGAGGCCGAAGTCGACCTGATCGCGGCTGGACTGCTGCCGGCCGTCGGCGCCCGGCTGATCGCGGTGCGGAAGAGCTGACGGCCTAGAAGACCGGCTCGGACTCGCGGTACAGCGGTTCGATGCCGGCGGCGGCGAGAGCCTGGCAATACGCGATCACGTAGTCGAGCGGGTGCTCAATCGCCGCGGCCTGCCTGGGCGCGATGCAGTACATCCGCTCGTCCAGATGCGGTCCCTGCCACCCGTCGAGAACCCTTGCGGCGGTGGCGCCGCGAAGCATCGCGCGGATCTCTCGGTCTCCCATGGACTTCACATTTCTGCCCAGAGAGGGTCCGTTTGAATCAAGAGCGCTTAACGCCCGGTGCCCGCCGCGACGTCGTGTGGCGGCGGGCATCTCCCGCCCGGGCCCTGCACGTCAGACCTTGGTTCAGACCGAGCTGGCACCGCCCGCTGGCGCTGGCGCTGGGGCCGGCGACGGCGCCGGTGCGGGGGCCGGTGCGGGTGAGGACACCTTTCCTTGGCCACTCTCGGCGGTCGGGTCCGCCAGCCTGATCGTGTAGAGGTGTGTGGAAAAGTCGACCGTGTCGTCGGAGCTGTCCGGGACCACGATCTCGTCCTGCGCGAGCGCGTTCACGGCCCACTCAGGGGCACGTCGAACGCGAGCACGGTCTTTCCGGTGTCGCCCGGCTGCATCGGGAACGTGTCCATCGAATCGAGATCGAAGGTCGCGTTGAAGTCCTGGGAGTAGTACTTCCCGCCGATCTCGAGCTCGGTCTCATCGAGACCGTCCAGCGGAGAGGTGCCCGTGTTGGTGACCTTGAGCTCGACGGCGACGAACACGCCCTTGGCGTAGACCGGCGGCTCGAACGAATCGGCCGGCTTGATGACGCGCCCGAGCTTCGTCCTAGTGACCTGAACGTCGAGAGTCGGCGCATGGAGCGTGTGGTCGCGGTTCACGACAGTGCCGACTCCCTGGGCCACGTTGGCATGCGTAGCCTGACAATCGGCGCGCGCCGGTCGGACGTTGGCATTCCGCGCATGTCCCACATGCTTCCTATGCCACGGTCGGCGGAGATCGAGCCGATTGGCAGGTTGTGCAGGTCCGGGTGGTCTCGTAACGTGGCAACTGTGTCCCCCCGGGGCCGCGACCCGGGTCAGGACGGGCCCGGACGGTCCCACGGACGCCGCCGAAGGCGGCCCAAGAAATCAGTGGGGGCAGTCGAGGACGAACAGGGCCGCCGACGAGGGGAACTGGCCGATCGTCGTGATCGCGCCGGTCGCCGGGTTTAGGGTGCCCAGCGTGCTCTTGAGGAGGTTTGTAGCGAAGATCGTGTCGTCGGGAAGCCAGCAGGTGGGGTGCCAGTAGTTGGTCAGGAAGGAGCGGTTCTGGCCGGAGGCTGAGCGGATCACCACCCGGGGGCCGGTGATCCCGGGAAGGCCGCCTCGGCGGCTGAGGTCGAGTTGCTCGATGTACCTGTGCGCTGCCGCAGCCGGCGAGCAACAACCCCAGCGCGACGGCGCTCCGATCGGCCCCCCGAACACAGGAGGCGACGATACGCCGCGCGCTGGTCACATGCCCGCTATGGAAGCGGGTGGGAACCCCTATGCACGACGCTCACCGTGCCGAGACTCTCCGGCTTGGCCGCCGGCGCGTAGTCGAACACCTTGCCGGTCGAGAAGTTCATGACGAACACGTCGACGAGGGCGTGGGTCTTCGGATCGAGCCAGGTCACGTACAGCTCGTGATTGCCGATCGGCATCGCCACGTAGTCCTCGACCGGGAACTTCGT
>Ga0070765_100003126_pt1 | contig 10587 bp, 9 predicted proteins | sample HubBroMetageWFT5_FD_71516 | JGI IMG/M metagenome (GOLD analysis project Ga0070765, IMG submission 71516) | Warmed and freeze-thawed soil microbial communities from the Hubbard Brook experimental Forest, New Hampshire - Hubbard Brook CCASE Soil... | ecosystem: Environmental > Terrestrial > Soil... | reverse complement strand
CTAACGCTTTATGAAAACTTGCCGCTTTTTCAGAACCGCAACTGCGGCCGCGGCACTTTGTTTTCCTTTTTTCCTTTTCCCCGCTCATTCTCAAGACCACTCGCCGAATCGTCCTCCACATCCAACTATGCCACTGTCATCGCATCCCTCAGTGGATGAGAAACTCCTGCTCGACGCCGCCAACCGCGAACGCGCCGCCGCGGGGCTGCAAGCTCTCCGCTGGGACAACGCCTTGGCCGAAGCGGCCCGCCAGCACGTGCAAGTGATGGTGAGTCAGAACCTGCTCTTGCATCAGTGTCTGGATGAACCTCCGCTCGACCAGCGGGCCGCTCACGCTGGCGCGAAGTTTTCGATGATCGCGGAGAACATCGCCGTCGGTCCCAATGCCGAGACCATTCATGACGGGTGGATGCACTCAACAGGTCACCGCAAGAACATTCTCAACGCCGACGTCACTGCTATCGGCATCTCAACGATGAGAGGGAGCGGCGGTCTCTTCGCCGTGCAGGATTTTTCTCGCCCGGTCGAAGCCTTGAGCTTGGAGCAGCAGGAAGAGAAAGTGATTTCGCTACTGAAGAGCAACGGTCTGCAGATCGCGGGTGTTACGGAGGATGCCCGCAAAACATGCAGAAAGGAGCTTGGATTGGACGGTGCTCCCGCGCTGTTCGTAACACGTTTTGAGGTGACAGATCTGAACAAACTTCCCGAAAGTCTTTTGGAAAAGGTCAAGAGCCGGGCGTATCGCAAGGCGGCTGTCGGAGCGTGCAAAGGCGCTGATGCCGGAGCGTTCACACGCTACCGCCTCGCCGTGCTGTTGAATTGATTGACCAAGCCGAGAGAATCGCTTTGAGAATGAAGAAAAGACGAGACTCGAAATTTGTCCTCCAGCTGAGATAGCTCGCTTGTGTCTTGACGCGGCCAGGGCGCTCGACTATTTTGGTTGTGCGTCGAAATATCCCGCTGTTCGGGCGGAGGTCTGAGCCCATGCTATTCCCCCTGCGATTGTCCTTCCTTCTCGGAATATGCTTGTTTCTCGTGTTAGGTGAGAAGAGTTTCCCGTTGCCTGGAGCAGCGGGAGTGAAAATGACAGTCCGGCATATGGGCCTCGGCGGTTCTTCCGAACAAACCACGTACTTTCGGCCCGACGCGCGGCGAATGGAATACCGCAATGTCATCGGCTATCAATATGGTCCCCACATCGCGGCCATTGAACGTTGCGATTTAGGCGAGGCTTTTGAGCTCAACCTCGACCAACGGGAATTTGATTCTAGACCTTATCCACCGAAGCCGCTGACGAAAGAACAGTTCGCCAAATGGGGAATGAAGCCGGGGGAGGCCGCCCAGCCGGGTCCACCGACGCTACGGATCGAAATCAGGACGGTGGATACCGGCGAGCGAAAAGACTTTTTCGGGCACGCGGCGAGGCACGTTGTTACAACGAGGAAGGAGACGCCGCTGGAGGGTTCGCACTCCGAGGCGCAGGAATCCGTGACGGACGGGTGGTACATCGATCAAGATACGCGAATTTCGTGCGACTTGAAATGGCCTGCAAATAAAAAGGGATTTGCGCGTCTCACGGCCGGCAACGCTGCGCCGGAAAGAATCGAGTTTGTTCAGACCGGCGACGCCGAAACAGGCTTTCCAGTTGAATGGAAAGTGACTTCAAAAAGCGACTTCACTCTGCCTGATGGAGCAAAGAAACAGACGACTTCCAAGAATGACATGAGAATCGTTGAATTCGTTGAGGGGCCGCTGGACCCAGCTCTCTTTGAAGTGCCAGCTGGATTTAGGAAGGTGGCGCAGATCGACACCAATCAACCCGGAGATGGGCTGAGCGCGATAAGGATTGCCTGGCAGCAGCTGGTGGCCAAGGTAGAGGACTTCTTCAACTGACGATATTGAGCGCTAGCTTAAATTATTTGTTGTTTCCAGGGAAAAAACAAAATACAATACGGCCCATGAATCGCGGCGCCTATTCGTATTGGTTTCGATTTTGGTACCCACCCATCTAGGAGGCGAGGGGCGATTCTGTAATTAGAAACAACGCAAGAAAGTTTCGACCCACTCGCAGCGAGTGGGTTTTTTGTTTTCTGGGTGAAGAAATTTCGCTGGACGAGATTGTTTGGAAGGATTCCTGGGAAGAAAAAATGGATGTGAGAGGAAAAAGCCATGATTATTTCGATGAAGCTGCACGCCACGCGTCAGGAGATCGATGACGTGCGCAACCAGGTGGAACATTTCGGCTACAAGGTGCACTCGATCGAAGGAGAAGAGCGCGTGGTGATCGGCGTTGTGGGAGTAGGTGACGTCACGGCGTGCATGGAGTCCGTCGAGTCCATGCCGCAGGTGGAGAAAGTGGTGCGCATTTCCGCGCCTTACAAATTTGTGAGCAAACAATTTCGCGCCGGGAAGACGCGGGTGCGCGTGAACGGCACGGAAATTGGCGGCGACGAATTTGTGGTGATGGCGGGGCCGTGCTCGGTGGAATCGGAAGCACAGATCATGCGCGCAGCGGAGGGAGTGGCTGCGGCCGGCGCGAAAATCCTGCGCGGCGGGGCGTTCAAGCCGCGGACTTCGCCGTACGATTTTCAGGGCATGGAAGAAGAAGGGCTGAAATTACTGCAGAAGGCGAAGAAGGCCACGGGCCTCGCGATTATCACCGAAGTGATGAGTGACCGCGACGTGGACTTGATCGCGCAGTACGCGGACATCATGCAAGTTGGCGCGCGAAACATGCAGAATTTCATGCTGCTAAAGGCGCTGGGAAAATGCGGCCGGCCGGTGCTTTTGAAGCGCGGGATGAGCGGCACGATCAAGGAATTGCTGATGTCCGCGGAATATATCGTGGCGCACGGAAATTCCGATGTGATCCTGTGCGAGCGAGGCATCCGGACGTTTGAAACGGAAACGCGCAACACGTGCGACATCGCGGCAATTCCTGCGCTGAATGAGTTGACGCATCTTCCCGTGATTCTCGATCCGAGCCACGCGACGGGGAAGCGCAGCCTCGTGCCCGCCGTTTCGCGAGGGGGTGTTGCCATCGGCGCCGACGGCTTGATCGTGGAGGTACACCCCGCGCCAGAAAAAGCGATCAGCGACGGCGCGCAATCGCTTGATATTCCACAATTCCAAAAAATGATGAAGGATTTGGAGCCGTATATCCAGCTCTGGAAGTCTTCGAGGGCCAAAGAAGCTGTTGCAGCAGCAGGGTGAGTCGGAGGGGGTAGCGGCGGCTTTGTCCCGGCGTTGCGCAGGGACGTAGTCGGTGTGCGAGCTACGTATGTAAAGGCCGCCGCTACAGTGACCCATTGCCTTGCTCTTTTAGCGTTGTCGCAAGCTCCTTGAAATCAGGTCTTCACCTTAAATAAATATCCAGACTTTACCCGCTATTTTTCCCACCCATACAGGGCCTTATTACTGGGGACGAACCGGACTGGTCTTGGCGCAGCTTTTCACCTGACGACTTGCCTCCGAGGGGTAGCCCGCGCTGACCAGTCCGGAGTCGACTGAGCCTGCCGGGGAGCAAGCGCTGGAGGCAACCAGCACGCAAGCTGCTTCTAGGAAAAAATGGTGGCCCATCGGCACGAAGCAGTGAGAGAGGGGCGAGTCCATGCGCCGTCGTGATTTCTTGCAGAGAACTGAAGGGGGGAAATGGAAGGGAGAAGCTGCAAAGAGACCGCGGACTGCCAGAGAAAACAGTCCCCGGACGAGAAGGAGCACCGCGCTATGAAGCGTCGAACGTTGTTAGCCGGTGCTTTAGTGGCCCTATTGTGGGCCGCGCCCGCGAGGGCGGACACGGGCATTATTGTACGGACGACTGGAGGTCTCTCCGCACTTAACATTTTGTGTGCCGTACCCACAGTCTGCACGGTGGTTGGCGGCGCGCTGGACGGCACGCTGGGCCAGGTCTTCCTCATAACCACGCCGCTTCCCCTAGCGCAGATCCTGCCTTTACTTCAAGGCGTGACGGGATTCGTCGGTGCCGAAGTGGATCAGGTACTCAACTTGGTTGGGTTGGCAAACCTAGTTCCCTTGCCAATTTCCAGCACCCTGCTATCGGATAGAACTCTGGTACGCTACCCTGCCAATTCCGGGACGATGGTATGGAATAGTTATGCTACGCAATCCGCAGCCAGCATAGTGGAAGTCCAGCAAGCGCAAAGCACTTTCAAAGTAACGGGGACGGGCACTGTAGCTGACATTGACACCGGCGTGGATCCCAATCATCCGGCATTGCAAGGTGTTCTGTTGCCGGGTTACGACTTCACGAGGAATCAATCTGGTGGTTCGGAACTGAACGATTTGAATCCCCTCAATTTTCCCACTTATCCGCCTCCCAGTTGCAGCTCGGCTACCTGCCCCTCGGCTGTGCAAGTAAATCAATCTAGCGCGGCGGTGTTGGACCAATCGTCAGCGGCGGTTCTGGACAACACCAATAACCCGTATGCGGCCTTCGGTCACGGAACGATGGTGATGGGCATCATCCACCTGGTGGCCCCAACAGCGGAGCTTATGCCACTGAAGGCATTTCATTCCGACGGTACGGCGAATCTCTCCGACATCCTGCGAGCAATCTATTACGCCGTGCAGAACAACGCCAACGTGATTAACATGAGCTTCGACATCAAGACCGCGTCGACGGAGCTGAAGAATGCGCTGGACTATGTGAACCAGCTTGGCATTATTTGCGCGGCTTCGGCGGGAAACGACGGGACGCAGGAAACCGTTTATCCCGCTGCGCTACAAACCGATGTGATGGGAGTGGCCTCGGTCGGAAGCACTCCATCTACCGAAAACACGCGCTCCAGTTTTTCAAACTTCGGAGACGCGATTGTGTGGGTCTCAGCTCCGGGCGAGTCGATCATTTCCACCTACCCGTTCAACAGCTATGCGGCAGGATGGGGAACTTCTTTCAGCGCACCCTTTGTTTCGGGAGGGGCGGCACTGTTTCGGAGCGTACAGATCACTATCAATGAGTCAGAAGCCGCTGCTGCCGTGGCCCATGCAGCGCCGCTCTCCGATGCTGGCATGGGTAAGGGGCGTTTGGACCTAGTACCGGCACTCCAATCCTTGTCACCGGTAAGCGGGTCCCCCGATTTCGGAGTTTCTTCTGCACCGGTCAGCACAACGATTACGGCGGGACAAACGGCCAATTACACCATCTCGGCCACGCCGACAAATGGATTCAATCAGACAGTGATTTGGACCTGCCTCGGCGCTCCCGCAGCGGCAACCTGCACGGTTTCGCCCAGTTCGGTGACGCTGGACGGAACGCACGCCGGGACCGCGACCGTTACTTTGACCACGACGGCACGCGCAATATCACCGCCGCTACTCTGGCCGCGAGCTGCGCCTCCTTCGCACAGATGGTTGTTGCCTGCGGCGTGCTTCGCCTGGACGCTGGTTTTGTTGATCCTATGCCGCCTGAGCCGGGCGCAACGCTTTGGTCGGGGTCTTGCCGGTGCGGCCGGGTTGCTTGCTATCTCACTGTTCGTCTATTCATGTGGTGGGGGTTACGGCGGCCCGCCGGGGTCGGGCTCCACGACGCTCTATTCAATAGGGCTCAATCCCACCAGCGTCAATGGCGGGTCGCCGTCAACGGGAACCGTGACGCTCAGCGGGGCTGCTCCTAGTGGAGGGGCGGTCGTTTCCCTCTCCAGCAGCGCGTCTGCGGCAGCGGTTCCGGCTAGCGTAACAGTCGCTGCCGGAGCGACCAGTGCAACATTCACGGTGACCACTAGCGCCGTGACCGCCTCTACGCCGGTCACCATCTCGGCCTCGTACGAGGGAACGACCAAGACTGCTTCGCTCACTGTAAATTCCACAACGGCTGCTGTGCTGTCTTCGGTTGCACTCAACCCCGCAACTGTCAATGGCGGGTCACCGTCAACAGGGACTGTAACGTTAAGCGGCGCTGCTCCCAGTGGAGGGGCGGTCGTTGCCCTCTCCAGCACCGGGTCTGCGGCAACGGTTCCGGCTAACGTAACAGTCGGTGCCGGAGCTACCAGCGCGACGTTTACGGTAACCACTAGCGCCGTGACCGCTGTTACGCCTGTCACCATCTCGGCCTCGTACGCAGGAACGACGAAAACCACTTTGCTCACGGTAAATCCCGCAACGACCGGAGGTACTCCTGCGGGAACGTATACACTCACGGTGACGGGAACGTCGGGCAACCTCAGCCACTCAACGACGGTCACAGTAATTGTGAACTAGGAACCCCGGGCCCCAGCCCCCCACTCGATTCCAGCCCCAGAACTTATCCGATTTGCAAAGAGTCCAACGACTGGCCGACCGGCCGATTACGCCCAGGGCAAGTCCTATTGCTCGCCTCAGCCCAGAATGTTTTCTAGAGAGAGGGAGCTTCTTCCCTAACGTGTTGGAGGTCTGTGTCGATGGGCGGCATTTGGACGACATTTAAAAGGCGTGCGGGGCCGAGCTTCGTTGCCGTTTTCGAGAAGGCGTGCTTGGTTGCTGTAGGCCTTTGCTTGATTGCGGTTGCGTCCGTAATGGCGCAGGTAGCGGCGCCGGTTCACGAGTCCGATTCGAGCACGCGGTTGCTGACCGTTGAAGAAGGACGCTCGATCGTGAACGTAGCTTGGCAACAAGAGCAGCCGACGATCGGCATGCGGGACTGTTCGCACTTGGTTCATCAGATTTACGCGGTTGCGGGATACGAGTATCCGTATGCGAGTTCCTTCGAGATTTATGCCGGCAATGAAAATTTTGAGCGGGTGAAAACACCGCACACAGGCGACGTCATCGCGTGGCCTGGGCACGTTGGAATCGTTGTCGATCCGCTGCAGCACAGTTTTTACAGCTCGGTGAGAACGGGGTTGGAGGCGCAGGATTACGAAGCAGCGTATTGGAAGTCCAGGGGGCGACCGCGATTTTATCGGTACAAAGTAGAAAGTGGGGAAGTTGTAAGCGCGGCTAATACGGCGGGCTCGTCCAAGGCTTCGAATGGCCACGCACAGCGTTCTGTGGGGACGCGTGTCGATGAACGCACCAGGGCGGAGAAGGACTCTTCGAATCGGCCACCGACGGCGACTTCCGAGAAGAGTTGGATGATTTATGGACCGCCAGCTCCCCCTGAGTCGCCCGTACCGAAGGAAGTAGATGCGGCGTTCGAGATTCCCACGAGCGTCGTCATTGCCGCGGGAAATAAGCCTCCGACGCGCGAGGAAGTGACCGAGGGCATCTCCGAATTGAGCGATGCGCTGGGGAGTCGGTTGAGGACCGATGATCCTTTAAAGAATCAGCAGCCAATGGTGATCGTTGAGCAATTCAGTGTAGAGCGGGTGGACGTTAAACACGATCACGGCTGGGCGCGCTTGGTGGTTGATTCAAAGGTGTTGATTGCTGGCGGCACTACACAAATTAGGCGTCGTCACGAAAAGGTTCGCTGGGAGTTGCGGCGGACGGAATCGGGCTGGGAGGCCGTGACACCATTGGATCGAACTTATGTTCCGCACGATGTGGCGGTGAAGAATCTGGCCGCCAACCTTGCGCGGCTTGCCAACAGCGATGGTGCTACAGAGCATCAGCAAGCTATCTTACAGCAGGAATCACAACTTGCCAGCCTATTGAGTGCGCTCCTAGAGAGCAAGCTGGATCGCTAGTGGCGCGTCCTCAGCGATACATACTGCGGCCCCGGCGGTATCTGAAAGTGCGTGTGCAAAGACCACCAAAAAACGCAGAAAAGCTGACCTAGAGAGATGGCAAGGGCGGCAGACTGTGCTAGTTGAGATCTAAGAAGATGTGAAAAGGCTTGTTCTTGCCCCAGCGATAGATTGTGAAGTCTTTGTCCAGTGTCAAAATATCGCCGCTCTCGAATTCATCCGCCAAACGAATCAGGCAGGCGTCAGCCAGATCAATCTTTCGGTCCTTGTACTTTCGCAGAACCTGTTTTACGCCGGCCACTTCGCGCGAGAGTTGGAAAGGGATTTGAAAAATCCCGGCGGCCACGTTTTCGATTACAGCTTCGGGTGCGCCACGGAGATTACGCAGCAGGTAACAGCTTTCGGCGATGACTGCTTCGCAGGTGATGAGCGGCGCTTGTAGCTCATTCACCACCTCGGCGCACGCATGGTGAGCATTCTCGCTCCGGTCTAGAAGCGCAACAATGGCGCCGGTATCGAGGAGTACAGGCTTCACTTCCCAAAGCCATGCAAATGTTTCTTGTCCGATCCTAGGTTGGGTATGCCAGAGGAGAATTTTCCGAGACCGATGACGCCGCGCCTTTTTTTGCGCAGGTAGCTTGCTTCTAGGACCCGCAGGCCTTCTCGGACGACTCGCGAAGGGCTCCAGCCCAATTCCCGGACTAGCAAAGTAAGCCTCTTACGCGAGCTATCATCGAGTCTTGCTTGGATTGCAGTGCGCACACCTCATTGTACTACAAAATGGAGTTTGTATGACAAGGACGAGTCTTTCGGGAAAGAGGGCATCAGAATTGACCGGAGAAGCAAACCAAGGACGGGTGAGCGAGAGGATCTCTAGAAATAGGAGCATTCCAAGCCACTCTAGATTCAGGTATCGTTGGCGGTTAGTCGCAAGCGGTGAAAAGGCAAACGATGAGAAAACACAAGAGCGCCGCAGGGACTGAGAAATGACCGCCGGGCCTGGTCAGGGCGAGGAAGGGATTCGGCCGGCGCTCGCAGCGACTCGGGAAGCGCGGGGATTTCTGGCGCGACACTTTGCCGCGACGCGGTTGATTGCTGCGCCGTTTTTGAGCGAGCGTACGGGGAAGCGCATTTACTTGAAATTGGAAGCGGAGCTGCCTACGGGGTCGTTCAAGGTACGCGGGGCTTTGTGGGCGCTGACGACGAGGTTGAAAAGCGAGCGCGTTGAGGAAGTGATTGCGTCGAGCACGGGGAATCATGGGGCGGCTGTAGCTTATGCGGCAAAACTGTTGGGAATGAAGGCGAGGATTTTTTTGCCGGTGGGATGCAATCCGGTGAAACGCGGGCGTATTGCTTCTCTGGGGGCGGAGATTGTCGAGAGTGGCGGAGCAGATTTGGCGGCGGCGTTTGAATTGGCGGCGGACTATTCCAAGCGGCCGGGAGTTTACTTTTTGAATGACGCGACTGATGCGGATTTGCCGGCGGGACCGGGGACGATCAGTTGCGAAATACTCGAACAGCTTCCGGACGCTGGCACGATTGTGGTGCCGATGGGAGATACGGCTTTGATTCGCGGGATTGCAGCGGCAGCGAAACAGATCGCGCCGCGCGTCAGGATCATTGGCGTGCAGGCAGAACGGGCGCCGGCGTATTACCGGTCGTGGAGGGAAGACAGAGTCGTGGGGACAGAGACGTGCGACACGATGGCGGATGGATTAGCGACGCGCACGCCGGATGCGGCGAATGTGCGCGACATTAAGAGCCTTGTGGATGACGTGGTGCTTGTCAGCGAAGAGCAAATGTTGCGCGCGATCGAGATTCTGCTTGTCGAAGAGCATGTCTTGGCTGAGCCGGCGGGCGCGGCGAGTACGGCAGCGCTGCTAAACGCGGGTGCGGAATTCGGCGACAAAGTCGTGCTGGTTGTGAGTGGAGCGAATATTTCGCGGGAAGTTTTGCGTCGGGCTGTTGGTGCTGTCTAGCGTCTGCTGCCCAGAACTCAGCGGGATTGACCGATCGAGATGGAATTGCGCAGGCCTAGAACACGCACCAGAGTTGCCTGCAATTTGAGGAGTTCTTGTTCGCGCTCGTGTTCTTCTTTTGTGCGGTCGCTGAGGGCTTCTTTCAAGAGGATCAAGTTGCGCCGGAATTCCATCTGGGCCAGCACCAGACGGCTCAGGGCTTTGAGGGCGTCCCTTTGCTCAGGCGCCAATTCGCGGGGCGTCTGATCGACCACGCAGAGCGTGCCGAGCGCATAACCGTCCTCGTTTATGAGAGGCGCTCCCGCGTAGAAACGGATGTGCGGGTCCGCCACGACCAGAGGGTTATCGCGAAAGCGGTCGTCCTTTAGGGCGTCGGGAACTACAAAAATATCCGATTGCAGAATCGCCGTGGAGCAAAAGGCGACCTCGCGAGGTGTTTCAGAAGCCGCGAGGCCTACGCGCGATTTAAACCATTGACGATCGCCGTCGATCAAAGAGATGAGCGCGATGGGAGTCTTGCAAATAAACGAAGCCAGCTTAGTTAGATCGTCGAAGGATTCTTCCGCGTCGGTATCGAGGATGGCGTAGCGTTCGAGAGCCGCGAGTCGCATCGATTCGTTGGCTGGCTTGGTGATGGACATTATGTGCTCCGGGGCAAGTGACGGGCCGGCCGACGTTCTCGGCCGCGGCCATCATACTCCAAGAGCGGATATCATGCCTCTCGATCAGGTTCCATCGCGCCCGAAAGGGAAGGCATTCGAAGAGCCAGCGAGTGAAGTTCCGCGGCAGCGCTTTATAGTTGCTCTTGCGCGCGGATAAGGTCCCTCCGGAAACAGAAAGGCGGCGCCTGAGAGATGCGAGGCGCCGCCTTTCGTTCTTCTAGCGGACTTGGCGACTGCCCAATCAGCTAGTGGGCTGCACCAAGATTAGACCGGGCTTGGGTTGGAAGGTACGTCTTCAAATCCGCGAAGATGCCGACGACAATC
>Ga0070765_100003124_pt1 | contig 10588 bp, 9 predicted proteins | sample HubBroMetageWFT5_FD_71516 | JGI IMG/M metagenome (GOLD analysis project Ga0070765, IMG submission 71516) | Warmed and freeze-thawed soil microbial communities from the Hubbard Brook experimental Forest, New Hampshire - Hubbard Brook CCASE Soil... | ecosystem: Environmental > Terrestrial > Soil... | reverse complement strand
TTCCGCGCCAAGAAGGTCCGGGCGGCGGCGCAGATCCACGGCAACACGCGGCTCGAGATCGCCTGGACGATCGCCGCGGCGATGATCCTCGTGGTCCTCACCGTGGTCACCTTCATCAAGCTCCCGAGCATCCTCAACCCGCCGAACTCGAACGCCGGCTTCCTCGAGTCGTCGCTGAGCCAGCCGACTCCGCCCAACGGGAAGAAGCTCACGATCTGCGTCCAGGGCCGCCAGTACATCTGGCGCTACGTCTACGGCGGAGCCTGCGCGAACAACCCGTTCACGCCGAAGTTGCCCTACTCCTTCCAGGAGATGGTCGTCCCGGCCGGCACCACGGTGGTGCTCAACATCACGGCCATCGACGTGATCCACTCGTGGTGGGTTCCGTCGCTAGGGGGCAAGGTCGACGCGGTCCCGGGCTATACGACCTACACCTGGTTCAAGGCTCCGTACGCCGGCGCGCTGTACCACGGCCAGTGCGCTCAGCTGTGTGGGCGCCAGCATGCCTTCATGACCGCGCAGGTGCGGGTGGTCTCCCCCAGCGAGTACCAGGCGTGGCTGACGCGCCAGAAGCAGCTCATCCAGACCGCCAACTCGCAGGTGACCCAGCTGCGGTCCTACCTCCAGCGAACCGGAAACCTCTAGGAGACCGCGAATGTCCGTGATCACCACCGAGCCAGCCGTCGCCCGCCGCCCGGTTCCACAGGTCCTCAGGAGCGACATCGACTCGCCGCGCACGAGCAAGCGCTGGGTCGAGTGGATCGTGACCACCGACCACAAGAAGATCGGGATCATGTACCTGGTCACGACGTTCGTGTTCTTCATGCTCGGCGGCGTCGAGGCGCTGCTGATGCGTGTCCAGCTGGCCGAGCCGAGCAACACGCTGCTGAGCGGCGAGCGCTACAACGAGCTGCTCACCCTCCACGGTACGACGATGATCTTCCTGTTCGTGGTGCCGGTGATGGCGGGGTTCGGCAACTACTTCGTGCCGCTCATGATCGGGGCGCGGGACATGGCGTTCCCGCGGCTCAACGCGCTCTCGTACTGGCTGCTGCTGGCCGGCGGAATCGTGTTCTACATCACGCTCTTCTACCACCCGCCGGAGGCCGGCTGGTGGAGCTACCCGCCGCTCTCGAGCATCACGTACTCGCCGAGCGGCGGCCAGGACGCCTGGATCTTCCTCATCCACCTCACAGGCATCTCCTCTCTCCTGGGCGCGATCAACTTCTACGCGACGATCGTCAACATGCGCGCCCCCGGGATGACCTGGGGCCGCTTGCCGCTGTTCATCTGGACGATCCTCGTCTACGCGATCCTCCTGATCATCGCGCTCCCCGTGGTCGCGGCGGCCGTGACGATGCTGCTGACCGACCGGCACTTCGGCACCCACTGGTTCGACCCGACCGCGCACGGATCGCCGGTCCTGTGGCAACACCTGTTCTGGTTCTTCGGCCACCCCGAGGTCTACATCATGGTCCTGCCCGGGTTCGGGATCATCTCCGAGGTCATCCCGGTGTTCTCGCGCAAGCCGATCTTCGGCTACAAGGCGATCGCGGCGTCGACGGTCGTGATCGCCTTCCTGGCGACGCTCGTGTGGGCCCACCACATGTTCGCCTCGCCGATCCCGGTCGTCGTGCTCGGCTTCTTCATGTTGAGCTCGTTCCTGATCGGCGTGCCCACCGGTGTCAAGATCTTCAACTGGATCTCGACGCTGTGGCGAGGGTCGATCGTGATGACGACCTCGCTCTACTACGCGGTCGGGATGATCGCGATCTTCACCGTCGGCGGGATCACTGGGATCTTCCTCGCCGTGTTCCCAGTGGACTGGCAGCTCAACGACACCTACTTCGTCGTCGCCCACTTCCACTACACGATCTTCGGCGGCGCCATCTTCCCAGTGCTCGCCGGGATCTACTACTGGTTCCCGAAGATGACCGGGCGGCTGCTGAACGAGCGGCTGGGCAAGGTCTCGTTCTGGTTCACCTTCATCGGCTTCAACATGACCTTCCTCGTCCAGCACGCGCTCGGCCTGAGCGGGATGCCGCGGCGGATCTACACCTACCAGCCGGGCTTCGGCTGGTCGACCTACAACCTGATCTCGACCATCGGCGCGTTCATCCTCGCGGTCGGCATCCTGCTCACGATCGCCAACGTGGCGATGAACTACAAGCGCGGGGCGTTGGCCGGGCCGGATCCGTGGAAGGGCAACACGCTCGAGTGGTTCGTGCCGTCGCCGCCGCCGGTCAACAACTTCGACGAGATCCCCCGCGTAAGGTCGGTCGAGCCGATGCGCGACATCCGCCGTCAGATCGAGCGCACGACGGGCGAGCGCCAGAAGACGGGCGGCAGCGAGCGGTTCGTCCGGGCGTAGCCTGTGGCTGTGGACGCGTCGTCGGTCACGCAGGTCCCCTCGGCGCCGGCTGTCTCGGGGGCCCGGCAGCTGCTGGCCGACTACTTCGAGCTGACCAAGCCGAAGGTCCAGACGCTGCTGCTGTTCACGACGATCACCACCATGGAGATCGCGGGCAACCCGCCCGTGTCGTTGATCGCCCTGACGTGCCTTGGCGGATATCTGTCGGCGGGCGGCGCCGGAGCGGTCAACCACTACTACGACCGCGACATCGACGCCCAGATGGCGCGCACCGCCACCCGACCGATTCCCTCAGGCCGGGTGTCGCCGCGGGCGGCGCTGATCTTCGGATTCGTGCTCTGCGGGCTGTCATTCCTTGTTCTATCGCTGACCGTGAACCTGCTGGCCGCTTTCCTCGCTCTGGGCGGGTTCGTGGGCTATGTGGGCGTCTACACGATCTGGCTCAAGCGGCGGAGTCCCCAGAACATCGTGATCGGCGGCGCGGCCGGCGCGGTGCCGCCGCTGGTGGGCTGGGCCGCGACGCGCGGCTCCCTGGCCTGGACCGCCGTCTACCTGTTCGCGATCGTCTTCTACTGGACCCCGCCCCACTTCTGGTCGCTCAGCCTGCTGATGAAGGATGAGTACGCCCGCGTGGGGATCCCGATGATGCCCGTGGTGCGTGGCGAGCGCGAGACGCGCCGGCAGATCCTGCTCTACACGCTGCTGCTGTACGCGATCTCGCAGCTGCCGTTCTGCGCCGGCGAGTTCGGGGCGGTGTACCTGATCGCGTCGATCGTCCTCGGGCTGGCGTTCATCGCCGGCGCGGTGCTGCTCTATCGCCGGGCGGATCGCCGCACCGCTCTGCGCCTGTACCTGTTCTCCCTGGCCTACCTCGCGCTCCTGTTCGGCGCGATGGTCGCCGACGTGAAGCTGTAGCCTTTCGCGCCAATGGACCGCAGGCTTGCACGCAAGAACATCCGCTCCGGGTTGATCGCGGGAGCGCTTTGCGCCGTCATGTTCGGGATGACCTTCGTGGCGGCCGCGATCTACGTCCATCCGTGAGCGAAGGCGACCACCCCACTCAGGCCCCGCCGGCCGGCGAGCCGATCCACCTTCCCGGCCCGAGCGTCAAGCCATTCGTGACCGCGATCGCGATCACGCTCGTCGTGATCGGGACGACGATCAACATCCTCATCAGCATCGTCGGGCTGATCGTGCTGGTGGTCGTGGTGCTCTTGTGGATCGGGGACACCCGGCGCGACATCGCCGAGCTCCCTGAGGAACATCACTAGGAGCGCACCGCCCCCCCTCTTCGCCGCTAAGCCCTGGCGGCCTCGGCCTGGACGTCGCTCGTGGCGCCGTCCTGGATCCAGCAGCGCATGATGTCCCGCATCGACAGGATCCCCGCGAGCTCGCCGCGGTCGTAGACGACGAGGTGGCGGAAGCTGCCGCGGACCATCGTGGCGGCCGCGCGCTCGAGCGACCACTCTGGAGACGCCAGCGTCAGATTCGACGTCAGGTGGTCTGAGACCAGCTCCTGATCGGGATCCTCGCCCGAGCCGACCGCGATGAGGATGTCGCGCTCGGTGATGACCCCGGGCCCCTGAGCGTCCGGGTCGAGCACGACGGCGGCCCCGACGTTGCGGCGGGACATCGCCTCGGCGGCGTCGCGCAGCGTATGGCTCGGGCCGATCGTCAACACCGTCTCGGACATCCCCTCACGTATCTGCATCACGCCTCCTGGCCAGATTGCAACAATTGCCTCAATCATAGATCAACCCGTGGCGGTGCTGGCAGCGGTTCGCGCCACGAGGCGGCATGCGTTCGGGTAGTCCGAACAACGAGCCCGGCGGGCGTTTCCGGCGGGCCGGTGGTCTCTGACGTCCTTCGTCGACCAGAAGGCTTAGGATGCGGGCAGAGTGACGCTCGAGGGCCCGGAGACTCAAGACCACCGTGCGTAACCGCCCGATTCTGCAGATGGTCGTGATCGGCGTGATCGTCACGGCGATCGGCATCCCGCTGGCGCTCATCATCCCCTGGTTCCCCGCGAAGGGGTCGATCCAGGCCGGGAACGTCCAAACGCTCTACGACGTGCTGCTGATCGCCACCGTGCCGATCTTCGTGCTCGTCGAGACCGTCGTCCTGTTCTCCGTGTGGAAGTTCCGGATGCGGCCCGGACAGGAGGAGATGGACGGGCCGCCGATCCACGGAAACACGCGTCTCGAGGTCGTCTGGACCGCGGTGCCCGCGATCCTGATCATCGGGTTGTGCACCTATGCCTACACGGTCCTGCGCTCCAACGAGGACAGCAAGAAGGGCGAGATGACCGTGAACGTCACCACTCGCCAGTTCGCGTTCGAGTTCTCATATCCGGTCTCGCCCGGCAAGCAGGTCGTCTCCCCCGTCCTGTACCTCCCGAACAACCGGCCGGTGGTGTTCAAGCTCCGCTCGCTCGACGTCATCCACAGCTTCTTCGTTCCGAACTTCTCGGAGAAGCTCGACGCGGTGCCGGGAATCGTGACCACGCTCCGGGTGACCCCGACCACGCTGGGGACGTACCCGGTCGAGTGCACCGAGCTGTGCGGCGCCGGCCACTCGCTGATGCGCACGAGCGCCCACGTCGTCACCCCGGCGGTGTTCGCAAGCTGGCTGAAGCGGCAGCCGATCAACGGGCCGCCGCCGGTCGGGTCGCCGCCTTCGACCGTGACCCAGGCGGTTCCGGACTACAACGCCGTCCCGGGCGCCGGCTCGTCCTCGAGCTCGTCGCCCTCGTCCGGTTCCTCTTCGTCATCGTCCTCGACATCCGGCGCGGGCTCGTCAGGCGGGAGCGCCGCGGCCGGCAAGGCCGTGTTCAGCGGTGCGGCGGGCTGCAGCGGATGCCACACGCTCGCGGCAGCCAACGCCACGGGGACGATCGGGCCGGACCTCGACACCAGGCTGAAGTCCGACTGCGCGCAGGCCACGTCGCAGAAGGTCCGTGGGACCACGCTCCAGCAGTGCATCCAGACCGCCATAACGAAGCCGTACGCATATCTACCGACCGGCTACAGCGCCGGGATCATGCCCTCGAACTTCTCCCAGCGCCTCACCCAGGCGCAGATCCAAGCCCTTGTCAGTTTCCTGTCCACTGCGGCCAAATGAGCAGCTATGCGGCGGTCGCGAAAAGGTATCGTGCAGGCTGATGGATAGCGGTAACCGTCGCGAGTCCACGCGTGTGTGCGCCGTCCACGGCGGGACCCGTCTCGGAGAGGAGGTCGACTGATGGCCGTCACAACCGCAGCGCACGAGGCGCCGGTCGCACGCCGGACCCGCGTACCGCTGCCGCCGTCGCTCCGTCGGCCGGGCTGGTACCGCGCGGCGCTGTTCGAGGTGATGGGCTTTGCCTTCGCGTTTGGCCTGACCGTCCTGATTCGCGCGCTCATGCACGAGCACCCCGTGATCGACGGCCACGCGATCACGATCGTCGCGTTGATCGCGGTCCCGCTCTTCTTCCTGTTCGGGCTCGGCGTCGGCGACTACTGGCTCTACTGGGCGGCCGGGCGCCCCACCCGGGCCGAGGACCACTCCGGTCACGGCGCCTATTCGTGGCGCGACTACTTCCGCGTCAACACCGACCACAAGGTGATCGGGATCCAGTACACCGTCACCTCGTTCTTCTTCCTGCTGGTCGGCGGGCTGCTGGCGATGCTGATCCGTGCCCAGCTCGCCAAGCCGGGCATGCAGTTCCTGACCCCCGAGCAGTACAACGGCGTGTTCTCGGTCCACGCCACCGTGCTGATCTTCCTGTTCGTCATCCCGGTGTTCGCCGGGCTCGCGAACTTCGTCCTGCCGCTGATGATCGGCGCGCCGGACATGGCCTTCCCGCGCCTGAACGCGCTGTCCTACTGGATGCTGCCGGTGGCGGGGATCCTGATGCTGATGAGCTTCCTGGCTCCCGGAGGCTCTTTCGCTGCCGGCTGGACGGCTTACGCGCCGCTGTCGACGACGATGCCGCTCGGCCAGTTGTTCTTCTCGATCGCGGTGCAGTTCGCCGGCGCGTCCTCGATCGCCACCGCGCTCAACTTCCTCGTGACGATCATCACGATGCGCGCGCCCGGCATGAGCTTCTTCCGGATGCCGCTGCTGGTGTGGGCGAACTTCTCGACCTCGCTGCTGGTCGTGATCGCGACGCCGTTCATCGCGGCCTCGCAGTTCTTCATCCTGCTCGACACCGCGCTCCACTTCCACTTCTTCGACGCGTTCGTCGGACCGGACAAGAACGGCAACGTGCTCATGTACCAGCACGTGTTCTGGTTCTACTCACACCCGGCGGTCTACATCATGATGTTGCCCGGGTTCGGGATCATCTCCGAAGTCATCGCGGTGAAATCGCGAAAACCGATATTCGGATACCGGATGATGGCGTTCTCGCTGCTCGCGATCGTGGTGCTCGGGTTCACGGTGTGGGCGCACCACATGTTCGTGTCGGGGATGGCGCCCTGGATCCGCATCCCGATGATGATCACGACGGCGATCATCGCGATCCCCACCGGCATCAAGATCTTCTCGTGGCTCGCGACGCTGTGGCGAGGCGTGCTTCATCTCGACACGCCGATGCTGTTCGCGCTCGGCTTTCTGACGATGTTCACCCTGGGCGGGATCAGTGGCGTGATGCTCGCGATGATCCCGTTCGACATCCACGTCAGTCAGACGTACTTCATCGTTGCCCACATCCACTACGTGCTGTTCGGCGGATCGCTGTTCACGATCTTCGCCGGCGTCTACTACTGGTTCCCGAAGATGACCGGCCGGATGTTCGACGATCGTCTGGGCAAGTGGCACTTCTGGATGACGTTCATCTTCTTCAACCTGACGTTCGGCCCGATGCATCTGATCGGGATCCAGGGCATGCCACGCCGCGTCGCCGAGTACGCCGACAAGTTCGCCGCGTGGAACCTGTTCATCTCGATCTCGGCGTTCATCCTCGGCCTGAGCACGCTGATCTTCCTCTACAACATCGTCGTCAGCTGGCGCGGCGGGCCGCGCGCCCCGTCGAACCCGTGGCGGGCGCTGACGCTCGAGTGGCAGGTCTCGTCGCCGCCGCCGATCTTCAACTTCGACGCGGTGCCGACGGTCGTCGGCGGTCCATATGAGTACGGCGTGCCGGGCGCGGTCCACGGGATCTTCAAGCCACCCGCCGAGGCCGCGCGCGTAACCGCCGGAGCGCTCGTGACGCCACCTAGCCAACAGAGCCACACATGAAGACCGTCTTGATCGTCGCCAACGAGACGCTCGGCGGCCGCTCGCTGATCGAGGCGATCCGCAAGCGGGTGGCCGAGGGCGAGGTCCGGTTCGTGCTGGTCGTGCCTCAGAACCGGCCGCGCGCCGGCCTGGTCGTCTACGACGACTCGGTGTTCGACGCCGCCCAGACGCGGGTCGACCTGGCGCTCGAGGCGGCCCGCGCCGAGGGAATCGACGCGATCGGCGAGGTCGGCGACCAGGATCCCTACAGCGCCGCGATCGATGCGATCCACACCTATCGCCCGGACGAGATCATCATCTCGACCTATCCGGCGACTCGGTCGGGGTGGCTCCGCCGCGACCTGATCGACCGCGTGCGCGACGCCACCGGCCTCCCGGTCGAGCACGTCGTAGCCGACCCCGACACTGAGCGCCTGCCGTTCGACGTGACCCTCGCCGTCGCCAACCGCACCGCCGGCGGCGACGAGCTGCTCGAGGCGCTCAAGGCCAAGGCGGACGCCGAGCCCGAGGACCGCAGCCGGCTGTTCATCGTGGTCGTCCCCCAGGAGGGCGGCAGCGGCCAGGACACCCGGCGTGCCCGGACCCGGTTGAAGCTCGTCCTCGACCGGATGCGCGCCAAGGGCATGTTCGCGGCGGGGATGATCGGCGACCCCGATCCGTTCACGGCGATCATGAACGCGCTTCAGTACTTCCGGGTCGACGACATCGTGATCTCGACCTTCCCCGACACCAGGTCCGGGTGGCTGCGCACCGACCTGATCGAGCGGGTGCGTCGCTCCACCGGGAAACCCGTCGAACACGTCGTCCAGGAAGACGTCGCGTCGAGCACCGCTTAGAGCCTTGAACGAAATGAGCGCGAGACTGGGATGGTCGGGGATCGAGCGGGGCGGCCGCGGCGATCGGCGTGGCATAGCGGCGCTACGTGAGCCGATCGCCGCGGCCGCATCCGCGACGATAATCCGGCCAGATCCAGGCCGCGGTCATTTTGAGAGAGGCTCTTAGACCATGGAAGCCGCCTCGATCGCCCACGGCCACGCCGAGCACCACGGACCGCCTCCGGCGCACCAGTCCTCCCGCGTCCACGCGCCGACGCTCGGGATGCTCCTTTTCATCATGTCGGAGATCATGATCTTCGGCGCGTTCTTCACGGCCTACTTCTTCATCCGCGTCGTGACCCACAACCCGTGGCCGGCCCGTGGGACGGTTGTGCCGGAAGCGGTCGCCGGCGTCAACACCGCGATCCTGTTGTCCTCGTCGCTGACCCTCCACTGGGCACTGACGTCGGTCAAGAACGGCAACCGCTTCGGCCTTCGAGCCGGCATGGCGTCGACGTTCATGCTCGGCCTGACGTTCTTGTTCATCCAGATCAACGAGTACATCCACCTGGGGTGGGCGCCGCACGACTCGGCCCAGGCGACCGTTTTCTATTCGCTGACCGGGCTGCACGGGGCCCACGTGTTCATCGGCCTCTGCCTGTTGCTGACGGTGACCGTCCGTGCCTTCCGCGGGCACTACTCGCCCGAGCACCACGCCGGCATGGAAGTGCCCGGCATCTACTGGCACTTCGTCGACATCATGTGGATCATCGTGTACACGTCGGTCTACGTGCTGTAGCGGCGGGCCTCGCGCGGTGGCAAACCCGTTGCGTTACGAGGCGGACGCCTTCCGGGTGTTCCTGTACTGCCTCGCCGTGATCGTCGCGATCGTTGCGATCGTGTTGATCGTCCGGGCGATTACCTAGTGGTTCGGTGGCGGGTGCGCCACCATTGGGGATTGGTGAGGCCGTGCCCGCTCTGATTTCGCTCCCGTTCGCCGGCGCGGGCCCGATCAACGGCATCGTGCCCTCGGTCGTCGTGCTCCTGTGCTGGCTGCCCTATCGGGCGCGCGTACAAACGCTCTCACACGAGCGGCGCGCGGTTCCGGGATGGCGGCAGGCCTGTTTCGCTTTTGGCCTCGTGACGTTGGCGATCGCGCTGAGCGCGCCGGTCGACTCGCTCGCCGATCAGCTCCTGGTGGCGCACATGGCCGAGCACCTGGTGATCGGGGATATCTCAGCGCTGCTGATCGTGCTCGGGTTCACCGGACCGCTGCTCGCGCCCCTCCTGCGCCGGCGCTACATCGGGAAGCTCCGGGTGTTCGCCCACCCGCTGGTCGCACTCCCGGCCTGGGCAATCAACTTCTACGTGTGGCACCTGCCGGTGCTCTACCAGGCGGCGCTCCGCCACGACCTGGTCCACGGCCTCCAGCACGCCTGCTTCCTCGGGTTCGGCATGGCGATGTGGATGGCGCTGCTCGGGCCCCTGCCGAAGCCCGCCTGGTTCGGCAACGCCGCCCGCCTCGTCTACATCATCGCCGTCCGGCTGGCAGGGACGATCCTCGCCAACATCATGATCTTCTCGGGCACCGTGCTCTACCCGATCTACCGCGCAGGTGACGCCCACTGGCATATCAGCCCGATGGGCGATCAGATCGCCGCCGCCGGCGTGATGATGGTGGAGGAGAGCCTGCTGACGATCGGCCTGTTCTGCTGGCTGTTCCTGAAGGTGGCGCGTGAGGCCGAGGAGCGCCAGGCGATCCTCGACGCCGCCGCCGCGTCCGGGCGCGAGCTCGACGAGCAGCGGGCCGCGCGTGCGGTCGCCGCCGGACGGGGCGACGAGCTGCTCGAGCGGATCCGCGCCCGGGACGCCACGACCACGGTTTCCTGAGGGGCTGCGGTGGCGCGTTGGGCGTGCGGGCGGACGGTCACCGCATCCTGGCATGCATAACCTGACAATCGAGCCCGCTCGGCGCGAGCATGGCAGGGCGCGCATGTGGGGCATGCGTCCTCGGCCACGGTCACCCGCCGGCGTGTCGAATGGCAGTTTTTGCAGGTCCGCGGCGACCGCGATCGTCCCGACCGCCCCGTCGGCCCCCGGCTGCCCGACCGTCCCGTCCGCCCCCGGCTGCCCGACCGTCCCGTCGCCCCCCGGCCGCCCGACCGTCCCGTCCGCCCCCGGC
>Ga0070765_100003119_pt1 | contig 10604 bp, 10 predicted proteins | sample HubBroMetageWFT5_FD_71516 | JGI IMG/M metagenome (GOLD analysis project Ga0070765, IMG submission 71516) | Warmed and freeze-thawed soil microbial communities from the Hubbard Brook experimental Forest, New Hampshire - Hubbard Brook CCASE Soil... | ecosystem: Environmental > Terrestrial > Soil... | reverse complement strand
GGCGGCGAGTTAGAAGGATTGCGGCTGGAGCGCGTGGATCCTGGCGGAGTGATTTCGTTAGCCATTCCGGCGCGTTCGGTGCTGGGGTCGATCGTTTATTTTTCGACTGAGATTTCCGCGCCTGGAGTGATTCAACATATCGAAGGCAACCGGATTACGCTGGGTGAGCCGGACGGATCGCGCTCCGAGCGCTGCCGGCGAATTGCGGAGGCGCTGGTCGCGTCGGGCTTGCGCTGCCCGGTTACGGCGCGGATACGACACGAGATTTGGGTGAAAGTTTTGGGGAATGCGTCGGTGAACCCGATCAGCGCGTTGACCCGCGCTACGGTGGTTCAGATTATGCGGGACCCGGGAGTATCCCCATTGATCCGAAAAATCATGGAAGAAGTAGAGGCGGTTTCCCACAAGATGGGGATGGAATTGCCAATTTCCATAGACCAGCGAATGACGGGGGCGGAAAAAGTAGGGGAGCACAAAACTTCCATGCTCCAAGACCTGGAAGCGGGGCGCCCGATGGAACTGGAAGCGCTGGTGGGGGCGGTGATAGAGCTGGGCGAACGGGTTGGCGTGAACATGCCATACACGCAAAGTGTTTACAGTCTTACGAAATTGTTGGCGCAGACTGTGGCGCAGTAGGGAAAGTGACTCCGCAGAAGCGTCCATAGGCTATTTCTATTCCCGAGAGAAAAATCATTGCTAGGGGTTGACAGGGGGGTTATACTCCGTCTGTTAGCTGGTCCGCTTATCAGACCACTTACCCTATGCTAGCGCCTGCCAAATCTGACTTCGAGGTTGTACGCAAGAACAAAATCTACGAAGAAGTCGCCAAGCAGATCGAACGCCTGATCATAAAGAAACTCAAGCCGGGTGACAAGCTGCCATCGGAGCGCGAGTTGGCGGAGATGCTGAGGGTTAGCCGGAGTTCGATACGCGATGCGATTCGCAGTTTGGAACTGATTGGGTTGGTGGAACCGCGCCAAGGCGCTGGAACAATCGTTCGCGAACTTTCCGCTGGAACAAAGATCAGCCCTTTTACGAACGCGCTGGAGCGCAAGCGCGAACAAGTAACCGAACTGCTGGATTTCCGCAAGATGCTGGAACCGCCGCTGGCGGCGCGAGCTGCGACTCACGCTTCCGCGGAAGAGCTCGCCGAGATGGAAGATATTTTGAAGCGCCAAGAGGAAAAGCAGAAGCAGGGAGAAGCAGCAATAGCCGAGGACGCGGAATTCCACTACAGCATCGCTTTGGCTTCTGGGAACTCCGTAGTGTTAAAGGTAATCGACACCTTAATGGACCTGCTCCGCGATACGCGAGAAAAGTCACTGCAGGTGGAAGGGCGCTCGCAAAAATCGTTGGCAGGACACCGGCGGATCTTGGCCGCTATTAAGAAGCACGATGGAGAAGCAGCCAAGGCTGCGATGCGACGGCATATTGAAGATGTGGAAGAGATCGTACTGAACAACGACTTTAGCAAGTGAGAGGTCTTTTCAGGTGGGCAGGCTGGTCGCGGCTAAAATAATCGACTTGGGAGTTTTTCTGGCGGGAATTTTCCTGGCGGTGATTTTCGACGGAGTCGATCGCGAGGCTCGGAAGCGGTTGCGCGTCAGGCCATGACGGAAATTTCTAAATCGCCTTCGGTAAGAACGCTGACATTGCGCGTGGCAGAGGCGCGTGTAGAGGATATCGGGCACGCGATTGCGCGACTGTCGCCTGCCGACCTGCAGCAGATTGGCGCGCGAGCGGGCGACGTGTTGAAAATTACGGGCGGCACGGTTGCGGTGGGACGCGCTGAACTTTCGGACGATGGATTCGAAGGCATGATTCAGATTGACGGTACCTGCCGCAGCAATTGCAGCGCGGGTTTGCAGGAACAGGTGACGGTGACGCCGGTGGAGCACGAACAAGCGGTGGCTGTTCGTCTTTCGCCGTTGTGGGTGGGGGCTGCGCCGGCGACGATTGCGCCTGAACGGATGCTGGAAGATCTAGTGGGTGTCCCGGTGATGGCGGGCGGTGTGGTGCGTGTGCCGACGTTTGCCAAAGCGGTGAACTTCCAAGTTGTGCGCACGATTCCCTCCGGACCAGTAGTGATCGGAAAGCGCACCGACTTGCGCGTGGTGGAAGGCGAGCAGACAGCGGCTCGCGCTCCTGCGGTTTCTTACGAAGATATCGGCGGACTCGAGCGCGAAGTTGAGCGTGTTCGGGAAATCGTTGAGCTGCCGCTAAAGTACCCACGCATTTTCGAGAGGCTGGGAATTCTTGCGCCGAAAGGCGTCCTGCTATACGGCCCTCCGGGGACGGGCAAGACTTTGCTGGCACGCGCGGTAGCGGCAGAAAGCCGGGTTCACTTCATTCACCTCAACGGCCCCGAAATTATGCGCAAGTTTTACGGCGAGAGCGAAGCTAAGCTGCGCGAAGTATTCGAAGAAGCAGCACGCCATTCGCCCTCCATTCTGTTCATCGATGAGATCGACGCTGTGGCGCCCAAACGAGCTGAAGTTTCCGGCGAAGTTGAAAAACGTGTAGTGGCGCAACTTTTGAGTTTGATGGATGGGTTTGTGGCACGCGGCCAAGTGATTGTGATCGGCGCGACCAACATTCCCGAAGTTCTCGATCCGGCATTGCGACGTCCCGGGCGTTTCGACCGCGAAATCGAAATCGGGGTTCCGAATACGCAAGCACGGCTGCAAATCCTGAAGATCCATACGCGCGCGATGCCGCTCGCATCCGACGTGAGCTTGAAGGAGATCGCCGAGCATTCTCACGGGTTCGTGGGTGCCGACCTGGAAGCGTTGGGACAGGAAGTGGGCATGATCGCTTTGCGGGGATTTCTCTCGTCTTTTCCGTTTGAGACCGATGGCGCCGTATCAAGCCAGCTGGATGAACTGGAAGTTACGCGCCAGGATTTTCTGGCCGGCTTGAAGGAAGTGGAACCCAGCGCAACTCGCGAATTCTATATCGAGAGAAGCACAACGAACTTTGCGTCGTTGGGAGGCTTGAGCGAGATAAAGCGTCTGCTGGATGCGGTGATCGAGCATTCGCACATGCGCGACGAGATATACGAGCAGGTTGGGCTCTCGCCCCCGCGTGGGATTCTGATGGCGGGACCTTCTGGAACCGGAAAGACCGCGATCGCGCGGGCGCTATCGGGCGAGAAACAGATTCCACTGATTGCGATCGATGGTCCGCAACTCTATTCGAAATGGCTGGGCGAATCCGAAAGAGCGTTGCGTGAAGTTTTCAAGAAAGCCAGGCGAGCCGCGCCCTGCATCTTGTTTTTCGACACAATTGACGCGCTGGCGCCAAAGTTCGGCGCCGATCAATTCGGCACTGACGTCTTTCAACGAATCCTTAGCCAGCTTCTGCGGGAGATCGACAACCTGCGCGATGTGAAAGGCGTGATTTTGCTGGCGGCCACAAACCGGCCGGAGCGGATCGAGCCAGCGCTATTACGGAGCGGACGCTTCGACTATAAAATCCCGTTCGCAAAACCGGACGCAGCTGACCGCGCGGCGATCCTACGGCTTTGTTGCAAGCAAGTGCCGCTAGCGCCTGATATTGATTTCGAAGAATTCGCCGGGGGAACAGAAGGTTTGACCGGCGCTGATATCGAAAGTCTGTGCAAGAAAGCGACTCTCCTGGCGATTGCGGAATTCCAGGATGGCACACGAGCCGCGCCGTTTGTTGTGTTGCGGAACGATTTCCTGAAGGTTCTGGAATCCGAGCGCGGAAGTCAGAAGCAATTGAATCCGGAAAGCTCGTCGGGCAATAACCTAAAGAACAGCGCCGGGGATTCCTGTCCGGACGCATCTACCAAAGCGCGAGGTTAACTATGGCTTACACAGAACTAACTGTTTGGACCCGCGGAATCATTATGGATAAAGAGGGGCGCGACATCGTGAATTCCATCTCGGCGTCGGCGCGCCAGGAAGGCAAATACGCACAGGCGATGGAAAACTACGTGGACAATCCCGACCGCACGAACGCGCCGACTCGGAAATATTGCCGCGTGAGCGACGACATTCTCGAAAACGAACTCACATACGAAAACGAGCACCCCAATATCGTGGTGCTGGTCGAGGGGACCATGGTGAAGGGTTGGGATTACATGCGCGGGATGCCTCCTGGCGGAACGCTGGTCATCAACACGCATTACACGCCGGAGTACATGATTCGATTCGTGCCGGGCGCGGAACGGCTAGCGCAGCTCGTATGCGTGGACGCGGCGAAGATAGCGGACCACAAATGGCTGTATTACCGGCTGGGCGAGTTGGGGCTCGATCGTCTGTCGACGGAAGGCGCGGCGGAGCGCAACAAATCGATTGCCCCGGATATCGCCGCTCCCTTAATTGCCGCCGTGATCAAGAGCACAAGCATCGTGAAAATGGCCACGATTCAACCGATGATTGCGAACCAGCACGCGTTTAAATTGGCACTCGAAGAATTACACGTCATGCCGCTGAATCCGGTAGCGGCCTAGGGAAGGAAATACATGTCAACCAAAGGCACACAAATACCAGATTGGCTGAAGGTTCCGTTCGCCGGCATCACGCCCGCTCCTACGCAGGAAAAGGGGCAGGATTTATTTCCGACCGGTAACTGGCGTTCGATACGGCCGGTGTACCGGGACAAGCTGCCGCCTTGCAACAACGCTTGCGGCACGAATGAAAAGATTCAGGGCTATCTCGACCTCGTGAAACGCGGAAAGTATCTGGATGCTTACGCGCTGATCAAGGAAGACATGCCCTTCCCTTCCGTCACGGGGCGCGTGTGTTATCACCCGTGCGAACAGGCCTGCAATCGCGGAAAGTACGATGAGGCTATTTCGATTCGCGCGGTCGAACGGTTTCTCGGCGACCTGGGACAGGCGTTGGCGAAAGATGTGGTGAAGCCCGGGGAACCTAACGGAAAGAAAGTTGCGGTTGTGGGGTCGGGTCCGGCGGGACACAGCGCTGCGTATCAGCTGGCGCGGCTTGGCTACGCCGTGACGATCTTTGAGAAATCGCCGAAAGCGGGTGGTCTCAATCGCGGCGGCATTCCGGACTGGGTTCTGCCGCAGGACGTGCTGGATCGCGAGATTGAACGGCTGGTCGAACTCGGAATAACGATCAAGACCAATGTTGAAGCAGGTAAGGATGTCACCTGGGAACAGTTGAAGAAGGACTTCGACGCTTGCGTGTTGGCGGTAGGCTTGATCGATCCGAACAGCGTGCGAGCAGAAGGCGAGAATAAAGAGGGCGTGCATTACGGACTTCCCTTCCTTCGCGACATTGGGATGGGAACGTCGAAGGTGAAGTTGGGCGCTCGCGTGGCTGTGATCGGCGGCGGAAATACCGCCATCGACTGCGCGCGCGAAGCGCTGCGGCAAGGCGCCCTGGAAGTGACCATGATCACGGTGGAAGCGCACCCGCAAGAGATGCCAGCCTCGCCGGAAGACTTGCACGACATGCTGGAAGAAGGCGTTGAGCTGATGCACGGGCGGGCGGTAACGGCGGTGCTCGGCAACGGAAGGATTGACGCTTTGCAATTGCATCCGGCAAAGTTTTCTGGCGCGATCAATGCCTCACCGATCAACGTCGATAAGGCAGCCAAGCCAGAGCGCTTCGCGGTGGACAATGTAATCATCGCGATAGGACAGCGTGCTTCGCTGAAGTGGTTGCCGGATGAGTTCAAGACGGAGCGCGGAACGATCAAGATCGATCGCTTTGGACGACTGGGCGATACGAACTTTTTCGCGGCCGGCGACGTGGTGCAACTGGGTTCGGGGCAGCCGCTGATGGTGGTGAACGCGGTTGGCGACGGAAAGCGCGTGGCGTTCAATCTGGATAAGGTGATGCGCGGGGAGAAATTGGAACCGCGAACGATTCCGGTGGATGTGATATTCGATCTGAATCGCATGAACATGACGTATTTCCCGCACTTCCCGCGCGTGAAGCAGGAACTTCTGCCTCCGACCAGCCGGCGCAAAACACAGGAAGAAGTGATTCAGGCGTACACGGAAGAACAGGCCGTTGCGGAGGCCGCCCGCTGCTTTAGTTGCGGGACCTGCAACGCTTGCGACAATTGTTATCTGGTTTGCCCCGAGCCATGCATCGTGCGCGATGTGCGTTCGAACGGGCTCTACAAGATTTTGGTGGACTACTGTAAGGGATGCCGCGTGTGCATAGAGGAATGTCCGACGGGCTGTCTTGAAGGCGTACCGGAACTCGACTTTGAGACCGGCGTAGTCCGCATGGATACGGCGTTCGCTATCTCGCCCGGATTGCATGGAAGACAGGCGGATGAATTGAAGCATATCGGTGATCGACCGGCGAAAAATATTTAAGACCTAGCGATATCCTCAGGATCGGAGCGAACCATGGCAACGGCTACTGACGCAAAGAAAAGAATGGTGCGGATTAACGGATGCGTGGCGTCGGCGCAGGCTGCTAAGTACGCGGATGTGGACGTGATTGCGGCGTATCCAATTCGTCCTTATACCGCGACGATGATGGCGCTGGCACAAATGGTGGCCAACGGAGAACTCGACGCCGAATACATCGTGGCAGATAGCGAGCACTCGCAGTTGAGCATCTCGCATGGCGCGTCATCGAGCGGTGCGCGCGTGTTCACCGGGAGCTCGGGCGTGGGGGTGCAGTTCGCTTACGAACTTTATTCGCCGATTTCGGGCAGCCGCATGCCGGTGCAAATGATGATCGCGGACCGTACGCTGGATCCTCCGGGAGATTTCGGATCGGAGCACACGGACGCACTTTCGACGCGCGACATGGGCTGGCTGATGGGCTGGTCGTGCGACGCGCAAGAAGCGTTTGACAATCACCTAATTGCATATCGCATCGGTGAAGACCCGCGCGTTCTGTTGCCGCAGATGGTGTGCCAGGATGGGTTCTTCGTGTCGCACATTACGGGCGACGTTGAATTGCCCGACACGGGACAGGTGAAGGAATTTCTGCCGCCTTACAAACATCCTTATCCGCTCGATCCGCGACATCCGGTGTCACACGGGCCGCAGATTATGCCGGAACAAGGTCCGCCGCTGCAATTGGAGCGTGCGAGGGCGATGGAAGAGTCGATGCCGGTGATCGAGCAAGTGCACGAGGAGTTCGCGAAGATATTCGGACGAAAGTACGATGCGTGGCTCGAAGAGTTCATGGCCGATGATGCGGAAGTGGTGTTCTTTTTGCAGGGAGCCCATGCTGTGACTGCGCGCTTTGCGATTAAGCATATGCGCGATCGTGGAATGAAGGTTGGCATGGTGCGGCTGCGAACGATCAGGCCATATCCGACAGAGCGGGTGCGGGAGGCTCTGAGCAAGTTCAAAGTGGTTGGCGTAATCGAGACGAATATGGGACTGGGTAGCGTGAGCAGCGGCGGCGTACTTTATTCCGAGGTTTGCGCGGCTCTATACGAAAGCGACAAGCGGCCGTTGGTGCTCTCGTTCATGGCTGGAATGGGCGGCGAGGCTATCGTGTTGAAAGAGTTTTACTGGATGACTGAGAAAATGTTGGAAGCGCAGAAGCGAGGCAAGATCGAGAAGCGCACGCATTGGGTCGGGTTCGAACACTAGAACTTATTTTTAGTGGTACGGCGGTGCGGAAGGCCACACAACGACATTGGAGGAAATGAGATGCCCACAATTGAAGTTCAACGACAGCTACTGCCGATTCTAGGAAGCCCGAACCAAGGAGCGCGATTCTTCAATCCAGAATTGCCCTCGTCCGAGCCTTTCGTGCCGGGCCATCGGACATGCGCGGGTTGCGGTCCGTCGATTCAGTACCGTATGACGAGCAAAGCGGCCGGCGACAATACGATTCTGGTGGGGCCGACGGGGTGCATGTACGTGGCGAACAGTTCGTACTTGTGCACGCCGTACAATGTGCCGTGGGCGCACACGCAGATTGGCAGCGCGGGCAGCTTTACCGCCGGCGTGGCCGCCGCGTATGAAGCCATGATTCGAAAGGGCAAGTGGCAGGGTAAATTCCCGAACATCATTTGCGAGGCGGGCGACGGCAGCGCGTCGGACATTGGCTTGGCGTCGATTTCGGGGGCGCTTTATCGCAATCACGACTGCCTGATTATTTGTTACGACAACGAACAGTACGCGAATACCGGAATTCAAGCGTCGTCACGCACGCCGTATGGGGGCATGACGACTTTCTCGCCGCCGGGACCGGAAGTGCCAGAAGGAAAGAAGCTGTTCCCCAAGGACCTGGCGCGGATGATGGCTGCTGGGCATCCACACTGCTATGTGGCGACAGCTAGCGTGGGTTATCCGATCGATTTAATGAACAAAGTGCGCAAGGGGCTGAACAACAAGGGCGCGTCGTACTTGATGGTTTACACGCCGTGCCAGAAGGGTTTCGTGTATGAGACGCCGCGTTCGATTGATCTTGGACGGCTGGTCGTAGAATGCGGGCTCTATCCGATGTGGGAATGGAATCCGGAGAAGCGCGCTTACGATTACAGCTTCCGCCCGCAGACGATGCGGCCCGTGTCTGAGTATTTGAAATTGCAAGGACGCTTCGGGCACCTGCACGCGGAACACATCGCCAAGCTGCAGAAGTTTGCCAACGAACAATGGCGGATGATGGGCGTGGAGCTGCCGGAGGCTTTGATTCAGGCTGCGGACGCGAAGAACCTGACCAATATGTCGGCTGCAGCAGAAGCCGAGACGGTGGCGCAAACCATATGAACACTAAAGCAACGGTACCGCCTGCAACACCTGCCGCTCCAGAGGCGCAGGAAAGCTATATCGTCACTGAAGGTAAGAAGCGTGGCTCGACGCGCGACGTGCGGCCAGAAGCGGCATTCGACCGCTACTACACCGTATTGCGCGTGCACGGTGGGGACGCAATCCTCACGGACAACTGGCACACGAATGAAGTGCTGGACCACGCGCGCAACAACTTCGAGGGAGTGACTTTCGCCATGCGCACGCTGGAGGCTTGGGGCGCGATGGTGGAGAACGACCACCGCGCTTACTACACGGCGGGCGGACGCATTTGGGTGATGGATCTGGAGCCGTGCGAAGGCAAGAAGAAGCGCCTGCCCGGCACCGGAAACGTTGGCAAGAAGTAGAGTGGCTTCGCGCCGCGTATTGCTGATCGACGACACCCCGGAGATTGCCGAGCTTTTGTCTTTTGCGCTGCGTGACGCGGGGTACGAGGTTTTCGCCTCGGGGTATACCGTCAGCGTCAACGAATTAATCACAGAGCACCGGGCTGACGCGCTCGTGTTGGATTGTTCCTCGTTTGATATGAGCGAAGCGCTCTTTGACGCCGTGCGGCAAAATGCCGGACACTCCGCAACTCCCGTCGTGATCATCAGCGACACTCCGGAGGTGGCCGACGCCAGCCTTCGTTCGCGGAAAGCGCAAAAAACTTTACTTGTGCCGAAACCGTTTACCGGATCGCAAGTTGCAAGAGCGCTGGCCCAACTGCTGGAATAAACATGCCTCTTTGGAGCATGGACGAATGGCAGTACATCGAGCGCGAGGTCGTTCAGGACCCAAAAGGCGTGCAGTGGACGGTGGCGCTAATGGATGTGTTGGGACAGGAAGGCGATCCCGACATGCCGAACAAATTGCTCGAACTCCAGTATGCCTCGGGACGTTATTTCACACTGATTTACTCGGAAAGCGGAGCGTTACAGCGGGAACGCGGATACGCGTCGTTGGAAGAAGCGCGGAACGCGTTCGGCAATCTTCTTGTGGCGGTCATCGATGGGAGCGTGAATCCTTCGCAACCCGTGTTTCGACAAGATTTGGAAGATTAGACTGCTCTCCCCGAATCGTTCATTCTCAAAATGAAAAAACATATCGGGATTGCTGGATTTGTGCGTCGATTGGCTTTCTGGCAAGTTTTGCTTCCTTACCAATTATTCGCGGTACGGCCTGAACTTGCTTTTCTAGCGGGTGGGATTTAGATCACGCATGATGACGTGGAGAACTTGGCCAGTCTGCCGTGCCTCGCGCTCGGAGACAGGCGGATTCACTTCGTGGCTCAAGTCTGCGTCGCGATACTTTCGTGCGACGGACGGGAGGCGTGCGCAGCCACCGCGAATGAGGCCGGTTTTTTCTGCGATGGCGAGCCGCGTTTCGAACGGCCAATCACCAATTTTCCCCGCGGGAGCGCCGGACGCGGCTAGCGCATCAGGTCCCAAGAATTCCAAGGCGTCCGTGACAATGGCTTCGAGAATTCCGCAAGAAGTACGCAGCGCGGCGTCGAACTCTTTTTGTTCGAGCGCCTGAAGGATACTGGAATAGGCCCGCTCAAGAACAGGACGGATATTCGAGTTGTGAACGAACTCGAACCGGCGAGAAGCAGGTGCCTGCGCTGCTGCGGACGCAGGCGAAAATTCAGAAGCGTCGGCGCCCTTCTCCATTCCAGAAAGCGTGGCAATGGCTTGCCGGAGAACGCTGATCAATCGATTGACGATCTCGGTAAGAGCTGCACCCTGAACGGCGCGGCCATCGGCTGAACGCATCAAAAACGCTTCGCTGAAAGCGCGTGCCAACCAATGCGACTTACTTCCTCCGGACAATTGATTGATGGTTAGGCCGCAGTCTTCCTGCCACGCGCGCGTGGCTGCCATCGCCGCCGGGTCAG
>Ga0070765_100003118_pt1 | contig 10606 bp, 9 predicted proteins | sample HubBroMetageWFT5_FD_71516 | JGI IMG/M metagenome (GOLD analysis project Ga0070765, IMG submission 71516) | Warmed and freeze-thawed soil microbial communities from the Hubbard Brook experimental Forest, New Hampshire - Hubbard Brook CCASE Soil... | ecosystem: Environmental > Terrestrial > Soil... | reverse complement strand
TTCGCCCACATCCGGCGCGCCGCGCGGAACTTGGCGATCTCCTGGAAGACGTTGTTGTGGCCGTTGAAGAAGAACGCCAGGCGCGGCCCGAACTCGTCGACACCCAAGCCCGCATCGAGCGCGGCCTGCACGTAGGCGACGCCGTTGGACAGCGTGAACGCCACCTCCTGCACCGCCGAGCAGCCCTTCTCGCGAAAGTGATAGCCGCTGATCGAGATCGTGTTCCAACGCGGGATCCGCTCCCGGCAGTAGGCGAACAGATCGGTCGTCAACCGGATCGCGCCCTTCGGCGGGTAGATGAAATTGCCGCGCGCGATGTACTCCTTGAGGATGTCGTTCTGGGTCGTGCCGCGGAGCTTCTCGGCCGGGACGCCCTGCTCCTCGCCGATCAGCTCGTACAGCAGCAGCAGCACGGCCGCCGGCGCGTTGATCGTCATCGACGTCGACACCTGGTCGAGCGGTATCTGATCAAACGCGGTCCGCATGTCGTCGATGGTGTCGATCGCCACGCCGGTGCGACCGACCTCGCCCAGGCACCGCGGGTCGTCCGAATCGAGCCCAAGCTGGGTCGGGAGGTCGAAGGCCATGCTCAACCCGGTCGACCCGTGGGCCAGCAGATACCGGTAGCGCTCGTTCGATTCCTTCGCGCTCGCGTACCCGGCGTACTGGCGCATCGTCCACAGCTGACCCCGGTACATGTCGCGGTGGATGCCGCGCGTGAACGGGTACTCGCCGGGCTCGCCGAGCCGCCCGGGCAGATCGTCGGGAAGGTCCTTGTCGGCGTACAGGGATTGGATCTCGATCCCGGAGTCCGTGAATCGCCGAGGGTCGTCAGCACCGACGATCGGGGCGATCGTGCGATGCTCGTCGGTGGTGGCCATGGCGTCGAGGTTACCCGGGAACGGCAACTGGGCGAGCCGCTCAGAGCACCTTCGACAGGAAGGCCTGGGTGCGCTCGTGGCGCGGCGCGCCGAGCACCTCCGCCGGTGGCCCCGATTCGACCACGACGCCTTCGTCCATGAACACGACCTCGTCGGCGACCTCGCGCGCGAACCCCATCTCGTGCGTGACCACGATCATCGTCATCCCGTCGCGCGCAAGCTGGCGCATCGCGTCGAGCACATCGCCGACGAGCTCGGGGTCGAGCGCCGAGGTCGGCTCGTCGAACAGCATCAGCTTCGGCTCCATGGCGAGCGCGCGGGCGATCGCCACCCGCTGCTGCTGCCCACCCGACAGCGCCATCGGGTAGGTGCCCAGCTTGTCGCCGAGCCCGACGCGCTGAAGCAGCTGCTCGCCCCGGCTTCGCGCATCGCTCCGCGACATCCCTTTCACCCGGATCGGGGCGAGCGCCACGTTCTCGAGCGCGGTCATGTGCGGGAACAGGTTGAACTGCTGGAACACCATCCCGATCTCGGACCGTTTTTTCGCCACCTCGTCTTCGCGGAGCTCGTACAGCTTGTCGCCCGACTGGCGATACCCGACCAGCTCGCCGTCGACGTATAGGCGCCCGGCGTTGATCTTCTCGAGGTGGTTGATGCAGCGCAGGAAGGTGGACTTGCCCGAGCCGGAGGGCCCCAGCATGCACATGACCTGGCCTGGTTTCACCTCGAGGTTTATCCCCTTGAGAACCTCGAGGCGGCCGAATCGCTTGTGCACGGCCTCAGCCCTGACCATCGAATCGGTCATCGGCGCCCGCCTCCGAGGGCCAGCCACCGTTCCCGCATCGTCGCCCGCTCGGCACGCGAGAACCCCCTTCCGTAGCGGCGCTCGATGAAGTACTGACCGACGTACAGGACGCTGGTCATTGCCAAATACCAGATGCTGGCGACGATCAGCAGCGCGATGATCTTGTAGTTCACGTCGTAGATGGTCTGCGCCGCGAACAGCAGCTCGCCGAAGGAGATCACGCTCAGCAGCGACGTGTTCTTTAGCATCGAGATCGTCTCGTTGCCCGTCGGTGGGATGATCACCCGCATCGCCTGCGGCAGCACGATCAGCCGCATGATCTGAAGGCGCGACATTCCGAGCGACTGGGCCGCCTGCGTCTGTCCCTCGTCGACCGAGATGATGCCTGCGCGGACGATCTCGGACATGTATGCGCCCTCGTTCAGGCCGAGGGCCAACAAGCCCGCGACCAGGGTCGTGATGATCGAGTTCGCGTGGGTGTGGACGAACGCGGGCCCGAACGGAATCCCAAGCGAGATCGTGGGAAACAGCGCCTGGAGGTTGTACCAGAACAGGATTTGGACGAGCAGCGGGGTGCCGCGGAAGAACCAGATGTAGAGCCAGCTCGCGCCCGACACGATCGGGTTGGGCGACAGTCGCATGATCGCGGCGACGACTCCGAGGATGATTCCGATCAGCATGGAAAGAAACGTGATGTAGATCGTCGCGACGACGCCATGCAGGATGCGCGAGTCGAACAGGTAGTGGCCGACCCACACCCACTCGAACCCCTTGTTCGGTCCCGTATTGGTGACGATCGCTCGGACGATCGACGCGGCGACGACCAGCACGATCGCCGCCGCGAGCCACCGCCCCGGGTGACGAACCGGGACGGCCTTGATTTCCTCTGGCCGCCCGGTCGGTCGTTCCTCAGTCAACTTGGAGGTAGCCACCTCTCAAGCCGTAGTTTGACGTTAACTCGTCGCCCCGTTGATCTTCACCTGCGAGGCCGGGATAGCGATCCCGGACAGGCCCCACTTCGCGAGGGTCGACGCGTACGTCCCGTTCTTGACGAGCTCCTGGAGTGCCGCGAGCACCGCCTTGTCGAGGCCGTTCTTGGGGATGGCGAGACCGTACGGACCCGTGGCGTAGGGCGCACCGACGATCTTGAACTCCCCGCTGGACTGCTTCACCTGGTAGTCGGCAACCGGCGTGTCGGCAAAGCCGAGCTGTGCACGGCCGCTCGAGACGGCCAGGTTGGCCTCCGTCTGGGTGTTGAACACGAGAACGTTGACGGCCGGTTTTCCGGACTTCGTGCACTTGGAGCCCTGCATCTTCGCGTCGGCTTCCTCGGTGGTACCGCTCTCGACCGAGACGGTCTTGCCACATATGTCGCTGATGCTGCCGATCGACACACCACCGGCGGCCTTCGTGTAGAAGGACTCGCCGACGTGCGCATAGTCGACGAAGTCGACCGTCTTCTCCCGCGCCAGCGTGTCGCTGAACGATGACGCGCCCATGTCGTACCGCCCCGCTGCCAGACCGGGGATGATGGTGGCGAACGTCGCGTTGACGATGTTGGCCTTCAGCCCCATCTCGGCAGCGAGGGCCTTGCTCAGATCCGCGTCCATCCCGACCACCGTGTGGCCGTCCGATCCGATGAACTCGTCGGGGGCGTAGCTCGCGTCCGCCGCGACGGTCAGCGTGCCCTTCGACTTGAGTGCGGACGGTACGAGCGCCTCGACCGCCGCGTTGCCAGTGCTGCTGGACGCGGCCGACGTCGAGCTCGACGACGACGGCGCCGCCGCGGAACTCGAGCTCGTGCTCGCCGACGAGCTACTGCTGTTGCTGCTTCCACACGCGACGATGGCCACGGCGCTCAGCAGCAGCAGCGCGGCAAGCAGCGGTTTCCTCCAAGTACTCATCCGACTCCTTCTAGTTGAAACTGAGACCCCAGTAAGAGGCGGATCAGAATAGGCCAGAACGGCGAGCTGGTACAGAGAGTCTTAACCCTGCGTAAACCGGGCTACCCCGGCCCACTAGCCTTTGCCGGGTGCAGGTACGAGTTCGTTTGTTCGCCGGGCTTCGGGAGCGCGCGGGCGCCGCCGAGCTCGAGCTCGAGCTCCCCGAGGGGGCGATCGTGGCCGACGCGCTCGAGCGCGTGCAAGGCTTGACGGACGGCGTGCCGGTGGTGATGGCGGTCAACCAGGAGTACGCGGATGCCGCCGTGGCACTGCATCCAGGCGACGAGGTAGCGTTGATCCCGCCCGTGTCGGGCGGGTCCGTAGGAGCGCTCCACGCGCGGGTGACGACCGAGCCGCTAGCGCTCGACCCGCTGGTCGAGCTCGTCCGGGACTCGCGCGCCGGCGCGGTGGTCACGTTCCTCGGCGTGACGCGCGACGTGCCCGAGCTCGAGTACGAGGCCTACGCCGAGATGGCCGAGCGGCAGATGGCCGAGATCGTGGCGCGGGCGATCGAGCGCCACGGTCTGTGCGCGGCGGCCGTCGAGCACCGTGTCGGAACGGTGTCGCTGTCCGAAGCCTCGATCGCGATCGCGGTATCGGCGCCGCACCGCGCTGAGGCGTACGCGGGGTCGCGCGAGATCATCGACGAGATCAAGGCGAGGGTCCCGATCTGGAAGAAGGAAGAGGGCGAATGGGTGCGCGGGGTGAATCCGCAGCCCTGAGGTCGCTGCCGGCGGTTCGCGAGCTGGCTGGTGCGCTCGACGCGCCGCACACCCTTGCGGTCGCAGCGGCCCGGCGCGCGATCGACGAGCAGCGCGCGGCGGTGATGGCGGGCGTGGCGCCGACCGAGGACCTGATGCCGCGGGCGCGCGAGTTGCTGGCCGAGATGGAGCGGGGGTCGCTGCGGCGCGTCATCAACGCCACCGGCGTGATCCTCCACACGAATCTCGGGCGTGCGCCGCTGGCCGCCGCCGCTCGGGAGGCGGTAGCGCGCGCCGCCGAGGGCTACTCGAATCTCGAGCTCGACCTGGAGAGCGGCGAGCGGGGCAGCCGCCACGCCCACGTCGAGGCACTGCTGTGCGAGTTGACCGGCGCCGAGGCGGCGATCGTGGTCAACAACGGCGCGGGCGCGGTGCTGCTCGCCGCCGCCGCGATTGCCGGCCCGGGCCGGGGCATCGTCGTCGCCCGCGGGCAGCTCGTCGAGATCGGCGGCGGCTTCCGGATCCCGGAGGTCATCGTGCAGTCGGGTGCGCGGCTGGTGGAGGTGGGGACGACCAACCGGACACGGATCGGCGACTACGCCCGCGCACTCGAAAGCCACGATGACATCGGCGCGATCATGCGCGTGCACCAGTCGAATTTCAGGACGGTGGGGTTCGTCGAGGACGTGGCGATCGAGGAGCTGTGCGAGCTGGGGGTGGCGGTGATCGACGACCTGGGTTCGGGTTGGCTGGCCAGCCAGCCAGCCTTGTCTGCGGGGGGCGTGGCGGTGGAGGAGCCGGCCCTTAGCGCGTCCGTGGCGGCTGGCGCGGCGATCGTGTGCTGCTCGGGCGACAAGCTGCTGGGCGGCCCACAGGCCGGGCTGATGATCGGCCGGCGAGAGGCGGTGGCGGCGGCGCGCCGGCATCCGCTGGCACGCGCGCTGCGGATCGACAAGCTCTCGCTTGCCGCGCTCGAGGGGACGCTCCGCCTGTACGGCGATCCCGAACGCGCGGCGCGCGAGATTCCTGTGCTGGCGATGCTGGCGGCCGATGAGGGGACGCTAGCCGCGCGGGCGGCGGGGCTGGCGGCGGCGATCGGCGAGCGAGCGTCGCTGACTCGCGCCGCCGGCAAGGCCGGCGGCGGGTCGTTGCCGCTGCTCGAGCTCGAGGGGCCGGTGGTGGCAGTCGACGCCGATCCGGAACCGCTGGCGCGGGCGCTCCGCCGCGGCGATCCGCCGGTGATCGCGCGGATCCACGACGGGCGGGTGCTGCTCGACCCGCGCACGCTGACCGACGACGAGGTCCCGCTCGTGGTTCGCGCCGTCCGCGGCGCCCTCGACCAGACATGACCGCGCCGCTGACGCTCGGCACAGCCGGGCACATCGATCACGGCAAGACCGCGCTGATCCGCGCGCTCACCGGCGTCGACACCGACCGGCTCCCCGAGGAGCGCGCGCGTGGCATCTCGATCGAGCTCGGGTACGCGAGCCTCCCGCTCCCGTCGGGCCGGCGCCTCTCGGTCGTCGACGTCCCCGGGCACGAGCGGTTCGTGCGGACGATGGTCGCGGGCGCCACCGGGATCGACCTGTTCCTGATGACGATCGCGGCCGACGACGGCGTGATGCCCCAGACCCGCGAGCACGCCGCCGTGCTCGAGGCGCTGGACGTACGGACCGGCGTCGTCGCGGTGACCAAAAGCGATCTCGCCGATCCCGAGCTGGCTCTGATCGAGGCCTCCGAGCTGCTCCCGGGGGCCGAGGCGATCGCCGTGTCCGCTCGCACCGGAGCGGGGATCGACGACCTCCGCGCGGCACTCGACCGGGCGTGCGCGGTGCTCGAGTCCCGCGCCGACGTCGCGGCCCCGGCGCGCCTCCACGTCGATCGCGTGTTCACGATCCGGGGCGCCGGGACCGTGGTCACCGGCACGCTCTGGTCAGGCAAGATCGGGCGCGGCGACGAGCTCGAGCTCCTGCCCCAGGGGCGGCGCGTGCGCGTGCGCGGCGTACAGGTACACGACGAGCCGCTCGAGCGGGCGCCGGCGGGCCAGCGCGTTGCCGTGAACCTGACCGGAACCGCGGTCGACGAGATCGCCCGTGGAGACGTGCTCGTCGCCGGCCACGGCGACGTGCGACCGACCTACCGCGTGGACGCCGAGCTCGACTTCCCCGGCCGCGAGCCCGAACACGGCGAGCGCGTGCAGATCCACCACGGCACGCGCGAGACGGCTGCCCGTCTGGCGTGGCTCGGGGGCCGCTTCTGGCAGATCCGTCTCGAGCGACCGATCGTCCCCGCCGGGGGCGACCGGGTCGTTGTTCGCCAGGTCGCACCGCCCGACACCCTGGGCGGCGGCCGGGTGCTCGACCCGCGGCCGCGTCGGCACGGCCCGAGCCGAGACGTGCTCGTGCGGCTCGAGCGGCTGGCGCGTGGGGAAGCGCCGGAACCGTTGGGCGAAGTGCGATCACCGACCGGACGGGAAACTGGATCCCACCCACCCACCCCCACCGCCCCAGGGACGCCGAGCGAAGCGAGGGTGGGCGGGGTTCAAATCAAACCCCTTTCGGCCTCCGCGCTCGCGCTCGAGCAGCGACTCCGCGACGCCGGGGTCGAGCCGCCGCTCGACTCAGAGCTCGACACTGGCGACCTGGCCGCGCTGCGCGACGCCGGCCGCGCCGTGCGCGTGACCAAGAACCTGCACTACCAAGTGGACGCGCTGAACGAAATCCGGGAGCGCCTGATCGCACTCGCCGGCAGCAACGGTGGCGCGGTCACACTCGCGCAGCTACGCGACGAGCTCGCGACCTCACGCAAGTTCGCTCAGGCGCTGCTCGAGCATTTCGACTCCGAGAAGGTCACGATCCGCCGCGGCGACGAGCACGTGCTCCGCCGGCGCTCATAACGCGCCGCCCGCGACCGGTGGCGCGGTCGGGTCGGCCGCCTCGGACTGCGAGTGCTCGCGGACAAGGTAATCCTCGATGAACATCGGGGCGTCGATCGAGCGCTGGACGACCGCCAGCAGCGAGGACATGCTCGAGACCTCCTCGACCTGCTCCTTGAGGAACCACTGCATGAACTGCTCGCTCAGGTAGTCGTTCTCCTCGCGGGCGACGCCCATCAACTCGCCGATCTGGGAAGAAACGCGGCGCTCCTGCTCGAGCGCGAGGGCGACCGGGGCGGCGACGTCGCTGAACGCGGTCTCGGGCGCGGCGACGCCCGGAATCGTCACCGCGGCATCGGCGTCGAGCAGGTACTGCACCATCATCATCGCGTGGTTTCTCTCCTCGACCGCCTGGGCGAAGAAGAACGCGGCCAGGCGGGGAAGGGTCTGGGCGTCGTAGTAGACGGCGTTCGCGACGTACTGCTGGGACGCCGCGAACTCGTACGCGATCTGTTGGTTTAAGCGATCTACGAACCGCGCCGCGGCCATCGCTGCTCCTCTCGTCCGGGGTACCGCATCGTAATGACGGCTACGCACGCGTTGGAGCGAGTGCGTAGATTGCCCACAATGCCGACCAGCCTAGTCACCGGAGGGGCGGGTTTCCTTGGGTCACACCTGTGCGATGAGCTGCTCCGCCGCGGCCATCGCGTGATCTGCGTCGACAACCTCGAGACGGGGTCACTCAACAACATCGAGCACATCCGCGACGACGCGTTCGTCCACCGGAACCTGGACATCATCGAGCCGTACTTCGTGGACGAACCGATCGACTTCGTCTACCACCTGGCCTCGCCGGCATCGCCGATCGACTACCTGCGCCTGCCGCTGGCCACGCTCAAGGTCGGCTCGTACGGAACCCACCACACTTTGGGTCTGGCCAAGGTCCATCGAGCCCGGTTCCTGATCGCGTCGACGAGCGAGGTGTACGGCGACCCGCAGGTGCACCCCCAGCCGGAGACGTACTGGGGCCACGTCAACCCGATCGGGCCGCGTGGCGTCTACGACGAGGCCAAGCGCTACGCCGAGGCGCTGACGATGGCCTACCACCGCCAGCAGGGAGTCGACACCGCGATCGTCCGCATCTTCAACACGTATGGACCGCGGATGCGGCCCCACGACGGGCGCGCGATCCCGACGTTCCTGCGCCAGGCGCTCCAGGACCGGCCGATCACCGTGTTCGGCGACGGATCCCAGACGCGGTCGTTCTGCTACGTCGAGGACGAGATCCGCGGGCTGATCGCGCTTGCCGAGTCCGGTCACCACCAGCCGGTCAACATCGGCAATCCCGACGAGTTCACGCTGCTCGAGCTCGCAAAGGCAGTGATCGAGATCACCAGATCGAAGTCGGAGATCGTGTACGAGGCGCTCCCGACCGATGACCCGCAGGTGCGCCAGCCGGATATCACGCTCGCGCGCCAGATTTTGGGGTGGGAGCCCCAGATCAGCCTGCGCGAAGGGCTCAAGCGGACGATCGAACAGGCCGGGCGCGACACGCTCGTGGGCGCGATCTAGCGCGGTCAGGTAACGCAGGAATCGTTGCCCCGCTACACCGCTACTTCGTGGTCGAGCTACCGTTATAGCCACCGCGGGGGTCGATTCGGGCGAGTAGCCACGTGACGGTCGAGCAAAAAGAGGTCTCGAACATCCACTCCAGCGGGGGGTCACCTGCCGCCACGCCGGTGCCCCTGCCCGAACGCGACGTGCGGCGCAAGCGCCCGCCGTTCCTGTCGTTCGTGCTCCGGTTGGAGACCCTGCGGCGGGTCGCGCGCGTGCTCTCGTTGCTGGTGCTCGATTTCGTCGGCGTGGTCGGCGCCCTGTTCACCGCGTTGACCATCAAGCTGGCGGTGCACGATCAGCTGAGCGCCTCGGTGGCGTGGCAGGACGTCAAGCACTGGATCCCGTTCGCGTACCTGGTGACCGTGCTCGCGTTCGCCCGCGTCGACCTGTACTCGGACCGCACACGCCGGCCGGGAATGGCCCGGATCGCCACCGCGCTGTTCCAGGCGACGGTGATCGCGCTCGTGTTCGCGCTGGCCGACGGTCAGCACTTCTCGAGCTACTTCATCTTCTACGGCACGCTGATCTTCGCGACGATCTACATCTCCGCGCTCCGCGAGGTGCACCTGCGCGCGAGCGGGTGGCTGCTCGACCAGGCCGGGTACGCGCGGCGCGCGGTTCTGGTCGGGTCGGGGAAGCACATCGAGGAGGTCGCGAGGGCGCTGGCGGACCGGTCGCGCTCGCGGGTCGACATCGTCGGCTACATCTCGCTGACGCCCCGCCCGCGGAACGGGTTGCGTTCGCTCGGAGCGTTGCCCGACCTCCCGACCGTGCTCGAGCTCGAGGCCGTGCAGGAGGTGATCATCGCCGATCCCGACTTCCCCCAGGACAAGGCGGTCGAGCTCGTGGACATGTGCCATCAGCGCGGGATCACCGTCCAGGTCGCGCCGTCGACGATGGAGATCCTGATCGACCGCGCCGAGTTCGCGCCCGGACACACCGTGCCGCTGTTCACGCTCCGCCCGCCGGTGTTCGAGGGCGTCGACTACGCGGTCAAGCGGACCTTCGACCTGGTCGTCTCGTCGATCGGCCTGGTCCTGCTCTCGCCGGTGTTGCTGGCGACCGCCGTGGCGATCAGGCTGTCGTCTCGCGGGCCCGTGATCTACCGGTCGGTGCGACCGGGAATGGCCGGAAAGCCGTTCTACTGCTTCAAGTTCCGAACGATGCGCCAGCACGCCGACCAGAGCCAGGAAGAGCTCGAGCCGCTCAACGAACTGTCGGGCGCCCTGTTCAAGATCCGGGACGATCCGCGGCTCACGCCGGTGGGGCGGCTTCTGCGGCGCTTCTCGCTCGATGAGCTCCCCCAGCTGGTCAACGTCGTCAAGGGCGAGATGTCGCTGGTCGGACCGCGGCCGCTGCCGATGCGCGACTTCGACCGGCTCGAGGAGTGGCACAAGAAGCGCTACCTCGTGCTTCCCGGGATCACCGGGCTGTGGCAGGTGTCGGGGCGGGCCGAGCTCGACTTCGACGACCTCGTGCGGCTCGACTTCCTTTATTTGGAGCGCTGGTCGATCATGCTCGACCTCTCGATCCTCCTGAAGACGATTCCCGCGGTGCTGAGCCGGCGGGGCGCGTTCTAGGCTCCCAGCGCGCCGGCCGTGTACAACGCGGCAAATCGCCCCCTGGCGGCGCGTGGCGGCCACATAAGACCCTATGGAGGTTGGCGTCCGGTTTGGCTGGTAGAAGCTGGCCGGTCCCCCGCGCGATCGGGGGTTCGTTAGCCGCGCAGCTGACACCTGCGCGGCGGCCTCGCAACCGCATAGGAGGAACCGACCGTGATCAAG
>Ga0070765_100003116_pt1 | contig 10607 bp, 8 predicted proteins | sample HubBroMetageWFT5_FD_71516 | JGI IMG/M metagenome (GOLD analysis project Ga0070765, IMG submission 71516) | Warmed and freeze-thawed soil microbial communities from the Hubbard Brook experimental Forest, New Hampshire - Hubbard Brook CCASE Soil... | ecosystem: Environmental > Terrestrial > Soil... | reverse complement strand
GAGGAAGGTGGGGCCCTCGGTGATGGTGGGCGGGTCGACTGTCGTGCTGACGTTCTCCTTGACCCACTCGGCCGCCCGTCGCGAAGACTCATCAGTGCCGGCCTTGTCTTGGCACACGGTCACGGTCGTCCCGCCGGCGCCGACGCGAAAAGCCGCGTAGCTAACAAACCCCGGCACCCCGCTGATCACTGACCTAACGTCCTCCTCCCGTTGCCCGAGAAGATCGAACAGCTCAGACGCGCCCTGCCCGGAGTAGCTCCGAATTACCACATGCATCCGCGCAACCCCCTTCCCATGGCTTCTGCCACGTCGGTTCTCACGGCGCACACTACCCCAGCTCCGGCGCTTCCTGGTGAAAGGTCTCGCGTCGTATCTAGCAGCGCCCCTCGCTGAGAGCCTCCGGCAGACCCTAGTGATGCCTCGGTCGCCATCAGTCCCGAAGCACGGCCCGACATCGTCTGATGTTGGGACGTCGGTAATGAGCGATCAGAGCGCACGGTTGAACCCACAGAGCGTTATCCGCTGTCATCGGTGGCCCTGAAAGCGAACGCACGTTCGCTACAATGTGTACATGCGCGAAGAAGACTTTATGCGGGCTACCGACATCGGAATGGTGCCGCTCGGCTACGGGCGGTTCGTGCGAGCGGACGACATCGTGGCTGTGCTCCCGATCGAGGAAGGGCGGGCCCCCGGACGACGAACACATGTCCATGTCACGGGGCTCGCGGTGCCGATCGTGGCCTCACGCTCCGAAGGCGCGATCCTCGCCGACATGAAGGCCGCGAGCGGCGCCAGCCGACGCGGAGCGGGCTCGGACGAACATCGCTCGCCACGGGCCGAGCAAGCCGTAAGTGCCGCGCCTCATCGCCGAGGTCGCCTCGGCTTCGGCGCCCGCCGGGCCTGAACGCGCTCCGCTGTACGCGCCGGCGGCGCAGGGTCGAAGCGATCGCCCGACAACTGCGTGGGGGTGACTCCTCGGTGCCGTTTCAGATGTGCGCTGGGCTATGCTCAATGGGCGAGGCGGAGCTCGCGCGCCGGACCGGCGCCGGGATGCGGGTCGTCCGCCCGGCGGCTTCTGGCAGGAGCAGCGTCTGGGAAACGCCGCCGACTCTTAGACTAAGGAGGAGCCGCTATGGGCGAGAGCACATTGATGACCGCTGAGGGCGTGCAGGAGCTCCGCGATGAGCTGCACCGCCTGGAGACCGTGGAGCGCGCTCGGGTGGTCGAGCAGATCAAGACCGCACGCGAGTGGGGCGACCTCAAGGAGAACTCCGAGTACCACGCCGCCAAGGACGCCCAGTCGCGCCTCGAGACGCGCATCCTGCGCCTTCGGGAGAAGCTGCTGACCGCGGAGGTCGTCGAGGCGGGAGCCTCAGGCGACGGCAGGGCCCGCTTCGGAGCCACGGTCACGTTCGAGGACGAGCGAAGCGGCAAGAGCCAGAGTTTCCGGCTGGTCGCGTCGCATGACGCCAATCCGTCGGCGGGGGAACTGTCGATCGAGTCGCCCATCGGCGCGGCCTTGAACGGCCGCGGCGTCGGTGAGCTCGCCGAGGTCCACACGCCCAGGGGAGTCCGCCGGCTGCGCATCACCGCCGTCAGCTGACGCTAACGGGCAGCGCGCCGGCGCGCGCCCCGACGGGTACACGTCCTGACGTACCGCCGACCCCGCGGCGAGCACGGACTTGGGATCCCGGGCCCGCCGCGGTGGGTGGCTGCCGCTCGAGTTTGAGCGTTCATCGTTTGGGAAATGGCGGAGAAACATTGGGTGGCGACAGGCTACGTGTACCGGCTCGGTGAAGACGGCGCTGTCGAACAGGACTGCACCGTTACGTAACGGAGAGAGTCGGTTACGCACACCAACCAGGGGAGGAAGAAGATGCCTCGTGCGAGTAAACGACGTCGGAGTGAGATAGTCGACAACATCAACGATGCGTTGGAGATCGTCGACGACGTTGCAGAGGACGGAGATGGAGATCTCGTCCGAGCCGTCGTCGCGTGGTTCGCACTCAACCAGATCTCGGAAGGCAATTACGAGGACGACCGCGAGGGCGAAGACGGGGCTCCGGAGGAGGACGAAGAAGGGCCGGACGACGAGGAGGGAGATCCGCGAGACGAGGTGGAGGAAGAACCGGAGTACGACGCGGAGGAAGAGCCCGACGACGAGGTGGAGGAAGAGCCCGAGGACGAGGGGGAGGAAGAGCCGGAGGGCGAGCTGGAGTACGAGGTGGAGGAAGAGCCCGAGGACGACGTGGAGGAAGAGCCCGAGGACGAGGTGGAGGAAGAGCCAGAGGACGAGGTGGAGGAAGAGCCGGAGCCGCCGAGGCGTAGTCGCGGGCGTAGCAGCCCCAGGAAGAGCAGCAGTCCCAGGAAGAGCAGCAGTCCCAGCAAGAGCAGCACTCCGAGGAAGAGCAGCACCCCCAGGAAGAGCAGCAGCGCGAGGAAGAGCACCAGCGCCAAGAAGAGCAGCAGCGCCAGGAAGAGCAGCAGTAGCACGACTGGCAGGAGCCGGACCGGCAGCAGTAAGAAGAGCAGCGCTAAGAAGAGCAGCGGCGGTAGCCGTGGCAGGAGTAGTCGGGCGAGGAAGTAACGGAGCTCGTCGCGGGCTCCGCGAGTGTGCCCGCATATCCGGCGTAGCCTAGGCAGGTGGTGATCGACTTCAAACGAACGCTTGTTGTCGGAGCGGGGGCGGGATTCCTTATCGCCGGGAGTGCCCTCGCGGCCAACGGTCGGACGTCCGAACGCGCGGTGTCGGTCGGGCCTGGGACCCCTTTGGTCGGTCACGCTGGCCCGGTCAGCAGCGTCGCATTCAGTCCGAACGGGCGGACTCTGGCGACCGCGACCGAGAACGGGACGGTCCAACTGTGGGACTCGCGCCGCGGTCGCCTCGCCGGGACGCTCAGGGGACTCGTCCGCATCGTCGACGGTGTGGCGTTTAGCCCTAACGGGCGCACCGTCGCCGCGGGAAGCCGAGGAGGCGTAGTCCAGTTATGGGACGCGCCAAGCCGCAAACAACTCGGCGCGGCGCTAAGAGCGCACGCCGGCTCGGTGTACGGCGTCTCGTTCAGTCCCGACGGGCGCATCATCGCGGCTGCGAATGCGGATGGGACGGTCCAATTGTGGGACGTGCCGCGACACATCCTGTTCGGGCAGCTCAACAATCACGCTGGTGCGATCACGAGCGTCGCGTTCAGTCCCGATCGTCGCAGCCTCGCGGCCGCTGACATCCACGGAACCGTTGTGCTGTGGGACGTGCAAACCCGCCAGCCGATCGGAGCCCCACTGCAGACGCATCACCTCGTCAACAGCGTTGCTTACAGTCCCGACGGTCTGACGCTCGCGGCCGGAAACGGCGACCGCGGAGCCGTCGGCCTCTGGGACGTGCGGCGCCACCACTTGATCCGGATACTGCGCATCGGTAACACAGGCCCCGTCAACAGCGTCGCGTTCGCTGCCCACACGCGGCTTCTCGCCACCGGGAGCGAAACTGGGACGGTCCAGCTGTGGAGTCTGCCAAGCGACAAGCTGCTTGCGACGCTGAACAGCGGCACCGGCCCGGTCTTTAGCGTTGCCTTCAGCCCCGACGGGCGGACCCTCGCCGCCGGAGGATTCGACGGCACGGCAAGCGTGTGGCGGGGAATCAGCTAGCAACACCGACACAAGACCGAGCCCAACACGTGCTTTACCGGGGGCCGGCGCGCCGGGGGCCGGCGCGTCGGGGCCCGGATCGACTCAGGCGGGGCTGATGCCGAGCGTGCGCCTAAGGAACTCCACCTGGAGCAGCATGAGATTCTCCGCGACCTCTTCTTGGCGGGCCATGTGGGTGACGCCGGACAGTGGCAGCACGGTGTGCGGCCGCCCGGCCGCCAGGAGCGCCGACGACAACCGCAGCGTGTGCGCGACCACCACGTTGTCGTCGGCCAGCCCGTGAATGAGCATGAGCGGGCGCTCCAACCTCGACGCGTCATCGATCAACGAGTTGTGAGCGTAGGCGTCAGGGTGGCGATCCGGGTGACCAAGGTAACGCTCTGTGTAAAAAGTGTCATAGAGCCGCTGGTCGGTGACCGGCGCACCGGCCACGGCCGTGTGGAAGACGTCGGGCCGCCGCAGAACGGCCAGCGCGGCCAGGTAGCCGCCGTGCGACCAGCCGCGGATGCCGACCCGGGTTAGGTCCAGGTCTGGGTGCGCCGCGGCGGCCGCGTGAAGTGCCTCCACCTGGTCCTCCAGGTTGGGCGTGGCCTCGTCGTAGTGGATTAGGCGGTCCCAGTCGGGCCCGCGGCCGGGCGTACCCCGGCCGTCGGCGATCAGCACAGCGAAGCCCTGGTCGGCGAACCACTGCGGCGTCAGGTATGCGTTACGCGCGCAGACCACGCGCTGGGCGGCCGGGCCGCCGTAGGGGTCGCACAGCACCGGCAGCCGGGCCGAGCCGGCTTGATGCCCGCGTGGGAGCAGCAGCGCGCAGCGCAGCTCGTGCGCGCCGACGGTTAGGAACGTGACCTCCGGGGTGAGCACCGGGGTCTCCGCGAGCGACGCAATCTCGCCTGTCCGCTCGCCGTCTCGCCAGGCCTGCACCCGAGCGCCGAACCATCCGAGCGACCGGGATGACGTGACCACGAGGTCCCCGCGCCGGGCCGCCTGGTGCACGCCTGGCTCGGGCGTCAGCCGGGCTGTGCCACTCCGACCGACGGTGTAGACGTGCCGCTCGGCCGGGTCCTCGCCGGTGGCGGTGAACAGGACGTCCTCATCGACGTCGAGAACCTCGGCGACGTTCAGGCCCACCGGCGTGACCGGATCCTCCCCGATCATCAGCCGGTACGCGCCGTCTCTGGCCACCACCCGGACCAGGTCGCCGCCCGGCGTCCAGGCCGGAGTCCCGACGACCACGTCGACCCAATCGGGGTCGGTGTCCTCGCAGATCAGCTCCACCGTGCCGTCCGTGGCCACGGCGAGCACCCGCATTGTCCGCTGGTCGCGCGAGGCCACCCGCAACAGCGCGGGCCCGCCGCGCGACCAGTGCACCGAGGTCAGGTATGGCATGTCCGAGGAGTCCCACCCCACCGGCGTTAGGTTTCCGTCGAGACCAGCGAGCACCACGCTGACGTCGGCGTTCGCGGTGCCCGCCCTCGGGTAGGCGACCTCCACCGCCGGGCGTTCTGGGCGAGCCGGATCCGACACGTGCCAGCGGGCCACCGGCGTGGTGTCGACTCGGGCCACCAGTAGCTGTCGTCCGTCAGGTGACCACCAGAAACCGCGGGTCCGGTACATCTCCTCCGCGGCCACGAACTCGGCCAGGCCGTAGGTGACGTTCTCGGCTTCGGGCACGGCCACCGCCCGATCGCCTGCGCCATCGGCGGCGACGACCCGAAGCGCCCCGTCGGCGACGTACCCGATGTGCGCTCCCGTCGGGTCGGGACGCGGGTCGAGCACTGGCCCCGGCACGACCAGCTCGCGCGGAGGGGTGCCATCCGGGTCGGCCAGATCGGCCACGAACAGCCGTCCGGATAGCGCGAACGCCGCCATCCGCACCTCCTCGTCGGCCGCGAAGGACACCACGCCGGCCGCGGCCTGCCGCGTGCGCTCCCGGCGCGCTCGCTCTACTGGCGGAAGGGTCTCCGCCCGCCCCGAGAGCAGGTCCTCCGGGTCGGCGACCAGTCGCTCCGCGCCCGTGGCGGCATCACGTACCCATAGGGCGGTGCTCCGGTCGGTGCCCGACCGCGACCGTAGGAACGCGACGCGGTTGCCGTCGGGGGCGATCGCGAACGCGTGCGGGACGCCCAGGGAGAACCCGACGGTACGGGCGTGCTGGCGAGGGAAGCTGATGCTGGCGTCCGTCACGGCCCGATCCTCTCAAACCACCACCAGTCCATGCGAATCTCCCGGCTGCTCCCCAGGCACCGGCCTCTCGGGACGCGTCGGCCCAGACGGCTTCATGCGCGCGCTGCACGGCCGCGATCATGGTCTCAAGAACGCGCAGCGGTTCGTTCTCAGGAGATATGGTTGCCTGAGCGTCCCCAAAGCTAGGAGCGCACGTGCAACATGAGCACACCGAACACGTCGCGGCGCCGCCGGATGCGGTTTACGCGGCGATCGCCGACGTGACTAACCTGCCGAGGTTCGTACCACAGGTGATCGCCGCCCGCGCCGCCGGCGCAAATCGTGTAGAGGTCGATGCCCGCTATGAGGGGCACGAGCAGCACGGCGAGGCGTCTTTCGCGACTGACGATGCGGCGCGAAGAATCGAGTGGGGGGCAGCCTCCGGCTACCGCGGCTGGTTGCAGGTCGACGCGGACGGTGAAGGCTCTCGGCTCACGCTCTTCCTTGACACTCCGCATGCGGCCGCGAGCGATCACGATGTCGCGGCGACGCTAGACGCGATCCGAATGCTGGTTGAGTCCCAGGTCTAATCACAGCCCGCAGTCCGGGCCTCTATGCGGCGAGCTTGATCGCCGCGGGATTCGGGCTCGGCTTGGCTAGCGTCGGTTCACGAGGTGGGCTAGGTGATTAGTCCGGCGCGCGCGCGGGCGAGGGTGGTTTGGAGGTCGTCGGCGGGGACGTTGGGGTTGTAGAGGGGGCTGCTGCCGTTCGTCAGGAGCTCGCGTAGAACAGCGACGCACGCAGGATCGGGTGCTTGCGTCTGTTCGAGATCGTCGGCGAGTTCGAGCAGTTCCGGGCGCACTGCTACAACGCGGTCGACCAAGACCGGGCAGGGGTCCAGGCGGCGGAAGGGCTGGACGGGGTCCGCTGTTCGTCTGAGCCCCGCGGCTAGCATGCGGCGGGTACGCGCGCTTTGCAACCGCTTGCGCTCGGAATCGAGGTCTGGCAGATGGACGAGTTTGGGCGAGAGCGCCATTGTCGCCAGCCGCCGCCGGCGCGCGACGTGCGTACTGACGGCTAGGATCGCGGCAAGGATGATCGAGGCGGCGACAGCGATTAGGTAGCTCACGCGCCAGGCGATCGCGAAGGGCAGTAGCCCGGTCACGACGATCGTGGTCGCGACAGCTCCGATTTGCCAGTTGGTGAGTAGCGCGAGGCGCCGTTGGGCCGTCTCGGGGTCGGGCGCGCTTCGGCTTGGGGACCGCAGATGGTGGGTTTCGGCGTTGTTGGGCGGCATGTGGCTTGCTCTTCGGTCGGTGTGGTTGTTGATGGCGTGGGCCAAGCGTCAAAGCTCGGAGCGCACGTGGTCGAGGGTTACCTTTCGTCTGTGGACGTATAACGACGTCGCGTAGTAGGTAGTCATCATATGTGGAAGACGCCTGGTTTGCGCAGACCTTCCCGAGTCGCTCGAATATCTACTACGATCTGTAGTGCTATAGTAGATAGTAGAAGCTCCCCTCGACCGATTCGGAGACCCCTTGTGATAAAACGCTTTGCCCTCCTCGCCACCGCCGCGACGCTCATCGCGAGCTTCGCGACCGCAGCCATCGCCAGTGGACGCGGTTCGCGCAACCGTCACCCCGCCGTGCGCGCCCGCCTCGCCTCAGACACGCCCGACGAGGTGATCCAGTGGAACCAGGAGCTGCAGAAGGTTCTGGTCGCGCCGGGTGCCCAGCCCGCTTCGATTCATCCCACGCGCACGCTCGCGATCACCCAAATCGCCGTATACGACGCGGTCAACGGCATCCTCGGAGGCGGCCGACCCCTGTTCGTCGACCTCCGTGGTTCGCGCAGCGCGTCCCCGGACGCGGCGGCGGCGGCCGCGGCGCGCACAACGCTCGATGCGCTGCTGCCCAGCCAGCAGCCGACGATCGATGCGTTCTTCCAGTCCTCGCTGGCTCAGATCGGGTCAGGTGAGCACGTCGACCGCGGCATTCGCTTCGGAAACGCGGTTGCGCAGGCCGTCCTCGCCGCCCGTGCCGCCGACGGGGCCACCGCCACTCCCCCTGTATTCACCCCCGGAACGGGCCCCGGGGAATACCAGCTCACGCCTCCCGCGTTCGCCGCCGCAGGGTTCACCCAGACGTCCCACGTGACTCCGTTCGTGCTCGAGAGCGCGAGCCAGTTCCGGCCCGCACCGCCGCCCGCACTGACCAGTCCCGAGTACGCGGCGGACTTCAACGAGGTGAAGTCCCTCGGCGAGTTGAACAGCACCACCCGCACCTCTGACGAGACGGCGATCGGGAAATTCTGGGGCGCGGCGCCGATCTGGATCGTCTGGAACGAGATCGCCGACCAGGCCGCCGTCGGCTTCGGCAATAGCCTCGAGCAGAACGCCCGCTTGTTCGCGCAGCTCAACACGACGCTCGCTGACAGCGCAATCGCTCTCTACGACGCTAAATACGCCTTCCACCGCTGGCGACCGATCACCGCGATCACCGCACCCGATCAAGGCAACAACACCACGGTCGCGGACCCCAACTGGGTACCTCTGGCCAACACCGCCAACGATCCGAGCTACCCGGGCGCCCACGCCACGTTCAGCCAGGCGGCCAACACCGTGCTCGAGGACTTCTTCGGCACCGACGTGTTCTCGTTCTCCCTGACCAACCCATCAGTCGGCATCACCCGGTCGTTCACGAGCTTCTCGGCGGCCTCGAACGAGGCGTCCGACAGCCGCATCTTCGCCGGACAGCACTTCCGCTACGACGAACAAGCCGGGCAGACGCTCGGTAGCCAGGTGGCCGACTTCGTGGTCGACCACGCACGGTTGTCCATCCACGAGGGCGACCGCTAGAGCCCCCAACGGGGACACACGCCTGCGCTCCCCAGGCGCTCCCCCGACACACGCCGGCGCGCGCAACCCAGCGCGCGCCGGCCGTCGGGACGCCCGGTAAACCACGCCGGCTGGCCACGCTCTACGACGGCGCCGGGAGCACACAACCGCGCCAGGTGGCGATTCCCGCCCCGCCTTCCGCCGGCCCGGGCGCGGTCGGCGCGCCGGACAGGCAAGCGTTCAACACGCTCGACCATACTTCGACCGACTTCGTCACCTCGAAGAACGGCAGGTCGGGTCCCGCCGTCTTCCCACCGCGACCGCGACCGCCGGCGCCGCCGGTCCTGGCAACGGCTTCGTACGTGCATTCGTCCCGAACGGCGACCTGCTCCAGCGTCTTGTCATGCGAGGCAAGCTCGACTCGCCGCGGGACGGTGACGCTCGACTCGCCGCGGGCCGGTGGCGCTCGCGCCCTCCACCTTCGGCGCCTTCGGCGGCGACATCCTCGTGGGCAAGGTAGAGATCGACGGGCTCTGGGGACTGCGCTTCGCCCCTGTGACCCCGGGCCCGGGCCCAAACACGCTTTCTTCACCGCCGGCCTCAACCACGAAGCCGACGGCCTGCTCGGAACACTCGTCCCCAGCCCCAACTAAACGCCACCGTGCGGTGCGCCGTCGAGGCACCGCACCCGCAGTCCTCCTTGCGCACGGACTGGGCCTTCGGTGCCATCAGTGCCGGGTATGCGGGCGAGAGGATCTCCGCGGAATCACCGCTGGCAAGCCATGCGGGTCATGACGCTGGCACTGATCGGCCAGCTCAATGCCAGCGCGGCATGCGTCAGCGCTGCCGCCAGCGCGTGATCGCTGGGCGGGACGGGGAGCTGCTCCCAACGATCCCCGGTGCCGCGCGGGGGCGGCTCTCACCGATCCGCGTTGAGCGAGCGCACCCACCGGGTGAGCACCCTGACGTAGCCGGCGGCCGGCAAGATGCTCATGATCACTAGACACGGTCGTGACGAGACGATCGGGAGGTTGAAGGTGGCGTGCGCGCGGGCGCTCTCGCTGATCAACCAGATGACTACCGTGAGCGCCCCCAGGGCGGTGACCGACCCTGCCAGCAGCCAGGCCGGCAGGCGCCAGCGTGTCGGCTGGCCCAGCAGCGAGTCGACGCGCTCGGGCGAGATACCGCTGGTGCCCGGCGGTGCGGTCTCATCAAAGGCCAGCAGCGCGGAAGCCAGCGGCGCTTCGCGGCCCGCGCTTGCGCGGACTGCCGCCCGATCTGCGCTCAGCTCAGCGACGTCCGCGTAGCGATCGCAAAGCGGCTTGAGGACGGGCAGGAAAAATAGGGCCTCGCTCAGGACACGGCCGCAGGCGATCCTCAGCGGATCTCTCACCCGCCGGTGATGATGCTCATGCGCGAGCACCGCATCGAGTTCGGCGTCTCCGAGCAGCTCGACGGTTCGGCGTGAGATATAGACGGCAGGCCGCAGATAGCCCGCACAGAACGCCTGGGGCCGCAGATCCCGGATCACGGCGACTCTCGGATCTCGGTCGAGGAACTCGACAGGCTCCAGCACCGCCGTGAAGCGCCGGTGGGCACTGATCTGGCGCCAGACTGCGCGAACGGCCGTCGCAATCACCGCGGCCGCGGACATCCCGAGCACGAACAAGAGGACTTCTGCGCCGTTCACGGCCGGGTAGGTGAACCGTATCCCAGCGAGCACGATCTGCCCAGCGCCCGCGGAAGCTCGATGCACCGACGCGAGCGTGGTGGTAATCGTCCCGGCGGTCACGCCGAGGCCGCCGGCGCCCAGCGCGGTCGCCAGCCGGAACACATAGCGGTGCCCGATGTCACTTCCCGCGGGCAAGACGCGTGAGCGATCGACGGTGGGCCGGATCCAGTCGCGCGATCTGACGGGCGAGGTGAGCAAGCGCGACCTCGCCGAATCGGTCGACGATCG
>Ga0070765_100003114_pt1 | contig 10608 bp, 10 predicted proteins | sample HubBroMetageWFT5_FD_71516 | JGI IMG/M metagenome (GOLD analysis project Ga0070765, IMG submission 71516) | Warmed and freeze-thawed soil microbial communities from the Hubbard Brook experimental Forest, New Hampshire - Hubbard Brook CCASE Soil... | ecosystem: Environmental > Terrestrial > Soil... | reverse complement strand
TGGCCGAGCGCGTTGATGTCGCATATGACGGTGAGATTATCGAGCTTGTAATGCCCAGCGAACGAAGCCGCTTCCCAAATTTGTCCTTCGGCGAGTTCGCCGTCACCGGTGAGGACGTACACACGAGTGGGGCTTTTGTCCATGCGCGCGCCGATGGCGAGTCCGGCGCCGACCGAAAGGCCCTGGCCGAGGGAGCCGGTGGCTGCGTCCACTCCGTGGATGCGCGGGGTGGGATGGCCTTCGAGTTCGCTGGAGAACTGACGCAAAGTCATCACCCGCGATACCGGAAAAACTCCGGCTTCAGCGAGCGCGGAATATAGAAGCGGAGCGGCGTGACCCTTGGAGAGCACGAAACGGTCGCCATCGTTGGAATTTGCGTTCTTGGGATCAAACTTCATGGCGTAGAAGAAAACTCCAGCGGCGAGTTCCGCAGCGGACATGCAGGAGGTAGGGTGGCCCGAGCCGGCGGCAGTGGTGGACATCATGGAATAAATACTGAGCAGGCGCGCTTTCTCTTTTATGTTGGCGATGGTGGCGGCGGACGGTCCGGTGGTGGGAGTGGCACTCATTGTGGCTCCTTTTCCTGTTTTGCGTTCAGCGGGATTTTACCCTGTTCGGGCACATCCCGCGAGCCAGATTCTTTTTTTCTCTGAGCGTCCGATGCGGTGTGAAATTCAGCGCGAAATTTCAAAACCCTAATAATGCAGTTCTGGCCCCGGTTCGACCGGCCGCCGCGCGCCTCGGCATGACTCGCTAGGGTGTTGCCTGCGCCAGCATGGAGTCTACGGCTTTGCTGAGCTGGTTCAGGATGAACTGGGGGGCGATGCGGCTCATTAGCTTCAGAATGTTGCTTTGCCCCGGGCGGATTTCCAGGCGATCGTTTTTCAGGCCGTCGATGGCTACGGCGACCATCTTATGGAGCTCCATTATTTGGGCGCCCTTCATATCTTCAGGGGTGAAACCTTCCGTTGTTAATAAGGGCGTTTGAGTGGCCGGGGGAGCCAGTTCGAACACTTTGATCCTGGAGTTTTTGAGTTGGATACGGAGCGATTGCGTGAAGGAATGCAGGCCTGCTTTGGTGGCGCAATAAATGGGCGCGATAGGGAAAGGGACAAAGGCAAGGCCGGATGATACGTTTACAATGGCAGCGCCATTTACTGCTTTCAGGTGGGGCAGGAATTGTTTGACCATGCGGATGGGGCCGAGAAGATTCGTCTCGATTTCGCGGCCGATGTCCTGGAGGGTGTACTCCGCGCCGTTCCCCATCTCATTCTTTCTATCCTGGAGATTGATCTTGCGCATGATTCCGGCGTTGTTGATCAGAACGTTCAGGGCAGGAAACTTCTTGATGACCGCTTCGAAGAGAATTGGAATCGCTGTGGGGTCGCTTACGTCGCTTTGAAGTGTTTGGACTCCGCGAAGTTTTCTTTGCGCTTCCTCAAGCCTGCGAGGATCGCGTCCGGTGATGATGACAGTGTTGCCAAGCTTCAGAAGTTCGGCGGCAAGCTCGAATCCGATGCCACTGGTGCCGCCGGTAATCAAAATCGTGTTGCCTGAAATATTCATAGCAAGCCTCTCTCATTCGATGTTGCGGGGACCGACGCGCTTCTAAAAGAAGCTTATCTAACCTCAGCGGAAACAAGTAGCCCCGTCTCGAGGTAAAGACGAATTGCAATTCGCGCGGTCTAAACGTAAAGTTCACGCGAGAGTTTGCTGGAGAGCGAGGAGCTAGGCATGGACGCCATCGCAATCACGGTGAATGGGACGCAGCATTCGGTGGAGGTGAGCCCGGATACTCCGCTGCTTTGGGTGCTGCGTGACACGTTGGGATTGACCGGAACGAAATTCGGATGCGGGCAGGCGCTTTGCGGCGCTTGCACGGTTCACGTGGACGGCGATGCAACGCGATCTTGCACCACGCGGATCGCGGCTGTGGCCGGGCACAAAATCACGACGATCGAGGGGCTTTCGTCCGGCGGGAATCATCCTCTCCAGGTAGCCTGGCTGGAAAACCAGGTGCCGCAGTGCGGATATTGCCAGGTAGGCATGATCATGACCAGCGCGGCTCTGCTGGCTAAAAATTCGGCACCCACCGACGCGGACATTGACGACGCGCTGGGGGGGCACATTTGCCGCTGCGGGACGTATCAGCGCGTCCGGCAAGCGATCCATCAAGCGGCTCTGGGACATTCACCGAAGCCTCTGTCAAAAAGCGGCGCGCATGGTTTAAGCGCGAAGGCTTCTCGAGAGGAAACAATATGAGCGCGCCCACAAGGATCCCCGCCAGTTTGACGCGAACCGGTTCGAGGCAAGGCAATTCCACGCAAACTTCGCGGCGCGAGTTTTTGAAAACAGGGGCGGCGGCCGGCGCGAGCCTGGTGGTCGGATTCTATCTGCCAGCGTCGCTGAAGGCGAGGCTTGCTTCCGACCAGGCGGAAGGTGATTTCGCGCCGAACGCATTCATCGAGGTCCATTCGAACGGCGACATCTTTCTGACCGTGGCGCGTACGGAGATGGGCCAGGGCGTGCGAACGTCGATGGCAATGATTCTGGCTGAGGAGCTGGACGCGGATTGGTCGCGCGTGAGAGTGAAGCAGGCGGACTTCGACGCGAAATATGGCGACATGACGACGGGAGGCAGCGCGAGCGTGCGAAGTTCTTGGGACCCGTTGCGCAAGGCCGGCGCAAGCGCGCGCGACATGTTGCTATCTGCCGCGGCGCAAACCATGAGCGTTCCCAAGGAAGAATGCAGCGCGATGGGCGGGAGCGTAATCGAGCACAAGAAAACGGGACGGAAAGTTGGATACGGCCAGCTTGTGGAAAAAGCTTCCGGTTTTCCGGTGCCGAAAGATGTGCCGCTGAAGGATCCGAAAGATTACCGCATCGTTGGCACGAAAAAAGATCGCGTGGACGGGCAGTACATCGTGATCGGCGAAGCTCATTACGGCATCGACACAAAAATTCAGGGGATGCTCTACGCGGCGATTATGCGGCCGGCGGTGTTTGGTGCGCGCGTGAAAACATTCGATGCGGCCAAGGCGGAAGCCGCGCCGGGAGTTCGCAAGGTGGTGGAAGTTCCGCGCGCGGAATTGCCGCCGCTTTTCGGCGAAGAGCGTAAGGAGAATTCCGGGCATCAACATTATTTGTGGGGCGGAGTGGCGGTGGTTGCGGATTCGACATGGCAAGCGATTGCGGGAAGACGCGCGCTGACGGTGGAATGGGACAACGGGCCGGGCGCGGAGGAGTCCACGGAGAAACACCGAGCGGAGTTGGCGGAGCTTTTGAAAACTCCGGGAAAAGAGATTAGGAAAATCGGCGATCCGGAATCGGCATTGGCGAATGCGGCCAAGAGAGTGGAAGCCGAGTACGAGACGCCTTTTCTAGCGCACATGGCTATGGAGCCGCCGAACTGCACAGCCCTGGTGCGCGATGGCAAATGTGAAATTTGGGCGCCCGTTCAGAATCCGGGCGGGATGGCGGCCGCCCTGCAAAGTGCTCTAGGGCTGCCAGCGACGGCGATCACGATTCACGTCACATTGCTTGGCGGAGGATTTGGCCGGCGGCTAAATATTGAATATGGAGTGGAGGCGGCGCTGCTGTCGCGCGCGGCCAGCGCTCCAGTGAAAGTGATTTGGACGCGCGACGACGATATTCGCCACGATTATTACCGGCCGATGACGCGTCACCGGCTGCGCGCGGGGCTGGACGCGCAAAATCAGCCGACCGCTTGGTTGCACCATATTGCAGCACCCTCGACGGACGGCACTTATCTCGGCGGCGATATTCCTGATATCGGAGGCACGGAAATTGTGGGAGCGGGGCTGCCGAACGGTCCCATACCAAATTATTTTCTGGAACAGAGTTTCCTTCACACCGTGGTTCCACGAGGGTACTGGCGCGCCGTGGACGTTAACTGGAATCATTTCGCGGTGGAGAGTTTTGTTGATGAGATTGCGGCGGCTTCGGGACGAGATCCGGTCGAGCTGCGGCGGCAATTGATGGTGGGGAAACCGGCCGCGCTTCCTGCTGACTCAGATGAGAAACCTGTAGATATTGCCAGGCTGCGGCGCGTGCTCGAACTTGCCGCAGAGAAAGCTGGGTGGGGCAAGCCTCTGCCGGCAGGCCGCGGGCGTGGAATTGCGGCGCTCTCATCATGGGGAAGCTATGTGGCGAATGTGGCGGAAGTGACGGTGGGAAAAGATGGGGCGGTGCGAGTCGATCGCGTGGTGGTGGCGATCGATTGTGGGCAGGTCATCAATCCCGACATGGTTGTGGCGCAGATGGAAGGAGGCGTTGTTTTTGGGTTGACCTCGGCGCTGTACGACGAAATTACGATTGAGAATGGCGCGGTGCGGCAAACGAATTTCGATAATTATCCGATGCTGAGGCTTCCCGACATGCCGAAAGTCGAGGTGCACATCGTGCCGAGCCATGAAACACCCGGTGGGATTGGCGAGCCGGGTGTCCCGTGCGCCGCACCGGCAGTGGCGAACGCGATTTTTGCGGCGACGGGGAAACGTTTGCGGCGACTGCCATTTCAGACACAGGAACTGGCCCAGAGCTAGCGCGGGGCATCCGCAATTGAGCTTGCGATATCAAGAGTTATTCGTCCGGCACGGCAAGATCGGAAGTGCTCGAGAGGTCCGCTCCCTTTATTTCTTTTCCGCTTAGGGAGATGACCACAACCAGCGTCGCTACCAGCACGACCGTCCACGCAAGAACCGGAGCGAAATTCCCGCCAGAATGTCGCTCAGCGAGCTTTGCCTGCATCACCGAATTGCGCGAAGCCAGTAGGTTGCCGAGCTGATAGGCCAAGCCTGGAAACGTAGCTCGGACCGCCGGAGGAGACAGCTCGTTCAAGTGCGCGGGTATCACGCCCCAGGCACCCTGCACCATGAATTGCATCAGGAATCCGCCCAGCGCCAGCATCGGCGCGGTATGAGAATAGGCCCACAACGGGATCAGGGGAATTGTGAGAAGAGCGGCGATCATAATGGCCCGCCGCCGGCCGAGACGCTCCGACCAGGAGCCAAAGGCGATTCCTCCCAAGAGCGCCCCGATGTTGTAGATGATTGCGATCACGCCCACGATACTCGGTGAGAATCCATGGTTTTTCTGAAGAAATGTGGGATAGAGATCCTGCGTGCCATGGCTGAAAGAATTGAAGGCGAACATCAGCAAGACCAGAAAAAGAAAGCTGCCCAGATAGACGTGCATGCCTTTACCGACGTGGGTGCCGCCTTCTTTCGCCACGCGGCCCTGGAGCCAGGCAGGCGACTCGTCCACCTTGGTGCGGATGTAGATCACCAGAAAAGCGGGAAGGGCTCCCACAACAAACATGCCGCGCCAACCGATGAAGCGAAACAGAGTCCCGTACACGACAGAAGCGAGAAGGTAGCCGACCACGTAGCCTTCCTGCAAAAGCCCGGAAAAAAAGCCCCGCCCTTTGGCGGGCAGCGTTTCGAAAGCCAACGCGGCGCCGACGCCCCATTCTCCTCCCATGGCAATGCCAAACAGTGCGCGCATGATGAGAAACGAGCGAAGCGAAGGAGCGAAGGCGGAGCCCAGTTCGAAAACCGAGAAACAGATGATGTCGATCATCAGCGCGGGACGGCGTCCGAAGCGATCGGCCAGGAATCCGCCAAGAATGCGCCGACGGGACGCATCGCCAGCGTTAGGAAAATCGCCTCAGTTATGGCCGAAACCTTGGTCTGGAATTCCCCCGCGATGGCGCTCACGCAAAAGACCAGGACGAAGAAGTCGAATGCGTCGAGCGACCACCCAAGAAAGCAGGTGATGAAGGTGTTGCGCTGCGTGGACGTGAGGCCGCGAAAGTGACCGAAGAAGTTCATGCTTGTTTTACGGATTCATTTCGCGTGCGATGCCAAAACATCCGTTACGCGCGCGACTTGAATCATTTCGGCGACTTCGTGCACGCGCACGATGTGAGCGCCTTGCAAAATGCTCGCCGCGACGGTCGCGGCTGTCCCCCACATGCGAGCACTTTCCGGAACGCGGCCGAAAGCCCTTCCCTCCAGAGTCCGGCTTATGAAGCTTTTGCGCGATGTTCCGATCAAGAGCGGAAAACCAAGCCGGGCGATCTCCGGCAGCCTCGCGAGCAATTCAAAATTCTGCGAGTACTTTTTGCCGAAGCCGATCCCTGGATCGAGGACGATTTGTGATTTTGCCACGCCTGCGCGTCGAGCAATCGCTATTGCGTGCCGGAGGCCGGTGAGTACGTCGCGAACTACGTCTTTCGCAAAGGGTCCTTTCTGCATGGTGCGCGGCTTCCCACGCATGTGCATCAGCATCAATGGAAGCTTCCGTCGCCGCGCTAGGTCCGCAATGCGCGGATCGTTGCGCAAGGCGGTGATGTCGTTCAGCATTTCGGCGCCCGCGGCGGCCGCGGCTTCAGCAACTTCCGATTTGCTCGTATCCACTGAAATTGGAATTTTTATTTTTCCGCGAAGCTTTTCGAGTACCGGGATGATTCGCCGAAGTTCTTCTTCGGTCGATATACCTTCCGAACCGGGCCGCGTGGACTCGCCGCCGATGTCTAGGATGTCCGCGCCGGCGCGTTCAATTTCACAGGCACGGGCGACGGCTGCATCGGTATCGAGAAAGAGTCCGCCATCGGAAAAGCTGTCGGGCGTAACGTTGAGCACGCCCATCACCAAGGTGCGTTCACCGAGCGCGAGTGTGCGCGATGGTAACCGGAGTTTGTATTTTCGCCGGCGGAACACGGGCAATGATTAAATCACAAGATTTGCCGTTTTCGGGCGAGCAGGAACAAATAGAGACACTTCGGGCGGACTCGATGCGAGTTATTGCTGGAAGGAAGCGTAATAGCCAGCGCGATGCGTGACCGCAACTCCGGAGTGTCCGATAATTTCAACGCGCAATGAATGCCACCCTGAACGGGCAGGGCCGCCTGCTGCATCTTGTGCTGGTGCGAAACCAAGGGTGTATTCGGCCCGAATCGTTCGCGCAATTTCGCGAAACGTGTCCCGCAGAGTTTCCGTCTCGCGCAGGAAATAAAGATGGCCTCCCACGCGTCGCACAAGTTCGGCGAGATACAAAGTGTACGCGGGAATCCTCAGTTCGTGCGCGTCGAGTGCGAGCAATGTCTTTGTGGAATGCGACGCGAGCCAACTCGCGGTCATTATTTTTGGCCTGCTCTGGGTGGAAACGGCGAAGACCTGAATATCCTCCGCGGCAAGAGTTCGAGCGACATCGTCGAAGGTCAGCCGATCGGTTGGAAAGCCTGGACGCGAGGATGCCGTGGCAGGATCCAGCGTCAGGCCGAGACCGCTGTCTTGGCCGTCGGTTAATAGGACGATGGCCTTGCGGCCGGTGCGTCCGGCAAAAAGCTGGTGCGCGGCCAGAAAAACCGATTGATAAATATTGGAGCCGCCAGTGTCGCCAAAAAGCTCGCGGACGTTAATGCGCGAAATGGCTTGGCGGATGAGCCCCCAATCATTCGAAAACGGAAGTAGGAGGTAGGTGTGCGCGGAAAAATCGACGATAGCTACCTGGTCAGTGGGCGAAAGTCCGTCCACCAGTGCGCGAGCTGCGTCTTTCATCTCGGTGGTTTGCGGCAGGGTGCTGGGGCTCGCGTCGATCACGATGGCAATTGCGGCCGGTTGCGTGGAGGCGTCGAAATAGGTAACCGCCTGCTCCACGCCGTCGTCGTAAATGCGAAAGTCCACGCGAGTGAGGCCTGCCAGTGCCGCTCCAGCGGCGTCGGTAACGCTGCAGGTAACCGGCACTAGCGGCGTCTCAACGCGGATGGAATGCGCCGCAGGCTCAGCTTCTTTGCCGCTACCACTCCCCGAATTCTTGGAGTCGACTGTCTTCAACTCGCCTGTCGTGGGATCGCGTTGCAGAGAGACTCCTGCATCCAGGCTGCGCGGCTTGGGGAGCTTTGCTTCCTGGGACGTGTGGGAGCGCAGGGTACCTGGCATAAGAAATAAGATGAGGATTGCAATCTGAACAGTGAACAACGCGAACTTGCGGAAGTGAATTCTTCTGATTTCTTGGAGGGCGGGCCGGAAGCGCATCAACGCTTGAACTCAATCGAGGTCGAAATCGCGGAGCGGTTTCTCGATGGGCCCGTCCTTGGCTTTCTTCAACCCCTCGGCGAATTTGCGCGCAAGGACATCTTCCTTGGACTTTTCTGCTTCCACCGAGGCGCGGAATTTTGCTTCGACGGCTTCCGTTTGTTCACGCAAGAGCCGCGCCGTATCGTCCAGATCAACAGAGGAGGGTGGCCTCGGAGGAGGGACGTGTGAAAGCACGGCGCCGAGTTCGCGATCGATATTGAGCTTCGCTCGGCAGCATGGACAATCCACTTCGAAGGTATCTCCCGGCTTCTTGGACATAGCTGCATTTTACGCCCATTTCTGCGGTTAGGAGCAACCGTGAGGAAATGCGGATGCCACGAGATGGCTAGGATGACGTGTGACGCTTCTTTCGCTTAGAATCGAGGTCCTGGCGAGGCGAGCATGCGTAGAATCCAGCTCTTCACCTTCATCGCAATCTTCATCATGAATTGCGTGCCTTCCTGGCAACAGCATCGCGCAGGAACCAGTGGTCCGGAGACGCCTCCTTTACAGGGGCAGGGGCGCTGGCATTATCAGGCTCCTCTGCCGCATGCGCGCGGTGAAGTAGGGGTGGCGGAAACGGGCGGGAGGATCTATGTCTTGGGAGGCTATGCCGACGGATTCGTCGACCAGCCGCTGAACGAGGAATACGATCCCGCGACAAATACTTGGCGCGGCCGTGCTCCCATGCCGCGGGGTTTGAACCATGTCGGGGCAGTCGGACTGAACGGGAAAATATATTGTATCGGTGGATTCGTTGAGCAGAACAAGTCGGCAGCAGTGGACGTGACTATGTACGACCCGGCCACGGATGCCTGGCAAGAGCTGGCCCCGCTGCCATCGCCGCTCGGCTCCGTCTCGGTGGCTGTACTGGGCGGAAAGATTCACGCAGTAGGCGGCCGCGACAAAACAAGCGTGGGGACGCATCGCGTTTACGATCCCACAAGCAATCGCTGGAGCGAATCGGCTCCCCTGTCACAGGGGCGCGATCACATGGGACTCGTCGCAATCGCCGGCAGGCTATATGCAGTTGGCGGCAGGTTTAACACCTTCGAATACAACACGAACCTGCTCGACGTTTATGATCCCGCAACTGATTCCTGGACGTCGCTGAAACCGATGCCGACTGCTCGGAGCGGAATGGCTGTGGCAATGATGGACAACAAAATTTTCGTCTTTGGCGGAGAAAAACTGGGTGGAACGTTTAACCAAGCCGAAGCGTATGATCCCGCGAAAGATGTTTGGGCGGAGCTGGCTCCTATGCCGATGTCTGTCCACGGGACCGGGGCCGCTGCGGTTGGCGATACGATTTACATTCCAGCGGGAGCCACTTTAAATGGCGGCACAGCGCAGACCAATGGCAACCAAGCCTTCAACCTCAAATAGATATGCCTTTCCAGGAGTTTTCATTCAAAAAAGCCTAGGGCACGTCGGGGTTGACGAGATTCGATGGAATGTTCGGAGTCCGCACTTGGATGCGTCCCACAACCGGACTGGAACTCGCGATGGGACCAGTGGCAGACCAGCTAAGTTGTAGCCGCCCGGAAGAAATCTTCGCACGCACGAATCGGTATCCGCATGGCGCTGGGCGCAAACAAAGAAGACATTCTGCGGCTGGTGCTCGGACTTGGGCTGAAGTTGACGTTCGCTCGGGTGTCTGTGGGCCTGGCTGCGTCGTTCGCGCTAACGCACTACTTGGGTAGCTTGCTTCTGGGTGTGACGAGTGACGATCCTGCTCTCCGCCGTGGCTCTCTTCGCCTGCTTCATCCCCGCGCGCGGCCCCACGCGTGTGGACCCGATGGTCGCGCTGCGCTACCAATAAAAGAACGGTAATTTGCGCGCTGTCCATTCAGGGTACAGAGCGTTCCCACATGCGGACATCTCAACTGCGCTTAATCCTCGCGGTTTCAAATAAGTTATGTGAGATCAGCGGAGCAGAAAGACGTCAATCTGGAACTGAAGCTGCTCCAGACGACCGGGCTTTTCGCTGGTACGCAAGCGGAATTACATTCCTTCGCCGAATCCTTGGGCGTTTTGAGAGGCGGCTGATGAGAACCTGTGTGTCCGTTCTAGCCTTCTTATTCTTGGGATCCGTTGCTTTCGCTCAGACGAACATTGAAGTACCGGAGCTTCAAGCCCGCCGGAGGGCGGCACTGGAGAAGGTGCCGGATGGAATGATCCTGCTGCGCGCAGCTTGGGGACTGAAGCATTGGGATGAATCAGGTTTTCACCAAGACCCAAGCTTTTATTATTTCACCGGCCTGGCTAACGCGCACGGCGCTATCCTGGCGCTGGATGGTACAAAGAAAGAGTCATGGTTGTTTGTCCCGCCACGGATTCCTCTGGGCGCCGACCTGCACGGGTTCGATGCGGTCTTCTTTGATCCAGGTTCGCAGACTGAAAAGGAACTGGGAATCGAACACGTGGTCGCCTCGGATCAATTCGTCACGTTCATCGAGTCGCGCCGAAAAGATAATCCCAAGCTGATTTTGTACACCGACCGCGG
>Ga0070765_100003112_pt1 | contig 10614 bp, 8 predicted proteins | sample HubBroMetageWFT5_FD_71516 | JGI IMG/M metagenome (GOLD analysis project Ga0070765, IMG submission 71516) | Warmed and freeze-thawed soil microbial communities from the Hubbard Brook experimental Forest, New Hampshire - Hubbard Brook CCASE Soil... | ecosystem: Environmental > Terrestrial > Soil... | reverse complement strand
TCGCAACGGCGATCTTGCCGGGGACGAGGGCATCCGCGAGCGCTTTCCGGTGCTGAGCGAGGCGATCCTCGCGGGTGCGTCCGGTCAGTTGCGTGGCGCGGCGACCACCGGCGGCAACCTTCTCCAGCGGACCCGGTGCGTCTACTTCCAGGACATCACCAAGCCCTGCAACAAGCGTGAGCCCGGGAGCGGCTGCTCGGCCGCTGAGGGCGTGCATCGGGATCTGGCAGTGATCGGTACGTCGTCGAACTGCTACGCCAGCCATCCCTCCGACATGGCCGTCGCGCTCGCCGCCCTGGACGCCAAGATCGTCGTGCGTCGTGCCGGCGGCGAGGAAGTCGCGTTGGGCATCGACGACTTCTACCGGCTCCCCGGCGACACGCCCGAACGGGAGAATGTCCTGGAGCCCGGAGAGCTGATCACCGGGGTCGAGATCCCGGCGGCGCCCGCGGGCGCCGTGATGCGCTATCGCAAGGTGCGCGACCGCGCGTCGTACGCGTTCGCCGTCGTGTCGGTAGCCGCGATCATCGCGACCGACGCCGACGGCGCGGTGGACAACGTCCGCGTCGCACTCGGCGGGATCGGATCCCGGCCGTGGCGCGCCCACCACCTCGAGCGGGCGCTGCTCGGGCGCCACCTCGATCCGGCGCTCCTTCAGCAAGCGGGCCACGAGGAGTTCGCGAACGCGACGCCGCTGCCCCAGAACGCGTTCAAGGTCGGCCTAGGAATCGACGTCATTTCGATGCTGCTTCGCGACCTGGCAGGGGTTCTTTGATGGACCTCGTCGAGGCGCGGAGCATCGGATCTGACCACGAGCGGATCGACGGCGTCGCGAAGGTCACCGGTGCGGCGAGATACGCGGCCGAGATTCCCGCCGAGGACATGCATTACGTGTGGCCGGTGCAGTCCACGATCGGGCGCGGCACCGTGGTGTCGGTCGACGCCTCGGCGGCACTCGCCCAGCCGGGCGTCGTGACGGTGCTGGATGCCACGAACGCCCCGCGGATGCAGCCCGACGCCGGCTACGCGATGTTGTTCGTCGACCCCGACCAGGCGATGAACGTGCTGCAGAGCACCGAGATCACCTACCGCGGGCAGATCGTCGCCGCCGTCATCGCCCGGAGCCTGGAAGCGGCCCGCGAGGCGGCCGAGTCCGTTGTCGTCGAATACGAGAAGGAGGACCACAAAGTCGTCCTCGACGCCGACGACCAGAACTTCTTTCTGCCCGACACCGTCGACGGCGGCATACCCAACGTCACCGACCGAGGCGACGCCGCCGCCGCGTTGGCCGCCGCGGACGTCAGACTCGACCTCACATACAGCACCCCGGCCGAGCACGCCAGTCCGATGGAGCCACACGCCACCACAGGCGTGTGGAACGGTGAGGACGAGCTCACCCTGTACGACTCCACACAAGGACCATCGACCGTTGCGACCATCGTGGCCCACCTCTTCGATCTGCCACCGGAATCGGTGCACGTCGTTGCCGACCACGTCGGCGGGGGCTTCGGGTCGAAGGGATTTCCGACCTCGTCGGCAGTGCTCGCGGCGCTCGCCGCGAGGGCGGTCGGCAAGCCGGTCAAGCTCGCGCTGACAAGGCAGCAGCTGTTCTCGCTGACTTCGCACCGGACCGCCACGATTCAGCGCATTCAGATCGGAGCAGGGCGCGATGGTCGGATCACGGGGCTGGATCACGATGCGTTGCAGTACTGCTCGCGACCGATCGTCTACGGCCTGCAGACCGCGGTTCCGACTCGGAGCATGTACGCGATCCCGAACCTGAGCACCCGTCACCGGATCGTGAAGCTCGACATTCCCGCTCCGCGCTGGGTCCGCGCGCCCGGCGAGGCGCCGGGGCTGTTCGCGCTCGAGTCGGCGATCGACGAGCTGGCCTACGCCCTCGAGATCGATCCCGTCGAATTGCGAATCCTCAACGAGCCGGCAGACGACCCGGAAAGCGGGGCTCCGTTCAGCAGCCGCGGGCTCGTGGCCTGTCTGCGCGACGGTGTGCAGCGGTTCGGCTGGAGCGGCCGCAATACCCGGCCAGGGCAGCAACGCGAGGGTCGATGGCTGATCGGCTCGGGGGTGGCGTCCGCCTGCTACCCGTCCTTCACGATCCCGTCGACCGCCACCATCCGCGCGCAGCGAGACGGCACCTACGTGGTGAGCACAGCCGCCGTGGACATCGGAACCGGTGCGCGCACGACGCTCACGCTGATCGCCGCCGACGCCCTGAAGACGACGCCGGACCGGATCATTATGGAGATCGGCCGCAGCGACTATCCGACCGCGCCGCTCGCGGGCGGGTCGACCGGCACCGGGTCGTGGGGCTGGGCGGTGGTCAAGGCATGCCGGGCGCTTCTGGCCCAGCTCGCCGAACGTGGCGGCGCGATCCCGGATGAGGGACTCGAGGCGACCGCCGACACGACCGAGGACGTCGTCGCGCAGATGCAAGGACCGCCCGTCACGCGCGAGTCCTTCGGCGCCCAGTTCGCGCAGGTGCGGGTCGACGTCGACAGCGGCGAAGTGCGCGTGGACCGCATGGTCGGCGTGTTCGCCACAGGACGCATCGTCAACCCCCGGGGCGCGCGCTCGCAGCTACTCGGCGCCATGACCATGGGAGTCTCGATGGCGCTGCACGAGCAGCTCGAGATGGACGCGCGATCCGGCGACTTCGCCAACCACGACCTAGCGTCCTACCACGTCGCCGCGCACGCCGACATCCACGGACTCGAAGCGCACTGGATCGACGAAGAAGACCACGAGCTCAATCCAGTAGGCACCAAGGGCGCCGGCGAGATCGGCATCGTCGGCGCGGCCGCAGCAATCGCCAACGCCGTCCACCACGCCACCGGAATTCGCGTCCGCGATCTCCCGATCACGATCGAGAATCTCCAGCCAGGCTTGTCGGCCGCGCGCTGACTTTCGAAGAAGCGAGGCAAGGTGGATCTGAACACCGACGGCAAGCGCGCCCTGGTCACCGCGCACAGCGGGACCGTCGCCCGCCGGCGCTGCCGGACCCGTCACGACCCGTCCGGACATCAAAGCGGGTGGCGTTGGCGTTACCCACGGGGCCCCGGCACCTCCTCGCTCCGGAGACCATGAGTGGAGGTCGGGGAGGTTGAGGACCGTGCGGCCGAGTTGAGCGCGTTGCTGAGGCTTGTCGATCGTCTGGGGCACGGTTGGTATGAGTTCTTCGGCGTCGTCGGGGTCGCCGTCGAGGGTCGTTGGAAGAGTCGCTTAGGCTCGTCAGACGAAGTGGACGCCGTCAGTGGAATCGGGGTTTGACCGGACGAGCTCCTGTTTCCGCCACGATCCCGGGGGCTGCCCGTGATGGCGGCGGAAGGCCGCGGCGAAGGCGTAGGGCGAGCCGTACCCGGTGAGGTCAGCGATCTGCGCGAGGGTCAACTCGCCGGTGCGCAGGTGGTCTCGGGCGAGGGTCATGCGCCAGTCGGTCAGGTACTGCATGGGCGCCTGGCCCAGCGACTGCTGGAAAGTTCGCGCGAACGCCGCCCGCGACTGCCCGCTGACTGCGGCCAGTTCGGGCACCGTCCAGGCGCGGGCGGCGTCGGAATGGATGGCCTGCAACGCCGCGCTCAGCCGCGGATCGGTCGAAGCCTGGAACCAGCGGGGCGAAGTGGTGCTCTGCTGAAAACTTGTTCTCATCGCGAGCACCAGAAGGACGTCGAGAAGCCTGTCGAGCACGGTCTGCTGCCCGGGCGCGGACGCCGTGAGCTCACGCGAAACCAGGGCGATCACATCGTGAAGGGGATCTCCGACAGCCGCGAACAGGGGAAGAATCGGCGGGAGCGCGTCGAGCAGACCCTGGCCGATGTCGCCGGAAAACCGGTACGCCCCGCACAGGAACACCGTCGCCCGCCGATCGTCCGAGCTGTCCTCGTGCGCGTGCTCTGCGCGGAACTTGTCGGGCTCCAGGCACACCGCGCCGGGCTCGTGGGCGATGTGGTGGTCGGGGCCGCCACGGACGACCGCGACGTCGCCGGGGGCGAGCTCGAGCGACGAGTCCGGATCGTCGAGCCATATCCAGGCGCGCCCCTCGACCACGGCATGCACCGCCAGCTGGATGGTGCCCGCCAGCCGCAGCCCCCACGGCGGCCTGGCCACCGTCCGGGCAAAGACGCCCCCGGAGGCACGTGCCCTGGTGAGATGGTCTTGCAGGAGGTCCACCCGGCAAGTGTCCAGCGAATCAGTTCCATCGTCAAGGAACTGAGCGGCGCGCTTAATAATTAAAGAGTTCTACGCATTGAAAGGCTCTCGTCAGGCTTGCATGCTTGAGCCATGACGAATTCACAGCGGACCACGCTCGTGCTTGGCGGTACTGGACGGACCGGGTCGCGAGTCGCGAAGAACCTGATCGAGCGAGGACTGAGTGCCCGGACAGCGGCACGTGGCAACGCCGATGTCCGGTTCGACTGGGACGACAAGACCACCCACGGCCCCGCACTGTCCGGCGTCAACAGCGTGTACCTCGTAACGCCAGTCATGAGGGTCGATTTCGCCGGTCAGGTGTCGGACTTCCTCGACCTCGCCGAGGCGGCCGGAGTACGACATGTCACCTACCTCAGCACATACGGCATCGACCAGGCCCCGCCCGATTTCGCGGTCCGCGCGCTCGAGCTCGACCTCCTGAGCCGGACCAGCCTCACCCTCTCCATCCTCCGCCCCGCCTGGGTCATCCAGAACTTCAGCGACGACCACCTGCCGCTCGTCGAAGGCTTGATCACCGTGCCGACCGGTGACGGTGCCGACGCCTTCGTCGACGCCGAGGACATCGCCGCGGTCGCCGCGGAGACATTGGCGAACCCCGAGGCCCATGCCGGCGCGCAGTACGCCCCAACCGGCCCTGAGGCGCTGACTGTCGCCGACGTCGCCAAGATCATCAGCGACGTGATCGGCCGACCGGTCAAGCACAACGACATCGACCGCGAGGCCTGGATCTCGGGCGCGGTCGCCGCGGGGTTCGTACCCGCCGCGTACGGCGAGATGCTCCGCTGGCTCACCGAAACCATCGCGTCAGGCAACGGATCCCGGCCCACCGACGACGTCCGGAAGGTCACCGGCGTGCCGCCGACCAGGTTCGCGGACTTCGCCAAGCGGAGCGCTCAGGCCTGGACCACCGAAGCGGCTCGATGATCACCGACCCGGAAAACTTCACCGCGCTGGACCCGTTCTTCAGGCTCATCGAAAAGGGGCTGGAGGGGCTCGTCGACGGCCCGCACTTCTTCGACCTGCTGGACGAGGACGTCATCGTGGACTACGTCATCACCGTCCCCGGCTATCCGCGTCGCGTGGTGGGCCGCGAGGCCGTGGCCGAGCTCTATCGCAACTACGGGGCCACCGGGATCGTCCTGCAAAGCGGCGACGAACTGGCGGTCCACCGGGACCGCGAAGCGTCGGTCGTGGTACTCGAGTACGCCGTGCACGGCCGAGTCACGGACACCGGTCGCGCATACGACAACCGCTTTGTTTCCGTGATCACCGTCAAGGACCGCAAGGTCACGCACTGGCGGGACTACCTCGACCCGGTCGCGGTCTTCGATGCTCTCGGGTGGCCGTCACCGCGCCGGTGACACGATCCGGGGCACGTCAGCTAGCGAGGACGGACGCGGGGAGCGAACTACTGGTCGTTGGCCGAGCGACGAAGGTGGCGGCTCACGTCGCCGACGAGATCCGTTTGGACGCGCCGCTCCACGAAACGCCACTGTCCGTTGCGGCGCTCGAAACGGTCGTAGTACCGACCGCTGACGATGGGCTGCAAAGGTAGGTCGGGCAACACCTGGAGCGCGGTGAAGTACGAACGCGAGCTTGCGGTGCCGGCCCGCTCGTCTACCTCGATCGCGAGATTGGTGGTGACGTGCTTGGTCCGTGGCGTGCCGTCGTCATAGACGATCACGTTGTCTCGGAGCATCTTCTCGATGGCACCGCGGCCACTCACCGACCCAGCGCCGCCCGAAAAAGCGGCGTCCGCCAGCAGCAGGCCGACGGCTGCGAAATCGCCGTCGTCGACAAGCTCGGCGTAGGTCGCGATGAGGCTTTCGATCGCTCGGTAGCTCGAATCCTGATCGCCGGGGCTCATTCAGCTGCGAGCGTAAGCGAACACAACGGAACTGTGCGCGAATGCCATCCTGCTCCCATGACCTCAAATCCGCGCAAAGGGGGGAACCCGTGGGCGCCGGGTCGCGTCCAGTTACCGCTGTAAATTCGCTCGCGGTTCAGGTTCCCGGGTGTGAGTCTAGGCGGCGGTCCTCGTCGAGGGTGTCTGGGTCGGCTTGGTGGTATTTGATGCGGTAGAGGTGTTGGCGGTCGAGGGCGGTGAACGTGGCGCCGTTGCTGGCGTGGCTGAAGAAGAGGTCGAGCACCGCCCAGACGAGCGAGAGGCAGCTGGTCTCGCCGGGGAACCGGCCCATCACCTTCGTGCGCCGGCGCACCTCGCCGAGCGATCTCTCCAGGAGATTGGTTGACCGCCAGCGTTCGCGGTGTCTGAGCGGATAGCGCAGGTGCACGACGAGCGCGTCGAGGTCCTCGGCGAGGCAGCGGGCGGCCGACTCGTAGCCGCCATGTTCGAGCTCTGAGATCACGACCTGGAGGCGGAGTTTGCCGTCCTTGACACTCGTGGCGTCGGTCAGCGCTGACCAGTAGTTGAAGCGGATCCGATTGTGTTCTGTCTTGGGCAGCTTGGCTATGAGATTGGGTAGGCGCTGAACGGCGCAGTGTTGACGATCGGCGCGCGGCCAGACCTCCTCGACCGCCCCGATCAGTCCGGGGGCGCCGTCGGCGACGACCAGCCGTGGTGCCGCGAGCCCGCGGGTGGTGAGGTCGCGGCCGAGTTCGAGCCAGTCCTCCTTGGACTCGCGCATCCCCAAGCGCACGCAAACCAGCTCCCGGTGGCCGTTTTCAGTGATTCCCCAGGCGCAGATCACGCCTTCCTTCGGGCCGCTCGGGCGGACGGGCAGATAGATCGCGTCTAGGAACAAGACGACGAGGTTGATGTCGTAGAGCGAGCGGCGACAGAACGCCTCGAACCGCTCGCGCAACTCCGCGCAGATCGTGGCCGCGGTCGATTTCGACGTCTTCCCGAGCCCGGCCTCCTCGCACAGCGACTCGACGTCGCGCATCGATAGGCCGCGGACGAACCCGCCGATGATCAGCGCCTTCAGCGGGTCGGTCCGCAACAACCTCTTGCAGTGCCACTTCGGGAACAGCTTCGAGACGAACGGCATCGCCGCCTCCCTTGCCTGCGGGATCTCGATCCGCAACTCACCCTCCCCGGTCTGCAGGTGACGAGGACGGAACCCGTTGCGCTTCCCCGGCCCGGCCTCGGGCTTGCGCTCGTAGCGAGCGCGACCCAACCAGGTGTCGAACTCCTCCTCGACCGCCCGCTGGATGATCAACCGGGCGCCGAGCCGACCGAGCTCGGACAGCATCTTCTGCGGGTCATCGACCAGCCCCCGCGACAGCAGCTTGTCGATCTCAACTTGTATCTCCGCCGACGGCGGTACGGTACGTCTCACGGCGTAGGCCTCCTTCAGCGTCTGTCAGGACTTGAGGGAACCTACGCCGTCGATACGACAACACCCGACGCGTATCTACAGCAACTCTTGGACGCGACCCGGGCGCCGTCCGGGCACTCGTCCGACGATCAAAGCGGGGTCTCAGCTCGTACCCGAACACGATCCCCCGCTGGCGACGAGCCTTGCGCCAACGGGCCCGACTCGGGCACCGCATCACACGACAGACCCTTAGCGCTTAGATCGACGAGACCGCAGCCGCGTCGCGGAGCGCCCGCGCGTCGTCGCTGGGAGGCGCGCCGAACATGCGCCGGTATTCGCGGCTGAACTGCGAGGGGCTGTCGTAGCCCACCGCGTATCCGATGCCTGTGATGTCGCGTGGCTGGGCGAGGAGCCGCGCTCTTGCCTCGCGGAGGCGAATCTGCTTCTGGTACTGGATCGGCGTCATCGACGTGACCGCGCGGAAGTGGCGGTGGAACGACGAGACGCTCATCGTCGCTAGCGCGGCGAGCTCCTCGACTCGCAGCGTCTCGTCGTAGTGGACGCAGATCCAGCGGATCGCGCGGGCGACGTGCGCGAGCCGGCTGTCGGCGAGCCCGATCTGCCGCACGGTCGCCCCCTGCGGACCGGTGAGGAGCCGCCACAGGACCTCGCGCTCGACGCCGGTCGCCAGCGTCGCCGCGTCGTCGGGCGTATCGAGGAGCGCGAGCAGCCGGGCGGTCGCGTCGAGCAGCGCCAGCGACGCGTCGCTGACGGCGATCCCGGCGGGCGTGGGGTCGGCGGCGCCCGGCCGGGTGGTGGCCGCCGACGCCGTCTCTAGCAGCAGCGCGGCGATCCTCGCCGGGCGCAGCTCGAGCACGAAGGCGAGGAATGGCTCATCGGCGCTGGCCTGCACGAGGTGCCCGATCACCGGCAGATCGACCGACACGACGAGGAACTGCCCCGGCCCGTAGGTGAAGGTGCGTCCGTTCAGCGTCGTCTCCTTGACGCCCTGCGCGACAACCGCCAGCGTTGGCTCGGCCATGCTGCCCAGCGGCTCGGTGGTCGCCCGCGAGCACACGACCGACACGCCGGGCAGTGCCGTCCCAGTCAGGCCCTCGCCCGCGTGGCGAGAGATCGACTCCTTCAGACGAGCCAGCTCATCCACATACCAAGTGAATCACGCGGGCCCACGACCACTGCCACGGTTAGCAGGATCGTGCAAGAGTCAGGCAGGATCGACCTACCACCTAGCGCACCCCTGGTGATGTCATGGAGCCATGACAACTCTTGACTCCTACTTCACGCTCGGCCGCTCGGGTCTGCGCGTCAGCCCGCTCACCCTCGGCACGATGACCTTTGGCGAGGACTGGGGCTGGGGCGCGAGCCCACAGACCTCCGAGGCAATCCTCGCCGAGTACCTCGACCGCGGCGGCAACGTCGTCGACACCGCCAACGTGTACACCAACGGGCACTCCGAGAAGATCGTCGGTGACTTCTTCACCGCGCGGCCCGGCCTGCGCGACCGCGTCGTGCTCAGCACGAAATTCTTCGGCAACCTCCATCCCGGGGATCCCAACGGTGGCGGCGCTGGCCGCAAGGCGCTGATCGCCCAGCTGGAGGAGTCGCTGCGCCGCTTGCGGACCGACTACGTCGACCTCTATTGGCTGCACAATTGGGACCGCCGCGCCCCGATCGAGGAAACGTTGCGCGCGCTGGATGATCTCGTGGGCGCGGGCAAGGTCCGCTATGTCGGCCTGTCTGACGTCCCGGCCTGGGTCGCCGCGCAAACTCAGACGATTGCGCGTTTCCGTGGCTGGACGCCCGTCACCGCGCTGCAGCTCGAGTACTCGCTGCTGGAACGCACGGCCGAAGGCGAGCCGCTACCGATGGCCGAGTCGCTCGGTATCGGCGTCCTGCCGTGGAGTCCACTGCGCGGCGGCCAGTTGTCGGGCAAGTACGTCCGCGGCAACGGTGCCCCCGCCGACAGCCGGCGGACCCGCCTGGCCGGCGGGCCGACCGAGAGCAACTGGGCGGTCATCGAAGCGGTCGCCCGCGTCGCGGCCGAGCTCGGTGTCGGTTCGGCGGAGGTCGCGCTCGCCTGGGTGCGCAGCCGCTCAGCGGTCACCTCCACGTTGATCGGAGCGCGCACGATCGAACAGCTGCGGTCAAACCTCGCCTTGCTTGAGGTGACGCTGACTCCCGATCAGCTCGCCGGTCTCGACGAGCCATCGACGCCGTCGCTCAACTTCCCTGCCGCCGTCATCACCGAGATGAGCCCAATGTTCGGCTTCGGTGGGGCGACCGTGGACGGAGTCGAACTCCCGGTGTGGCCACAGCTGCTCACCAGCTCAGCCCGCTACTGAGTTCACGATCGATATCGATCGGACGGTCCACGCACCGAACGATCGCAGCCGAGCCGAAGCGGGTCTCTGAGACGGTTAGCCCGCGCCGAGCCAGCACGGCGCGAGAGTTTCTCTGCTGGCCGCGCGAGACGGGGCCGTCGCGACCGCTGCCGTTGAGATGCGCGTCAGCTGGGAAAGCACTTGTCCGGATCGCCGCCGGCTACTCGGTCTGGAAGCTGCGAACCGGTTCGCGCTGTTCGGTCACGGTGGTGGCGAGCAGCGCGAGCGCTTGGGCGCTCGCGCTGCCAGGGGCGGCGTGGTAGATGCCGAGGGTCTGGCGGTCGACCCCGGGAATGGGCAGCCTCTCGTAGCTCAGCTCCAGCGGTCCAACCAAGGGATGGTCGATCCGCGCCGTGCCGCTGCGCTTGGGCCTGACGTCGTGTCGAGCCCAGAGCTGGCGAAAGCGTTCGCTGCGGACCGACAGCTCGCCGACGAGCTCGTTGAGGCGGGGATCGTCCACGTCGGGACCGACCAGCGCCCGCAGTCCGGCGACCGTGGTCTCGGTGATGTGCTCCCAGTCCCCGTACATGTCGCGGACGCGCGGGTCGAGGAAGGCGGCGCGAACAAGGTTTTCGCCGTTGGCGTAGTGGGGGGCCAGTGCGGTCGCGAGCGGGTTGACCGCGAGCACGTCCATGTAGCGGCCTTGAACCCACGCGGGCGTGTGAGCCCATGTCGCGATCAGCTGGAGGATGCCCGCGGGC
>Ga0070765_100003111_pt1 | contig 10614 bp, 10 predicted proteins | sample HubBroMetageWFT5_FD_71516 | JGI IMG/M metagenome (GOLD analysis project Ga0070765, IMG submission 71516) | Warmed and freeze-thawed soil microbial communities from the Hubbard Brook experimental Forest, New Hampshire - Hubbard Brook CCASE Soil... | ecosystem: Environmental > Terrestrial > Soil... | reverse complement strand
GGTGCCGGTCGGCCAGGATGACGCGCTCGACCCGCGCGCGGTCTCCCGCCAGGCCGAACGCCATTACCGCATGCCAGTCATTGAAGATGTAGACCGGCTCGCCGACCAGGTCGTCGATGTCGGCCGCGAGCTGGGCGGCACGATCGGCGACGTCCACCCCGAACAGCCTCAGCCGCCACAGCAGCGCCGAAGCGTCCACCACGTCCAGCCATTCGGTGGACCGCCCGGCCCGGATGGGGGAGTCGTAGAGCCGGATCGCCTCGTCGATCTCTCCGAGCTCCAGGTGGTACAGGCACCGGTGCCACCAGTTGTGGATGGCGAAGTAGCTGGCCGACCAGTCAGGAGCCGAAGCGCTGAGGAAGTCGACGCCGTCCCGGTGGCTGCCCTCCATCTCGAAGACGTGCGCCAGCGCGTGCACGGACCACACGTCCCTGGGATTGTGGTCCAGCGCCGCCCGGGCGCGTGCGGAGGCCTGCCGGTAGTCCGCGTTCTCCTCCAGGCCGAACGCGTAGATGCCCTGCACGTACCCCCAGCCCGGCAGGCCGTGCGCCCAGGCGGGCAGCACCCGGGCCGCGCTGTCGCGCAGCTCGAGCCGGTTGCCCAGGAAGAAGTACAGGTCCTGGGCCACCTTGAGCGCGAGCAGGTCCCGCGGATGGCGCAGCAGCGCCCGTTCGAGGGACCGGGTGGCGGCTTCCCAGTCGCCCTCCGCCCAGGACCTGGCCGCCCGCAGATGGTGAGCTTCCCGCTCGCCCACGACGGCCACATCCAGCCTCTTCAGGATCTCGGCCGCCGCCGCGACGCCCTCCGGCGTCGTCCCGTACAGCGCGAGATAAGCCAGGAAGATGTGGCCCAGCACGAGGCTGTCGTCGGCTGCCACCGCCGCCTCTGCGTCCCCGACAGGATCGCCCGCCAGCGCCGCCAGATCCTCGATGGCCTCGTCGAGCAGCGCCACCGCCTCCGCGGTGCCAGCCCGCACGGGCACACCCCAGCGATCCGCGAATTCCTCGGCCATCCCGGACCTCCCGCCCCTCGGCGCACGCCCAGTGTACGGGCGGTCATCGTCCGCGTGGTGTGCGTCAGGCTTGCTGCAGGACGAGCATGTTGCCATCGGGATCGCGGATGACGGCCTCGGTAGCCCACGGCTGCTGCTGCGGCGGGCTGTCGAACTGGACGCCCGCGGTGGACAGCCGCTGGTATTCGGTGTCAAGGTTGTCGCAGGCCAGCACCAGCCCGCGCAGTGATCCGGCCGGCATGGTGCCGAACCAGGTGACCAGCGTCAGCGCGGTGGCACCCGGATGGGGGGCCACCTGGAGCCACCGGATCCCCGGTACCGAGTCGTCGTCGCGGATCAGCTGGAACCCGAGCGTGTCCACGTAGAACGCCTTGGCCCGGTCCTGGTCGGAGACCGGAACGGATACGACGGTCACATCCTGGACTGGCATGGCTGTTTCCCTTTCTTGCGGCGCTGGCCGGCCCGGTGGCCGGCCTGCTCTGCTACCGATGATGTAACGTTGCTGGCATCATGAACAGAGCCACAGATAGCTCTTTGGATGAGGCCAGGGGTGCCTGGGAGCTGCTGCTGGAGTTCGAGGCCCGCCGCGGCCGCCTGCGCCAGTCGCTGCGCGAGACCCTCAGGTCGGCGATACAGGAGGGCCGGCTGTCGGCGGGGACGGTGCTGCCCGCTTCCCGGCGGCTGGCGGCAGGGCTGGGGGTGTCGAGGGGAGTGGCCAGCAGCGCCTATGACCAGCTGATCTCCGAGGGGTACCTGGACGTCAGGCCCCGGTCAGCCCCTGTAGTGGCCGCGGTGGCGGCGCCGACGCCGCCTGCGTCAGAGCCGGCGGTCCCGCGGTGGCGGTTCGACTTCACGGCGACGACGCCGGATGTGACGCTGTTCCCGCGGGCCGTATGGCTGCGGGCGGTGCAGCGCGCCGTGGCCGGCGCGCCTGACGAGGCGCTGGACTACGGCGATCACCGCGGCCGGGTCGAGCTGCGCACCGCACTGAGCGCCTACCTGGCCCGCGTACGCGGCGTGCGGATCGATCCCGGGCACATGGTCATCACCCAGGGCTTCACCCAGGCCCTGGACCTGTTGTGCCACGTCCTGGCAGCCTCCGGCCGGAGCGCGGCGGCCATGGAGTCACCCTCGCATCCGGGGCTGTGGGCCACCGTGCGGCAGTCCGGCCTCACCCTGGCCGGGTGCCCGGTCGACGAGCACGGCCTGCGCGCCGATCGGCTGCCCGCCCTCGGCGCGGACGCGGTCGTGGTCGCCCCCGCCCACCAGTTCCCGACCGGGGCGGTGATGGCGCCAGCGCGCCGCGCCGCGCTCATCGAGTGGGCCGCACGGACCCGGGGGCTGATCATCGAGGACGACTACGACGCGGAGTTCCGCTACGACCGCACCCCCATCGGCGCCATCCAGGGGCTCGACCCCAGCCGGGTGGCCCACGTCGGGACCACCTCCAAGACCTTCGCCCCCGCCCTGCGCCTGGGCTGGATCAGCGCGCCCGCCGGCCTGACAGGCGACCTGCAGGCACGCAAGTCGGCGGCCGACTCAGGCTCACCCGCCATCGACCAACTCGCGCTCACCAGCCTGCTGACGACCGGCGAGTACGAACGGCACATCGTCCGGGCCCGGCACGCCTACCGGCGGCGCCGCGACCTGCTCTTGCACGCCCTCACCGCCCGATTCCCCCGGCTCGAGGTCAGCGGCGCCGCCGCCGGCATGCAACTGCTGCTGCCGCTGCCCGGCCAGGCCGACGACGCCGCCCTCGCCCAAGCCGCAGCCGCCTCCGGCGTCGGGATCACCGCGCTGTCACCGCTGCACCTGGCCCGATCCCCCGACCGAGGACTCCTGCTCGGCTTCGGCCGCCTCCCCGAACACAAGATCCCACTCGCCGTCGACGCGCTGTGGTCAGTACTCGCCCAAACCGGCGCCGCATCCGGCCCCAGGCGTGACGAAGGTGAAGAGGGGGCCCGGTGAGCTCTGGTTTCGATGTGGTGGTGGTCGGCGCCGGCCCGGCCGGCAGCATTGCCGCGCTAGTGCTGGCCCGGTCCGGTGCCCGGGTGGCGCTTGCCGACAAGGCGGCCTTCCCGCGCGACAAGGCATGCGGGGACCTGGTGGGGCCCCGCGGGGTACAGGTTCTGGCGGATCTCGGGCTGGCTGTCCCTGACGCCGGGCAGGGCTCTGACCTGCTTGCGGTCGGCCCTTCCGGCTGGCGGAGCAGGCTGCCTGCCTTCGCCGGGCGCACCTACCCCGGTCACGGGATCATCGTGCCACGGCTCGCGCTGGACCACGCGCTGCGCGAGGCCGCCCTGCAGGCCGGCGCGGTCCCGGTCAGAGCCCGGATCACCGCGGTCGAGGCCGGCGGGGACGGCAGGGTCAGTGCCGTCGTCTCCAGCGACGGGCAGCGCCTGGCCGGGGAGGTCATCATCGCCGCGGATGGGGCGCTGAGCCCGGTCGCCCGGCTGGCCGGGATGCTGGACCCGCAGACCGCGCTGTGGGGTTTCGCGATCCGCGCGTACGTGCCGGCCGAGGTTCCGCTGCCCCTGCTGGTCCTGCTCGACGCCAGCCCGTGGCGTATCTACCCGGGATACGGCTGGCTGTTTCCCGGTGCGGATGGCCAGGCGAACGTGGGCGTCGGCGTCGGCCTGGGCCGCAGCCGCGGGCAGGCATCGCTGCGAGGCGATCTGGCCCGGCTGGTCGCGCTGCTCGGCCAGCGTGGTGACCTGAGCGGGGACGCGCGGCCGGGGCCGGTCATCGGCGGATGGCTGCGCATGGGCGGCACCGGCGCCCCGCCTGCCGCCGGTAACGTGCTGCTGGCAGGAGACGCCGCGGGATTGATAAACCCGCTGCAGGGTGAGGGCATCGGCCCGGCCATGGTCAGCGCCAGGCTGGCCGCCGAGGCGGTACTCGCCGAGCCAGCCCGAGCGGGCTCGGCGTATACCGAGGCGATCGAGGCGGCGTTCGGGCGGTACATGGCCGGCGCGTCGGCAATCCAGAGCTCGCTGTTGTCCAGGCCCAGGACCACATCGGCGGTTGTCCGCCTGCTCACCGCCCCGGTCGTGCGGCGTGTTGTCGCGGGCACCTGGTCGATCTACTGGAACGGCCTGGTGGACGGCGCCCGCCCCCGCCCCTCCGCCTGGACCGCGCGCGCCGTGCAGGCGCTGGGCGGCCGTCTCGCCGGCCCCGAGCGCCGGCCACCGCCCCTGCCTCCCCGACCCGGCTAGCCCGTGCCGCCGGCCGTCGCCTACCGTGGTGCCGTGCGGGTGGTGCCTTGGTGGGGGATGGTCTCCTCGGCGGCGGCTCCGGTCCTGCTGGTCGGCGGGTGGACGGCGGCCGCCGCGCTGCAGCCGCACTTTGACCAGATCGCCGGCACGGTCAGCTCGCTCGCCGCGCCGGGCGCGACCGACCGCTGGGTGATGACGGCGACGTTCCTGGCCGTCGGCGTGTGCTACGTCGTCACCGGGCTCGCGCTGCGCCCGGCCGGGCCCGCAGGCCGCCTGATCCTGATGGCAGGGGCCGCCGGGGGCATGCTGGTGGCGGTGAACCCGGAGCAACCCGGGAACCCCTACCCGGCCGGGCACATGATCTGTGCCTCGATCGGCTTGGCGGGCCTGACCGCCTGGCCGGCCGGGGCCCGGCGGCGCGGGCCCGCGGTGCCGTGGGGGCTAAGGCCCGCCGTGGCCGCCGTCGCCGTCGCGGTGCTGCTCGCCCTGGTGACGTGGTTCGGCGTGGAACTGATCACCGGGGCCGGACAGGTCGGTCTGGCCGAACGCGTCACAGGTTGCGCCCAGGCCGCCTGGCCGCTGGCCGTGGTGCTGTCCTGCCGCCGCCCGCCCGAACAAGTCCCGCCCGAACCCGAACAGCTCGCTCAGCGGGCCAGCGCCGCGTAGGCCAGCACGGCGGCCGCCGCGCCGAGCACCGAACCCGCCACCACCTGCGCGACGGTGTGATCGGCCAGCGCCACCCGGGACCAGCCGAGCGCCGCGACCAGAACGTAGCCGCACAACACCAGCGGCCCGTACATGAGAGCCAGGATGGCCACCGAACCGGACGCCACCGCGCAGTGAATCGAGATCTTCCACACCGTGGTAACCAAAGCCAGCACCGCCACGCTGGCCAGCATGAAGGCCAGGTAGCCGGTCAGCATGCGCGGCGCGCCCAGCACCGCGAGCAGGATCAGCCCGGCCGCGACCGACGCGGTGATGAATCCCAGCACGATCAGCCGGGGGCGCCGCGCGCCCACGTTCCGGTCGCTCCAGCGGCCGTGCCGGATGCCGTAGGAGATGAACAAGGTCGGCAGGACGGCGGCGAACAGCGCGGCCAGCAGGCCCCAGCCGACGCCGGCCAGGCCGTCGGCGTGCCAGCCGATCAGGACCACGGTGACAATCAGCCAGTTCTTCGGCTCCAGCCAGTAGGTGCACCGCCTTGCCCAAGCTGCTTGACGCGCGCCCATGACCAGAAGGTACCGTCCCCCGTATGGCGGCGCGCAGCGGCAGGCAGTTCCTCGATCGGCTCGCCACCGCCCGGGTGCACGTGGAGATCCAGGGCGAGACCGTCACCAGCGGGATCAGTGACCACCCCGCCTTCCGCAACGTCATAAACAGCTACGCCGAGCTGTACGACATGCAGCACGACCCCGCCTACCGCGACGTGCTCACGTACCCCTCGCCGACCACGGGAGCACCCGTCGCCACCTCGTTCCTCACCCCGAAAACAGCGGAAGACCTGGTCAAACGGCGCCAGGCCGCCAAGCTGTGGGCCGACCGCTCGCTCGGCATGCTGGGCCGCACCGGCGACTACCTGAACAGCGCGCTGATGGCGCTGGCCACGGCCGCGGACTGGTTCGCGCAGGGTGAAGGGTCCAACCCGGCCTTCGGCGAGAACGTCAAGAACTACTACGAGAAGGTCCGCGAGGAAGACCTGCTCTGCACGCACACCCTGGTCCCGCCGCAGGCCAACCGCGCGGTGGCCGCGAGCCAGCAGGGCCGCGGCTCGCTGATGGCGCACGTGGTGGCGCAGGACGACAACGGCGTCGTCATCCGCGGCGCCCGGCTGCTGGCCACCATCGGCCCGTTCGCCGACGAACTGCTCGTGTTCCCCTCCACGCTGCTGCGCAACGCCCCGGAAGACAAGCCGTACTCCTTCGCGTGCGCGATCAGCAACGACACGCCCGGGCTCCGCTACATCGCCCGCGAGCCGCTGGACTACGGCCGGCCCAGGCACGATCACCCGCTCGGCTCTCGGTTCGAGGAGTCCGACGCGGTGGTGGTCTTCGACGACGTGCACGTGCCGTACGAGCGGTGCTTCGTGCTGGGCGATCCGGAGCTGTGCAACGGCTTCTACGCCAAGACGTCGGCGGTCGTGCACATGACCCACCAGGTGGTCGCGCGCACCACGGCCAAGACCGAGTACATCCTGGGCCTGGTCTCGCTGCTGACCGAGGCGATCGGGATCGAGCAGTTCGGCCACGTCCAGGCCGACATCGCGGAGGTCATCGCCACCCTGGAGATGCTGCGCGCGTTCGGCCGGGCCGCCGAGGCCGACGCCGAGATCAACGAGTTCGGCGTGCTCACCCCGGCCTGGGCGCCGCTGAACGCGGCCCGCAACCTGTACCCGCGGCTGTACCAGCGGTTCCCCGAGATCCTGCGCAAGCTGGGCGCCTCCGGCCTGATGGCCACGCCCACCCAGGCCGACGTCACCGGGCCCGCCGCGGCCGACATCGAGACCTACCTGCAATCCCAAACGCTGGGCGGCGCCGACCGGGTCCGGCTGTTCCGGCTGGTGTGGGACACCTGCATCTCGGCCTTCGCCGGCCGCCAGGCACTGTACGAGTACTACTTCTTCGGCGACCCGGTGCGGATGGCCGGCGCGTACGTGGCCAGCTACGACCGCGAACCGTACAAGGCCGCGGTCCGGGACTTCCTCTACCGCGATTAACGGCGCGCCGAAACCCCCGAAACGGGTATGAGAGCTACTATCGCATAAGCAATGTACGGGTTTGCGCCCCTGGCCGGCGGAGGGTACATGCGCAAGGGGACGATCTTCCTGTTCGTGTGGCTGATCATCGGGGCCGCTGCGGCGGGCCAGCGCGGCTACTTCAGCGCCCCCAACGTGAACTGCACCGTCGGGGCCACGATGGCGCTGACCATCATCGCGGGCCCGCTCAACTACATCGGCCTGAACCCGAAGATCTCCTGCACGACCCCCCTGCCCAGCGGTTCCTGACCGACCGCACGCACCCCGCCACGTTCAGTCCAAAATCAATTTATCCCGAACGGTCCTGGGATCCCCGCCTCGGTACAACTCCCAGCCCGCCCATCCCCACGTCCCGCCCATCCTCAAGCCCGCCCATCCCCAGCCGCCAAACACGGTGAAACTGGACTTCCACCTCCCTCTAACCAGGTGGAACCCGGGTTTCACCGCCCTCATCGGGGCGCGGCGCGCAGCTTTTCCTCGGCCAGCTGGCGCAGCCGGTAGCGCTGGGTCTTGCCGCTGATCGTCTTGGGCAGCTCGGCGACGAACTCCACGACCCGCGGGTACTTGTACGGCGCGATGGACTGCTTGGCGAAGTCCTGCAGCTCGGCGGCCATAGACGCCGAAGCCGCGGAGCCCTCGCGCAGGACCACGAAGGCCTGGACGATCATGCCCCGGTCGGCGTCCGGGACCCCGATCACGGCCACCTCGAGCACGTCCGGGTGGCCGAGCAGCGCCTCCTCCACCTCGGGCCCGGCGATGTTGTAGCCGGCCGAGATGATCATGTCGTCGCTGCGGGCCTGGTACCAGTAGTAGCCGTCGGCGTCGCGGATGTAGGTGTCGCCGGTGATGTTCCAGCCGTGCTGGACGTAGTTCTGCTGGCGCGGGTCGGACAGGTAGCGGCAGCCGGTGGGGCCCTGCACGGCCAGCCGGCCTGGTGCGCCGTCGGGCACCGGGGCGCCGTCGGCGTCCACGATCATCGCGCGGTAGCCGGGGACTGCCTGACCAGTCGAGCCGGGGCGGATGCCGCCGTCCGCGGCGGCGATGAAGATGTGCAGCATCTCGGTCGAGCCGATGCCGTCGATGATCGCGATCCCGGTGGCGTCGCAGAACTCCTCCCACACCGACTTGGGCAGGTGCTCCCCGGCCGAGACGCAGCGCCGCAGGTTCGACAGTTCCCGGGCCTTGCCCGCGGCCAGCATGGCGCGGTACATGATGGGCGCGGTGGACAGCACGGTCACGCCGTGGGCCGCGATGGTGTCGGCCAGATCGCCGGGCACGGCGCGCTCGATGAGCAGCGTGGACGCGCCGGCCCGGAGCGGGAACAGCAGCAGGCCGCCGAGCCCGTAGGTGAAGCCGAGCGGGGGCGTGCCGGTGAACACGTCGTCCCGGTTCGGCTTGATCAGGTGCTTGGAGAAGCTGTCGCAGGTGGCGAGCACGTCCCGGTGGAAGTGCATGGCCACCTTGGGCTGGCCGGTGGTGCCCGAGGTCGACGCCAGCATGGCCACGTCGTCCGCGGCCGTGGCCACCGGGGTGAACGCGCCGTCCATGGCCGAGCAGCGAACGGTCAGGTCATCGGGACCGTCACCGCCGTAGTGCAGCGCCGTCAGCGCGGGCGCGCCCGCCGCCAGGTCGTCGGCGAAGCGGTAGTCGCAGATGGCCAGGCTCGGCTCGGTCAGCCCGACGATCGTGGCGATCTCCCTGGCGCGCAGCAGGGCCATGGTGGTGACCGCGACCCCGCCGGCCTTGATCACGGCCAGCCAGGCCGCGGCGAGCCAGGGATTGTTGGGGCCGCGCAGCAGGACCCGGTTGCCCGGCTGCAGGCCGAAGTCCTCGGTCAGCACCTGAGCGAGCTGGTTCGTGCGGCGGACGGTCTCGCCGTAGGTCCAGGTCTCGGTGGGGGACCGCAGGCAGGGCCGGTCGGCGCCGACGGCCAGCGATGTCGCGTCGAGCAGTTCCGCGGCGCAGTTCAGCCGCTCCGGATAGCCGAGTTCGGGCAGGTCGAAGCGGAACTCCGGCCACTGCTCCAGCGGCGGCAGCCGGTCACGGCAGAAGGTGTCGATATGCGCCGAAGGGGAGAGCCGCATCTGGCCGCACTTCCTTTGTTCCCATAGATTTAGAAGACCAGTATTTACCTTCTGTGACGACAGTCAAGAGACCGCCATACCTGGGGAGCAGGAGATGAGTCCGTTCCGAGCGTCGGCCCCTCTGACCAGCCAGTGGAAGCATTTCTGGTTCTCCGTCGAGGACGGCGTGGCCACAGTCCGGCTCGACCGGCCGGACAAGCTCAACGCGCTCACCTTCGAAGCGTACGCCGACCTGCGTGACCTGCTCGCCGAGCTGCCGCAGCGGGGCGACGCACGAGTTCTGGTCCTGCGGGGGAGCGGCCGGGCGTTCTGTTCCGGCGGGGACGTCCACGAGATCATCGGCGCCACGCTGTCCATGTCCCCGGATGAGCTGCTCGCCTTCACCAGGATGACCGGCGAGGTCATCCAGCGCATGCGCGAGTGCCCGCTGCCGATCATCGCGGCGCTGCACGGCATGGCGGCCGGGGCCGGCGCGGTGATCGCGCTCGCCGCCGACTTCCGCGTCTGCACACCGCAGGCCCGGTTCGCGTTCCTGTTCACCAAGGTGGGCCTGTCCGGCGCGGACATGGGCGCGGCCTACCTGCTGCCCCGGCTGGTGGGGCTGGGGCACGCCACCCGGCTGCTGATGCTCGGCGACACGATCTCCGCCGACGAGGCGTTCCGGATCGGGCTGGTCTCCGAGCTGGTCGAGGCGGGCGAGTTCGAGGACGCGGTGGACGGGCTCGCGCGGCGGCTGGCCTCCGGCCCGGTGCAGGCCTACGCGCAGACCAAGGCGCTGCTGACCCGCGAGCAGGACATGAGCCTTTCTGCCGCGGTCGAGCTGGAGGCGATGACGCAGGCGCTGCTGATGAAGGGGCAGGACTACGCGGAGTTCCACGCCGCCTTCACCGCCGGGCGCGCGCCGCGCTGGCAGGGGAAGTAACGCACCCGCGCGAGCGCAGGCCGATAGCGTACTGGCATGGCGTCTACCGACAAGCTCGAGGCGTTCCTGGCCGAACCGCGCAACATCGTCGTGGCCGGCGTCCGCCGCGACGGCCGGCCGCACCTGAGCCCCAACTGGTTCTACTGGGACGGCCAGCGGTTCTACGTCTCGACCACCCGGGACCGGCTGAAGTACAAGATCTTCAAGCGTGACCCGCGCGCTCAGCTGCTTATCGACGATCCGACCGGTTTCCGCGCCGTCCTTGTCCCGGCCACCGTGGAGATCCGCGAGGACATCGCCGCCGAGCTGCCCAGGTTCCGCGCCATCAGGGAGAAGCACGGGATGCGGATCACCGATGACCAAGAGCACCTCCGGGGCCTGGCCGCGGAGGGTCGTGTCCTGCTGGCCATCACCCCCGAAGGGCCGCCCTCCAGCTGGACGGCCTGGGGCCTGGACTGACGCGCCGAGCTCCGCTGTCAAGGCTTTGCTGCTTGGTGGTACCGTCGGCGAGGTTACGAGCCATGACGAGGAGGACAATGATGACCGCACCGCTGCAGGTGATCGCCTTGAGCTTCAGCCGCGACGCCGGTTCGGAGGACAGGATCCTGGCCGAGGTCGATCGTCTGCGC
>Ga0070765_100003110_pt1 | contig 10615 bp, 9 predicted proteins | sample HubBroMetageWFT5_FD_71516 | JGI IMG/M metagenome (GOLD analysis project Ga0070765, IMG submission 71516) | Warmed and freeze-thawed soil microbial communities from the Hubbard Brook experimental Forest, New Hampshire - Hubbard Brook CCASE Soil... | ecosystem: Environmental > Terrestrial > Soil... | reverse complement strand
GTGGTAATTCACGCCGCGGTAAACTACGCGAATGAGCATCGGTGCGCCCGCGCCGAGACCGGGGTTCTCGAACGAATAATGCCCGCTTGAATCGGTTTTTGTGTTCGCCACCGGCTGCATCCCGCCTTGCAGCTGAATCAGAATCACTTCGGCGCCTGCCGCAGGCTTCCCGGTGGTCCCGTTTGTGACCGTGCCCGATACTGTTCCCGCTGAGGCCGGCGGCGCCAACGCCGGAGACATGCAGAGGAGGCCAACTAGCAAGCCGGCAGCCTTGCACTCGCCTCGAAGTCTAAAACGAAAATGATTCATGAATGCCGCGCCTTCGGCGTTGCAGCTTGCCGGGTCGCTGGGGTGGGAGTTCCACCCGTCAATTGATCCATATCGGCGAGGACGCGGGCAGCTTCCACTTCTAGCAATTGTTTGGTCTCCTCATAGTCCGCTTCGGAAAATTTCCCAGCGCGGTATTCGAAGCGCAAGTCGCGCAGATTTTCGTAGATAGCGTCTCGGCGCTCCATCAACTGATCGAGTTTCGTGCGATGAGGCGCGGAATCGGCAGCTTCGGGCTGAACCGTGAATATGAAGACAATGGCGGCAGCAGCAAGCAACGCGCAGGCAACCGCGATATCGATGTTACTCATCGTATTCTCTTCCTGCTTCGCGCTTTGCTCGAGAGAGAAACTCAGCAGGTACCTCCGGCCCTGAAGCTGTCGCGAGCGTGCCCTTTTGCCTCCAGCGGCGCACCACAAACCAGACTAGGACCAGCGCCAGAATTGGCGCAACGACGGGCGTAACCCAAGCTGCGAGGTTGAATCCCTTGGCAGGTGGAACAATGAGAACGGTCGGGCCGTATTCCTGGACGAACGCTTGCAGTGTAAGGTCGTCGGATTCGTTCCGGCCCACGCGTTCATTGATTTCTTTCTGCATGCCTTTGGCGGTGTCGCAGGGGCCGGAGAACGACCCTCCCGTATGATTGCACCCGGTGGCGGAATCTTCGCAGCCGCCACACATGCACTTCACCCGCCTGCCCAGTTCTTTCCCACGTTCGGTTTGCTGCGCCTGAGAAGGCGGAACGAATAGCAAAGAACTCTGCACCAGGAAGGCCAGCGCCGACAATGCCAGAAGCGGCAATCGCGCACGCGAACGTCGAAGTTCCGAAGCGTAACACCTAATCACTAGCGTCACCTCTTTGCGCTATCGCACCGATCGGCGAGGCGCTGGCCGGCACTCGATCTCCCCAGGCCTGTTCGGTTACCGGGCGCAGGACCAGTGCAGCGCGACGATTCGGCAGCATGGCAAGCCCCGTCCCAAGTACCACCACGATTCCGCCAAACCAGATCCATTTCACTAGAGGATTTAGATACGCGTGGATGACCGGCTGGCCATTTTCAGGGCTACGGCCCGCATACACAATGTAGAGGTCGCGCAACGGCGAGCTCTGTACCGCAACCATGGTTTCTGTCACCTGGCTTGAAAGAAAAAAACGGCGCTCGGGATAAAGCATCATTTCCGACTTTCCGCCGCGGAACACCTCCAGCGTGGCGCGCTCGGAATCGTAATTGGCGGTGGCCACACGATCGAAATTCTGGCAAAGGATCGAGTAAGGCCCGATATTCAGCGTCTCCCCGATGGCCATTTCCTTCTGAACGTCTTTGTTGAACGGCACCCCTGCAATCCCAATAAAAATGAGCACCATTCCGAAGTGCACCACGTAGCCGCCGTAGCGGCGCGTGTTGCGCATGGTCAATTCGCCGACCGCGGATATCAGGTTCGAACCATCGCGAACAGCGATCACGCGCGCGCCGCGGAAAAACTCTGACAAGATCGTCAGCGTGACGAACACGCCGAGAATCAAGCAAATCAGCGAGTAGATGTCGCGAAACCCGAAGACCAGCGCAATAGCCCCGGCCACCACACCGCCCAGCAAAGGCCATGCAAAGTTTCGCTTCAGGGCGTCGAACGACGTTTTGCGCCACGCAAGTAAGGGTCCGACGCCCGTCAACAAGAGAAGGAACAGCGCAATGGGGATATTCACCTTATTGAAGAACGGAGGCCCTACGCTGATTTTGTTTCCCGTGACCGCTTCGGAAAGAACCGGAAAGAGCGTCCCCCAAAGCACTGCGAAACACGCCGCGAGCAAAATCAAATTATTAAACAGGAAGCTGGATTCGCGCGACACCAAGGAGTCGAGCTGATTGTCGCTGCGCAAATAATCGCGATTCTTCCAGTAGGAAGCAAAACAGACGACGAAGACAAGAATCAAAAAACCCACGAACCAGTTGCCTATCGAAGACTGTGCAAATGCATGGACGGAGCTGACGATACCCGAACGCGTAAGCAGAGTTCCAAGAATGCAAAGCATGAAGGTGGTGAAGACGAGCCATATGTTCCACACCTTCATCATGCCGCGCTTTTCCTGCATCATCACCGAATGCAAAAACGCGGTGCCGGTGATCCACGGAAGCAGCGAAGCATTTTCAACAGGATCCCAGGCCCAGTAGCCGCCCCAGCCCAAAACTGCATACGCCCAATGCGCGCCCAACAGGATCCCGACACTTTGGAAACACCACGCGATCATGGTCCAACGCCGGGTAATGTGAATCCATTTCTCGCCAGGGTATCGTCCCAGCAGCGCGGCCAGCGCAAAGGCGAATGGAACGGTGAATCCGGTATAGCCGAGGTAGAGCATCGGCGGATGGATCACCATCTCCGGATATTGCAGAAGCGGGTTCAACCCATGGCCATCGGACAGCGTGGAAAGTCTCATCACTCCGGAGGGGTCTGAACCCGCGAGCACCGCAAACGGGCTGGCCACGAAATTATTGAGGGTGAGAAAAAATATTTGGACACCGGCGAGCACCACGCCCGCGTACGGCATCAACTCTGGATGTTTGTTGCGATTAACCAGGAGTGCAAAAAACGCGTAGGTCGAAAGCAACCAGGTCCACAACAGCAGCGAGCCTTCCTGTCCGGCCCAAAGCGCGGCAAACTTGTAATAGAAAGGCAGCGCGCGATTGCTGTGCGCGGCAACGTATGCCATCGAAAAATTATCTGTGAAGAAATAATATTCTAGGCAGCCGACCGCAATGGTGACGAGAACAAAAACCGCCAAACCAGCGTTGCGCGCGCTCTTGGTGAGCAGAGTCTTGCGCGTCAGGATGCCAGCGATGCCCGCGGCCACCGCGTAAACAGCCCCCAGAAAAGCGAGCAACAGAGCAAAAGACCCCAAAATGTCCAATGAAATCCCCCGCCGACCGACTTCCTGTTAAACCAGAACTAATATGCCGAAGGCCGCCCCGCAGCGCCATTTCCTCTCGGCGCCGGCTGCGGCATCGCAGCAGTTTGTCCTGGCGATGCCTCGTACTTCGACGCGCACTTCGCCTGCACCTGTTCGGCCACGAAGCGATTATCTGGGCGCAATTTGCCTTCAACCAAGGCCTGCGCCCCGTCTTTGAACGTATCCGGAAGAGGATCGCGACCGACGTAGGTCACCGCCAGGTCCCTGCCCTGCTCGGTGAGAACGAAATCGACGCCACCCGGAACATGGGAGATACTTCCGTTCCGAACATTCCCGGAGACGCGCATCCGTTGATGCAGCGTGGAACCCTGAAGTGTCGAAAGCTCAGAGATCGTATGGTAATAAGTTTTGCTCTGTGTGAACCCGACGTAGGCCAAAGATATGAGCGTCAACACAATAATTGCCGAGCCCACTACGAACTTGGAGCGGACTTTCATTTTTCTTCCCCTGGCCGGCGATCATTCGATAAAACGGAACAACAGCGGGATTCTAGCACAATGCTGGGGCCTGCTCGATAGGTCTCGAAGCCTTTGGAGTGCTGTTTTTAGGCCTCTTGAGCCCCGAACAAGGTATTAGCCTCCCGGCGGATTGCGTCCCAGGCGCCCACGATGTGCCGGAGCTCCGTACGAGTTTGAGCTACGCAGAAACGAATCGTATACTTCCCGTTCAGCCGCGTGTGTGACAAGTACAGCTTGCCGCTCCCGTTCAGACGCCGCAAGAGTTCCTCATTCACTCCATCCGCTGCCTTCAGCCGGAAACAGATCAGATTGAGCAAGGCCGGAGCCATTAGTTCAAAACGCGAATCCTCCTGCACCCAGCCCAAGAAAGTCTGCGCCAGATTCACATGACGCCGGACTAGAAATTGCAATCCTTCTACCCCGTAATGTTGTATGACGAACCACAGTTTGAGCGCACGGAACCTTCGACCCAGCGGAACGTGCCAATTGCGATATTCAAACACGGTGTCGGATCCGGTCGATTGGTTTCGCAGGTACTCCGGCAGGACATCCAGGCCTCGCATCAACGTTTCGCGATCTGCCACGTAAAAACAACTGCAGTCGAAATTCGTGAACATCCATTTGTGCGCGTCGAAACAGTAACTATCAGCCAGCTCCAGTCCCCGATGAATGTGGCGGAATTCCGGGCACAATGCGGCGGTGCCGGCCATGGCAGCGTCCACATGCATCCAGAGATTGTGTTTCTTACAGATCCGGCCGATGGCTTCCAGAGGATCAAAGGCAAACGACGAAGTGGTTCCGACCGTTGCGCAAACGAAGAAAGGCCTTTTCCCCGCCTGTAGGTCTTCTTCGATAGCTTTCTCGAGAAGAGCTGGCTGCATGGCGAAGTCGGCATCCACTCCAATTAAGCGCAAGTTGCGTCTGCCGATTCCTGCGACCTTGGTGTCCTTTTCGATCGAGGAGTGCGCTTGCGTTGAGGTGTACGCTATGAGTTCCTCGCGACAGCCATCTTCGTTGCTGCGAAATCCGGTCGCCCGTTCCCGCGCTGCAAGGATCGCGCACAGCGACGAACTCGAAGCCGAGTCTTGGATCACGCCGCCGCCCTTGCCGCTTGAAAGAAAAGTCTCCGGCAGATCCAGCATTTTCGCCAGCCAATCCAGGACCAGCGTCTCTACTTCGGTGCAGGCCGGACTCGTGGCCCATAGCATTCCTTGCACGCCTAATCCTGACGAAAGCAAATCACCCAACACGGAAGGTTCCGAAGCGTTGGCGGGAAAATATGCAAAGAAGTTTGGCGACTGCCAGTGAGTGATGCCTGGCATGATCTTTGAAGTAAGCTGCTGGACTGCCTGCGAAAAGTTCACGCCCAACGAAGGCGGCTCGCTCGGGAGCGACGCGCGAATCTGGCCTGGAGCAACCTGCGCCAAAACCGGGTAGTCCTCGACCTGTTCGTAGTAATCCGCGAGCCAGTCGATCAGTTGTTTACCCGCGATTCGAAACTGTTGCGAGGTCATATGAGGGTTCGGTTTCAAGATGCCTCCGCTCAGTGCTCGAATAGGTCAGATGGCTGAAACAAACGCGCAATTATAACAGCGTCGGTTCGGCAAGGCCTGTTGACGGCGACTGCTCAGGACTTCTGCGCCGCGGAATCAGGTCGACCGAGGCCGCTGGCGGCGAATTGATCGCTTAGAGAAGCTCCGAGGCCGGCCAGGTGTGTGCCGGCCGTTTCCAGCGGAGACATAAAAGGCTTGCCGTGATGCAAGAGCAATCGGATTTCACTTCGTTCGAAGAGAGGAATCGATTTTGCCAACGAAGCCGAAATTAGCGCGATGTATTTTGGCTTGTATGATTTTTCAACGCGCTGTAGCACGGTTGGTCCTAGACGCTCGAGCGCCGCTGCTGATTCTTCCGCGGGCTCGATCGGGCACTCCACCGCGTAGGCGAGATAGAATCCGCGGTGCTGGAATTCGGCGAGAGCTATTTCTTCGCTCGTCCCAGGACCCGCGACGAAACCACAGCATTTCACGATTTCATTGAAATAGTTTCGCGAACTTGTCGAGCGTTGATCTGGACTGCTTGCTGCACGATAAAAATAATCCTCGGCGCGCCCGGGCGGTACGCTATCCATTAGTAGCACCTGAATGTGGATGGGACGGAAGCGAGTTGAGAGTTCGAGACGCTCAATGCGACGGCGGATGTGCGCATCGTCAGCCTGCGAGCCGCAGCCATCGCAAAAAGCCAAGCGCCTCTCTCCTGGTCAACGTACGGCTACAAAGAATGTCATGGGGAGAACTTTTGTGCAAACGCGCGTATTCAGAGGGCGGTGTCTCACGGAAATTGACGCAGGTGTGCGATTGCCGAAAACAGATGGGCAACCAGCACTAGGGTTTTGAGACTGTGCTGAGTCTAGTGACTTTCTTCGTCTCGAGGAGCGGTTGGAATCGCGGGAACTTCCGACAAGGCTTCCGAGCTGGGGGCCGCTTTCCCCAGTTTCGCTCGCAGGCACCCCACCAGCTCGGGCGCTAAATTCGAAATATTCATGCCTTCAGACACCAGGAACTTGCAGCTCAGGATCGGACGCGCCTGATCGTCATCGGACAGTTGACAATCCACCCTGCAATATTGACAGTCCTGATTCCAACAGAACCGGCCGTAGGGAATCGTCTCCGGGCTGATGAATTGGAAGGCGCGCAGAAGCGAATTCCGTTCGGGCACTAAAAAAGTCTTGCCCAGGATTGTGATCTCTACCAATTTCTCGTACGGTCGGAAGACGTCCGACAAGAGAGGTGCTCCCGCGTCTGCCACTGTGCGCGCTCCCGGCTGCCTAATTTTCTCTGGTTTGACCAAGCTAAATCACCGGAACGGCTGGAGCAATCAAAACACGGTGGGACGTGTTCAATGCTCCAATGGCAAGTTTACAATGCGGGCTGGTTGATCGAAACCCTGATCTTAAATTGCGCCGTTTTCTTAGGAGGTCGCCGAAGAACGAGGGAGGAAAATAACCAGTGTGAAAGCGCCCAGCGCAATGCCCAGAGGGCCGTTAATCAAGGCGAAGAAGCTTGCTACCATCGCCAGCGTTCGGCTTGATCCTGCCCGCCCAAACAAAGCGATTGCGGCAAGCAACGAGAATATGCCGGCGAGGATGTTCAGCACGACCGCGAAGATCAGGAACAGGTGAAATAGCGACATTAACGCAAGCGCATTCGGAACACGCGTAAGCAGCGCTCCCCACATCACCGTGAGGGTGCCTTCGTAAACTACAATGAACGCAGCGCCTGCGAACCGAAGAACCGCATAAAGAAACCAGAGGAGGCCCAAGGTTCGATAGGTCCCGCCATCGTTCACAGTTTGCATGGCACTCCGCGTGTTCTCCTACAGCGAGTTGCTTCCAAGTGTTAGAGTATGGATTCCCCGCCGAGGTTACGGCGTTTTCTAGGCCAGTCGGCTTCGTCCTGTTCCCCGCTGTTTAAAACGTCCGCGCCCCCTGCGCAGTCCCGCTCGTGCAAATGCTAAGCGAAAAACTGACCCATGTGACGGAACTTCTGGTAACGCTGCTCGAGCAGACGCTCGGGACCGAGCTCAGTAAGTTCCTCTAGCGAACGCGCCAGCACGGGTTCTAGCATTTTGGCAGCGGCCTCGTGGTCGTTATGGGCGCCGCCTTCCGGCTCCGGAATGATCTCGTCGATCAACTTCATTTCAAACAAATCAGGCGCCGTTATTTTGAGAGCTTCGGCTGCCACCTCGGCCTTGCTCGGATCTCGCCACATGATCGACGCGCAACCCTCTGGCGAGATCACCGAGTAAACTGAGTTTTCCAGCATATACACCCGGTCGCCGACGGCAATCGCCAGCGCGCCACCCGAGCCGCCTTCTCCAGTGATTGTAACCACGATGGGGACCGGTAACCGCGACATCTCCCGCAAGTTGAACGCAATGGCTTCCGCTTGCCCGCGCTCTTCGGCATCTACCCCGGGATAGGCGCCCTGGGTATCGACAAAAATGAAAATCGGCCGACGGAATTTTGCCGCCAGCTTCATCGCGCGCAGAGCCTTGCGATATCCTTCCGGCTTTGCCTGACCGAAATTGCGAGCGAGCCGCTGCTTGGTGTCGCGTCCTTTCTGGTTCCCGACGATCATTACAGGTGTGCCGTGGAACGTGGCCATTCCGGTAATCAGCGCGGGGTCGTCTGAAAAATTGCGGTCGCCATGTATTTCGCTGAAATTTTCGAAAAGGATGCGGATGAAATCGTCGGTGTACGGGCGCTGAGGATGCCGCGCAAGCTGCAATCGCTGCCAAGCTCCCAGATGCGTGTAAAAATCGCGTTTCAACTCTTCTACTTCTCGGCGAATGCGTTCGATTTCTACGGTGGTCTCTCCCGTTGGTGTCGAGAGCCTGCTCAGTTCCGCCACGTCGCGTTCCAGAGCGTCGATCTCGCGCTGTCGTTGACGGTCGGTTTCTTTCTTGTCGAGAGCGGGATTCTGCTTAAGCGGCGCCCTGGTCTCGATTCGCTGTGGCGTCCCTGCCTGTTCGGCCTTAGCTTGCTTTTCCCGCTCTTTGGCGAGCGCGCGTCTTCGCCGCAGCCGCTCGCGGGCCTCTTGACGTTTGCTCATTCGACCACCGCTACTGAGTCGGTCCCGCAAATTTCCCGGACTCGCTCCAGGAGTTCCCGGTCGGCTTGGACCGCGCTTCCCGCTTCCAGGGTCGCCTCCGTGCCGTCGGAATTTACCAGTTCAAATGCAACTCGGCAGCGCCCCGGCCTGCTCGAAAACAGTTCCTGGAGTAGCTCGAGCGCGCCTGCGTCCACCGAACCGAGGTCGACTCGCACTCGCAACAAACTTGGGGCCCGGTCGGTCAGCTGATCGAGCAGCCGCGCGTCTGAGACAATCAACCGCGTACCCACATCTTCTACCGCGACGCGCCCTTTGGCGAGTAAAGGCGTGTTCGTCTTCAAAATCATTTCAAGCTTCTGATATGCCTCTGGAAAAACAAGCGCTTCAATCACTCCGGTGCGATCTTGCAGGGTCAGAATGGTCCAGCGCGCTCCGCGCCTCGAGCGCATGGGGCGCGCCTGCACGATGATTCCGGCGACGACGATCTCTTCTCCGTTGCGGCGCGCCTCCATGGTGGAAAGCTCAATGGCGTTTAAATCTTTCAGCCGTCCGGCATACCGATCCATGGGATGCCCGGAAATATAAAAACCTAACGTGGCGTATTCTCCGGCAAGCAGCTGTTCCTCGGTCCAATCAGCGGCCTCTGGCAACGAATTCTCATTCCACGACTCACCCACGTGGTGAGAAGAGCTCAGCGCGGACAAGAAAAGGCCGCCCTGCCCGACAGCTTTGGCTTGCACGCTCTTCTGGCCGCGCGCAATCGCTTGATCGATGGCAGCGAACAGACGGCCGCGTGAAGCTCCCATGCAATCCATGGCCCCGGCTTTCACGAGACTTTCCAGCACGCGTTTGTTCAAACACCTTGGCTCGATCGCCTCGCAAAAACTAAAAAGACTTTGAAACTTGCTTCCATTTGCTCGCGCGTCGCAAATCGCTTTGGCGGTATTTTCGCCGACGTTCTTAATCGCCGCTAGCCCAAATCGAATGTCGTCGCCCACCGGGGTGAAATATAGTCCGCTTTCTTGCACGCACGGCGGAAGCACTCGTATACCCAGGCCGCGAGCCTCGTTGATGTATTTCACCACCTTTTCCGTGTTCCCCGCTTCTGAACTGAGCATCGCCGCCATGAATTCGACCGCGAAATGAACCTTCAGATATGCGGTTTGGTAAGCCAATAGGGCGTATGCGCACGAATGAGCTTTGGGGAAACCGTAGAGCGCGAATTCTTCCATCAGGTCGAAGAGTTTCTCCGCTTTCTTCGGCGCGACCTTGCGCCCGGCGCAGCCAGCCAGGAATTTGTCGCGCTGGGCGGCCATCACTTCCTTTTTCTTCTTGCCCATGGCGCTTCGCAGGATGTCCGCTTCACCCAACGTAAATCCAGCGATTCGGTTGGCAATCTTCATCACCTGTTCTTGAAAAACGATAACGCCCCACGTCTCTGAGAGGATTTCTTCCAGCTCCGCTAGGTCATACGAGACTTTTTTCTTGCCTTGTTTGCGCGCGATGAATTCGTCGATCATGCCGCCCTGAATCGGGCCAGGGCGGTACAGGGCGTTGAGGGCCGTAAGATCTTCCATCTTGGTAGGCTGATATCGCTTTAGAATGTCGCGCATCCCGTGCGATTCAAACTGAAATACCCCGCTCGTATCGCCGCGCGCAAAGAGCGCATACGTTTCCGTATCGTCGAGAGGAAGAAGCGTCAGATCGAAATCGATTCCACGATTCCGTTTGATCATACCGACCGCGTCGTCAAGGATGGTCAGGGTGGTCAACCCCAGGAAATCCATTTTCAACAGCCCGATGCGGCCTAAAGCGTTCATGTCGTACTGCGTCGTGATTTCATCCTTGCTGGACTTGTACAACGGGACGATTTCAGTGAGTGGTTGCGGCGAAATCACCACCCCAGCCGCGTGCGTCGAAGCATGCCGCGCCAAACCCTCCAGGCGTAGGGCCACTTCGACCAGCTCTTTCACTTTCTCGTCCTTGCGAGCGGCTTCGAGTTGCGGCGACTGCTTCAAGGCTTCCTCGAGTGAAATATTCAAGGTCAATGGAACAAGCTTTGCCAGGCGGTCCACATCGCCATAAGCCATATCAAGCGCGCGCCCGGCATCTTTCAACACCGCCTTGGCGGCCATGGTTCCAAACGTGATGATTTGAGCCACGTTCTTTTCGCCGTATTTCTGCCGGACGTAATCAATTACTTCACCCCGCCTCCTCATGCAGAAATCAATATCGATGTCGGGCATGGAGAT
>Ga0070765_100003108_pt1 | contig 10616 bp, 9 predicted proteins | sample HubBroMetageWFT5_FD_71516 | JGI IMG/M metagenome (GOLD analysis project Ga0070765, IMG submission 71516) | Warmed and freeze-thawed soil microbial communities from the Hubbard Brook experimental Forest, New Hampshire - Hubbard Brook CCASE Soil... | ecosystem: Environmental > Terrestrial > Soil... | reverse complement strand
GCCAGCGCCGCGCCGGCATTGCCGTTGGTCGGCATCGCCATGTGCTTGATGCCGAGCGCTTTGGCCATCGACACCGCCATGACGAGGCCACGCGCCTTGAACGAGCCGGTCGGCAAGCGCCCTTCGTCTTTGACCAGGATCTCGCCGCCGCCGAGTTTCGCCGCGAGCTTCGGCAGCGGCACCAGCGGCGTCGTCGTCTCGCCGAGGCTCACGATATTTTCCTTGCGCCGCACCGGCAGCAATTCGCGATAGCGCCACAGATCCGGCGGACGCTTGGCAAGTTCGTCTTTGCTGAGCGCCTGCTTCACGCCATCGAGGTCATAGCGGACCAGAAGCGGTTTGCCGACACGCGACAGATTATGAATCTCGTCGGCGGCGTAACGCTCGCCGGTCGCCGAACATTCGAGATGAGTGACAAAAGTCTTTCGTTCGGTGGTGAGATTGTCGTTGGTGTGCAAGAAGCTTCTCCGGCAGGATTGAGCACGGTACCGTAGTCGCCGCGCGACAAAGGGTCCAGCATTCTCCGGTGTAACACTGTACCTTGGGGCGTAACGCGGCCTGCTTTGGGGGAATGCACGATGAACACGCAATTGGCCGATCGAAGCTTCGGTGACTGCGAGATTCACGCAATCTCGTTCCTGAACGGATCGGTTTATTTCAATATCTTCGATCCGTACGAAACGGCTTTCATCACGCTCGTCTTTCATTCGGTCGACACCCTGTTGTTTGCAACGAACCACACTCAGAATGTGATCGAGACCGTGCGGCTGTTCGACGATCTTGATGCATTGAGAAGCGATCCGGACGCCTTTGGGTTCTTCAAAAAAATGGAGCCGTCGCATTCAGGGTTGGGGCCGCCGCTGAAATTCGCCTACATCGTGCCGGTCACAGGCGGCGAGACGCTCATTTCATTCACTGACTTCGCGATAGAAGAATAGAGAGGGTTGCGACGTGGACAGTGTCGATTTCGATGCCTTGGAAGAACAGGCGCGGGCGAAAATGCCCTCGGCCTCGTTCGCCTTTTGCGCCGCCGGCGCTGATGACGAGATCAGCGCGGTAGAGAACGTCACGGCGTGGCGCAACATCCGGCTGCGGCCCCGCGTGCTCAACGACGTCGAAAACATCGACACGCGGGTCACGCTGTTAGGCCACGCGGTGCCGACGCCGGTCCTGGTGGCGCCGACCGGACGGCACAAGCTGTTTCATAGCGAAGGCGAACGCGCCACCGCACGCGGCGCCGCCGCGGCCGGCGTGACCTATGTGATGGCGTGCTTTTCCAATGTGCTTCTCGAGGACGCCGCCGCCGAACGGCGCGCAGCCCCACAATGGTTTCAACTCTACTACTGGCCGAACCGTGCCGAGGTCGAAGCCTTCATCGATCGCGTCGCAGCCGCCGGCTTCACCGCGCTGGTTCTGACGGTCGATGCGCCGGTCGGTGGCTGGAGCCCGCGCGCCGCGCGCGATCAGCACGAGCCGTCGCCCGACATTCTCAACATCAACATGCCCGGCTCGCCGATGGCGCGCACCGCCTATCATCCCGACTTCGCCGGCAAAGTGGTCTATCCCGCGACCTGGCGCGAGCTGGAATGGCTGGTGAAGCGCTCGCCCATGCCGGTGATCGTCAAAGGCGTGCTGCGCGCCGACGATGCCGTGCGCTGCGTCGAATGCGGGGCGCGCGCGATCATGGTCTCCAATCACGGCGGCCGTCATCTCGACACCACGGTGACGACCGCTGCTGCGCTCGGCGAGATCGCCTCCGCGCTTTCCGGCAAAGCCGAAGTCTATGTCGACGGCGGCATCCGCCGCGGCACCGATATTTTCAAGGCGCTGGCGCTCGGCGCCCGCGCCGTGATGATCGGCCGGCCGGTGATCTGGGGCCTCACGCTCCGCGGGGCGGACGGGGTTGCCGAAGTGCTCGATCATTTGCGCATCGAGCTTATGCGCGCCATGCAATTGTCGGGCACGGCGGCACTGAAAGACATTACACGCGATCTCGTTGCACCTTCGTCGGACCGCTAGGTTTTGCGATCTTTGCTGCTCCTATCGTGCCGCTTTTTTCCCGATGGACAGCGCCGCGTCGCACTCGCTAAGGTCTCGGCCGCGAGTGTCAAGAATGCCCAATAACCAGCCGAACAATCGGGATTACGACGTCATCATTATCGGGGCGGGTTCCGCCGGCTGCGCGCTTGCCGGCCGCCTCTCCGAGGACACAGGCCGCCGCGTCCTGCTCCTTGAAGCCGGCGGCTGGGACACCGATCCCTGGATCAAGATCCCGCTCGGCTGGCCGCATATTCTGCTCAATCGCAAGCACGACTGGATGTATTTCGCCGAGCCCGAGGCGACGACCGGCGGGCGCGGGCTCGAATGCGCGCGCGGCCGCGTCATCGGCGGTTCCTCGTCGGTCAATGCCATGGCCTATGTGCGCGGCCATCAAGGCGACTATGAGCGCTGGGCTGTCTCCGGGCTGAAGAACTGGTCCTATGCTCATGTGCTGCCCTATTTCCGCCGCCAGGAATCCTGGAACGGCGGGGCGAGCTTCTATCGCGGCGGCGACGGGCCGCTGTCGACGCGGATGACGGTGTTTTCCGATCCGCTGGTCGATGCCTATGCCGCGTCCGGCCGCGCCGCGGGCTACAAGGCGACGCCCGACTATAATGGCGCGCAGCAGGAAGGTTTCGGCGTCTGGCAGATGACGTCGAAGGACGGCCGCCGCTGCAGCGCCGCGGACGCCTATCTGCGTCCGGCGCTCGAGCGCAAAAATCTCACCGTCGAGACCGATGCGCTGACGACCAGGATTGTCTTTGACGGCCGCCGCGCGTCGGGCGTCGAATATATCAAGAACGGCGAGACGCTCACCGCGCATGCCGCGCGCGAAGTCATCCTATGTGGCGGCGTCATCAACTCGCCGCAGCTTCTGATGCTGTCGGGTATCGGCGATCCGCAGGAACTCGCGCAGCATGACATCGCGGTGAAAGTGGCGCTGCCCGGCGTCGGCAAGAATCTGCAGGATCATATTTCCGCAAGCATCGCCTATGCGCGCAAGACGCCCGGCCCGTTCCACCGCGCCATGCGCTTCGACCGCATCGTCCCGGCATTGGCGCGCGCTTATCTCCACGGTAAAGGCATTGCCAGCGACCTGCCCGGCGGCATCATGGCGTTTCTCAAAAGCCGCCCTGATGCGCTTCTCCCCGACGTGCAACTCATCTTCAACGCCGCGCCGATGACGGCGCATCCCTATTTCTGGCCGTTCCGAAGCGCTTATGCCGACGGCTATTCCTGTCGCGCCGTGGTGTTGCGGCCGGAAAGCCGCGGCCGCGTCGAGCTTGCATCCACCGATCCAAAAAGGCCCGTTCGCATCCGGCAGAATTTCCTTGCGACCGACAACGACTGGAAGACGCTGCGCGCCGGGCTGCGCATCGCCCGCGAGGTGTGCCGGCAAGCGCCGCTCGAGCCGTTCCGCGGCCCTGAAATCGCGCCCGGCGACAGCGCGACCGACGACGCCAGTCTCGACGCTCATATCCGGGCGAACTCGATCACCGTTCACCACCCGCTCGGCACCTGCAAGATGGGGCTCGCCTCTGATCCGCTTGCGGTCGTCGATCCCGAACTGAAAGTGTTCGGCGTCGACGGGCTTCGCGTCATCGACGGTTCGGTGATGCCGGATCTGGTCGGGGCCAATATCAACGCTCCGATCATCATGATCGCAGAAAAAGCCGCCGATCTGATCAGGGGCCGGCAGCCTTTGGAAGCGGTGCGAATCGTGGGCGCCCCCGAATTGTCGCGGCAGTGACCGGCGCCGTCCGCCGTCCGATACACGGCTTTGGCGCATTGGCGCCGCAAAGTGCACCAACAAAAGCCCGACAAACTGGGGTGTCGCATAACCCCTGGAACAGGCTTCACAATCCTGTCACGCCTCCCTATAAACTACCGGCCATCGCCGCACTGCGGCATTGAGTCGAGGTGGGAGCGGTCAACTTGAACGCTCATGTGTCGCCATCGGGCTGGCCCGCGTTGGTTCTGAACGCGGACTTTCGGCCGCTGAGCTATTACCCACTGTCACTGTGGTCCTGGCAGGACGCCATCAAGGCTGTCTTTCTCGAGCGCGTAAACATCGTCGCCAATTACGATCGCGCGGTGCATTCGCCGAGCTTCGAGATGAAGCTGCCGAGCGTGGTGTCGCTGAAGACCTACGTCAAACCCTCGACCCACCCGGCCTTCACGCGGTTCAACGTCTTCCTGCGCGACCGCTTCGTTTGCCAGTATTGCGGCGCCCGCGACGACCTGACCTTCGATCATCTTTTGCCGCGCTCGCGCGGCGGCCATACGACCTGGGGCAACGTGGTCGCCGCCTGCTCGCCATGCAATCTCCGCAAGGGCAATCTGACGCCCGAGGAATGCAAGATGTGGCCATCGCAGCGGCCGTTCCAGCCGACGGTGCAGCATCTGCACCGCAACGGCCGGCTGTTCCCGCCGAATTATCTGCACGACAGCTGGCTCGATTATCTCTATTGGGATACCGAACTCGATCCGTGAGCGGATCGCCGCAGACCTGATACTCAATGCGCAATCAAAAAGGCCGCCGGCGGGATCGCCGCAGGCGGCCTTAAGTTTTTCCTTGGCTGTTTACGTACGTTTTCAGTTCTTCTGCGTCGCCTGGGGCTGCGGCGCCGAAGCCTGCGGCTGCGAAAGCTGCGGGTTCGCCGCAAGATAGTCCTCGTAAGTGCGGCCGGCATAATCCGGCGTCGTCGGCACGACCGACATCGGCACCGCGGTGGCCGCGACCGGCGTGGTCGGGACCTGCGTCGCAGCGGCGCTCGCATTGCCGTAGACCGACGCGCTGGCCGACTCTTTGGTGCACACATCGGCGAAGACCACGAGGCCGGATGGCGTGTAGCTCTTGGTCAGGCAGGTGCACGGGCCGGGCGCCGGACCGTCGTCGACTTCGGCGGGCACGACTTCTTCCGTGACGTCGTCAATGACTACCCAGACGCCGCCGCGGAATACCCAGTGATGATGATGGTGGTGATCGATCGGCGGGAAGATCGGATGCGGTCCCGGAACCGGATCGGGAAGGTGAATCGGAATGATCGGGACCAACGGCGGACGATGGCCGGGAGGCGGGCCCTGGATGATCGGAACGATGCGGCCGCCGTGGCCGGTGAAGCTTGCGAAATGGCCACCGCCGAACACGCGGCCGCCGCCACCGAAACCGCCGACACGGCCGAAGCCGCCGCCGCCGATACGGCCCATACCGCCACCGCCGAAGCCGCCGAAACCGCGCGCGTCGGCCGATTGGGAGGCCAAAGATGCCACGGCAATCGTTGCCGCAGCGGCGAGACTGAGGAATTTGCGTGACATGGTCGTTCTCCAGGTTGGGGTTCCACATGCAGTGGCTTTGCGTTCCACTAACCGTGGGACAGGCGCCGCGGAGAAAGGTTCAGCGCGGTCTTCGGCGACCGAAATCAGTGCGTTTCTTGAGATTCTTGAAAATGAGCGGCGATCGCGGACGCTTCAACAAATAGTCAAATGCACCAGGAACTACTGAAGCCACCGGCTCAACTTGGGCTCAACTTGCCGAAATCCGGCCAAAAAGAGACACTGGGCTGCCGGTTCCAAGATCGCCCGCGCAAATCTTTTCGTGTTCCTTTGAACCTGCGCGCAAGCCGGCTGCCTAATGGACGAGACCGGTGCTCCTGCGATGCAGACGATTGCGGACGAGGTCCTGATCGCAAAGATCGCCAAGGGCGACCGGTCCGCCATGGAGGCTCTGTTCACGCGCTATCGTGTCCGGGTCTTCAAGTTCGTGCTGCGCATGGTGCGTAACGAGGCCATTGCGGAGGAGCTGAACAGCGATGTGTTCCTTGACGTCTGGCGGCAGGCCGGAACTTTCGAGGGACGTTCGGCAGTCTCCACATGGATTTTCAGTATCGCCCGCTTCAAGGCGCTCAATGCGTTGCAGCGCCGGGGTGAAGAGGAACTGGACGACGACAAGGCCGATGCGATCGAGGACGATGCCGATGACCCCGAAACTGTGCTCGCCAAAAAAGACAAGGCTGCCGTGCTGCGGCAGTGTTTGGTCGAGCTCTCGGCGGAGCATCGGGAGATCGTCAATCTCATCTACTATCAGCATAAATCGGTGGAGGAAGTTTCTGGAATTGTCGGTATCCCGGAGGCGACCGTGAAGACGCGGATGTTTTATGCGCGCAAGAAATTGTCCGAGCTCCTGGCGGAGCGCGGCATCGAGCGGGGCTGGCCATGAGTCCGACCATGAATCCGACAAACCACACGGCGAGCGGACGCGAACCGAGCGAGATCGAACTGCTCTTGCCCTGGTATGCCGCGGGCACGTTGAGCCGCCGCGAGCAGGCCGAGGTCGAAGCGGCGCTCGCCAATGATCCGGAGCTTGTCCGCCGCCTCGAATGGGTGCGTACGGAATTCGCGCAAGAGATCTACATCAACGAAGAAGCGGCCTCGCCGCCGGACAGCGATGTCAAAGCGCTGTTCGCCAAGATCGATGCTTTGCCGGCGCAGCGGACCATAGTGTCGACGACGGCCGCGACAAGCCTCGCCGACCGCATCGCTGAGTTTTTCGCGGCGCTGTCGCCGCGCGCGCTGGCCTGGTCGGCCGCGGCGGCAGCGCTCGCCATTGTGCTGCAGGCAGGCGTGATCGCCGGCATTATGTTTAAGGAGAAAAGCACGCCCGGTTATGAGACCGCGTCGGTGCAGCCGGGCGTTACGGGTGACGGCGCCTATGTTCTCATTCGCTTTCAGCCGCAGGCAACGTCGGCCGATATCGCAAGCTTCCTGGCGGCGAACAAGCTGAGCATCGTCGAAGGGCCGTCCGGCGGCGAGCTTTACCGGGTCCGCGTCGCGGCGACCAAGCTCGCCAAGCCGGAACTGATGGACATCGTCAAGAAGCTGCAGGACGACAAGGTCATAGGCTTCATCGCCGCGACGGAGTGATGAACGCGTAACGGCCGCGGCGCGGCCGCCAACCAGCGGGAGCTTGCCATGCGAAGCCATTCACGGCGTCTGCGTCCGGCGCTGGGATTGTTGCTCTTCACCTTGATCTTGGCCACGTGCTGCATCGGCGCATCGGGCGCGACACATGCGTTTGGCTTGTTCGGTTTCGGTCGTGGCGGATTTGCGCGGCCCATTGGGCGTCCTATGGGCCCGCCGATATGGCGGCATCCAACGCCGGGCTTCGGCGGCGGCTATCCGGGGCGGCCGCCCGGCTGGGGCGCGCCGCATCCGCCGATTGTCGGCGGCGGTGGCGTCGTCGGCAACGGCCGTGGCGGCAATGGCGGCGGCAACGCCACGAACAGCCGCGACAACGGCAATGGCAATAACGGCCGCGGCGCGACGCCGGTGGCGCAAAGCGACCAGCCCTTTATCGCCGACGAAGTGATCACCGCGTTTGCACCGGACACGACGGCGCAGGCGATCGATCAATTCGCGCGCCGCTACAACCTCACGCAAGTCGAAACCCAAAACTTTCCGCTGATCGGCGTGAGCCTTTATCGCTGGCGTATCGGCGGCGGCCGTTCGGTGCCGAGCATCATCAACGCGCTCGGCAACGAGAACATCGTCGCCAGCGTGCAGCCGAACTACATTTTCACGTTGCAGGACCAGGCCGCCACCGCAGGAATGCAGGGCGATGCGGCACAATATGTTCTTGCCGAACTGCAGATCGCGCAGGCGCATCAGCTCGCAACGGGAAAGGACGTGCTGCTCGCGGTGATCGACTCCGAGATCGACGCCAAGCACCCGGATCTCAATGGCACCGTCGTAAAAAGCTTCGACGCGCTCGGCGGCGGTGAAACTGCGCATCTGCATGGCACCGAAATGGCCGGCGCCATCGCCGCGCATGGCAAGCTTCTGGGCGTCGCGCCGGGTGCGCAGATTCTGGCGGCGCACGCCTTTGACGACACCGCCGGTATCGCCAAGGGCACCTCGTTTGCGATCTATAAAAGCCTGCAATGGGCGGCGGACAACAGCGCGCGCGTTGTCAATATGAGCTTTGCGGGCCCAACGGATCCGACGCTGCGGCGCCTGCTCGCTGCGGCCTATGACAAAGGCATGGTGCTGATCGCGGCCGCCGGCAATGCCGGGCCGCAATCCGAGCCGCTCTATCCGGCGGCCGATCCCAATGTCATCGCCGTGACCGCAACCGACAGCGCCGACCACATTTTCAAAATGGCCAATCGCGGCCGCTATATCGCGGTCGCCGCGCCCGGCGTCGATATTCTGGCGCTGGCGCCGGACGGCGCCTATCGGCTCTCGACCGGAACTTCGATTGCCGCAGCTCACGTCAGCGGCATCGCGGCCTTGCTGCTCGAGCGCAAACCGTCACTCAAGCCGAGCGACATCCGCGCGATCCTGATCGCGACGGCCAAAGCGCCTGGGCCGCCGACCCCGGACTCCGATTTCGGCGCGGGCCTGGTCAGCGCTTACCGGGCGCTCGCCGCGCTCGATCGCACCCCGCCGGACGGCAAAGACGAAAACGCGCAAGCCAAGCAATAGGCGCCGGACGCCTTCGAACCTTTATGAGCGGTAGCTGTCTCACTCCGTACAGGTTAGCCGGAGCGGCAACCCGAGACGCAAAGGAGACGGCAATGTCGAACCATTACGAACACACGCAACCTGGCACGCTGATGATCGTGATATTGGTCGTCGGTGCTCTCGTCTGCGTAGCTATCGCTTACGGCGATGTCGGCGCTTCGCGTTGGATCGCCGGCGCTGTGGCGCTCGGTATGATTATTCTGGCCTTTCTGTTTTCGTCGCTGACCGTCATCGTCAGCGACCAAGACGTGCGCTGGTATTTCGGTCCGGGCGCGTGGAGCTATAGCACCGCGCGAAGCGACATCGAATCCGCACAGGCGGTGCGCAACAGCTGGGTCAACGGATGGGGCATCCGCATGGGTTCGGGCTTTCGTCTCTATAACGTCTCAGGCCTCGATGCCGTCGAGCTGAAATTGAAGAGCGGCGACATCCACCGCATCGGCACCGACGATCCGGCGGGGCTCGCAGCGGCTCTGCAGCACGACTGAAGCCGGCCGGCCTCACTCCTAAATCGGGAACGCAAAACATAATTTAGGGTTGTCTCCACCGGCGTATGGGACTACATGCGCGCGACGGAGATTTTTTGATGGGATCACTCGTTCTTCTCGATCTGATGGGCGGCGTCGCGCTTCTGCTCTGGGGCCTGCACATGGTCCTCAGCGGCGTGCTGCGCGCGTTTGGTCCCGATCTGCGCCGCTATCTCAGCAAGGCGCTGCGCAACCGTTTCACTGCTTTCGCTGCCGGCCTCGGGCTGACCGCGCTTCTGCAATCGAGCACCGCGACCGGCCTGATGACCGCCTCGCTCTGCGCCGAAGGCGTGGTGAGCCTCGTTCCCGCGCTTGCCATCATGCTCGGCGCCAATGTCGGCACGACGCTGATCGTGCAGCTTCTGTCGTTCGACATCTCATCGGTGGCGCCGGTCCTGTTCGTCGTCGGCCTGATTACCTTCCGCGCCGGTGGATCGAGCCTCACCAAGGCGCTGGGCCGCATCGCGATTGGGCTCGGCCTGACCCTGCTCTCTCTGCACATCCTGCTCGGCACGCTGGCGCCGGCAGAGGAAGCGCCCGCCGTGCGGGCGCTGCTCGGCTCGATCACCAACGATCCCGTGCTCTGCATCCTCATCGCCGCGGCGCTGACCTGGGCGGCGCATTCAAGCGTTGCAGTCGTGCTTCTGATCATGTCGCTTGCACTCTCGCATTTCGTCACGCCGGAGGCGGCACTTGCGCTCGTGCTGGGCGCCAATCTCGGCAGCGCCATCAATCCGCTGCTCGAGAGCGGAAACCGCGGCGATCCCGCCAGCCGGCGGCTCCCGGTCGGGAATATGATCAACCGGCTCGTCGGCATCCTTCTCGCGCTGCCGTTCCTGCAGCCGATCGCGCGCGAATTGGCGGCGTGGCAGCCCGACGCCGCCAAGATGACGGCCGAATTCCATATGCTGTTCAACATCGCGCTGGCCGCGATCTTCATCGGCCCGCTCGACGCTCTGGCTGCGCTTCTGGTCCGCATCCTGCCGGAGAAGAAGCAACCGGCCGACGCCGCTGCGCCGCGCTACCTCGACGAGGCTGCGCTGGAAAACCCGCCGCTCGCGCTCGCCAATGCCGCGCGTGAAACGCTACGCATGGGCGACACCGTCGAAGCCATGCTGCGCGAGGTCATGGCCGCCCTTATCAACAACGACCGCAAGCTCACCGCCGACATATCGCGCATGGACGATATCGTCGACCGCCTGGACGACGCCATCAAGCTCTATGTCACCAAGCTCACGCGCGACAGTCTTGACGAGCGCGAAGGCCGGCGCGCCATGGAGATCGTGTCGTTCACGATCAATCTCGAGCATATCGGCGACATCATCGACAAGAATTTGTGCGAGCTTGCCGTCAAGAAGATCAAACGGCGCCTGCAGTTTTCGGCGGAAGGCGCGGCTGAGCTCGCCGCCTTCCACAAGCGCATCATCGCCTGCCTGCAGGCCGCCTTCGGCATTTTCATGAGCGGCGACGTCGAGGCCGCCAAGAAGCTGCTTCGCGAGAAGGTGGAGCTGCGGCGAGCCGAGCTCG
>Ga0070765_100003107_pt1 | contig 10620 bp, 7 predicted proteins | sample HubBroMetageWFT5_FD_71516 | JGI IMG/M metagenome (GOLD analysis project Ga0070765, IMG submission 71516) | Warmed and freeze-thawed soil microbial communities from the Hubbard Brook experimental Forest, New Hampshire - Hubbard Brook CCASE Soil... | ecosystem: Environmental > Terrestrial > Soil... | reverse complement strand
AACCGCAAAATACCAACGCCAGCCTGAACCTTGGAACGATTTATTTGACCGAGAAACAGCCCGAGGAGGCAAGAGCGGCATTCAGCCAGATTCTCACACAGGACGCGAAGAACGCCGATGCCCATTTCGGTGTGGGCCTGGCGCTGGCCGAAGAAGGGAAACATCAGGACGCGATCCAGGAGTTCAAGACCGCGACCGATCTAGCGCCGCGGTCAGCCGGCGTCTACTACGAAATGGGTCTCTCTTACGCGCAACTCAAAATGTACGACGAAGCCATCGCTGCCTATCTCAAAGAAAAAGAAAGCAACGGCGACGACGCCAGGCTGGAGACTGCCCTAGCTGAGTCCTATCAGGCGAAGGGATTGACGCAACAGGCGCAGGAAGCGGCGAACCGCGCCGCCGAGTTAAGGAACGCGCCTCGACAGTAAGACGCCTTCCCGCCTGCTAGCTTTTCGTGATCTCTCCCACCGCGCGGTAAGCTTGATTGATGGCCTCATCCGTATAAGCGCGGGCTCCGGCGTCAGAGTTGGCGATAGCGATCCGGCCGTAACGCTTGCGCGCAATCTCGCACGGCGTCACTCCACCTTCCAGCACAAACTTATCCCACAGACTGCTGTATTCGTAGGCGTAGCCGTGCGGCCAGCGATTAGCAGTGATCGCCAGGATGTCCCGCGCCGGATCGAAGCCGCCCGGCCCCAACGTGCGCGCCAATTGATCGCGAATCTTCCGCTCGATCTCCTCAAAAGGCGTCGTGTAGAGTTCCATGCGTCCGGCAGTGTGTTGATCTCGCGCCGGAAGTCCAGCATGGCACGGGGACTTGCTCATGTGCACCACGAGCGGCTCCTCCGGCGAGCGCGGACAGTGATAGTCCCCAATGCTGACCGGCAAGTCCATATCAACGTAGCTGTGGTACCCGCCCGGCGCGTAGACCGAATTCGCTCCGAGTTTCTGAAACGCAGTCGAGTTCCGGAGCAGCACGTTACTGTAGAGCAGCGGAATTTTCTGCGCCGAGGCCAGCGCTTCTTTCTGCGCGGACGGCAAATCTTCGCAGAGAAACGGAATCATCACACTCCAGCAGGCCAGAATGCAGTGCCCAGCCTTCGCGGTATACACCTTGCCGCCGCGAGCGTAGGCAACCTCAACCTCGCTGGCCCGCGCCGGATCACCGACATGTTTCACCCGCACCGCCGTGCTGTTCAGGCGAATCCGCACCGCCGACGCAGCGTCGTCGAGTTTCGCGTAGTTGGCCCGCGCGGTAACGACGTCCGTCGCCGAACTGCCCGGCACGGCTTCCGGAATCAGTTTCCGCACCAGCAATCGCGCGATGCTGGCGTTGCCATCGGGAAAATGAAAGAAATAGGTCCGCTCGTTCTTCAGCCCTGATGCTTCCAGACCCATTCCGGCGAAGCCCGGGTATCCTGACTCCGCCGCGTCCAGCGCCGAAATCGCCTCGATGCCAACCCCGAACAAAGTCTGAGGAATCGTCTGGTAGAGACGAATCACATCCGCATGCACGCCGACCAACTCCGTCAGAAAGCTGGCGTAACTGATGCGCGCGAGCCGATTTTCTTTTTGCTCGGCACTGAGTTCCGGAAGATAGTCCTTCTTCTCCTGGCACAATCGCGAGACATCTTTGCGCGCTTGTTCGGCAATCGGCGCATCCGCCATAAAGTGCGCCCAGGCGTCGGGGCCAGCCACCGCAAGATCGTAAGTCTCGCCTCCAGGAAATGGATAAGGATCGTCGACCAGCTTGTCACTACCAAAGGTTTCTTTGTCGAAGAAAATCTTGGGAACGCGCCCCATCGCACCGTAGAGATCGCGCTCCAGATATTTCGGGAAGCTGGAAACATTGATTCCCAACTCCCCAATCACGCCCTTCGCGACGGCGCTGTAGGGCTCCGGGCTCTCGATCGAATACGTTCCGCCATATCCGATTAAGGTTCGGTTCCCTGCGCGAAACTCGTTGCGCTTGGCGTGTCCGCCGAAATCGTCATGATTTTCGAGGATGAGGATGCGCGCCTTCGCGCCGGCCGTCTTGCGATAGAAGTGAGCCGCCGCCAGACCGCTGATGCCGCCGCCAACAACAATCAAGTCGTAAGTCTCGCCGGTATCCTCGATCTTGCCGGCCGATTCCCAGAAAGTGCCGTCGCGCAAACTGTGCGCCGCATCAAACGCCCCGGGATGGCTGCCTCGCATTCCGGCCAATGCGGGAGGATAGTAACCGGGAGATTTTTCCGGGGCTCCGCTTTCCTGGGAAGCGAGAAGATCCCAGGGCATCATCGCCGCACCGGCGGTCACGGCCGCGCCATTGACGAAGTCGCGGCGCGTGATGCGGCGATGCATTCCCAGTTCCCGGTCGCGTTTGTCGTACGCCATCTCGCCAGTCCTGAGGTTACGATCCGCCTTCGGCTTTTTTCACAGCGAGTTCCGCACCCTGAAATCCGATCTTGCTATGGGTTCCGTCGCAGAAAGGCTTGTTGACCGATCCTCCGCAGCGGCAAAGTGAAAACGCAGGCTTTCCGGTGAGATCGAACTGGTTGCCGTTGACGTCGACAAGTTCGATCGTGCCCTCTGGCGCCTCGACGCGAAAGGGACCGTTGGGCCGTACAGTAATTTTGACCTGTGCCATGAGTAAATTCCTCCAACCTTACGGGTTTCTAGTAAGCATACGAAGATACCACCAAGCAGGGGCGCGTGTCGCCGGAGAGCGTGCCGTGGCACTGTTCTACTTTTCGTGGTGTCTTAACTTCATCCTCGACAGAGCGTCGGTCAATACAGCTCTGTCATCCCGAGCGGAGCATCGCGATCGGCGTTACTGATCGCAAAGCGTAGTCGAGGGACCTGCTTTCGCCACGCAAAACAACAGGTTCCTCGACTACGATGGATAACAAAAGGTAAGGTCATCGACAGAACGCAATGCGCAAAATTAGGACGCACCCGTACAATCCGGTTGCCGCTTCGACCTGTCCCTCTTGCCATGTCGAATATAATCTTGCCAATGAGGGCGCTCGTGGCGAGGGCCTTATGAGATCCAGCTATCTACCAATCAGCGGCTTGAGTCTGCTGACAATATTGCTCGCAAGCTGCGGTTTCACAAGCCGCTCCGTTATGGATCGCCGTGACTGCACCGAAGCAGTAGAGCGCAAGCAGTAGGACCAAGCGGTAGGACCCAAGTAGTAGAACGGGAGCTATAAAAACAAGGCGGACGACCGATGGATTTTCGATCGTCGAGCGAAGGTTTCAGCGGAGGTGACCACCATGCGGCAGATTCACAGCGGACGGCCCAGGAGAATGGCATTCCTCCGAATCGCGATGTTAGGCCTGCCACTTATTCTTGCCGCCGGTTGCGGCGGCGGAACGACGCCTGTTGTGAAAACACCTCCCACTCCATCCTGCGTCCCTGCATCCCCGCCCGCTCATGCGTACGTTTTGAACGGCTTCTCCGCGGACACAATCTCGATTTACAACCTCAATTCCTGCAGCGGAGACCTGACTCCTGCGACTCCGGCCTCAGTCGCCACCGGAGGCAACGAGTTCGGCTCCGAAGGCATGGTCGTCGACCACAGTGGCAAGTTCGCTTACGTAGCGAACCTCGAGTCCAACGCCACTGACCTCGCCACTATCTCGATGTACACCATCAATCCGGGCACCGGCATCCTCACTCCAACAACTCCCGCCACTGTTCCCACAGGATTCTTTCCTCAGGGCATCGCCATTGATCCTCTGAGCAGGTTCGTCTACACGGCGAACAGCGACGACAATTCAGTTTCCATGTTCACCATCAACCCGGGCACGGGCGTCCTGACCCCGGCCACACCCCCAACCGTCGCCGCCGGCTGGAGTCCCGGGTTCGTCACCGTCGATCCGTCAGCCAGGTTCGTCTACGTGACGAATCAAGATGACGATACGGTCTCGATGTATACGATTAACGCGAGCACCGGCGTCCTGACGCCGATGACTCCGCCTACGGTCCCAACCGGGCTATCGCCTTTTGGACTGACCGTCGACCCTTCAGGCAAGTTTGCCTATGTTCCCAATCCCTACGACTTCAGAAACATCGTCTCGCAGTACACGATTGACCCCACTACTGGAGTCCTTACTCCGAATTCTCCGAGCTTCGTAACGGCCGGGAGCCAGCCCTCATGGATTGCGGTCGATCCTTCCAGCACCTTCGCCTACGTCACCAATCGCGCGGAAAACACTGTCTCGATTTTCAAGATTGATCCCAACACCGGAAACCTGGGCTCGAGCGGGACGGCCCCAACTGGAAATGGGCCCTACCCTGTAACGATCGATCCATCCGGACATTTCGTCTACGTGGCGAATGAACAAAGCGGGACGGTTTCCATCTACACGATTGACGGCGGAAGTCTTCTACCGTTGATGCGGTCGACTGCGACGGGCGGCCCTCCCGTGTCGATCTCCGTAACCCCTGCGGCGGAAACTACGAAATAGGCTGAAGCGACTGAGGCGGGTCGGTGGCAGTCCTAATCATGCGGCCAAAGTCTTGGCCGAAACCAGACTCCGGAAAAGCTGCAGGTAGTCGTCGATCATGCGCTTCGTCGTGAAGCGCTCCCGGGCGCGCGCGTAGGCCAGTTCCGCGTAACCATGCCGCATCCCGCGGTCGTCGTTCAGCCGGCGAATGCTGGCGGCGAGGCTGGCGGAATCGTTGGTGCGGAAGTACAGCGCCGCATCTCCCCAGATCTCGCGAAAACTCGGAATATCGTTGGCCACGATCGCACAGCGTGAAAACGCCGCTTCGAGTGCTGGCATGCCCAGCGGCTCATAGCGCGCCGTGGCGGCGTAGATCGAGGCCCGGCTATAGAGCGCGCGCAGTTGCGCTTCGGTCTGCGGACCGCGCACCGCCACTGAAGTCTCGTCAGTCGTCACCTTCACGTCGGCGCGAATCGGAATCCGCGGCATCGGCACGGTGTGTTCCGCTCCCACAATGCAGACCGGGATCGGATGCGGGTGCTGCGTAAGGAGCGAGACTTGCTTTCCGGCATCCACCAGGCGGCCCACAGCCAGCACGCAATCGTCTTTGCTGACGTAAGGATTAAAGAAAATCGGATTGCGCCCCGGATAAATCACCTGCTCGCGCCGCGCCTTTCCGTAGCAGGCGCGCAGGCGCTCCAGCATCCACAACGAAGGAGCGACAACCGCGTCGGCCGCGGCGATGCCGCGCTGCACTCGATCGCGATATCCCATCATGGGTCCGGCCGGTTGCGACGACCGATCCGGCACGGCTTCCCTCCACGTCATCAAGTCGCCGTGGGCCATCACCACCCGCGGCACGTCAACGGGAAGATCGCCATAGCAGAATTGATTGAAGTGCAATACATCCGGCCGCAGCTCGCGAACCAAAGCCGCGAGAAACGCGGACGACTCCGGCAGGTCCTCTTCGGCCTCCTGCATCCATTCCAGGCGAAACGCGGTGGGCCGATAGTCGAGGCCGTGCAAGTGGTCCATCCACGAGGTCTGATCCGGAAGCGGGATCTCGCCGAGCGTGACCAGCGTGACCTGGACGCCCCGCGTCACCAACCCGGTAACCAGTTCGCGAGTATAGGTCCACGATCCCGACAGCGTGTCGGCCGCAACAAGGACGTGCACAGAACCTCCGGGAGATCGTCCAAACAAAGATCGCCGAAAATGAAGATCGTCCACGTGGGGATCGCCGAAATAAGCATCGCCCAAGTGAAGATCACCAAATTGAAAACCATCGAAACGCCGGAGCAAGCGGGGCATTCCACCTGCCAACCGCTACATTCTAGTGGGAAGGAGGCTGAACGGGAAGGAATTTCAGAGAAGCTGGCTGTTCGGTGGGTTCGGAAGGCTGGGGGCGTCAGATTGCGAAGCTTTGTGAGGGACATTGTGGAAGTAACTCGCGAGTAATACGAGTGTGCGGGCACGAATGGAAGAGGTAACAAAAGCGTGCAATAGCGTTGAAGGGCAGCGCCCCGCGCCGCGAAAAACGCTTAAAATCACGGCGGCTTTTGGGGCGGGCTTTAGATGGTGTGCACGAGAACTAGATTTCCGGGGGGAGTGAGTGTGCGTGAGAATTTGATTTCCGGGGTCGAGCAATGGAACAGAAGCAACAAACCCCAGCCGCGAAAGCGGCGGCATTCAATAGCCCGGCACTTACGTGCCGGGAAAAGTGGGAAGTCGGAGCGAATCCCGAAGGGATGGCACGCCCTCTCACGCACCCCCTGAAGCCCCGCATTCTCCCGCCCCCGAACGCGGCAATGCCCAACGACCCGCTCTTCCACGGCCGCCCTCCGGGCGCTGCGAACATCGCGTCTGGCGCGGGCCGACCCTCAGCTAACTTGAAGCTGAATCCTCAATTCCCTCCCCAGGTTATTGATATCGCGTATCTTCTGCAGCGCAGCGTCGGGCACCCCCGGCACCGACAACGCCAATTCGCACGACAGCAGCAGAGCTGTCAGAGTCTCACACATCGCGCTACGCATCTGGGACGCAACCGCACGACGCGCGGCCGACTCCTCCCGCATGCGGCGATGCAATGCAGACTGCACCTCCCTCACCAGGCGGTCCATGCCAGTAACCGCAAAATTAATGTAGACGGGAAACGCGGTGCCAAGATGCTCGATCATCTGCTCGCCCTCTTCGGGCTCGGTTTCGAGCAGGAACTGATCGATCACCGCAGCGGTATAGGTTTGCTCGCGCAGGCGCGTCGCGGCCTCCTGCGGATTCTGCGCCCAGTGCGTTTCCTCGCCGGTCGCAACCTGCAAAGAGTCAGCGCACTGTTGGCCGCGCGCTGAAGGTGTCGTAAGTAGAATCATGCTTTTCAAGTAGCACGTCTCAGCCCACGCCGTTAAAACTTGAAAATACAGGGCTTAGCCGGACCAGCGGCGAAGCGTTTCCCATTGCCGAACCCCTGCCCCGTGCCTCGGTTCAGAACGGAACGCTTCGCCCGCGGAGTCCGGCCCGAGCATCCGATCAACCGAGTATTCAGTCCGTCCAGTCGTCGGTCCGGTCCTCGTTCTCACGACGGGTACGCTCCCGTTGCGTAGTCCTTGAGCTTGCGGTAAAGCGTGGTCTTGCCGATCCCTAACAGCCGCGCCGCCTGCAACTTATCGCCGTTCAATTCGGCAATTGCATTCAGGATCGTCTGCCGCTCTAGCTCCGCCATCGGAATGATTTTCGCCCGGCCGTTGCCCTCGCCGGCCACGGCGTCCGACCCCGGCACCTTGGCAATCTCCCGGGGCAGGTCCATGGTGTGGATGACCGGGCCGCTGGTGAAAGCGTACGTCCTCTCCAGACAGTTCTCGAGTTCACGCACATTCCCCGGCCAGTCGTAAGCCAGCATTGCCTTTAGCGCCTCGTCGCTGAGCAGCTTTTCCTGCCCGGAGGTGCGCGAAGTTCGGTCCAGGAAATGAGCGATCAATAGCGGAATATCCTGGCGGCGCTCCCGCAGGGCCGGAATCCGCAGGCTCAATACATTGAGACGAAAATAAAGATCGCGCCGGAACGCCCCTTGCATGACAGCCTGTTCCAGATCGCGATTCGTCGCGGCCAGGATGCGAACGTTGATCGGAATCCGGCGCGTGCTGCCCACCGGACGAATTTCCTTTTCCTGAATCGCCCGCAGCATCTTCGCCTGCAGATCGACCGGCAGTTCGCCGACCTCATCGAGAAAAATGGTTCCTCCCTCGGCGATCGCCATCAGCCCGTCCTTGGCCTGGTTCGCCCCGGTGAAAGCTCCCTTGACGTAGCCGAACAGTTCGCTCTCGATCAAAGTTGGCACCAGCGAGCCGCAATCTACCGGAATGAACGGCTTATCGCGGAAGGGTCCGGTGTAATGAATGGAGCGAGCAACGATCTCTTTACCCGTTCCGCTCTCTCCCAGGATCAGCACCGGGTGCGCGCTGTTCGCGGCTTTGGCGATGATGCGGTAGAGCTTCTCCATCTCCGGTGCTCGGCCGACGATGCCGCCAAATCCCTGCTTCGACCTGACTTTCTCGCGCAGCATGCGGTTTTCCGTCTTGAGCTTCAGGTGCGTCGCCACCCGCTCCAGCAGGAGCTTCAGTTCGTCGACGCTGAAGGGCTTGGTCACGTAGTCGTAAGCTCCGTGCTTCATCGCCTGGACGGCCGATTGCACCGTGCCGTAGCCGGTCACAACGACTACAATGGCCTCGGGACGCCGCTCCTTGATACGGCGCAGCGCATCCAGACCACCCGCGCCGGGCAGGCGCAGGTCGACCAGGGCAACATCCACACTCTGGGTTTCGAGAAGCCGGTAGGCGTGTTCTGCGGAGTCAGCCACGAAAGCGCTGAACCCCAGCGACTGCGCCACTTCCCGGCAAGCTTCGCGGATTTGTCTCTCGTCGTCGACGATGAGAAGGTTGAGAAAGTTTGCCGCTTCCATTTGCGGCGGGATAAACATCGGAGTCAAAGCGGCGGACGTCATGGCGTTTTATTTCCCTTCGAGTAGCGAATTGCCCCCTCGTTCGTTTCCGTTTGCAACCTCATCAGCAGGCTGGGATTTTGAAACCTCTGCGGGAACCAGCGGCAGAAGCACGCTGACCCGCGCGCCGCATCCGGGCGCGCTGGCCACGTGGATCAAACCGCCGTTACTAGTCACGATCTCGTAGACGGTGGCCAATCCGAGTCCCGTGCCCCGGCCGTCCGACTTGGTCGTGTAGAAAGCTTCGAATAGATGCGCGCGGGTCTCGGCTTCCATCCCTCGACCGTTGTCCCCGACCACGAACAACGCGCAGGGCAGCGAGGCTGGACTGCTTCCGGTTTGCGAATCGTCTGAGTGCGCGTCAACCGCGCGCGGACTGCCGCCGTCCGCACCCACAATCTGCACCCGGCAGTTGCTGGTTTCGACGCTGATCTCGCCGCCGCCGGCCATGGCATCGCGCGCGTTGAGCACCAGATTGAGCAGAATCTGCTGCGCCTCCGTCGCATCCATCCGGACCAGTCCCAGCCCAGGATCAAGCTGGAACTTCAGCCCGATGTTTTCTCCGATCAGGCGCGTCAATAGCGATCGCATGCCCGCAACAATCTCGTTCAACGAGAGCAGTCCGGAATCCATGGCTTTCGGCCGCGATACCGCCAATAACTGCCGCACCAGCCCGGTCGCCTGCAGACCGGCGCTGCGGATTTCTTCTGCATACTTCCGCACTCGCGGCCCCGCTTCAATGCTGCCCAGCAGCAGATCGCAGTACAACAACACTCCGGTCAGAACGTTGTTGAAGTCGTGCGCCACCGCGCCCGCGAGCCGGCCCACTGCCTCCAGTTTTTCGGACTGCCGCAGGCGCTGCTCGATTTTCGACTCCGTCTTCGCAACGCCGCCAGCAGCCTCTTCTGAAGTAGCTGCTTCCTCGGCAATCGCCAGAGCATAATCGGTCTCCCCGTCGTTCCCTGCCACCCGCCAAACGGTCCAGTGCAACGAAACTGAACGCAGTGGAACTGAAAACGACTGGCTCGGCGCTCCGGCAGTCGTCGTATCCATTCGAAAGCTGTCGCGCTTGCCGTCGAATAATTCCCTGAGGCAACGTTCACTCTCGCCGCAATCTTCCGCCGGAAACACATCGCCAACGCAAAGCGCAGCCCCCGGCTTCATTTCAGAACTCGCACCCAGCCAGCGTTCCAATGTGGGATTCAGAATGATGATCTTCCCCGATCGTTGAAATTTGGCTGCACCCACGCCGGCCTGCTCGAAAAGCGGGCGCAAGTCGGCTGTCGCCTCTGCCTTGGCGTCGGGGGGCGTCCACGAAGATTCGGCAGTAGCGCTCATACTGGTACTCTGAACGGAATATTCCCCGGAAGGAACCTGACAACGGGTCGGGTGAGACTTTGGTTTTCCCGAATCGGGAACCCCTCGTTCCCTATCCGCCCGCTTTCTCGCTTCCGAACGAACTATAGACGGGTCGGCCCCCGCGCGCTAAGGGCACACGTCACTAAAACGGGAAATCTTTCCACGATTATTCACTTGACACAAAAGTGGTTCAGGCGCTAATATTGGCTCATGAACATCCGGGAAGCACACGAAAAGTTCGGAACTGACGAGCAGTGCTTGCGCTATATCGAGCAGATGCGCTGGCCGGATGGAGTCGTCCGTTGCCCCACGTGCGGCGATAAGAACGTTGAGAAGTACGAGCGCCCCGCTACCATGACTCGCAAGCGGCGCTCAGTCCAGCGCGATCCCGATAAGGAAAACAAGCGCCTGTGGGTCTACATCTGCCGCAACGCTGACTGCCGTGAGCAGTTCTCGCCCACGTCGGGGACGATCTTTCACAATACCCACCTGCCGCTCATAGTGTGGTTTCACGCCATTGCGATCATGCTCAACGCAAAGAAGGGAATATCCGCGAAGCAATTGCAGCGCGACCTGGGTATCGGCGGATACAAAACCGCGTGGTATTTGAATCACCGCATCCGCGAAGTGATGGTCGATCCCGATGCGCCCAAGCTCGGCGGAGTCGTAGAAATCGACGAAACGTATATCGGCGGGAAACTGAAAAAGGGCAAGAACAACAATCGCGGCAATCGTCGCTGGGATAACAAAGAGCCCGTCGTCGGCCTACGCTCACGCGGCGGCGATCTGCGGTTGATCCACGTGCCGAAAGTGATAAAGCAAAATCTGAAAGAAGT